>Ga0209770_10001885_pt1 | contig 10663 bp, 9 predicted proteins | sample LauGreSu1BDMLBDD_2_FD_187572 | JGI IMG/M metagenome (GOLD analysis project Ga0209770, IMG submission 187572) | Freshwater lake microbial communities from Lake Michigan, USA - Su13.BD.MLB.DD (SPAdes) (version 2) | ecosystem: Environmental > Aquatic > Freshwater > Lake | place: Lake Michigan, USA...
CCGCTTCGAGAGCAGCGACTTCGCCGCCGCGAGGATCGCCTCGGGCGACGCGCTCTGGAGCTCGATCGCCGCGATGGCCCGGTCTCCGCGCAGCCGCTCGCGCGTGGTCGCGCCCGTCTTCTGCGCCGCGAGCTTCCTCGGGTCGAAGCCCTCCATCTCGGCGATGAAGCGCTCGGCGTCGTCGATCGAGCCGAGGTCGCCCACGACGGTCACGCGCTCGGCCTCGGGAAGCGCGACGATCGTCGGCTTCTTGTCGGCGGGGTAGGCCGCGAAGAGCTGCTCGAGCCGCTGCTTGGCCGCGTCGGCCTTCACCTTCTCGACCGAGAAGGTCTTCATGCCCCGGCCCCCGGATGCGGTCGGCGCCGCCGCGTCGGCGATTGGCACATCGACGAGCTCGATCGTCTGCCTGACCGCCTCGATCTTCGCGCGCGGTCCGCGGGCGATGATCGAGTTCGTGCGCTCATCCGCGGCGAGCATGAGGCCGGCGACGCGGTTCTCCTCGATCTTCTGCCGCTTGCCGTCCTGGATCACATACTCGATCACGCGCTCGCCCATCAGCGCCTGCAGGCTGCCGATGACCACGGTTGCCTTCGTGAAGCGCACCGGGATGAGCTCGATCACATTCTCGACATCCTGGCGGTCGAGCTCGTCGATGATGCGCTGGAGACGGCGGATCTGCGCGGCCGTCTCCACGATGAGCACGGAGTTCTGCTGCTCGAGCGCGGTGACGGAGCCGTAGGTCGCGACGAGGCCCTTGAGCTGCTCCGCGACGGGCTTCGCCTGCGCGTGCAGCAGCGGCAGCACGATGGTCACGATCTCCTCGTCGCCGATGTTCGCGGGCACCTGTCCGACGAAGGTCGGCACATTCTCCCGCTTCATGTCGTCGAGCTTCTGGAGGAAGAGGCGCGAGCCCTCGTCGCGCAGCATCACGCCCTGCGTCTGGAGCAGCACATTCAGCGTGCGCAGCGCCTCGTCGAGCGTGTAGTCCTTCGGGTAGATGTAGTCGACCGTCCCCTTGGGCACATCGGCCTCGCGCACGATGGGCAGGCCGGTCGTGCGGCTGAAGTAGTCGAGGATCTGGTCGTAGGTCTGTCCCTTGAAGTTGAAGCGCACGCGCACCGACTGGCGCGACTGCTGGATCGACTGCTCGGTGGCCGGCGCCGCGGGCGGCGGCGTCTGCGCACCGTCCTGCATCGGCGCGGCATGCATGCCGGGCTGGACGGCCATCGCGGCTGCGATGATGGGGGCGACTCCGTTCGCCGAGCGCTTCGAACGCTTCTTCATCCTTGACTCCGTTCCCGGGCTCGTCGCCCGGTTGAGGACCAGTCCAGTGCACGGCAGCGGACGACACAGCACGCGGCCATGCGCCGTGTCGCGAACGACACATTAGTTTTTAGACTCACCCCGCGATGGCGCCACGCTGGGTGAGATTGGTTCCGACCTGGATTCGACACGCGCCCGAGGGGCTGTCGAACACGGCGAAATCATACTCGACCCTGCGGAACACAAGCTCCCCGACGGCGACTCCGGGCTGCAATGCAAGCGTCGCGCCGGACGGAAGATGGCGGAGCCATGCCTCGGGTCCGCTCGGCCCTTCGATCACGCCGGTGATCTGCCATTCGCCGTAGGGGAAACCACCGGGTGTCGTCGGTGGCGGTGCAGGCGTCGCGGCCGGCGGCTGCGGCGGCTGTGACTGCGGAGAGGCGCCTTGGGCGACGACCGCCGGTGGCGGCGCCAGCGATGGTGGTGGCGGAATGCGGAATGGATTGCTCTCGAAGAGCAGCGCGTAGCGAGACGCGAGCTCGAGTCGCGCCGCATCCGGCTGCAGCGGCGCCTTCGCGGCGAGGCCCGGCATGAACGGAGTCGTGAGCCGAAGGTTGAGGCGCGCGAAGCGATCGTCTGAGATTGGATTCAGCCGAATTGACTCGATGCGCTTCATCCACGGTTCGGCGTCGATCCGGAAGATGAGCTTGTAAATGCTCTCCACCGTTCCACTTGCGATCACCGTCGCCTGCACCTCGACGAAGTCGGTCGCATCGCGGTACTTCCGTGCATCGGGTTGTCTGAACTCTTTCTTGGCGGGCGTCTGGCGCACGATGGATGTGCCGGTCGTGACGGAGAAGTCGGAGATGCCCAGCTCTTCGCATGCGCGGTTGAGCCTGCGTCGGACCTCACTGTCCACCGTCTCGAGCGTCGGGCCGAGCATCTTGTCTGCGAGCGCCTGCACCTTCGCATCGAGGTCGCCGCGCGCCTTCGACTTGGCGGATGCATCGGTGAGGAACCTCCGGTAGGTCTCGATCTTCTCGCTCATCGCCGCCCGCTCGTCGCTGAAGCGGCGGTCCCCGATGACGGCGCCGACAAGCACCGCCGGCACCAGGCCGAACAAGAGCGCCACCGCGAGCCAGTGTCGCCGGAGCAGACGGGCAAGATCGGGCGTGCGGACGCTCACGAGCCTCCACCCGTCTTCGTCGAGGCGGCGCCGGGCTGCTTCGGCTCGAGGTCGACTGTCCGCAGCGTGTAGGCAAACGGGTAGGGCAGCCGCCTTCCGCCGCGCGCGTCCGCGCCCGAAGACGACAGCGTGTACGACTTCTCTCGGACGAGCGTGTCGCGGAGGGAATCCGCGGTCGGACGGTCCTTGGCCTCGCCGTCCAGGACGAAGCGGAGCTCGGGCTTCGCCTGCATGGATGCGGTGCCCTCCCTCTCGATCCACTCGATCTCGGTTCCGTCGATCTGCGCGGTCAGCGAGTCGAGGACCACGCTCGACGGATCGGGCGCGAAGCGGCGGAGCGCGTCGAAGTGCGCGAGCCAGGACGGGGCCAGCGCGCGGTAGGCCTCGATGTGCTTCACGCGCAGCTCGTCGCGCCGGTACTGGTTGCGGACGGGCGACGCGTTCTGCGCCTTCTTGAGCAGGTCGTCGTGCTGCGCCTCGAAGTCCCGCCAGGACCGCGCACCGAATGTCCATCCGGCGAGCGCGCCCACCACCATGAGGCCCGCGACCATGAGGACGCGCTGGCGGAGGCGCGCCGCGACATCGATCAGCGGCGTCGGGTGGAGGATGTCGATCGCGTGACCCGCGGGGTCGAGCGCGGCGTCGTCCTCGAGAAGCAGTCCGGCGAGCGGCCAGCAGTCCGCGCATGCCTGCTCGCGGATGTCGCCGGAGGAGAAGCCGACGAGCGGGTGCGAGTCGAGTCGGATGGCGCTGCACTGCGCGACGGCCGCAAGCTGCGGGAGCAGCGCGGTCGCCGCGGACGCGGATCCGGCGAGAAGCACGCGGTCAACCGGCGCGGACTGGCTTCCGGCACGGAGCGCCGCGAATGCGCGCCGGATCTCGACGAGGGACGCGGCGTGCCGGGCGTCATCGGACGCATCCGCGAGGGCGGCGCCCCGCGTGAACACGACGGCGCCCTGCTCGATCAGCGTGCACTCGAGGCCTGCGGCGCTGAGGTCGACCACCATCGTGCGGCCGGCCCGGAACGCGTCGCTCGTGCGGACGAGGGCGAGCATGCCGAGCGTGCGCAGCGACACGCGACCGACGGGGGCGCCCGCGCGCGCCGACGCGTCGTCGACGCGCGACCGCGTGGCGGATGCGCCGAGGATCCGCGTGACGCCCGATTCCGAGGAGACGCGCTGGAAGTCGGAGAGCGTCTCGACGCCCTCCACGCCGTAGTCGCGCACGAGCGCCATGCGCGCCATGCTTCGGAGCTCGGCTTCGTCGTCGGTCGGCAGCTCGAGAAGCCCGAGCATCGCGTCCTGCCGTGGAAGCGCCACGATGCACGGCGCGCCGGCGACGCCGAGCATCTCGCGAAGCGCCGGGACGGCCGCGTCCGGCCGCGTCGCCTCGCTCGCGACGCGGGTGATCGTGATGCGACCGGAGCCGCGCTCGCAGACGATCGCGCGCGCCCATCGGTCGCCCGCCTCGATCGCCACGCAGCGCGACTCGCCGCGCGGGCGCGACGCACGCTGCGGCAGCATCGCCGCGAGACGGTCGCGGAGTGCGCGCGTCGACTGCGGGGCTGGCGTGCGTGCGTCGTTCATGGCTCAGCGGGACTTCGGCACATCGCGGCCGGCGGGTGCAATGGTCGGGCGCTCGGGCGCGGGAACCGGCGCGTCGTCGATTGTCGCCGCCGGCGCGCGGAAGTCAAAGGCGCCGGACGCGGGACGCGTCCGCTCGACGGAGGGCTCGGTCGCCGGCGCGTCGTCGGATCGGTCGGCGGCGCGGTCGACTGGTTCATCGACGCGCTCGTCCGAGGCGCCGATGAACGCGATCGCCCGCGCGGTCGGAAGCAGCGAGACATCCCGGAGAAACACGATGCGTGGCCTCTCGGTCGACACATCGACGATGCAGTCGAATGCGGCCGCGGCCTTCGGCTCGGCGGGTTCGACGCCTTCGCGCGCATCCTCGGGCACGCCGACCTGCGCCTCCACCCGGAACCGCCAGAGCGCCGAGCGATGCGTGATGCGCCCGACGACCGCAGCGTACTGCTCCGGCGTCATCACGCGGCGAGTGACGAGCCACGCCGTGCCGCGCCGCTCGGCCTCGTCGAGCGAGTCGCGGAGATCGACGATCCGCGCGGCGAGATCCGGACCGATCCCCTCGAGCGACGCCAGCACGCGCCGGTCGGCCCGCACGATGTCGAGCCGGGGAACGCCGTGGCCGCCTGACTCGAGCGTGCAGGCCGCGAGGATGGCGTCAATGCGCTCCGCACCGATGCCCCGCGCGAGCAGGGCGCGGGCGATCGCTCCATCGTCGAGCGGCTGGTCCGGCTCGGCGCGCGCGGCCTCTTCGAGCGCATCACGCTCGGCGTCATCGAACTCCGCGAGCGACGCCTCGGCGCGCTGCGCGACACCCTCGCCGACCGCGGCCACGAGATCGAGCTTCGGATCGCCGGCTTCGTCGACGAGCGGCTCGGCGCCATGCGCGGTGAGCAGCTCGACGAGCGGCGGCGCGAGATCGCGTCGCCGCGTGGCCGCGCCCTCGTCCTCGTACCGCTCGCGCTCCTCGCCGACCATCCGCAGCGGACCGAGGACCTTCTCGAGCAGCTCGGTGGTGCCGCGCCGCGCAGCGAGCGCGTCGACCGAGGAGATGGGCCTGGAGGCCGCGAGGCCGGCGAGAAGCGCGCCGCTCGCGTCGCCGAGTCCGTCCGCGAGGCGGGCAAGGGCCTCGGGCGAGGCGAGGTTGACATCGATCTTCGCGGCCTCGCTCGAGAAGGGCTCGCCGCCCCACTGCGGGACGAGGCGGACCTCGATCTGCCGCGCCGCGTCGCGCACGGTGAAGAGCTCGGCGTCGTCCTCCGGATCCGCACCCGCGAGCAGCCGCGCGCGATCGGTGCCGAGCCGGTCGGCTGCAAGCGCGACGCCGTCGAGCGCGGCATCGCGAAGGCGCCGCTCGAGCTCGGCTGCGCGCGCGCTGACCGTCGCGCCTCGCGCGGCGAAGATGGCGCCGGTCGCGACGAGGATCGCGGCCGCGACGACCACCACCACGGCGACCATGACGAATCCGCGGCGCCTCATCGCTCGGACTCCTTCTCGAGCCGACGGATCGAGAGTGCGTCGAGTCTCGGGCCGCCTGTCACGCGCACGAGGCGGACTCGGTCCGGAGCTCCGGTCGGCTCCGTGTCGTCAGCCGGACCACTGCTGCGGTCGAACCAGATCGCAGCCTCGATCGCGACCGGGAATCGCTCGGCATCTGCGCTGCGGAACGAGTCTTCCCAGCCATCCGGCGTCAGGTAGCGGAGGCGCAACGCGCGGACCGGCGCGGGAAGCGTGTCGCGTCCGATCGTCACGCGGCGCGCGGCGGCGTCATGCCGGATCGCCGTCTCGACCGTGTCGCCGAAGCGCGCGCCGCCGGCATCGCCGAGCGTCACGCCGCAGCGCACGAGGCGGACCTCGGTGGCATCGCCTGTGATCCCGTCTCCTGCGGCACCCGCGTCGAGGACCACCGTCGCACACGCGCGCTCGAGCGCGGTGAAGAGCGCATCCGCGCACTCGAGCTCCCGCGAGCCGCGCGCAAGCCGCGCCCTCGCGTCGCCGAGGTTGGAGGTGAACACGGCGATTGCGCCAAGGAATGCCGTGGCGATCGCGACTCCGACGAGCGCCTCGAGCAGCGAGAAGCCGCGTGGGTTCACGAATCGCCTCCCCCGCGCTCGCGAAGGTCGACGAGCCGCTCGTGCACGACGACGATGCGCGGCTCGGATGCGCCGTCAGGGACGACCTCGCGGATCGTCGCGCGCGCGCGGACCAGTCCGCCGGCCGGCTCGGGAAGGAGCTCGACCGTGACGAGCAGTCCGTCGATCGGCTCACCCGCCTCACCGAGATCGCCGGCTGGCACGAGGCCGGCATCGACCTCGGCAAGCCGGGTGGCGGCGAGGTCGAACGCGCGCGCGCGCAGCTCGGCGCGCCCGATGCTGTCGACGGCCGTGCGGAGGGCTGAGAGCGTGAATGCGGCGGCGACGGCGAACAGGCCGATCGAGAGCAGGAGCTCGAGGAGGATTCCCCCTGCAGCGGGACGCCGCCCCGCAGCGGTGACTCCCGCGGAGTTGGGCCTGCGACCATTCATCGTGAGGGCAGTCAGGGCAGCGGGTCGAGATCGCCCGAATCGAGATCACTCGAATCGAGATCACTCGAATCGAGATCGGCAGCATCTGCATCCGCTGCAGCGGGCTCGACCTGCTGCGGCACGCCGTTGGCGCGATTGACCTGCATCGTCCGGGCCGAGCCCGCATCGGTGCGCAGCATGAAGACCGGAGCGAAGAAGACTGTTCCGTCCGGGAGGAAGATCGCGAGCGTCTGGCCGCGCGCTCCGAGTGCGCCAGTCTCGAAGCCGTCCGTCTCGAATGCATCGGCGCCGGACCGAACCGCCTCGGAGTCGTCCGCTTCGATTCCCGGCGAACGAGAGGTCCCGAGCGCCGGCTCCATGCCGAGCGCGATGCGCACGCCCTGCGGGAGCCGCATGCTCGCCCAGTTCGCGTTGATCGAGGTCTCGACGCCGGAATCCGTGCGCGCGGACGAACGCGGTCCGCCGGACTCGTACCCCGAGTCGTACCCCGAACCACTGCGACCGGCATCCTCGCCGCGCGCCATCCATCGGGCCTTGATCCGGCTGCCGGTGCCGTCGCTCTCGGCGATCACCTCGACGGGGCGGCCTTCCTCGCGCGCCGCAGCGCGGGCCATCACCATCTGCATGGCCAGGCCATCCTCCGCGTTGTCAAGTTCGCGCCCGCCGAGCCATCCCGCGGTCCACGGAATCACGATCGCGGCGATCGCGAGCACGATTCCGATTCCAACGAGCAGCTCGATCAGCGACACGCCGCGCCGGATGCGCGACGAGATCGAACGGGAGATCGAGTGGATCCAGGCTCTCTGAGACATCGGGGTCCGCTTCCTGTCGGCGATCGCCGCTGCGATCAGCCTCTCGCGCCTCTCATCGGCACGCGCAGCACGCGTGCTCAACCACCAGTCGAGGAACCGCCGGAACTCGAGCCTCCGGATCCGCCGCCCGAGAACTCGCTGAACTCGTCGCCAGCGGCCTCCTTGCGGCCATCGTGATTCGAGATGTCGTCCTCAGTGCCTTCCTGGCCGTCGGGACCGTTCGACACGATGTCGAAGTTCGCGCCCTCGACGATCGTGCTCGGTGCCCGGAAGATCCAGGGATTTCCCCACGCGTCCTTCGGCTTGGCTTCCTTGAGGTACGGACCGCCCCAGCGCGCCTTGTCGTCGTCGTTCGCGAGGGCCTCCTTGGACCAGAGGACCGCCAGGCCCTCTTCCTCGCTCGGCCAGCGCTTCATCTCGACGCGGAAGGACTCGAGCGCCTGCTCGAACGACTGCAGCTGCGCGCGCGCGAGCTTGAGGTCGGCCTTCTCGCTGGCTCCGAGAACATTGACGGCCACGAGGCTGCCGATCGCGAGCAGGATTCCGATCACGATGAGGAGCTCGAGGATGGTGAAGCCACGACGACGGGGCTGTGAGCGCATGCGGACCTCCTGAAAGACGGGAAGGTGAGTCTACCGTCAAGGCGGCGGAGTCCATGCCCCTTTCGCCCGCGGGCGGGGAAATTCCGAGAACTCGCGCGACCTTTATCGGGCACTTACAGCTGGGACGAGAGCTGCATCATCGGCACCACGAGCGCGAGGAAGATGAACATCACCACGCCTGCGATGGCGAGCAGCATGGCCGGCTCCATGAGTCGGAGCAGCATCGAGAGCGTGCGGTCGATGCGCGACTCGAGGGTGTCGGCGAGGCGCACGAGCACCGAGGGGAGCGTGTTCGCGCTCTCGCCGACCGAGATGATCTCGACGACATCCTCAGAGAAGAGCCCGCTGTCGGCGAGGGGCCGCGAGAGCTGCTCGCCCTGCCGGACCGAGTCGGCGGCCCGCCCGAGCGCGCGCGACAGCACGGGGTTGCCTGCGGAGTCGCGCGCGATCTCGATCGCCTGCAGCATGGGGATGCCGTTCTCGAGAAGGGTGCCGAGCATGCGCGAGAACCGCGCGACCGCGATCGACGCGAAGAGCGGGCCGAGCATCGGCAGCCTCATGAAGCGCTCCGAGCACCAGTAGCGGACCGCCGGCCGCCGCAGCGCAGCCCAGAGGGACGCGATCGCGACCGCAAGCACCACCGCCAGCGCGACGGCGTGCTCGGAGAGGATCGCGCTCGCCCCGAGCAGGACGCGGGTCGCGAGCGGCAGCGACGGGAGCTTGTCGAAGAAATCCTGGAACTTCGGGACGAAGAAGACGAGCGCCGCGACGACGACGCCCGCGCCGACGAGAAGCAGGACCGCCGGATACATCAGGTTGCCGATCACGCGGCCCCGGAGATCGGCTTGCTGCTCGAGCAGCGTGGCGAGGCGCGCCAGCACGGGCTCGAGGAAGGCGCCTCGCTCGCCTGCGCGCACCATCGCGACATGCACGGGCGCAAAGACCCGGGGATGACGCGACATGGCGTCGGCGAACCGCTCGCCGGATGCGATCGAGTCCGCCACCTCGTTCCAGGCCGCGGCAAGCGTGGCGTTCGACTTCGAGCGGCCGAGGAGCCGCAGCGCCTTCAGCAGCGGCACGCCGGATCGGAGCAGTTCCGCGAGCTGGCGGTAGCTCGCCGAGAGCGCGCGGACGCCGACGCGCCCGCCGCGGGCGCGCTGGCGCGCGGCATCGATTCGGATCGGTGCGAGCCCCTTCGCCGCGAGATCGGCGAGGAGGATGGCCTCGCTGGCCGCATCCACGCGGCCCTTCACGCGGCGGCCCGCCGCGTCTCGTGCGATGTAGTCAAAGCTCGCCACGGGCTGGATGGTACGGGACGGTGCGCCCGCCGGTCGCACTCAGCCGCGCCGACGACGCGACCCGAGTCCCGCGAAGGCGAGGACCGCGATGGCGCCGGGCGCCGGCACGGGCACCTGGGTGAAGACAAGCTCCGCGCCGTAGATCTCGCCGAGACCGGCCTCGCTGATGTCGAGCTTCATGCCCGCGCCGATGACGAGCCCGGTCAGCACCGTGCTTCCGCCACCGCCGCCGCCGCCGTTCCAGCTTCCCGGCCCGCTCCCGCTTCCGCCGCCCGAATCCCCCGAGCCGCCGGTCTGGACGGCGAAGTCGCTGAAGAGCATCGAGGCGACGCCGGCGTTTCCGAGCGAGATGAAGTGCTGCGAGTTGTAGTGCTGGTCGCCGCTGACGGCATCGCATGCCGCGATGCGCGAGGCGAGGATGTCCGCGTTCTCGCCGAGGTGCTGCGCGACGGCACCGGTGTAGCTGGTTGCCACGCGCCCGGCCGAGAGGTTCGCGCCTGAGACGCGGAAGAGGTCGATGTCGGCGCCGGGGCTCCAGCTGCCGTAGGAGTTGGTTCCCGTGTCGCGCACGCGGATCTCGACGAGCGCGAGATTGCCGCCGAGCTGCTGCACGATTCCGTGGAGATCGAAGGATGTGACGGTGCGCGTGCCGCTCGCGTCGACCGCCGTCGATACGAACGCGCCGTAGCCGCCGCTGTAGACGATCGATGGACGCGGGGAGACCTGCTGCACGGTGCCGAGGTTGACCACGAGGTCCGCGGAGGCGGTTGACGCGCACGCGGCGGCGACTGCGAGGCCGGCCGCGAGGCCGACGGAGGAGCCCGGAAGGGCGATGGCACGGTTCATGTCTCGAGTTGTCCTTTCCCCGCCGCGTTCGAGAGCGGCAGCGGAAGGGTGCGGCCAAACGGGGCGGCGGCAAGCCTCGGCACGCGTGCGGGAAAATGCGTGGTCGACGCGCGACGGCCGCAACGCCTGCGCGGGGCCGCGGGGTGGAGCTGCGCGGGCTGTGCAGGCTGCGGACGGTCCGCTACCCTCCGTCCGATGCGAGTCGTCAGCCTTCTTCCCTCCGCGACCGAGCTGCTCTGCGCCGTCGGGGGCGCGCCGCTCCTCGTCGGACGAAGCCACGAGTGCGACTTTCCGGCGGAAATCGGGCAGGTCCCGGTGCTGACGCGGGCGCGTACGCGCGGCGCCACGGCTGCCGAGATCGACGCGGAGGTTTCGGCGTCGGTCGCGTCGGGCGCCGGCCTGTACGACCTCGATGAACGGCTGCTCGCGGAGCTTGCGCCCGATGTGATCCTGACGCAGAGCCTCTGCGATGTGTGCTCGATCGACCTGCGCACGGTGGAGCGGATCGCGGCCGGGCTCCCGAGGCGTCCGGCCGTCGTGAACCTCGAT
>Ga0209770_10001887_pt1 | contig 10658 bp, 13 predicted proteins | sample LauGreSu1BDMLBDD_2_FD_187572 | JGI IMG/M metagenome (GOLD analysis project Ga0209770, IMG submission 187572) | Freshwater lake microbial communities from Lake Michigan, USA - Su13.BD.MLB.DD (SPAdes) (version 2) | ecosystem: Environmental > Aquatic > Freshwater > Lake | place: Lake Michigan, USA...
AGATTAAAAGGTAATGCAGTAAAGTTAATCGATAGATTGGAGTTCTCTCAGGCGAACTTTAATGCAACAAAAAATTGGAGTAAATAATGGGTTACGATATTAATAAAGTTCTTGCTGAATATGACGATGATGATTTCGGTTTTTCCGCAGTATCAGAAGAAGAATATAACGCCGTCATAACTGAGAAAGCAGATACAGTCGAAGAATATGCGGCAAGACTAAAGGAGATTGAGAAGTTAGTATTGCCATTTTTTACCAAATTATTAAAAACTGCTGATAAAGAATATATCTATTGGCCGAACAGAAAAGAATTGGTTGAAAAACAGATACAGAAAATACTAACCCTCACAAGAGGATAATGTCAGAAGAAGATCCAAAAAAAGAACTTGAAAAGTTCAAGACCAAAAAGAAAAAGAAGATAACAGTACCTCCAGAATTCTTACAAGAAGCAAAATCTTATGAGGATAAACTATTCTTAGTCAAAACATTGACTGAGATGGAAAAGGGTCGTGTATTATTAATTATTAAGGGTATGTTAGCTGACGCAGTTAAAGACAGAGATAAGAAATGAAACAGTTATTGGAAATACTACCAAAACTTTTAGGCATGATGCCAGAGTTGATAAAGTATATCAAGTATATTCCAATTTTGATGATATTGGCAGGTATAGGATATGGTACAATGTATTTCGTACAGAATTACAAAGATCCATACAAGTGTTTCAATAACCAATTATATAAACAGATATCTATGGATTCAAACGTTTACACATTTATAGGTGACATTTGTGTAGATTCACAGAAACCAGTAATACCTGTATTCACAGAAGAAGAAAAATAATGCAATTGTTCGAAGAATATATCTACGAAACAAAAAGTAAAGAAGTCGGAGGCTTGACTATCTTTGATATTGATGATACACTATTCCATACTACTGCGAAAATTGCGGTGATGAAAGATGGTAAACAGGTGCGTGAACTGACTAACCAAGAGTTCAATACATATAAGTTGAAACAAGGTGAGTCATTCGATTTTAAACAGTTTAGAAGTGCGGCAAAGTTTCGTGCAGAATCTAAACCGATTGATCGTATGTTGACCAAGGCAAAGATCATTCTAAAGAATGCTCAGGCTAATCCAAAGAGTAGAGTTATTATTCTAACTGCCAGAGATGATTTTGATGATAAGAAAACATTCCTTGCAACGTTTAGAGATCATGGACTAGATATAGATAAGATTAGAGTTGAACGTGCAGGTAAGATGGGTACAAAATACTCACCTGCAATTCAAAAATCAATTATCATCTATAACTATCTAAAGACTGGTCAGTTTGGTCGTGTAAGATTGTTTGATGATAGTATGGCAAACCTGAAAGAGTTTTTGAAATTAAAACAACACTTTCCAGAGGTTACATTTGAAGCATACTTTGCTATGCCAAATGGTACTGTAAGAACAATTAAAGAGGAACAAGAGTTTGTATCAAAAGCAGGTGCAGGTGAATGGGGTAGACCAGAATTGGTAAATAAGTATCTTAAAGATACACCAGGACAATCTGTAAAGAAGTGGAATAAAAAGAAACATAAGTAATTATATTAATTGGAGTATATTATGCAAGATTTGATTATAGGTTGTTCAACCAACTACGATTGGTCCAAGATAAAGTATTGGATCAACTCAATCAATAAGTCTGGTTTTACAGGTAAAAAGGCTATGATTCTTATGAATTGTGACCATGCTACCGCAGAAAAAGTATTAGAAGCCGGATTCGAAATAATTTCATTCGACCATGATGGAAATGGTAATCTCACTCATCAAAGTCAATTCATGGTTCATGTGGAAAGATTCTTACACATCTATAACTATCTAAGTGCAAATGAATTTAGAAATGTTATTACAACAGATGTTAAAGATGTCATTTTTCAATATGATCCATTTCCAGAATTAGATTCTAGATTAAAACTTAGTGGTAAAGATTTAGTATTTTCATCCGAGAGTATGAAATACAAAGATGAACCTTGGGGAAATCAGAATCTATTAGAAACATACGGTCCATACATCTACAGTAAATTCAAAGACAATGTAATTTACAATGTTGGTGTTTTGGCTGGTAAATCAAATGCAATACGTGATTTATGTTTGAATATATTCTTGGCTGCAATTGGAAGACCAATTAAGATTTGTGACCAATCAACATTCAATGTGATGATTAACATGCATCCTTATACTGAAGTTAGTTTATATACTAAGTCAGAAGATGGATGGGCTTGTCAATTGGGTACAACTGCCGACCCAAGTAAAATAGAACAATTCAAACCATTCTTACTAGAAAAATCACCAAAACTTCTTGGAGATCAAGTAGTAACAAATGAAACAGAACAACCTTATTCAATAGTGCATCAGTATGATAGAGTCCCAGAGTGGAGAAAGATAATAGAGGAAAAGTATGAGTGATATTTTTACAATCGATACGGTTCAACAAGCATTCGGTCAAGCACCGCAACAGAACAATTTTAAAGAAGGATTTGCTGTAGAATTACCAGAAGGATTTGTGGCTTCTGCTGCACATTTTGGTAGTTTCATGCAACAACTTGCTAACCCAAAAGTATTGGAAATTGGTTGTGACATGGGTTACAGTACAAAATTCTTGCTTGATTCAAATCCATCATTAACATTGTATGGTGTTGATCCTTATGATGACTATGTTGATTGGAATGGAAATACTTTAAGTAGACGACAAGAGATGTATCAAATTGTTATGGATAAATTTCAATCATACGGTGATAGATTTAAATTAACCAGATTAGGTTCTGATGATGCAGCCAGTACATTCGAAGATGAATTCTTTGATTTAGTTTTCATTGATGGATTGCACACATACGAACAAGTTAAGAAAGATTGTGAGAATTACTACTCAAAATGTAAAACTGGTTCAATCTTTGCTGGTCATGATTACAATGTAATCGAAGGTGTTAATCGTGCTGTAAAAGAGTTTGCTGCCAGTGTTGGTAAGACAATCATGGAAGGTGAACAAGATACTTGGTTTTGGATAAAATAATATGAGTGCAGAATTAGTTACGATTGTTACAGCATTTGTTGATATAGGTAGAGGTGATTGGGAAGGAACCAAAAATGACAAACCAATCCCTCACTATATCAAACGTGATACTGAAACATACCTGAAAAGATTTGAACGTTTAACAGAACTGAAGAATCCAATCGTATGTTTCACTCAATCAAAGTTTATAGAGCGAATTCTTTGTATGCGTAAAGACATCAAAGTGATAAACATTGATGATATCTTTGAGCAAGGTAGTATGTTGATGGATTCAATCAAAAAAGTCCAACAAGATCCTCACTTTATAAACTTTGTTACCAATCCATCTAATCCAGAATATTGGTCACCAGAGTATGTTGCCATAAACTTATTCAAAAGTGTATTCTTAACTCAAGCAATCGATAATGATTTGGTTGAAACAGATACTTGTGCATGGATTGATTTTGGTTATTGTCGTCCAGAAACATACTGTCCTTCTGGAATGGAATGGAAGTTTGATACTGAAGGATTAGTCAATCTTTTCTGTATGAATCCTAACGTTGATGAGAAACCTATATTTGAGATTGTTAAAACTAATGAAGTTTACATGCAAGGCTGTCATATAGTTGCACCTAAGAAACTGTGGATTACATTGAGAGATTTGATTAATATCAATTTATCAAACTTGTTTACCGTTGGATTAGTTGACGATGACCAAACATTATTATTGATGGCTTATCGATCACAACCAGAATTATTTAAATTGAACAAAGCCGATCCGAATGATTGGTTTACTATTTTTAGAGATTTTAATCATGGATGAAGAAAAGAGACCGTTATTCATTATAACTTCAGCACTATGTCCTAACATTGGTGTTTTCTCTGATGAAGAACGATTCAAACAGACAATGAAAACTATCACATCGATACGTGAGAAATGTCCTAGAGCTTACATTATCTTTGCTGATACATCTGTGCGAGAAGTACCAGCAGTTCGTTACATGGTAATTTCAAAGTCAGTAAATTACTTTATGAAGATGCATGAGAGATATAATGAAGATGTTATTTTCTTTAGCCAAAATGGTTTGAAAAGTCATGCAGAGACTTGTTTACTCTTTCATGTACTTCTGAGGATAAAAGTCGATCCAAATCTACAGATGATTTTTCCTTCTGTGAGTAGAATATTTAAGATTACTGGAAGATTGGAATTGGATGATGGATTCCGTCTTTCTGATTACGACAATCTAGATGGTAAGTATGTGTTCAAAAAGAGAAATCCTAGTTGGATGAAAGATCCACTTTTTGCCACTCACGTTTTTGACACCAGACTTTACTCATTATGTCCATCTTTACTGATGGAATACATGGAAATCCTACAGAAGAACTTTCAAATGATAGATTTTGTGGATACAGAACATGCACATTTTGCCAATATTCCACAAGATAAATTGGTAGAATTCGACAGAGTTTACTGTAAAGGTCAAATAGCTTCTACTGGAGAGTGGAGATACGATTAAAAAAGACTAAATAGGAAGTCAACCCTGCTGCAGAGGCGGAAAATAATGAAATTTAAAGACTTCTTAAAAGAGAGTGTGGAAAAACATGCGGTCCTTGCATTTGGACGCATGAATCCTATTACCAACGGCCATCAGAAACTTGTCGATACTGTAAAAAGTATTGCAGACAGGAATAATGCCACACATCATATAGTCTTATCTCATTCTACCGATCCTGATAAGAATCCTCTTACCGGCGCACAGAAAATACGTCACGCTAAACGTGCGTTTCCAGATACGAATTTTTCTGTATCTACCAAAGAACATCCCAACTTTTTAAAACAAGCAGAACTATTACATCAGCAAGGTGTAACACATCTACACATGGTAGGCGGTTCTGATCGTGTTGAAGAATTCCGCAATCTATTACACAAGTACAATGGAACACACAAGGGTGCGTTGTACAATTTCAAAAACATAGAGGTACACTCAGCAGGTGATCGTGATCCTGATGCTGAAGGTGTATCTGGTATATCTGCATCAAAGATGCGTGGTTTCGCATCAAGTAATGATTATAAAGGTTTTAAACGTGGTGTTCCTTCTACGATGAAGGATGAACATGCAAAACAAATGTTCAACGATGTTCGTAAAGGTATGGGTGTCAGAGAAGAAATTGATCTCGGATTTGAAATGTTACTCAATGAAGGTGTACACGACAAAGGTATTTTCAAAGCAGTATTCATGGCAGGTGGTCCTGGTTCTGGCAAAGATTTTGTTATGGACAAAACACTACGTGGTCATGGAATGACAGAAATTAATTCTGACAAGGCATTAGAGTATTTGATGGACAAAGAAAAACTCGATAAGACAATGCCAAAGCATCAAGAAAAAAGAAGAAACGAAATTCGTTCTAAAGCAAAAAATGTTACTGAGTTACGTCATCGTTTAGCAATTGAAGGACGTAATGGATTAATTATTAATGGTACAGGAGATGACCACGATAAGATATCTCAAACAAAAGGTAAACTTGAAGCGATGGGTTATGATACTCATATGATTATGGTAAATGCCGCAGATGATGTATCTCGTCAAAGAAATGTTGAACGTGGTCAACGTGGTGGACGTACAGTACCAGAAGATGTTCGTAAACAGAAATGGGATAACGCTCAAGCATCTAGAGCAAAGTTTGCAGAATTATTCAAAGATAACTATGTTGAGTATGATAACTCGCATGATCTAAAAACTGCTGATGATGCGACAAGAGAATCAAAAGAAAAAGAATTAACAGATATTCATAAACGCATCAAGAAGTTTGTTGGAACTCCACCAAAGAGTAATGCTTCAAAAGAATGGGTTGCTGGAGAACTGCAAAAGAAAGACACGTTACCATTAACAGATCCAAACGCATCTTTACCACATAAAGATTCTAAGGCTGCAGAAAAATCTAGGGAAATAGGATTAGATTATTATGGTCACGGAAGATATGGTAAAGATGGTCAAGTTACACATCGATCTGTACATGATAGATTAGTTGACATGAAAAAGTTTATGAAAACTGGTGATAGTAAAAAAGATACTAACAAAACTACTAGTTCTTCAAGTTCGTCTAAATCAAAACCAAGAACTAAAACACCTGAACCGATTAAAATCGATTACGAAAAAGATCCGCAATGAAGAATTTAAAACAACACATCAGTGATTTACACGGTAAATCATTAAAACACGGAATTACAGGTCATGAATTCACTTTAAAAAAAGATGGACCTCATGAGTATGATATTTACAAAGGTAATAAATTCATAGGTTCCATTAATGGTAAAAGTGAAGAAGCTGTTTTACATATTCTACAACAAAAAGGATATGAAATCAATGACTAACTTATTCTTAGAACAGTATAATTTAATTACAGAAAAACAAGCTGGGGCTGCAACGTCTAGTGCTAATGCATTGGCAACACATAGATCAAATGTGAACGAATATTTATTGGCTCAAGAATTAGCAAAAATTGCAGGTCATAAAGATATTCGTCCGGGTGAGTCAGAAGAAGAAAAACGACAAGCTAAAGCTAAACATGATACGTCAAAACTTTTGTTAGACAAAACTGAGTATGGCCATCAATCGGAACGTGCTAAACATATGGCACAAGCTGCATATAAAACGTATAAAAAAAGAGGTATAGATTTAAAGAAAGCTACTAGTTTTCACGTTAGTGCTACTGGTGGTGCTATTGGTAAGCTTACTGGTTCAGAAGTCAAAAGTTCTGAAAATACTTCCGATGTTATTGCAAAGATTCCTGGTAAAAAGGGATCTCCAGCAAAGTTTCCTGGAATTTCAGCAAAATCAAATATAAAAAGTACAGAAGCTGGTGGAGAAAGATTTTCTAATATATTTCTAAGTAGTATTTCAAACTCACTTGGAGTAGATTGGCATGATCGTGCTAATAAAGCCATGGACAAATTCGCTAAGAGAAAAGGAATAGGTCATTTACCTTTATCAAGTGTAAAAGAAGAAGGTGGTAGAAAAGAATGGTTAAGAAAAAAACAGAATTCTAGACATTTAGCGGAAGCTGAAGAAGAAGGAAACAAATTAAGAACTGGTATACGTAATGATTATATGAAACATATTAATCAACACGGTTCTGATCCAGAAAATAAAGAAGGTGTTGAAAGAATTAGAAATCATCTTTTGAATCAGCATTTTAGATCAAATGCTAGTGAACATGAATCGACTCCGTTTATTGTGGTTTCTGGTCATGGAACAAGTAAGGATGAAAATAGTAAAAATGCTTACGCTGCTCACGCACATTTTATGGATGAACATCCTCATGTCGAAGCTGTTAAGAATGCAACACATTTTACCAGTACAGCATCAAAAGGCAAAGACGGTCAAGGTGGATTTGGTTTAAATGTTTATGCTCATACGCATGAACATCCAAACGGAGTTCATGTAATGAAAATAGATACTAAGTGGAATTCACAGGGAATGGCTAGCGGAATTAAAGCAGTTGGCACCGAAGGTTCTTTAAAACCAAAACCAACTGATGATGTAAAGAAACCTGTTGCAAAGAAAACTGCTGTGAAAAAAGTTCCTGTAAAGAAACCCGTTGTAAAGAGAAGAATCGTTGAGAGTTATGGACTTTCTAATGATGATGCGTTTGAAATGCTTACACTTGGAACAGGAATGGATGAAATAGATTTAAATGAGAATCATAAAAACTATTTAAAAGACGCTAAAGGAAATGTACGAATTTTTGTAATCAGAGGGGCTGCTGCAAAAGAAGCTCACGTAAAAAATGGTACAGTAGTTCCATATGGTAGAGGATATGCAGTTTTATTAGAGGAGAAACAGAATGATTATCACGTTTTTGAAAAATTTATTGAAACCCAAAGTGCAGACAACAGAAGAAAAGAAACATCCACTAGAAGCACCATCCTTACTGAATCAACCGAAAGAGGAAGTGTTACCAGTAGTGGAATTGAAGGAAGAGAAACCAGTCAGCAAAGCAATGAAGAACGCAAAGGCCCGCTCACCTTCAAAGAAGTCTCCGCAAGGCAAGAAGCCGAAAAAGTAATATCTGAAGCAGGAATAAATGCTGGAGAGTCTGGTCTTTCAATGGCATCATCTGGTGAGAACATGGTTCGTGGTGCGTTAAGAACTAAGATACTTAAAAAACCATTGGAAGAATTAACTGGTGATGAAACTGGAGCATCTATTGGTGCTCAAGCAGAAGATGAATTAAAGAAAAAAGGTATATCACTATTATCGTTTAAAAAGAGAAATTACGTATGAAAAATCTAAAATCATTTGTACAAGAATTAGAAGAAGCTGGTCGTTGCTGGACAGGATACAAACCAGTACCGGATAAGAAACCATACTCACCAGATTCATGTAAAAAAGAAGAAGTTGATCTTGATGAAGCTACATTTCAAGGTAAAACTGTTCCTCTTAATAAACCTATGGCAGGTGATGTTAAGAAATCTAAAGTATATGTTGATCCAGATGGTGATGGTAAAGCTAAAAAAGTAAACTTTGGTGACAAGACTCTTTCAATCAAGAAAGATCAACCCGCACGTAAGAAATCTTATTGTGCTAGATCAGGTGGTATCAAAGGTACAAGTGATAAATCATCTGCAAACTACTGGTCACGTAGAGCGTGGGACTGTTAAATGGCACAGTTTAGAACCGACTTAAATAAAATAGATTCAGGACAAGTATTCACACGATATGAGGTGAATATGTTGTCGGATCGTTTATCTCCATCTGGTACTATGACAGATGCGTTCGGTCGTTTACGTGTTTCTCAACCATTTACACTTTTTGACAGTTCACATAGATTTGCAGATAATGGTTTGTGGACAACATCAAATACTGCATCAAATAGTTCACATTCATTTGTAGAGAATCAAAGTACAGTTGATATGACTGTTGGAACAACTGCAAATGCTGAAGTCATTCGTGAGACAACCAAAGTATTTTCATATCAACCAGGTAAATCAATGTTGATTATGAATACATTTGCAATGAGTACACCAAAAGCAAATGTTCGTCAAAGAACAGGATACTTTGGTGAAAGTAATGGTATATACTTAGAGAATGATGGAACAACAAATTATTTTGTCGTTAGAACAAATACTTCAAGCACAGTAGTAGAAACAAGAGTTGCACAATCAAATTGGAATGTTGATAAATTTGATGGCACAGGTTACTCAGCACAAATTGGTGGTGCAGAACATGTTAATGGATTAGATGTAAGTAAAACAAACATCTTATGGATGGACGTTGAATGGTTGGGTGTTGGTGATGTTCGTTGTGGATTTGTTGTTGATGGTAGATTTATTCCAGCACACATATTCCATAACGATAATAAAAATACAGTACCATACATGACTACTGCATCGTTACCATTGCGATTGGAGATAAAAAATACTGGTGTTACAACAAGTAATTCAACTCTTAGTCAAATCTGTTCTACTGTAATATCTGAGGGTGGATATGAATTGGCCGGAGCACAACAAGCAGTTCAGACACCAATTAATACTCCAGTAGATTTACCAACAGCAGGAACGTATTATCCAATTATTTCATTACGATTGAAATCAACTCGACTAGATGCAATTGTCATTCTAACTGCACTATCAATTTTAGGTATTTCAAATGCTTACTATAACTGGCAAGCAAGAGCAAACGCAGCAACTTCAGGTGGAACGTGGGTATCTGCCGGAGATAACTCTGCGGTAGAATATAAAATTGGTGGTGGTACTGTTACTGGTGGTAGAGTGTTAGCATCTGGTTTTACTACTGCAACTAATCAAAGTGCTGCACCGATTGATATTCTAAAAGAAGCATTGTTCAAGTTTCAGTTAGAGAGAAATGGTCTAACGAAAACCCCTTACGAATTAACACTATGTGCTACGGCAAGTTCCAATGGTGCTGATATATACGCATCTATGGACTGGGAAGAAATCACAAGATAACAAAAACCAATAGGAGAATCAAATGTCAATGTTTAACGACAAATCACTAAAAAATGTTGCTGATGCAGTAATGAAGATCATGGAAGCAGAAAAGATGGCCAAGAAAGACCACGATCAAGATGGTAAGATCGAAACTGGTAAAGCAGAATATCTTGGTTCACGTATTCGTGCCGCTAAAATGGCAGGGAAACTGAAAGAAGAAGAACAGTTGGAAGAATTAAGTAAAGCAACTGTTAAATCATACGTTATGAAAAAGATGGAAAAACCTACGACAACTAATAAAGATGTTAAGGGTATGACGAATGCTTACAATCGTTTGAAGAACTACAAACCAACATCAGAAGAAGTTGAGCACATTGAAGAAGGTGGTATGCCATCAAGTGTTATTAAGCACAAGCAATCACTCGCTACTAAATCACCTGAAGAACTTCATGCTGGATTTAAAGAAGTTGCGAATAGAATTGGTAAATCAGTAGAAGATACCGCAAGAAGCACTGCTTGGAGTCATGGATATGGCAAAGGTGAAGGTAAGGGTAGTGGTCATTATTGGAATAAAATCAAACATCTAGAAGAAGGTGTTGAACAGATCGATGAAGCATTTCCTACAGTTGCCGATGGTGAAAAGAGTCTACGTGCTAAAGAAGGTAAAACTTCTAAA
>Ga0209770_10001889_pt1 | contig 10647 bp, 9 predicted proteins | sample LauGreSu1BDMLBDD_2_FD_187572 | JGI IMG/M metagenome (GOLD analysis project Ga0209770, IMG submission 187572) | Freshwater lake microbial communities from Lake Michigan, USA - Su13.BD.MLB.DD (SPAdes) (version 2) | ecosystem: Environmental > Aquatic > Freshwater > Lake | place: Lake Michigan, USA...
ATTTTCAAGCCAATAAATTGGCAGTTTCATCTCCTTTGGGTAAGGCTTTGCTCGGAAAAACAATCGGCGATACCGTCATAACAAAGGTCCCTGCCGGTGATATCGTATATGAAATTCTTGAAATTGGAAAAATTGACTGAGTTAAACCTTATGTTCTGAAGCATTGTCTAATTCCCGTGATTTCGCATGGGAATTTTTTTTTGTCGGAGATTGAGTGAAGCCTGAACAAGACATATTACATCTACTTGAAAAAGGTAAATCTCATGAGGCTATGTCGATTCTCATGTCGAATTATAAACGATTCGTACATTCAACGGCAATGCGATATCTAAGAGATGATGATGATGCGAAGGATCTGACTCAAGAAGTATTCATCAAAGCATATAATTCCCTTGATTATTTTCGAGGTGATTCCAAGATTCAGACTTGGCTCTATGCAATAACGAGAAATCTATGTTTGAATGCACTCGACAAAAAGAAAAGAAAAGGGAATATTGTCCAGATGGATACTCTGGAAATATCTTCAGATGAGCGATCAGATAGACTTGTGAATGAATCTGAGTTTTCTCATTTCTTTAAACAATGCATGTCCATTTTACCCGAAAAACAGAGAGAGACATTCATACTTCGTCATGTTGAAGAATTGTCTTATGAAGAAATCTCTGAAATGCTTGGTACAAGCATTGGTGGACTTAAAGCAAACTATTTTCAAGCAGTGCAAAAATTATCTCAATATCTTTCTTCCAAAAAAGAAGGGAATATACAATGAATAATCATGAACGAATATCCCAGATGATTCCCGATTATATCAATGGGACATTATCTGAGGTCGATATGCATATTGTTGAAAAAGCCCTGGCTTCTTCACATGACTTGCAACATAAACATGATGAATATGTACATGTTTTTACTGCATTGAAGAAAGAAGATATTATTCAATTGATGAATGATGAGGTTGAATCCGTAGATGTGATCCTTCCATTCAAAGCAAAGAGGAAGATGTTTATTCCAAAGATTATGATCGGAACCACAACTTCAATAGCAGCTTGTTTATTGCTTTGGATTGGTATAAATGAGCAAACACCTATCAATGTTGAAAAGAGTGATATCATGAAAATACCATCTATTGAATTGACTGAAACAATTGATGAATATACTCCATTGGAACTACAGTCTGAAGAAGTGGAAGAAGTGATATTGGATGAAATTCTTACAGTATATGTAAGTGATATCGAATCAGGAAAAGAGATCAATCCATTACTTGAAAAAGAAATCACAAATTATCTTTTGCAGGAGAATGCAGATGAAGAAGTATTATAAGCTTATTGGCTTACTTTCGCTTTTCATGATATTCAGTGTTACTTCGGTTCGTGGACAAAATCCGGAGAAAATGCGCGAGAGATTAAAGACTTACAAAAAGATCATGCTGATGGAAAAACTCAATATGAATGAGGAACAATCCATCAAGTTTTTTTCTCGTTATGCTGAGCATGAAGAATTCATAAAAAAAGCCAAAATTGAATTGGATCAAGCTGTGGATATGCTTGAGCAAGGAGTGGTTTCAGGGAAGGAAGACAATGAAAAAGCAAGTCAATTAGTCTTTGAGAAAGACATTGTATTGAAAAAAGTCATCATTGAAAGAATCAAAGCAATGAAGAATGTACTCAGTGAGAAGCAATATGGGAAATATATAGTCATCGAATATAAACTACTCGATGATGTCAAAAAAGCTATCAAGAATAGAAGAAAGTAATACCTTGATATAATTGAAAAATGCTCGAAAAGCATTGAGAATGTGATTCTCTTTTCTTTTCGAGCATTTTCTATTCCTAGTATTTTCTTCTTGGTGGCTTCATGCCTGATGATGAGTCGGATTTACCTTTATATTTCTTTTTATCTTTTGAATCAAAAGAAGGTTTTCCTCCGAACTTCCTGTCTCTACTTCCACCTCTGTCCGAAAAAGACTCACCATCGCGTTTTTTGTAACCACCGGAATCACCTTCGCGTTTTTTGTAACCACCGGAATCACCATCGCGTTTTTTGTAACCACCGGAATCACCATCGCGTTTTTTGTAACCACCGGAATCACCATCACGTTTTCTGTAACCGCCTGAATCACCATCGCGTTTTTTGTAACCACCGAAATCACCTTCGCGTTTTCTGTAACCACCGGAATCGCCTTCGCGTTTTTGGTAGTTGCCTGAATCACCTTCGCGTTTTCTGAATCCACCGGAATCGCCTTCGCGTTTTCTGAATCCACCGGAATCACCTTCGCGCTTTCTGAATCCACCGGAATCACCATCGCGTTTTCTGAATCCACCGGAATCACCATCGCGTTTTCTGAATCCACCGGAATCACCATCGCGTTTTCTGAATCCACCGGAATCTCCATCGCGTTTTTGGTATCCACCGGAATCGCCATCACGTTTTCTATAGCCACCGGAATCACCATCGCGTTTTTTGTATCCACCGGAATCACCTTCGCGTTTCCTGAATCCACCGGAATCACCTTCGCGTTTTCTATAGCCGCCTGAATCACCATCGCGTTTTCTATAGCCACCGGAATCACCTTCGCGTTTCCTGAATCCACCGGTATCACCTTCGCGTTTTCTATAGCCGCCGGAATCACCATCGCGTTTTCTATAGCCACCGGAATCGCCATCGCGTTTTCTATAGCCACCGGAATCACCATCGCGTTTTCTGTAGCCGCCGGAATCACCATCGCGTTTTCTATAGCCACCGGAATCACTATCACGTTTTCTATAGCCGCCGGAATCGCCATCGCGTTTTTTAAAATCGCCAGATTCTGCATCATTATTGATATAGCTATCTGACTCTTCTTCGTGGATATCAATATCTTGCTTTATAGGCAATGAATCTTCATCAGCTTCAAAAAGCTCATCATGAGTTTCTTCTGAAACTTTCAACTTTTTGGAATCACTGATAGCAATGCGTTCTTTTTTCTTTTCGAAATTTGACAATACGCTAAGAAGTGTTCTTCCGGGATGACCCTCAAACACAATCACGAATTCACCCTTGAATGGAGTATCGGTGAATACTTGATGAAGTTCTGAAAATGTGCCATAATGATGATGTTCAAAAGACATTGTCAGATTACATCCGATATATGCTTTACGATCGGGCATCACTTTTGCAGCTGCATCAAGGAGAGGTTTCAGGCGATAGGGAGTTTCAAGAAGCACAGTGGTCCTTGGTTCCAAGGCAAGTGCTTGCATTTCCATTAATCTATCTTCTGTTGTTCTGCTCAAGAAGCCAGCGCAGGTAAACACATCAGAAGTAAAACCACTTCGGACAAGTGCTGTCATGATTGAACTTGGACCCGGAACTACGACGATATTGATATTTGCATCCAGTGCCAGATTCAAAAAGTATCTACCCGGATCGGCAAAGATTGGAGTGCCTGCATCAGAAATCAAAGCGAATGTTTCTCCATTTTGGAGTCTTTCAATCAATTGAGGAGCATATTCATCCTCATTATGCTCATTGAGTTGTTCGAGATTTGCACTGAAGTTATGTCTTTTGGCAAGCAATGCTCCAATTTTCTCTTCTTCACAAATAACTGTATCCACTTTCTTCAGTACTTTCAAAGCACGAAGTGAGATGTCATCCTCATTACCAATTGGTGTTGAAACGATGTATAATACTGCCTGTTCTTGCTTCTTCCGCATTAAAATCCTGTATGGAGTATGAGTGATGATGAATACTGTGTTGAATAGATTGTCAACATTCGCATTGCATTAGGTATATCATGTTGAATGGAAATGGTTGCATTCAAACCATCCCATTGTATGTTTTGTGTGTAGTCTTGCAATTCTTTCCCTTGCATGTCAAAGAGTTTCACAATGCATTGCTCTCTTTTTGGAAGTGAAAAAGTAATCACTTGTTTTCTTGATTCAAGGGCAGGGTTAGGGAATGCATTGACCGATGGAGTAATCACATATTCAGAAATTGAACTTGCATTTCCTTGAGTCGAAATAGGAATCGACAAAGTTGGAATACCGTCTGCAAAACGAAGTCTGAGTAGCGTTGCCGACTCAATGGGAGATTTCATCATGAGTGAAATATATTGCATTGTTCCGGGTTTTATGATGCTATCAAAAGGTAAGACTCTTGCATTGGAAATGGCTGGTCTGAATTCCGTGGAATTGATCTTCAATGATTGATTCCCTTTATTGATCACGGGAATGCGCATAAGCATTGAGTCACCGGAAATAATTTGTGCAAATACACCAAGTGAATCCGTTACCGGTTCGGGATATAATGGAAAATCAGGTTGCGTTGAGAGTCTGAACATGCGATCGATCATATTGGGATGAGCGATATATGGATTCATTCTTTTCTGAACGGAAGCGATAGATAGTCCCCGACTTCTTTCTCTTTCATCAACAGGATCTTGCTTATTCCATGTTCTGATGATGGTTTCCATATTGGTTAGAAAACCACTTTGGTCAAAGCTACCTTTACGATTGCCATAACGAGTGGCGAAATACAAAATGCCTCGAGCAATATTGCCTTTCATGATGTCTCGTGGTTCAAATACTGTATCGGCAGAGGATTGTGGAAGTCCTAATTTAGAGCCACCGGATTCCCATGAAATGGAACGAGAAACTATGCCAAATGGATGATTTGATCTTTTTTCATTTGCTTTTGAGTCAGTAGGGTACAAATGAAAAATATCAGATCTGGCAGGTTCTTTGTCGGCTCCTTTGCTTTGTGGCCAAGAGTGTTCGGTATTGAATACACTCGCATTTGGAATGCCGGTTGTTTGAATCTTGCGTCCTGTATAAGCGCATTCCACAGTCCCATTCACATTATCTGCTTTTGAGAACATATGTTGTCTTGCATCGGTATATGTAAACATGAGCGCTTGATTCAAATATGTATTAAGCGCATTGTATAATGCCTGACCTTCCAAGTCTTGCGTGAATGCAAATTCTGTTTCTGAATACTCGGCTCTTCCTTTGAGTTTTACAGCCAATGAATAGCGCGTCTCGGGACAAGTGACTCGAAATAGTAGATGACCAATATGCGTGATATTATGCGGAGTTTTGAATGATAGAGGTATTTCTTGTTTTTGACCCGGCTGAATGGTTATGGAACCGGATTGCAAAACTGAAAACACAGGCCAACGAGAATATGTGAAAACGGTATCTATTCTAATCGATGAACTCGAAGTATTGGTAATAGTAATAATCTTAATGCTTTCATCACCCGTAAATACAGTACCAAAATCAATTGAGTCCGCTGAAATTGTGATCCTACAAGGCAATTCACTTGCAATCATTGATTGAAAATGATGCATTCCAATAATAATGAGTAATGTTGAGACTATAATTTTCATAAAGGTAAATTTCCTTCCACTACTTTCCATGTATCTCTGATTGCTTGTGCAATTTCGGAAAATTCACATGAATACCCGAAACATTCCGATAAGCAGGTAGAATGTGAAACAATGTTCTGCTTCATGTTTGATTGTTCTTCCTGATCATTTGTGAGTAGCTTCACGATATCCAAATATGATTGATCCAAGGGAAGAGAACCATGTTGAAGAAGCACACCGTCAAATACTCTTTGAGCACTTCCCATTAGTTTTTTGCCATTGCATGTGAGTTCATATCTTGCAGAAGAAGAGAAGCATGCAGAAGAAACTTGAAGGGTATAATGCTCGTGGAAATCCGCATTGGATTTCGCAAAATCCAGATTCTGAACTCCAATGGCATTGAGAGCTCTCAAAAAAAATGCATGGATTTCTCGATAAGCATTTCTCGCAATATCCATCGAGTCACAAGGCATTACAATACAATAAGTCAATTCATTGGCATGTAAAACTGCTCTTCCACCGGTGGGCCTTCTGACAATTGGAATGTCGAGCGATGCACAATTGACTTCAATATCGCGGGAAATCACTTGATTTTTTCCTAGAGACAAAGTTGGCTTATCCCATCCATAGATTCGAAAATGACCGGTGAAATCTTGATTGTTTTGCAAAGCAATTGACATTGACTCGGCTTGTGTGAAGTCCAAGATCATATTTTGTTCACCGGACAAAAATCCGCTCTCCATGAAAGTCCATTTCATGATTCGTCTTCAATATTGTCCAAACTATTCATTATCTCACGACATATTGTTTCATCTCGATGCAATTGTTCTTTCAAATGATCGAGTGATGCGAATGCTTGTTCCTCTCGGATATATTTCAAGAACCAAATAACCAATTGTGTATCATACAAATCTTCATTTACATCAAAGAAATGTACTTCGAGAGATATTTGATCGGTGATTTCTACTGTCGGTCTATTCCCGATATTTGCCATACCATAAACAGTTCTGCCATTGATGTCTGTCGAAACAAAATACACCCCTTTTCTGGGGAATAACTTGTATGGAATCGCAGGTTTGATATTTGCCGTTGGAAAGCCGATTGTTCTTCCTCTTTGATCACCTTTTTTGACAATGCCTTCAATGAAGTAGGGATGACCAAGCATATCAAATGCTTCGGGTAAATTACCATCTGTAAGTGCTTTGCGAATCTCTGTACTGCTCACTGTTTTATGATCAATGACATAAGGCTCGATAGGATGTACGGTGAACTGCAATTCTTCTGAAAGTGCATGAAGCGTATTTGCTCCTCCTTCACGCGCTTTACCGAATCCATGATCATAGCCTATGAAGATGTCTGAGAAACCGATTTTTTCATGAATATATGTTCTAATGAATTCATCGGATGAAGTCTGTGCGAATTCCTTGGTGAATGGAATAATCACCACCATGTCAATCCCATACGATTCAAGTAATTGCAATCGCTCGGAAATATCACTCAGCAAAGTAATCGGGGGTTTGTCTTTTCTTGGAATGACAGTTTGAGGATGCGGATCAAAAGTAACTATGACTGTGCGTGCATCTTTATTCTTTTGCTTTAAAGTCAACATGGATTCAATGATAAACTGATGCCCTTTATGCACTCCGTCAAATGTTCCAACAGTGATGATAGTGTTATTGTCATGCGGAATTGCATCATGTAATGTAAAAACTTCCATCATTCCGCCGAAATATGTAATGATTGAAACTCTTCTGCTTGCATCACATGCATAGCTTGCTCAAATTCTCGAATATTCAAGGAATCTTCCACTGAAAAATCACCACTTGAAATTCGTCTGAGTGCTGTCAAATATCCGACAGTACCTAATTTTTCAGCGATATCCCTTGCAAGCGATCTTATATAGGTGCCTTTCGAACAGTGTACGGTAATCGTTAACTGAATACCATCAAATGCATCTAAAGTTATATACTCTATATGAATGTCTCTAGGCTCAATCTCAACTTGAATGCCCTTCCTTGCTTTATGATAAAGTGGTATTCCATTCTTCTTGAGTGCGGAATACATTGGTGGAATCTGTTTTGTATTACCGATAAATGAATTCAATACTTCTCTGATTATCTCCTCATTCAAATGATGGGGAATATCTACAAATTCAGATTCAGGACTTTCTGCATCTAAAGACACAGTTGAGGCACCAAGTTTAATGGTTGCGATATATGCTTTGTGACTATTCTGATAGGTGGAAATCAATTTTGTGGCTTGTCTGCCAATGCATACAATCAATAATCCGGTGGCAAGGGGATCGAGCGTTCCGGCATGACCAATCTTTTTGATTCCGACTATTCTTCTGAGTTTAGCCACGACATCAAATGAAGTCCATGAAATTTCTTTGTCAATGAATATAATGGCTCCATTTTCCCGAGCATCAGCATACCATTGCTTGAGGGAAGACAAAGATTGTTTGGTGAGAATATTCATGGAATAAAGGGAAGAAATGAATCAGCATCAGAGAGTAAACCGCCTGAAATTACTCGGATGCATGACCATCACGAAGGCGATCATTTTTCTTTGTTTGTTCAACAAGGTTTTGAATCTGTTCCATAGCATCCATTGTTTCATCACGATAAAATCGTAATTCCGGAGCAAAACGAAGCTGGACCCTGGATGCGACATGTTTTCTGATTGTATGTTTTTCTGCATCAATCGCTTGAAGAACATCCGCAATGGATGCTTTTCCGCCGATAGCACTGATATACACTTTGGCTATTTGTAAATCAGGTGACATCTTTACAGATGTCACCGTGATTAAACCTGCTCTGATTTCGGAGGCAATTCTTCGAAGAGGCTCGGATAATGCTTCCATTATGACCGATGCTACTTTTTCAGTTCTGATCGACATATCAGCTTAATTTCCTTTTGACTTCAACTTGCTTATATGCTTCGACGATATCTCCAACTTGAATATCATTGAAACCATTGATACTCATACCGCATTCATAATTATTATCAACTTCTCTGACATCATCTTTGAAGCGCTTGAGTGCGGATAATGTTGAATTATAAACAGGGAAGCCATCACGCAAAACACGAACGCGATCATTTCTATTGATTTTGCCTGAGGTTACATAGCAACCTGCAACAGTTCCAATTTTGCTGATTTTGAATACTTGGCGAATCTCAGCTGTACCAGTAATTTCTTCTTTGATCTCAGGAGAGAGAAGTCCTTCGAGTGCCATTTGGATTTCATTGATACAGTCATAGATGATTGTATACAATCGTATGTCAACACCTTCATTTTCAGCTGATTTACGAGCTTGTGATGTTGGTGAAACATGGAAACCAACCACAACTGCACTGGATGCTGCAGCCAACATGACATCTGACTCTGAGATTGGTCCGACACCTTTGTGAAGAATCGTAACCTTTGCCTCATCTCTTGAAAGTTTTTGCAATGAATCAGACAATGCTTCCAATGAACCACTAACATCACCTTTGATGATAAGTCGCAATTCTTTTGTTCCACCACGCAAGATATCTTGAGAAATCTCATCGAGGGTGGTTGGTCGCATTTGCTTGAATGTTTGCTCGCGCTTGAGTTGCTGTCTCTTGGTTGCAATTGCTCTAGCTTCGGTTTCTTGTTCAAGCACTGCAAACAAATCACCTGCTTGAGGAGCGCCATCAAAACCAGACACTTGAACGGGAACAGATGGACCTGCCTTCTCAACACGATTTCCGCGTTCATCAAACATTGCACGAACTCTACCGGAATAAATACCTGCAACGAATGCATCACCAATGGAAAGCGAACCTTTTTGAACCATGACGGTAGCCAAAACACCCTTTCCTTTGTCAAGATGGGCTTCAATAACGGTTCCTCTCGCAATGCGATCAGGATTTGCTTTTAGATTCAAAATCTCAGCCTCTAAGAGAATCTTCTCCATGAGACCTTCAATATTGATTCCTTTCTTTGCGGAAATATGAGCGCATTGATATTTACCGCCCCATTCTTCAACCAATACACCGCGATCAGCCAATTGTTGCTTCACGCGATCAGGATTTGCATCTTCTTTGTCGATTTTATTCAATGCAACAACAATGGGAACATTGGCTGCTTGAGCATGGCTGATGGCTTCAATTGTTTGAGGCATCACATTGTCATCGGCTGCGACAACAAGAACAACGATATCCGTTACTTGAGCTCCTCTGGCACGCATTGCTGTAAATGCTTCATGGCCTGGTGTATCAAGAAATGCGATTGTGCGACCATCTGGCAAATCAACATGATAAGCGCCAATATGCTGAGTAATACCACCGGATTCACCGGCTACAACATTTGCTTTTCTGATATAATCGAGGAGTGAAGTCTTACCATGATCCACATGACCCATGATAGTAACTATCGGGGGACGAGTCACAAGTGTATCTTCTGCATCTTCAATGTCAATGATCTCTTGAGCGGCTTGTTCATCCAGGAATTCTACTTGGAATCCATAATCATCAGCAATCAATGTGATTGTGTCTTTGTCAAGTCTTTGATTAATGCTTACCATTAATCCAAGAGACATACATTTTACTATGATTTCTGCAGCTGTTGTGCCCATTAATGCAGCAAGATCAGCAGTAGTCACAAACTCAGTTAGGCGGAGAATTGTACTTTCGCGTTGAACTTCTTCAATGCGGCGAGCCTCTTTTTCTTCGCGCTCCATCTTCTTTCTTTGCTTGAGCTTATTTCTGAAACCGGAACCGGAATCTTCCATGCCGGATAGGGTTTCGCGAATTGCTCTTGTTACATCCTCTTCGGTGATTGTCTCACGAATGGATTTCTTTTTCTTTTTCTTCTTGTCTATTCCTTTGGCATCTTTTGGAGGTGCTGGACGGAGATTCTTCTTTGCTGCTTTATCTTTATCATCCTCGGTTTTGGCAGGAGCAAGTCCTAGCCCACCCTCTTGACCTTTGGCGCGAAGTCTCTCACCGATGGATTGTTGATTTCCTGTTGTAGGTCTATTTGGTCTGCGATCATTATCTCTACGCTCACCACCTGGACCTTGTTGCTGCTGTGGACGATCTCCGCTTTTCTTTGCATTACGATCGGGACGACCATATCGACCACCTTCTTCTCTGCGAGAGGGGACATCAATTTTTCCAACAACAGTCAAGCCGCGAAGCTGAGGCATCGCTCCGGCTTCATACTCAACTTCCATGATGCGTTTTTTTCTCTTCTTTTTTGGATCTTTGGAATCATCTTCCTGAGACACGGCTTCCGTTTCTGCCGGGGTAGTTTTCTCTACTTCCTTTTCAGCTTCCTT
>Ga0209770_10001891_pt1 | contig 10643 bp, 11 predicted proteins | sample LauGreSu1BDMLBDD_2_FD_187572 | JGI IMG/M metagenome (GOLD analysis project Ga0209770, IMG submission 187572) | Freshwater lake microbial communities from Lake Michigan, USA - Su13.BD.MLB.DD (SPAdes) (version 2) | ecosystem: Environmental > Aquatic > Freshwater > Lake | place: Lake Michigan, USA...
CGATGATAAACTGAGCCGTTTCGGATCCACGGAGCCGCCGCAGTTCAGCGGCAACAGCGCGCTGTTGAGCGACTGAGTACTGAGCCAGGGGAGGACAAGTTCCTTCCCTGACTGTCTGGCAACTAGAAAGTGCCGTTGTCAAGATCAGAAATAGTATCGTCCACGGTTTTTGGGGCCATGACAACATTAGTCTGTCTTTCTTTCAGTTTAGCTTGCAAGTCTGCACGGCGTAAGACTTCCTCGCGCCGCCCGCGATCATAAGCGTCGGCGATTAACATTTTAACCGCTGCATAAAGAACGACTAAGAATAAACCAACGAGAATGGCAGTCGTCATGCGCCGCCAGTGACGTTAAAATCTTTAGCGCCGATAAGGCCGATAGCGACGAGCGCGCCTTGGAGCGATGTCCAGTCAAGTGTCTTGGTCTGCCAAGCGTTAAAGAGGACACCGGCCAGAGTGATAATGCCAGGGATTGTTGTGCGCCAATTCTTAATCATTCCATTGTCCTCCTAAAATAAATGCCAAGCATAAATGCTAGTTTTGCACCGTATGAAATCGAAGCGGCAACCGCGACGATATATACAATTCTATCCAACAAGCGAGAGTATCTGCGCTTTAACGTCAGCGATACGTGCAGACCAGCCTTTGCCAAACGTAGACCAGATCGACAACGACTGCATGAACGCCAAACGCTTGTTCGTGACGGTCATCGCCACATAGGTCTTGGTAGCTTGGATGGTTGCAGGGCCGATCACGCCGTCTTGCGTAACGCCGACAACGGCCTGTAGTGTCTTAGCTGCACGGCTTACGCCGGAATTGACAGCAAAGTCGAACACAGCAAAATCAACGCCAGCGGGCAAAAGATCTCCAGAAATACGATCCCAGTATAGGTTCTTGTAAATCGCCGCAACTTCCGAATCAGCAATAGCGCGCACGCTTTGCGTTGGGAGATTCTGCGATTTGCGCCAATTATCATAGACCGCTTGCGTAACGCCCTTATTCGTCGGGCCGCCTGGATCTTTCGGATGGTCAACGTAGCCGCCCTCATATTTGAGAACCTGCTTAAGCGCCTGTGGATAGTTCTCTTTCATCTGTCTGCTTTCTGGCTCACAAGATCTCGAATCGTATCGAGCTTTGCGAACACTTGATTGAGCACGGTATTAAATTCTTCGCGTGTGATGTAACGACCAGCAACGAGCACCTCGATCTCGCCGACCTTCTCGGCTAGTTCTTTATCCGCTGCTTGCAAGTCTTTGACAGCGCCCCAGACGGTATTCAATACCCATCCGCCTAGGACGCCGATGATTCCAACGGCCACGTCAAAAAACACTTGATATTCAGCCATTGGTGTCATCTCGCCATCGCATTTACGCCTTGTGCTCCCGCAGCAAGCAATGGCGACAGATTACGATAGTCAGGCGGTAATGCGGGGGCGCCGCCTAAAGTAGACGCTAAAAGATTATGCGACGCGCGAGTAGCTAAAGCATTTTGCGCCCGACGAGCCATAATACTACCTGCGCCAAGTCCTGCTAAACTAAGCGCAAGTGTAGGTGACACAACCGCAGCGGCAGGTGTCGTAGCCGCAGCCAATGCAGGGCCAAATTCAACTACGCCTTTTGCTACGCCGCCCCAGCTTGCGCCTGGCGCTAACGAGCCTAATAACTGCACCGCGCGAGGTGACGCGCGCCCCGCAGCAAGATCTTCAATGACGCGCTGGTCGTCTTGCGAGAATTTCCGCAGCCTACTTTCATCGCGGAATATTTTTCCAAATTCATTCCGTAACGCGCCAAACGGGTCTTGTCTTGACACAGAAGCTAATCGAACTGCTTCACGAATTTCGTCATTCCTAAATAGCCTTGACGAAGTATCTATGGCGCGATCCATATATTGAATACCGCGCGCAACTTGATCTTGATAGGGAACGCCTGTTCGAGGATCTATACCTTGCCGCGCATTAGCTGGATCTCTGATAAAATTATCAAACTCATCTGATAACACGCCGCCTAATCTACGCACATTAGGATCTTGTGATGTAGCTATGTCACCAATACGCCGCCGCAAACGATGAATTTCCCGCATGTCAAGGACATTGCTACGGCCAGCGTCTGTTAATTGATCCAACGCGCGCTCTACAGGGCGCAGTTCAGGATCGCCAGGCATAAATCCTTCTTGGCGTAATCGTGCATTTGCGTTCATGTTAAACGCATTAAAGCTGTTGTTATCGTATTGACCGTTTGTTCCGTATGCGCGATTCCAAGCGGTTTGTTCACGGACTTCCATACGCCCGCGTTTTGCCGTAGCAAGTTCGCCCGTTGTCGCTTGCGCGGGCGACATTGCGCCAGCCGCAACTCGACCTGCGCCATACCCAGCAGCTAATCCGGCTGCTCCCAACACATATGGATTTGTCTCGCCGCCTTGATATAAGGCTTCAGGAGCCGCTGCGCCTGCCGCGCCACTTACGGCTTGAGCTACAGGTTGCGCCGCCAACGCGTTTACTACAGAAGGAACAGCTCTACCTGACTGAGCTATTAAATTAGCGCCTGTGCGAGCTGCGCCTGCACCTGTTAACGCGCCGAGGCCACCTTCAGTAGCAGCGCGTAGCACATTCTCTGTAGGCGTTTGCGGAGCTACGGAAGGAAATGCGCTTTCAGTTGCTTGTCTAATGTATTGAAATGGCGTCTTTACAGGCTCATACCCAAAAGCCGAGCGGCCTAAATTATATACATTACCAACTAACTCAGCCGCGCCTAACGCCCCAGCGCCAAGAGCTGCGGCAGGAGCTATGGCCGTTCCCCCAAGCGCGCCTAATGCAGCACCGCCAGCTAATCCCGCAACAGTAGGCGCAGCCGCTCCGGCCATAACTTTTGCCGCGCGCTCAGTTGTTAAGCCTTCGTCTTTTGGCGCAGCTAAACCTAACTCAGATAGTATCTCTGCATCTGAAAATCCGGCTTTACGCGCAGCTTCAAATTTAGGACTTGACATAAGTTCGGACTGAATTTCGGCGTCCGAAAATCCAGCCTTACGAGCGGCGGCAATTTTTTCGCTAAGAGACGCCACTTTATTCTCCGTGTAAAATAGATCTTAATTCTTTTTGACGCGGGCCTGTCAACAAAGTGCGACCATCAATAACGCCTTTAGTCTGTTCTTCAGGTTCAGGAATTTTTAATTTACCTGTTCCCGCATATTTGTCGGCGTTAGATAGAATTTCACGCGCCGTTTCAATGCTGAATTTAGGACTGCCCAACATTGATTTCAGACGAATTAATTCGTCTATAGTATTTGCCTCTTGCGCTGATGTGATACCAAGCGCGCGTCTAGTTTGAATATATTGATCTATCTGTTTATCAATAACGTCTCTGTATTTTTGTCCTACTGGATCGGTTATGCGCGCGACTTCTTGCCCCGCTGGCGTTCCCGCCATGACATTTCTAAAACGAGTAGTCATTGGCTGTTGTTCAGACGCCATAGACCCATGCTTATATAATTTCTCATAATTGTTTAATATGTCGCCAAAAATCTCTGTCGATTGTTGACGCACTGGCAATTCTTTATACTCGCGCTGAGTCATAGGCTGGCGGTCTGTAGGCATACCTTCAGGAGCGCCTGTAGGAATGCGCCCACCTAATTTACCTTCGGGCGGCGCAGTAACAGGAGCGGCGGGTATGTTACCCATATCTGGCGGCGTCACTACCGCTGGGCGCACAACAGGCGGAGCACCACCAATGCCAGGCACGACCTGTTGAACCTCATTTTGAATTGTTTGAAGATGTGGCTCTAAATATTTTTGAAATGTTGTTGCCTGCGTAGCCAAAGCGCGCAATTCTGAAGGATCTGGTTTATCCCCTAACATGGATGCCCAAGGACTTTTACTAATATGTTCTTTTAATTTATCAAACCCTTTTCCAGTTTGAAGAACACCTGCCGCCAAATCCCGCGTCATAGTAAGATCAGCCATTGCTTGTTCTGTTTTAGCTTTTCCTGCCCCAGCTAATAAAGTAGGTAATTCAGCTTGAAAGCGTTGCTGTCTAATAGACGCATCACTAGCTTGATTAGCTGCCATAGCTGCGTGTGCTTTAGCTTGTTCTTGTGCCGAAAGAACTTTCATGCCTAACGTAGGCGATATTTGATACGCTTGAACCAGTGATTGCCGTGAAAGCGGATCAAATCCTTGTTGCGTAGCCAGATTTCTATACGATTCCTCTTCTTGCCGCGCGCGTTCGTATTCAGCTAATTGCTGTTGAACTAATTCTTGCTGTTGAGCGCGCGCGCCCATCATCTGGTATTGCGCCAGCATGTTCGTAAAGTCAGTGGGCGTGTTCGCTAGGACGTTGCGCGAAGCTATTGTGTAATCTACTGGCATTTATATCACCTTAAAATCCTGGCGCACCAAATGTCGGAGCACCTTGGAATCCTGGGGTAAATCCTGGCGCATAAGTTCGGTTAAAATTTGTGTTTGGCGCATAAGTAGATGTTCTGTTCTGTGGGGCAAAACGATCCGCCATGCCATACGCCATCATAGCGTTAACTGGCGTCTGTAGCGCGCTCTGAAGCGCAGACGCGCCGCCCATGTAGCCGGAAGCGCGGGCTTGGCCTACATTCTCTATCGCAGACGCATAAGGGTTAGCTGCGGCTAGGCGTGTCATTTCAGGACTTGCAAGACCACCATAAAGGCCAGCAATCGTGTTGCCCGTGTTAGACGCCATAGTGCCGAGGTTAGCGCCGAGGCCAAACTGATTGCCGGAGAGCTGACCGCCCATTGAACCCGCTAATTGCGATACCGTTCCGGCTGCCCCTGCGCCTCTGCCAGCAAGACCCGTAAGACCTTGCGTAACCGCGTCACGATTAGCCATAAAGCGATTATAAGCGTTAGTGTATTCCTGACTGCCAGCTTCCTGACCATAGCGTGTAGCTGCTTTTAACGCGCCGCCAGACCCAGCTAAACCGCCTGCACGGGCGGCGTTAGTCATGGCTTGCTGACCTTGCTGGAACCTGAACGCATAGCCAGGATCCATCTGAAGCTGTTCATAGGTAGGCTGTTGCGTATATGCGCCGCCAGGGCCAAAGAGCTGTGCAAGTTGATTTGTAGCGCCCGCGCCTGTGGTCGTATATGGCTCTTGAGCTGCGACGCCTTTGCCGTAAAACTCGCGCGCAGTTTCAGCGCCTGTGCGGCCTTGAGCTAGAAGATCTTCACGGCCCTTATCATAGTAGCCACGCGCCTCTGTTGCGCCCTTCTCAGCCATCTGACGCGCTTGCTCAAGCGCTTGCTGTTGAGCGATGTAGCCCAACATGCCGCCCTGTTGAGCGGCTTGGGCCTGTGTGCCAGCCGCACGCTGTGAAGCCGCATAGCCCGCCCCACTACTGAGCGCGCTTGCTGCGGTGCTTCCTAAAAGGGCTAGTGTGAACGGATCCATAATGCCTCACTATAATACTAGGTCTTGATGATGTCACTCATACAAAATGTTAAATGAGCCTGCGTCTAAAGTATTAGTTCCTGACGTGATGATACGAACGCGGTCTAATGTAGCGGATAAATCTTTTATGCCCGCGCCTGTCGTAACTGATATTGAGGTGGTAAAACCAAGGCTACCTGACTGCGCCCATATACCAGTAGTGACTAACGTAAGGACAACAATCCCATTAAAAGTAAACGCAGAGTTACCACTTTTAGCTATCAAGAACCCCGTGCTATACGCAAACGAGTTAACACTCGCCAACCCGTCCGTTAAAGAAGACGCCGCGCCATTATATCCGCTAGTAGAATATCCGCTAGAAGATCCGATCTGAAGAAGCAGATCCTCCGTCCCGCTTAAAGACACCGCGTTCAACATAACAGTTATGCGTTTTACCCAAGACGGGATACTTGTAAATTCTGAGCTTGTGCCGCTTGTTGTGGCTTTTGCAGTTTCCGACGTAATTGGCCTATATACGCCGCCAATCAAACTGTTCTTACATAGCACACCGCCAACAGTAACGCCCGCCGAAGCAGTCTTTTCGGCTATAGTGTCTACTTTCAGCGTGTTAGAAACAGAAACGCCTGCCGAAGCGGTTTTTTCCGCTATAGTATCAACGCTTAGTGTTGTGCCGATGGACGCTGATGTTGTGACCGTAAGCGAAGATCCAGCCGTTAAAGTCGTGCCGGACGCGATAGTTGTGCCTGATGTGATAGACGTGCCGCCAGTAATAACGCCCGAAGTTTTAAGCGCGCCTGTGATGTCCAACTCAACGGTAGGGCTGGCGTTTTTAATGCCAACATAGCCGGAGCTAGTGCCATAAACCAGATTGGTGCTATTAGCCGCTAGGATAAGCCCTCTTGCGCCCACAGAAGATAATGTAGAGTTAGACGCATTAGCGGAAAGGGTAGCGTATGATGTGCCGCCTGCGGATGAAATTTGGAGCGTGCCGCCTGCAATATCAAGCGCACTACCAGGGCTGGCAGTTCCTATACCGACTTGGCCTGTATTATCAACGGTGAATAACGTAACTGCGGGATTCACGGCGTCAGGAACTTTTATAACTGCGCCAGTGCCTGACTGCGTTATAGTTAACGCGGTGCCAGATGAACTTGTGTCAATCGTGACGTTACCTGAAAGAACTGGCGACAAACCTGACGTAGGAGCTGAAATATTATCAACTGTCCAAATTTCAGTGCCGTCTGCGTCAGTTAATTTAAATTTATATGTAGAAGAACCAAGCCAGATATTAGCTTCACCGCGTGAATCAAGCACAATCGGATTGCTGTTAGCCGTCGCGCCGGTCGAATCCGTATAGGTCGCTTGCGGCGTGGTCGTGCCAGCCGCGTAAGTATAGAGAAAACCGCCTGCAAGCGGGACGCCAGCCGCGTCGATAAATTGAGCTTTGGCTGTTGGCGATACAACGGTCATTTAGACACCTACACAACTTGTTACGGTCAGGATGACCGAAGGAATAGCGGGAACTGGACTAGACGCAGCCACATACGGAATTGTAATACTCGTATCGTCAACTGAATAAATCAGCTCAAAATAATCGCCTGTCTGAAGGTTTAGCACGAAATTCCACGCCGCAACAGTGGCTGTGCCGCTACCGCCGCCTATGGTAATTCTTGTAGCTGAATCGTCTACATTGACGCCATTAATACGCGGCCAAATATAAATATCATGCTCACCGCCGCCTGACTTAAGCAATTGCGCCGAGAACTGAAAATTATATGTAGCTGTGTTGTCTACATAGACTTGCGAAGTAACCGAACCAAGATATACGCCATAGGTCAAATCAGACCCATCCGCGCGGGTATATGTATTATTGAATGTTATGGCGTATGCCGTGTTAATTGCGGCTGGCGTAAAAGTTGTTGTGCTATAAAAAGATCCGTATCGTCGGCCAGCTTCTAACGCTATGTAGGTATTAAAGAACCAACGATACCAAGGCCGATTAACAAACCCTGTAGAATCGTCATTCATTTTGACGCGGGCTGCGGGGATCTGTGTGTTGTTATCGACCAGATTAGGCATTGGTCGGGCTCACATGCAGTTCAGCGCCCATGATAGCGATCTGAACAGGATCAGTGCCCGATATTTCGTAGACCCTATCGCGGAGTTTTAAGGTCATGCCAAGCCGCCGCCAGATCGTGCGGTAGCCTGTCTGACCAATCTGACCCATAGACTTCCAGTGTTCGTTAGACCAAGTATGACCACCGTCATCAGACCAGCGCAACATGACTTGTGGATCAGCCCCAACGGTGACGGTATAATCGGCATAATCTCGTATCAATAAAGGAGATCCAGCGCGGTCAAGAATAAAATCGTGCGCGCGGTCGTAAATATAAATAATCTCGTTGACTTCCTCCTGGCTGTAGCCAGACAAGCCAACACCGGCCTGACAATCGAGCTGAAGACTATGTTGCGTCGAACGGTTTAAATTGTTCTGGCCTGTAGGTATAGCGCGCCATGAGCGTAGCCATTTTTGCGTTGTGCCCGCTTCAGAATAAACAGTAGGATCGTAAGCGTATATTTCGCCTGACCGATAATCCCCTATAACAACTTCATTATTGAAGTTCATCTGACAATTACCGCGTGTGCGGGTAAACTGGTCGTTTTCCCATCCGGCGCGTTCATGCCATGCGCCGGTCGCCACGTCATAGACCCATGTCGTATCGGCGGTAGGGAAGTTTAGAACGTAGAAGCTATGACCGTCCTGTTGATAAGTATAACCCACAGCGTCCGATAGATTCGAATATTGTTGGATCTGCCATTCAACAGCGTGCGTAGATATGCGCTCGCCGGAGTAGCCTTTTGAGCGATACACAATGCCGTTACCGCGTTGATCAGCGCCAAGCCAAAACAGGCCGTTGTCAAGCTTGGCTACTGAGTAGGCGGCAAGACAGCCTATTTCATTAAACGCGCCTTGAATACGCGCCATAGGAAAGTCAGGCAATCCGGCATCATACCAGACTTCAACTGAGTTAGTGCCAAACAGCCAGATTTCACGATGATCTACAATCAGCGTGACAAGATTGTCCGGCGAGCCTTCAGCGCTGGCAAAGTAAAGCGGGTCAATAGTCGTGCTTGTTGAGTCTAAAACCCAAAAGATTTGGCTATCTGGCTGATTATAAACGAACCATCCATCAAGAAAACCACAACCGACAGCCCCTTCAAAAGGCGATGTTAGCGTCGTCAGAAACGGCGTGAACGTCAGCGTGGTGCCCGTATTAGTCGCCGTAGCCGCTGCCGATAGGATAAAGAAAGGTGAAAATGTCAGTGTAACGCCAGTATTGGTAGCCGTAGCTGCCGCCGACAATACAAACGTCGTAGTATTTGTAATGCTGGCAACGCGCGCGCCTGCCGGAATACCTGTGCCGGACACAGGCTGACCGACATTAATATTAGTTGTGCTACCGCCCGATACCGTCGTGCTTGCGTTAGTCGTATTAAACGTAGTTGTTGTCGTATCGTAGACTACGCTAGAGACTGTTGCGCCTGTAGGGATGCCCGTGCCTGACACAGGCTGGCTTGGGTAAACGTAAGTTACATCACCATTCCATACAGTCGTAACGCCGTTTGTTGTATTAAACGCAAGCTCTTGATAAGTGCTATTGTAAATATAACCGTATGTTCCAGCCGCTATAAACATTTGGCGACCATTATCAGTCATATTGACTTGACTTGTGCCGTCTATGGTTCCTATGGCAGTTGTAGTCCAATCTGTATCAATACGATATAAAGTTGTGCCTGAGACGGCATAGGCATAATATACTTTAGATCCTGTCGTAGACCCTACTTCGTCGCTATAAAATGTCCAAAGACCTCGAATAGGCCCGTTACCCATACGAGCAAGAAAGCGCAGTCCTGGCGCGCGTTGTAGCCACGCGGCCTGCTTACCACCTTCAGGCACAACTTCAGGAAAAAGATTAACCATGCGGTTGTCAGCCGCATTTGGACTGCGGGTGACATAACTAGAGCCAAGAATAGGCGTTGCGACCATCTAATGTTTACTCCTTAACTACTAGATGCTATACTCGGCGCATGACCGAGCTTACAGCAAAAGAGTTGAGAGAAACATTGGCTTATGACGCCAACACGGGATTTTTTTCGTGGGTTATTCGGCCAAGCAAAGCTGTTAAAGCTGGCGACAAAGCCGGAAGCCCCGATAATAAAGGATACGTTACGATAGGAATAAAACGCCGTATTTATAAAGCGCATCGACTTGTGTGGCTGTATGTAACTAATGAATGGCCGAAAGGTATTATTGATCATATAAACGGTGATAAAGCTGATAATCGTTTTGAGAATTTGCGTGTAGTCGGCGCTGACGGCAATTCGCAAAATGTGAGAAAACCAAACAAACGCAATAGATCGGGCTTTATGGGCGTCATATTTTACCAGAATAAATGGCGCGCAAACATAACCGTAAAAGGCAAAACGCACTGGCTGGGTGATTTTGCCACCCCTGAAGAAGCCCATGCTGAGTATGTCGATGCCAAACGTAGGTATCATGCGGCGTGCACTATATGATTGATTTCATTAGAAATTCCCTGCGTATATGTTATAGCGCTGACGTGTGCCGACGATGCTGTAAGGCAGAGCCATGATGTCGTCAGGGTTATTGATGCGCTTCAGATTGCGCTTGCTATACATAGCGATGCGGCTAACCGTCGGCGATGGCTCGATACCAAACTCAGGGGCCAGCTCACAAGCCAGATTGTAGCGGAACGCCCGCAGATATCCAGGCGGGAAAAGGATCGCCGTTGCCAGATTAGCAGGTTCCGACAGCTTTTCGACTGAAATAAAATGCCATTCTAACAGTCTTAAAGGGACTGGATAGATGACCATATCAATGTTTGGGTAGGTCATATTGGTGAATATGACTTGTGGGTAAGTAGACGTTACGGTCTTGACCGCAATGCCGTCATACTGTTGCTGATTGATAAATTTAATGCCGTAAGAGACGTTAGTCTGTGGATCGCGGAAGTAAGTCGCGTCATCCAGCAATACAGGACGTAAACCCACAAAGTCGCCGGTCGGGCCTAGCGTGCGGTTTTTCTCACCTGCGGGCCAGTTAAATACTTGATCCTGCGTTGAGAACACCGACAGTCGTTCGGTATTCCAACTGTCGATCATTTGATTCAGAGCAAATAGCGCGTCATTCGCTGTCTCTGACGAGGGCGTT
>Ga0209770_10001893_pt1 | contig 10627 bp, 12 predicted proteins | sample LauGreSu1BDMLBDD_2_FD_187572 | JGI IMG/M metagenome (GOLD analysis project Ga0209770, IMG submission 187572) | Freshwater lake microbial communities from Lake Michigan, USA - Su13.BD.MLB.DD (SPAdes) (version 2) | ecosystem: Environmental > Aquatic > Freshwater > Lake | place: Lake Michigan, USA...
TCCATATACAAATGAACCTACGAATCTATGAGGTAAGTAGTTGTTTGAATAACCTTCCTCAAAGTTGTTAGGGTCAGTAGATGTTGGTCTAGCTCCCCACATTGTAAATGCAGTTGAACCATTGATTGTAGCATCTTTAGCTGTTTGACGAGTATAAGAAGCGTTCACCGCTAAGTTCTTAAATTGTCTTTGTACTTGCAATGTTCCGAATAACACATAACCAATGTTAGCGTTAGTCATATAGATTGCGTTACCAATGTTTGGATTAGCTGCCGTTTGAGCTGCACCAGTTGCATCGTAAACTGAACGTTTAACGAAACGAGTTCTACCATCACTTAATGTTGTATTGCCTGTTGAAGGTAATGCAACGTTTTGGAATACCGTAGCGTTAATGTTCTTAATGTAAGTTCCTTCCGCAGTTACTGTCCATCCTAAGATTTTCTTATCAACTGCTAAAGTTGATTTCCAAACTTGTGGGAATTTGTAATTAGGGTCAGTTACGTTAAGAGAATACGATTTTGATAAACCTGGCGTTGGAGTTGGTCTATATGCGTTAATATCTGGTGAGAACATATATCCGGTTGCATTTGTAATACTTCCAAATAATGCCATACCACTATTAGATGCTTGATTTGAAATCCATACAAACGGAGGAGGTCCTTGGAATAAACCAGTACCACCACGAACTTGTAATGTTAAATCATCAAATACATCATAGTTGAAACCAACTCTAGGTGAAATTTGTAATGAAGCTTTAGGTGCTAAACCTGTATTCAAACGAACTCCATCATAGAATTTAGTAAGAGTATCAACTACTGGATTGTAAAGGAAGTTATCAGCAAAAGAAACATAATCAGCACGGATACCATAAGTTAATGTTAGGTTATCCTTTACTCTGAATTTATCCTGAGCAAATAAACTCAATTCAGTATTCTTAGGTCCAACTAATGGGAAATCATTTGTTAATGACCAAGACAAATCATACACAGCTGCTGGTTTTGTTCCAGCTGCTGAAGCGTAAAAATCTGCTAAACTATTGAAACGGAATGCACCTGCGTAGTTAGGTGAAAAACCATTTGAATATTTCTTAAATGAATTTTGTGTACCAAATGTAAATTCGTGCTTACCTTTATATAAGTTGAAAATATTATTCAATTGAATTACATCCGTATTTAATTCATTACCATAAGTAAATCTCTCATAACCAAAAGTTGTGAAAGGTAAACCATTACCATCTAAGATATCTACTTGTGGGAAATTACCACTTGTTAATGTTCCTCTAAAATCTCTTAACGAAGTATAACCAATTTGTAATTTGTTAGAAGCGTTATTTGAGAAACGAGTATTTAATTCACCAATGATGATATCTGCATTGTTGTTAATAGTATAACCACCACCATAGAAAGGCATTGAGGTAGGACCTGGTCTTCTACCATTTGATGCGTTAATTGATTGTGAGTTAGATGCTGGAATATCTGCCGAAGAACGTAACATTGTATATTTCAATGAGAACGAATTCTTATCATTTATAGTCCAATCTAATTTAGATGTTAATCTTTGTGATTTAGAACCATATTGATATCCTTGATACGCACCCGGATCGTAATTGTATTTCTCAATTAAGAATTTTCTCAATGCATCTAATTCAGATGCTCTTGCTTGTGATACGTTGGTAGCGTTTGGAGTGTTATTGGCATCTGCTGCTATCCATTGTGTACCCGGTTCCATTCTTTCCTCATTCTCACCATTTACGAAGAAGAACAATTTGTTTTTAACAATTGCCCCACCTGCTGTGAAACCTCTTAGGTTATAAGTAAAATCCTGTTTAGGTTGTGTAATATCACCTACTTTATAACCTTGTAAATCTTTATTCTTAAAGAATTGGTATGCAGAACCAAATGCTTGATTCTTACCACTACGAGTTACTGTGTTAATAGAACCACCAGCAAACCCACCATACTTAACATCAAAAGGTGAAACGTTTACTTGGATTTGCTCAATCGCATCTAAGGAAATTGGTTGAGCTCCTGTTTGTCCACCTAATGTACCATCACCCAATCCGAATGAGTTATTGAAGTTTGCACCATCTAAGGTAACGTTATTCAATTGAGAACTCATACCACCAAATGATAAGTTGTTTTGAGAAGGAACTAATTTAACTAAGTCTTTCCAACTACGATTCACGTTTGGCACAGTCTCAATCAATTTTCTATTGATGATTTCTTGTGAACCATTACGGCTTGAGTTGAATACATTACTTTGTTTTGAAACTACCACTACTTCATTTAATGATGTAACTGCTTCCACTAAAGTAAAGTTAGATTTGTGGGTTTGTCCCAACAATAAAGTAATATCACTTTGCGTTTCTGTTTTGAATCCCACAAATGATACCGTTACTACATAAGGTCCTCCAATTTTAAGGTTTGGAAGGTTGTATCTACCATCCAGACGAGTAGTTGTTCCATACTTCGTACCAGTTGGTTGATGTACAGCTACTACGGTTGCACCCGGAATAGACTGTTTACCATCCAAAACAATTCCTTGAATTTCAGATGTAGTTTCTTGCGCATGCGCCCCAAATGATAAGAGTGTTACCACCATCAAAAGGAGAAATTTTCCGATTTTTTTCATGTTTGTTTGTTTTTGTTTAATTGTAACTTGTTTAAAATAAAAAAGGGTAAGGAGATTACGCTCCTACACCCTTAGTTTGCCCAGCCGCTTCCCTTATAAAACGGACTGAAGTATTTGTATATAGATATGTATATTTATTCATAAGCACGATAACCATTTTCAGTTTATAACTATTTGATTTTTAACAAAAGATATACAAATATACGAAAAAAAATCCATATTACCAAATGGTTTAATGATAACTTAATCTAAATCAACGAGTTGCATAAAAAAACTAAAAAAATGGTTAAAAATACAAAAAAAATCCAAAAAAATCATAACTTGTTGATAATCAATGAGATAAATTTGCTAAAAAATTTGGAAAATTGGAAAATTTTGCGTATCTTTACTATGTAAAGAAATTAAGATTATGAAAAATTATAGATTATCCCTAAAACGTACCGAAATGGTGAATTCTGGGGCTTACGATGGTAGATTTCGTGAGAAAATTGTAGTAGATAAGAAGAAAAAAGTGAACAAAGAGTTCGCTCGTAACAAATATTCGTTCAATTTATTAAAAAATCAATAAAAACCCCTTATTATGAGAGTAATGACACAAAAATCATTAGATTATCTTAAAAACAACCCCAAAGTTGCCGATTTTTTAACAAAAGTAAACGCCGAAAGAGCTGAACACTACAAAAATATGGCTTCTATGAAAGATAGAACCAATTTAGTATTGGAAGTTGGTAATAAATTCCTTAGATTATGGGATGGTACATCTTGTTGGGGATTTATTAGTAGAGTTGATGGTGATTTGAAAGGTTCACCAATCAAAAAAGGTGATTTACTAAAAGCGGCTAGTTGGAAAGCTCCGGCAAAGCACGCTAGAGGTAATATAACCGATGGTACTGCTCGTTATGGAGTGTATGGACCGGAATATTTATAAAAATTAATGAAATTAAGACCTAACCAAATAGAACCGGTAGAAAAAGGGGTAGCCTTCTTTAATCAAAAGAAAGCTAGCCCTTCTATTATTGTTGCCCCTACCGCTTTTGGTAAAAGTATCGTAATTGCCGAAATTGCACATAGATTAGGTGAAAAATTATTGGTTATTCAACCATCTAAAGAATTATTAGAACAAAATTACACAAAATTCACTAATTTGGGTGGAGTGGCATCAATTTACTCTGCAGCAATGGGTGAAAAGGAGATTGGAGATGTTACATACGCCACAATTGGTTCTATTGTTAATATAGCCCATAAATTTAATACATTGGGTATCAAAAAAGTGATTATCGATGAGTGTGATAGGTTTCCGAGAGAGCCCGATGGTATGTTAAGGAGATTTCTTACAGCTGCTAAGATAACGCACGTATTGGGATTAACCGCAACTCCATTAAAATTACAAACTAACATAGATGAGCATTTTAGACCATTCTCAAAATTGGTTATGCTTACATCAAAGAGTAAAAAAGGTAATTATTTCAAAGATATCATTCATGTTGCCCAAATTAAGGAAATGTGTGATTTAGGATTCTGGTCACCACTACAATACGAATCATACGATTTCGATACTGGAGCATTGGTTTACAATTCTACAAATGCGGAATTCACCGATGATAGTATTAAGAGAGCATACAAGCAGCAAGATATTGGTGGTAAGATTATTAAGAGAATATCGGAATTGCCTGATAGAAAATCAATCCTAATTGCAGTTCCATCTATTGAGGAAGCTAAAGAACTTTCAACTCGTTTACCAAGTTGTGAGGCGGTATTTAGTGGTATGCCTGATAGTGAACGAAACCGAATCATTGAAGATTTTAAATCACTTAAATTAAGAATAGTAGTACAAGTCACAATTCTTTCAGTAGGATTTGACCACCCGCAGTTAGATTGTATTATAACCGGCCGCCCTACGGCTTCTTTGAGTTGGTGGTATCAATTTGTGGGTAGAGTAACTCGTATCCATCCTGACAAAGCAAATGGGCTTGTAGTAGATTTTGTAGGTAGTGTACCAAAGTTCGGAAAGGTAGAAGATTTATACTTCAAATACGAAGAACCACTTTGGAAATTATATGGAGAAGAATCTAAACTACTAACAGGTATTCCTTTACATGAGATAGGTTTACATAAAGAAAATCAACCATCACCACATGATGTAGCCGCTCAAGGGCCTGTGGTTAAGATGACATTCGGAAAATACAAAGATACTGAAATACGGAAGATTCCTATTTGGTATCGTAAATGGATGCTCGAAAATATCAAATGGACTCCATTCAACAAATCAATTCACGAAGAATTATTACGTCTTAAGGAAATCGGTATTTAACTAACCATATATTTATTAGTATGTGGAATAATGTAAAATACTATATACTAAGATATTGGGTAGCTGTATCCTTTCTTTTACTTGCGTTCTATTTTTACGAACCAACTCAATCAATTACACATTGTTCACCAAACACATTAAGTAGTGATACTCCTAAAACCTTTTTGGGTTTGGGTGAAATGACTTTAATGTGGATATTAATGGCTATCGCACATAGTGCTAATGCCTGTTATTGTGATATTAAATCTTTATTAAAGAAAAAATAATTATGAAAAAGTTTTTACAATGGTGGAAAGTTGCCGGTCAACTTTGGGGTTTTTTAATTGTAATAGGTACAACAAGCGGATTGATGATAGGATTTGCAGATGAAATGAGAGTAAGCGGATGGTTATCAATATTATGGTTAGTAATATTCTTTGGTGGTGCTATTTGGTATGCATGGCAAATGAAAGTACATGGATGGGAATTACCACAAAATATAAAAGATACTCATTAAAATATAAATTATGTACTATATACACAAACAATTAATTCCCGTAGATAGGAATTTAGGTGACCCTAATTGGAGTAAAAGACAAATATGGGTTTTGAAATTAAATGCAGAAGATACAATCGATTCATTCGAAACGATAGAAGAAGCTCAATCAAAAGTAGGAACTTTATTAAATGAAGACCCGAGTGGTAGAATTTATAAAGTAGTTGTAAAAAATGATAATGGAACTTTTTCAGACATATAGTCCAAGTTTCCTGGTAATTGTCTAAGTCTTTATTAATACTGTCCTTTAGTCCCAGTGTCCAAGTGTCATAAATATATATACTGGAAATATGCCAAACGTAAAGTTTTTTTGAATTATTTTTGAAAAAAAGAAATATACATGAAATCGTTTGGTTATGTGAAAAATTATTCGTATATTTGTGAAACGAATAAAAATATCCAATTAATATATGACACAAAATAACACCAAAGAATCCGCTATTACCTATTGTGAAGAAACATACCCACAAACCTGTGAGGAGTTTAAAAACATTTTAGATGAGATGTATATTACCTTTTGTAAGAAGCAAAGAAACTACGGACCTGGCAATATTTCTGTTGGTACTTCATTGGAAACAAAAGATGATGTTAAACTTTCATTGACTGGATTGTGGTTTAGAATTAACGATAAGGTTCAGCGATTAAAGCAATTAGTAGTATTAGGGCAGCCTGATGAAGTAGGAGAATCAATTCAAGACACTTATGAAGATTTATCAGTATATGGTGTAATTGCTCAAATTGTTCAAAGAGGTAAATGGGCTAAGTAATGAATTGGGATGAATACTTTATTAATATAGCTGAGCAAGTAAAGCTAAAATCAAAAGACAAGAATACCCAAATTGGTGTGGTTATAGTTGGTAAAGATAATTCAATTGTTTCTACCGGCTATAATTCATTTCCAAGAGGAATCGATGATAATATCGATGAAAGACAAGAAAAACCTGAAAAGTACTTTTGGTTTGAACATGCCGAAAGAAACGCTATCTATAATGCAGCTAGAATAGGTGTATCCACATTAGGAACTACAATGTATATGACATGTGGAATTAGTTGTGCAGATTGTGCCCGAGCAATCATCAATTCAGGAATTTCAAAAATAGTTCTAAGAGAAGGTAAGGGAGCTACCAATCCAAAATGGCAAGATTCAGCCAAACGCTCCAATCAAATGTTTAAGGAAGCTGGAGTGATTGTAGAATATTACGATTAGTAATATTTATTTACATGCAATATGTAAGTTTATCCAGAGTACCAAATAGATATCCATCAATATCAAACTACACTAAATTCAAAGAAGATGTAGTGCTATTGAATGGGCTATACCCTGAACGAAATAAAATAAATTATCAGCTTCCGAAGTATGATGATATAACTCCAATCGATAATACTACATTTAGGTTTGTAATATCAGTACTTATTGATGAAAATGATACTTCACCTAAATATTTTACATCTAGAACTTTTTATAATGATATTAAATTAGCATATAGGGTTGGTAATCCATTTTTTCCAATACAAGCTTTAATAGGTAATGGTAGCGTTTTAACTATAAATCTTAAACAATATTTTGAAATATTTGATAAGTTTGAAAAAGATGAAAAAGATGCACCGGTTGATGTAGTTAAAAATATATTCATATCAAATCCATCCGAAACAAATGAATCAATACAATCTTTTAAAAATGAAATAGCATTATTAAATGATGATATAGATAAATTAAATATTGATATTTCTGAAGCAGAAGGTGAACTACTCAAAGAAAGTACAACTAAACAAAATGGAAAAGAAACATTTGTTACAAAACTAAAAAAAAGAAATAGTAAATCTAAGCAAAGTAGTTTGAATGATGCTATTTCTACATTAAAAATAGAAAGAGATACTTTAATAACAAAAAGAAATAAATTAGAGAGTAATATAAAAGAATTAAATACGGCAGTTAGTAATTCATTATTATCTGATAATTCGGTAATAGATTATAATTCATTAATAAAGTTTATAGATTTTATGGTACAGCCACCTAAATTTGAACTTGAGGGAATTGAAACAAACAATGTAATTCCAGCTGAACAAATTGGTGAATGGGCTGGTGAATATATTAGTGCATACAAAAGAAGACAAGCTGGTGATATTATACAAGCAACAACTATCGATGAGAGAATAACTCCACCAAAAGTAGAAGGTGAAAAAACATTCTTACAAAAAGTAGGAGAATTGCCTGTTATAAAACAAATAGTAGGTGCAGTTAAAGCCGTAGGTAATTTCTTTAAGAAGTTGTTTTCCGATTCGAGATTAAAAACTGATATTGTTAAAGTTGGACAGGTTGAAGATATTAACATATACAAATTCAAATTTAAATTTGATAAATCAAAAACTCAAATTGGTGTAATAGCACAAGAATTATTAAATACAAAATATGCAGATTGTGTATCAACGGACCCATCAACAGGATTTTATGTTGTGAATTATAATATATTACAGCAAAAAGTTGATATAATTGGAGCTATTGATAGAATTCAAAAAGAAATATTAGGTAATAAAAATATATTTACAAAATTAAGAAATAGAATAGAATCTCCAAAACCTGCATACAATCAAGAAGTACCTACTAAACAATTATCAAAAGGTGGTTTGTTTTCAAAACTATCAAATGATACAACAAAAGATGTAGGTCCTAATATTTTTAAAAGAAAACGTAAGTAATATTTATAGTATATGTACCCAATAAGAGGATATCAAAAACCAGAAGCAACTTTCCACACTATTAGTGAATGGGAAAGTATTGCCAATGAGTTTCTTAAATTACAAAAACAAGGGTATGATGTTAGAGGTGGTGTTGTTGATGATAATACAGAATTGGTTGATTTGATAAATAAATATTTTGGATATCAGCTATATACCGAAACGGAACTATATCCAGACCTTACAAAAAAGAATGTATTAGATTTTATAGAAGATTTTGTGAATCATAGAGTATGGGGATTAGAAGAAGAATTTGAAGATTATATTGTTAATATAGAAAACGATAAAATAGCATTTTTTCAAAGTAGAGGAGCGATTGAACCTTATATTTTATTAGATAAAAGATTTACTAAAGATACCTATAAGGATACTAATATAGAAGTAATATCAATGCATTGGACTTCTAAAGAAGGTATGAAAAATTTAGTAGATAGTTTACAATCAGGCTATACTTATTCATTATCAACTTTCACTGTACAACAAAAAGAGTTTTTTAGACCTGAAAGTAATGTTTTGGTAAAATTAAAAGGTAGATTGGTAGCCGCATTTCAATCCGATGTTAAATCATTTGCAACTGATAAAGGAAATAGAGCAGCTAATTTATTTCGTTTTTCATATCCTGATAACGAAAACAATCTTTGTAGAGATTGGGAAAAATGTAAAGAAAATAAAACATCTTTATGGAATGAGCTTATAGTTCAACCAATTTCAATTATGGATTATAAGATAGTTAATAAACGTAAGTAGTTTAAATCTATTAGGTTATATTTATAAGTAATAAAAATGTTGCCTATGGTTAATCCTAATGTTGCTTGGCAAAAGTACCTTAATAGTTCTAACACATCTATTAATAGATACTTGAAAACCTATGGAGATTCACTTCTTCACCAAACATTTAAGCGATTAACATCAGCCATTACAGCCAAAAAATCTCACATCATTTTATTTCGTTTTAAAGATTCCGATATTGTTTGCAAAATCGGCAAGGATGAATATATCCCAGCTTTAGAACATTTACTAAACCTTTGTATTAAATTAGAAAAATACGAAATGTGTAGGGATATACACAATGAATTAAAACTCATTCAATTAAAAAAAGCAAGAGGTAGAAAACCAAAAGCAAAAGTTACATAACCTTAACAAATTAAAATGGTACTATGGCTAGGAAAGAGAAGCTTCAGAGTTTAGAAGAATTAGAAACGGTAATACATTCATTACCAAAGGTTATCAAAAAAATTAAATTTAAAACAAGAAACCAAAAGAGATTTTACAAAGCGATAGAGAACGAAGGGAATAACATTATAATGGCTCATGCATTAGCCGGTGCCGGAAAAACTTACATTTCAATACAAAAAGGATTAGAACTTTTATTACACAAATCATCACCAATCGAAAAACTTATTATCATAAACCCAACAGTTGATGTTGGTAACGAAGATAAGTTAGGTCATTTGCCTGGTGATTTAATGGAGAAAATTGAAGTACATAATGAATCATCTTTATTTATCCTAAATAAAATTATAGGACCTGTTGAAGTTAAGAAATTGATTGATAACAAAAAGATTGAATTTAGAGTAATGAACTTTTTAAGAGGTATCAACTTTGAAAAAGCATATATCATTTTAGATGAAGCTCAGAACGCTTCACCACTACAATTGAAAACTTTAATCACTCGTATTTCGGATGATTCTAAATTAGTTATTGAAGGTGACCTTTCTCAATGTGATAAGTATCGAGCTAACGGAATACCAGCATATCAGAAAAGTGGATTTTATGATGTATGGAGAAGATTAGCAGGAATGAAAGGTTCATATCAAATAGAATTTACATCAGAAGATTGTATTCGTTCTGGTATTGTTAAAAGAGTATTAGAAAGATATGAATTAGAGGAGCAAATTATATTAGGTGAAAGTAACCCATTTGAGCTAAATTTAGACACCCCATCGGAAGGTGAATTTATAGAAGGTGTACATATAGTAGAAAATTAGTATATTTCATAACTCATTGATTTACAATAAGATATAACTCGTTGATTTTCAACGGGTTATATTTTTGCTCAAAAAACAGCATAACTGGTTGATAATCAATCGCATATTTTGCCGCAAATGTTTGGATATATGGATTATTTTTCGTATCTTTATTGTATAAAGAAAGACAAAGATATGAATAATAACAAAGAAGTAGTGTGGATTGACATGGACGGTGTTCTTGTTGATTTTAGTAAGCAAGTAGAAATTGTTCTCAATCGAAGCCCTCATTTAAGGGAAGAATACAAAGGTAGATATGACCATATACCCGGTGTATTCAGAACCGCACCACCAATTGAAGGAGCTATCGAAGCCATCAACAAATTAGCAGAAAGTGGTAAGTATGAATTATATATCGCTACCGCAGCACCTTGGGGAAATCCATCG
>Ga0209770_10001894_pt1 | contig 10627 bp, 9 predicted proteins | sample LauGreSu1BDMLBDD_2_FD_187572 | JGI IMG/M metagenome (GOLD analysis project Ga0209770, IMG submission 187572) | Freshwater lake microbial communities from Lake Michigan, USA - Su13.BD.MLB.DD (SPAdes) (version 2) | ecosystem: Environmental > Aquatic > Freshwater > Lake | place: Lake Michigan, USA...
GTAAAAGTTTGGATGAAGACCAATTTATTGGACAGACCGGAGGAAAAACGAAAACATGTTCTGTATGTAGAGAAGCAAATCGTATACAAGATATGAAACGAGATAAAGAACATCGGAATGAATTATCGCGTATAGCCGAGCAGAAACCTGAACGAAAAGCCGTAAAACAAGAATGGAATGAAAATAATTACGAAAAAGTAGTGTTGAAGGGTTTGAATTATCGGCAGCGTCTGATTGAAGCGGATGTAGACCAATATTTGAATAAAAATGCTGAAAATGCAAAGCAATGGCGCGCAAATAATCCAGATAAGGTGGCTGTTAGTAACCAAAGTAGACTGGAAAATATAAAAATTCACTATTCTAATTATAAACGGTCAGCAAACGATAAAAATCTTAATTTTGAAATATCAACTGAGGAGTTTGATAAAATAATAAAAGCACCATGTCATTATTGTGGAATTATTCAAGAACGTGGATTTAACGGAGTTGACCGAGTGAATTCAGAAGTCGGTTATGTCACAGATAATTGTGTAAGTGCGTGTAGTATGTGCAATTATATGAAAGCATCTTTGTCGGAAAATGCATTTCTTGGTAGAGTAGAGCATATTTTGACATATAATGGGCGAATTACCGGACGATTATTTCCAGAAATGTTTCCTGATTATAGTTCTAGTACTTATAATCGCTACAAAAATCGTGCTCTTGACAAAAATTTAGAATTTACATTATCGCACGTTGAATTTGACGAACTTAAATCACAACCGTGTTATCTTTGTGGAAAAACTATTAATTCGCAACACTTGAATGGGGTTGATAGAGTAGATAATAACAAGGGGTATACGTTAGAAAATGTAAAATCGTGTTGTTTTGGATGCAATCATATTAAACGCAATTATGTACTTGAAGATGTGTTTAAGAAATTTATGGATATATATTTGTTCAATATCGCACTTAAATCGGATATGCAATCATGCAAAGTAGTCCGCCAAATGCTTATTGAAGTAGTGGAACAAGTAGAACAACGTATTGCAACTGAAAATAATACTATGCAATCCGTTATTGATGGAGCACTTGCACAGCGCCGTGAATATGAGCGAACAAAGAAAGCACGACAACGATTACAAATGAAAGAAAAACACGGTAATGACGAATACAAAAAAATGAGAGCGTTAGAAATGGCTAATTATCGTAAAGTTCAAAATGTTAGTAACCAATCCCAAAATGTAAATAATATGCAAGAAAATAATAAAACAGAATTGTCATCTGCAAAAAACACAAATAATAAAGATATGGTAGCAAATAAAAATAAAAAGACGGATGAAGAAAAACGCGAGGCAGCACGCGTTCGTAAGGCAAACCAACGTCAGCGATTAAAGGACACGTATGGAAATGACGAATACAACAGACAAAAAGCAGCAGAGTTGGCAGAATATAGAAAAAATAGAAAAATGGAGACTAATATGTCATGATTATGAAGCATTAATTTATAATTTTTTATAAATTAATTAGGTTTTACATTAGAATATTTTTATTTTGTTTTTACGGTTAATTTTTATTTGTATTAGTTTGAAGGTCACGCATAAAATGTAGGTCCCTCAATTACTGTACGCCACTCCAGCCATGCCGCTCATCACACGTAAGACGTTGTAATTGACGGCATACACACGCACCTTAGCAGTGTTGCTACCAGACACAGTTGCGGAGGAAAGAACCAGTTGAAGAACGGCATTGTCAATGCGGGAGAAGTTGCACGAGCCAGATGGCTGGTGCTCCTCAGGGCGCAGAGCGAAGGAGTACACGTTGATACCGGCATCGGGGGCACGGGTGTGGTGTTGGTAGGGTTGGACAGTGTCAAAGTAAGAACCTTCACGTTCAGAGAAGCGGTCCTGGCCGTTGAGTTGCAACTTGGCAGTGACCACAGGGTTCTCACCCCAGCAGTGCATATCAAGAGCAGTCTCAGCAAGCACGAAGGTACCAGCATCAGTGAGGGCAGAACCGTGCTCAGCCGCACTGGCGTTGGTTGCCAACTGGAACAAACCACTAGTGTCGATGAAACCATTAGCACCAGTGACTTGTCCTTCGTTACCGAATGCAGTAATAGAGTTAGGAAGGGCATCAATAGCATCAGTGTAGTTGAAGGGCTGGGCACCAAGGGTCTTGTAAAGGGTAGCACCACCAGTCAAGGACGCGCAGTAATCAACGTTGGCATCAGGTTGAACAACCCAGACAAGTTCCTTGCAAGGGTGGTTGAAGTTCAACTTAATCTTGTTGGAAGATGAACCGACGGATTCATCACCAGTGAACTGCACCTGCTCAATGAGGTACTCGTGGGGGTTCTGGGCCATCTTGCGGCGTTCATCGGTATCAAGGAAGATGTAGTCCACGTACAGAGAGGCAGCAACAAGGGACTGTTGGTAAGCCCCCTGCACAGACACAGTTCCGGTAGTGGAAGACAGAGCATTCACTGCCCACAAGCACTCACCAATGGGGCGGAAATCAATGTTGATCTTCACCTCGTGGTACTGAAGGGCAATCAGGGGAAGGGCAAGTCCGGGGTTGCGGCAAAACCAGAACTGCAAGGGCACGTACAGGGTGGTCTCAGGAAGGGCTTTGCGGGGAGCGCACACCTGGTTGGGGGAACCAGATGAAGCGCAAGGACCAGACACGTCAGCGAAATCAGGGTCGCACATATAGGTGAGTTGGGTGGTGTTACCAATCATCTTGTAGTAACCAGCCTGTTGCTCCTTGGAGAGGGTAAGTTGGTTCCAGATGTGCATCCAGTCACCATATTGACGGTCAATGCGTTGACCACCAATCTCAACCTCAACCTGGGCAACAAGTTGCTCACCGATGAAGTCCAACCAACGGGCATAGACAGGGCCAGTTCCACTAGCACCCATTGACTGGTTGATCTCAGGGAGGGTCACCTGGAGGTAGGTGCGGTAAGCAAGATCACCATTGCGGCTGATCGTGCAGGTCACACGGCGTCCGAAATCAGCCTGACCAGAGAAGGTCTGCTCAATGGACTCCATTGCGAAGTTGGTATGGCGTCTGTAAGACACCTTCCAGAAAGTAATCTCGGGGGTTCCGGTAAGGAACACATCTTGTGCGCCGTAGGCGACTAATTGCATCAAACCACCAGCCATTGTATGGAATTATATATTCTGTAAAGAAAAAAATTTGGAAAATATACAAAATTAATTCATTTAATTAAATTATTTCGCTAAACCGAATTTTTACATAATTTTTAATTATTATATACCATATACGATTGCAAGTCCATTCTACCGGTTTTTGAAATACAATGATTATTTTGTAATTAATAATTGTATAATAGTGAATTATATTCCTAAATACGACCCGCTAAGCAATTTATAGTTATTTTATTTACAACCATACCATTGAAATATTATTACCATAAATGCAAACAACGCACAATAAACATTATAGTGGGATTACGATAACAATTTGTCTGCGCTATAATTTGAAACTAAAAAGGTTTCTAAATAGTTTTCTTGAAATATTTCTTGGCGGTTTTCGTGTTTCTTTGTAAAAATATATGTATCGTTTGATTTTTTAACAGTCCAACCTTGTTCCAAAGCATTTGCTAAAAACACCATTTTTTGAAACAGCGGTTTTTCTATTTTTATATTATTCGGTATGTCTGTCATCATTTGTGTGTGTTTATTGTTCATATTGATATAGTAATAGTTACACAACAAAACGTATACAAATACGAGTTCGGTAATTCGTGTCCTATTTACAAAATTGAAATATAGGAATGTAAATATGTAATTGTATAACATATGCAACAAGATGGGAAACCGCTGCTCAAATCAAAATAGAATTGTAGAAAAGAAATGTATGATTTGTTTGAAACCAATTGACGTGAATAGAACAATAAGATGTGTCCGTTGTCAAGGGTATTTGCACGGTCATTGTGATGTAAAATCTAGAAATAATAGTAATTATAACAAATGTCCAATATGTCAACAGATAGGTACAATGTGTGTGGACACAAATACGACGTATGTATATTCAAAGTAAGTGTAACAAAAAATGTCCCACCAGACATTTTTTTCGTAATTGTTACAAATACTTGATTTTGCCTAAAATCAACATAAAAACACTATAATTACTATATTAATAATCTTGTGAATGTCCAGTTCTCAACCAATAAAAATAAATGGACAAAAAACATTGCATACAATTGACGAAAAGCATACAGATATGTTACGGCATATCAATGACGTAGAACAAGAAATTATCCCAAAATTAACTACCGAAATAGACAATTTAAAAACGTATATGCAATCATTACATCCGGACCAAATATCTGAATATCTGGATGCACGAGACAAAATACATAGATTACGAGATGAAATACGAAAGCATAAGAAAGAGAGCAAGGATTATATGTTGAACAATGCGAAGTATATTTTTGACTACTTTGAACAAAAACAACAAATATCCAATAAAGTAGAAAAGACCCAGAATATGAGTTCAGTTAATTCATTTTTTAAAATTAAGTCAACAAACCCCACATCAGACAATGAGGCAAGCAACAAATATGCCCAATTAAAGAGAAATTGTCAGAAGTATTGGCGGAATGTTTCAAATGACCTGACGAATATGCAAGAGTTTGCAGTAGCGTCAGACACGTGTGAAGTGTGTCATACCGGGGAATTAATACCACAAGATGAAGAAGGAATTCTTATATGCAATAACCGGAATTGTGGACGGTTCATTACGTATATTGTAGATAATTCAAAACCAAATAACAAGGAACCACCGAACGAGGTCTCTTATACCGCATATATACGATTAAACCATTTCAAAGAAATTCTCTCGCAATTTCAGGCAAAAGAAACGACCCAAATACCGGAGGAAGTCTTAGATGCCATTCGTGCGCGCATTAAGAAAGAACGGATTACGGATATGTCGTTGATTAATTATGATAAAATGCGAGATATTTTACGTAAATTGGGGTTAAACAAGTATTTTGAACATATTCAGTATATCAATTCATTGTTTGGAATTAAACCGCCGATTATGAACGAAGAATTGCACGAAACGTTATGTGTTCTCTTTATTGAAATACAGAAACCGTGGGCAGTGCACTGTCCAGCCAACCGAACCAACTTTTTTAACTATACATATACATTGTATCAATTGTGTGTATTGCTGGACCAAACACAGTATTTGCCCTATATTCCGATGATGAAAGACCGTGAAAAACAATTGGAACAAGATATGATTTGGAAAAAGGTTTGCCAGGACTTAGATTGGGAGTTTTTCCCATCCGTATAGATTTTGTATATTCCGCCAAAATCTATATAAACCGTGTACTGTATTTAGTACAACACAATGACCAGCAAAGAGTATTCTTATCCAAGACATTTAACGATTTCTTATTCAAATGATTTGGAATATCGTATGACTGTCCGACAGATATTTCAGATGAATTCAGAGAGTTATCCGGAGATAGTTCATTCCGACATTGACCCAATTAGTCGTGATGAATTAGAATATGACGAAAAATCAGCGGATATAGCAATGCAATATGTGATGAACCATACACAACACGAGGCATTGTTCGCGCCGATATATGAACAAGCGGCGTCATTTATGTTTTCAACGGATGCGAATATTGGATTAGCAGTATTATTTAGTTATGATTATTTGTTACTCTTTCATAATTGTCTAAGGGATTACTTTACATCTATCACTACGAACGAGAACGCATTTACAAATCAAAACAAAAATTACCAATTACTTTATAATAAACTTTTTACGAAAAGATAATGGATTTTTTTGTATATACAATGTATATCGTATATACAAATAGTTATGTCGTCTACCCGTAATAAAAACACTCCCGGCGATTATATGTTAGAACAACAATATAACAAGTCTAATTGCAAGTATAATACTTTTGAACATTCTGCTTACGGAAAGGCAGTTGAGACACGTTATGCAGGCGACGGATTATTGCCCGGTAAAATTGCTCACACAAACCTAGCCTATAATGCGTGTGATATCGAATCCCAATTATTCGGAATAGGTTCAACCAATCTGGTGAACCCCGCCAGCCCCGTGAAACCTGATTATAAGTACATTCAATCGTTAAATATCATTGATAAGTTACCAGTAATTATTCCGGAGCCATTAGTGATTGAGAAAAATCAACGCCCATATTTTATGAATTAGAATAGTTTTTCGCGGTATACCGAGTATATGGATTACGCTTGTTTTTAAAAGATGTATTATGTATGGAGGATTTCTTCGGACGTTCACTTAATTCTTGATAAGTGACCGTTAGCGTATATGGTATGGGAGCCGATACTTGTGTAGTAGGTCTGGGTTGTTCGTAACTATTTAAAAAGCCTCTTATTTTCTCAGCAAATTCGGTTTTCGCATTATTTGGAACAATATTATCGGGTAATTTATCACATTTTTCTAGTAGGAATGTCATATATTCGGCTAAGGGTTCGGTGGAGCCATCTGGATGAATGCGTATCGGTAATTGTATGTTTGCCATGACATATTGTTCATTCATTTTATTGTTAAATATACAAAAAGTTTTATATTTAACTAGATTTTTTGAAGATATTTATTGCGGGTCATTGTAAGAAAAATAATCGTGGGTTGTGTTATTCCATAGGATATATTTCGTTTGTACAATTTTGCCGACATCATCTTTCATATAAATGCGTCCCAAATAGGTGTAATTGTTGTCCATCTTTTGTTTTACCGCTGGCGGCAATGCGTTTTCATCTACTTTATATACAGTTGGTTCTTCTGGCTTAGCAGATACGAAATCGGGAACATAATGTTTAATCCAGTCAGTAATTTGTTGTATATAACTAGGTTGTGCATTAGCGTAGTCTGCCCGTACTTGCGCAAGTTCTTGTTCTAGTTGTGTGGAACGGACGTTTGCTGCGGCAAGTTCTTGCGCGGTTTTTTGTTCTAGCGCCTTTGAATTTGCTAATTCCGATTGGAAGCGCGTAACAAGGTCGCGAGTTTTTTGTATGTTCATATATTTTTGTTGTGCTTGTGTTTGTGATAGTTGTTGTACACGCGTTAGTTTATCTTGTGCCTTTTTAAGTTCTTCCGCAATTGATTTTGCTTCGGCTTGCATTTCCATTTGTTTGTCTTGTGCATCTTTTAGTGCAGTTGCTTGTACTTGTTCAAGTTCTTTTGCTTTTACTAGTGCAGTTGTTTGTTCAAGTGCTTTTGTTTGTGCTTGTTCAAGTTCTTTTGTTTTTTCTTCTAACTGTTTTGCTTTTTCTTGTTCATTGGTTTGAGCACTTGTAACTGCTGCTTGTGCTTCGTTCAATTGGATAGTATTTGCAGTCTCTCCTTCGGATTGTACTTTGACAAGGGTTTCTTTTGCTTTGGTAAGTTCATTCTTATATGCATTAAGTTCATTTAATACAGCCGCGTGTTGTTGTTTCTCTAATTCAAGTTCTTTTTTCGCATTACCCATATGATATTCTGCAAGTTTTACCTTAGATTGCGCAAGTTGTTGAAGTACAGATGCTTTTCTTAGTTGTTGTAATTGTGCTTGTGCATCTTCATTTGCTTTATTGGATTGTAATTGGGTATTATTCAGTTCTACAATAGCAGTATCTAATTTTAATTTATTAGCAGCAACTTCACTTTCATTTGCTTGTTGTTGTGCTAATTTTAGTTCATCTTGCTGTTTTGCTAATTCTTCTAGTTTGGCTTTTTCGTCTTCTTGTGTTTGTGCAGATATTAATGCGTCACGTAGTTGTCTAATGTCTTCCAAGTCATCATATTCTTCTTCTCCGTCCGATAATGTTTCAGGTTCGCCGGATAATGGTTCAGTTTCGCCGGATAGTGTTTCAGGTTCGCCGGATAGTGTTTCAGGTTCGTTTTGTAATATTTGGTTACTATCAGTTGCACTATCAGTTGTTAATGCCGGTTTATTAAATACGTGTTGTAATAAATTTACTAACTTTTCAATAGTATTATCAGATAATTGTACAAGTGGTTTTGGTTCGGGTATCGGAGGCGTTGGTGGAAAAACATCTGCGCTAGGTTGTTCACCATTATCAGATTGTTCTTGCTCATCAATAATCGTTGATAAACTATCTGAGATGGGGGTTTGTTCAACCGGTGGAGCGGGTGGTAAAACGGCTGATGTTACTTCGGGTTCAATAATAACCGGTGGCGCAGGTGGCAAAACGGTTGATGTTACTTCGGGTTCAATAATAACCGGTGGCGCAGGTGGCAAAACGGCTGCTGTTACTTCTGGAACAACAATAACCGGTGGTGGAGGTGGCAAAACCTCGGGTTCCGTTACTTGTACATTTGTTGCAGGTGGTAATTTAAATGTTTTTGCCAATAATTTTACCAAATTGTCTGTATCTGATGGTGAAACAGAAACGGCTTGTGCTGCACGTAACTTTTTTTTATAACGGTCTTGTATCGTTGATAATAGGTCAATGATATTATTACTCAATCCTGGTTCAACTAAATAATCGGATGAAGACATTGTTTATTATATATGTGTAACGTTTATAACATATGTAAACAAATTACTTTTCCGAAAGTAATTTGTCTTTGGCTTAGTTGTTTCTACGACGTCTAGTAACTCTATGATTTGTCGTATTCATTCTGTGTGTTCTCCTTGGTTTATTTACATAGTATCCTTTTCGTGTAGACGATATGCCGCGACGAACGTTCTTTCTTGTATTATATGCTCCACCGAATATTTTATTATCGTAAAAACGAACAATTTTATCTCCTTTCTGTAATCTACGATAATCATCAATCACCTTACTAATATCTGCCTCTGACTTGTCAGCCCAACCATCTAATCCTCTCTCAATATAATTTTGTAAATCTTTCTTTTGCTTGTAATTTCTTGAACCGGTTGTTATTCCGGCTAATTGTGTCAATAAATCTCTAATAGACCCTTCATATATTGTGTTACCGCCTTCTTTATTTTTCAATGTAATTGTTTTGTTTAATGTCATCTCCTTAGCGAGATTATCCGCCTGTACTTGTGTTGTTTCTGCCATAATTGTGTTATCCGGTTCAACACTTGGAATAGATGGTACAATCGGTTCAACGATTGGTGTTTCTGGTTTGCTATTAATTGCATTTTTCAATAAGTCAGAAGCGGTCTTTATAGCATTATCATCAATCAGTCCGCTCAAAGACAAATTCGGTTCAATTGTTTTACGTTGTTCATTTACAATGACTTCTGTTATCAATGCATCATCTCCGGTTTGCCTAATATGTATATTAATGTCATTACCAAGCATAGTATCGCTCATATTATGTATATACAATATGTATACATAATTACATCATGTTCTAAGTTTATTACTTAGATTTCCGGCGGGTTTGATTACGCCTAAATTTCGTACGTTTATTATGTGTTTGTTGTTTTTTATTCCGGTCGCGACGTTTTGTTTGCTTTGATGGTTTCTCGCGTTTTTTACGTGATTGTTTACCACCAGCAACAGTTTGTGTCGGTTTAACTGATATAATAAGTTCTGTAATATAATTGATACAATCATTCAGTCGTGCAACTAATGTAACAGATTGATGTTTATCGGCTAGATTACCGTGAGGATGTTGTAAATGGTCAATGGATTGATTAAGACCATGTATTATTTTTTTAATATTCTCATCACCTAATGACAAAGGTTCTGCGTGTAATTCAGATTTATGTTTTACAATATGGTCTTTAAGTTCACGTATTATTTCCACACTATGCGTAATAATTTTTTCATTAATTTTAATATGGTTGATTTTATGTGCTGCCGCAGATGCCATATCTGCTTCTACAATTAAACTAATATTCGTTTTTATTAATTTTTCAATGAAGGGTATTTCTGGTTTATCTCTGCCAAAACATAGTATTAAATTGTATACCATTGTTTGTAATCGGTTAATTTCATTAATATCTTGATACATCTTACTGTCTCCAAGATGTTTTGTTGTATAATCGGCAAGTATTTTTACAAAATACTTTAAAGTATCTTGTATGAGTTCAATGTTATCATCTTCGTTGTAAGCGGCTTGAGATTGCCAATTACGAATTACGTCTAAGTTAGTATCAAATTTATCGTCTAGGTTATCGTATAAACTACTAATTATATTTAAATGTTGTGTTATTTGTGCAATTTTTTGTTTAGTAACGGAAGCCTTTTGCAGCACTTTAATATGTATTAAATGTTCATTTATTTGATATAGAATGGTCTGAAACTCTTTAATGAGCGTGTCATCTACATCTTGCCAATATTTGGTTTCATTTGCCTCGTCTTCGGCAGCCAATTGACGTGCGGTTTCTTCATCCGCCAAACGTTGCTTTTCTGCTGCTAATCGGGCTTCCTCAGAAGCAGCCAATTGACGAGCAGTTTCTTCATCAGCGAGACGTTGCTTTTCTGCGGCAGCAGCCAATTGACGTGCGGTTTCTTCATCCACCAAACGTTGCTTTTCTGCGGCTAGCCGTGCTTCATCCGCGAGACGTTGCTTTTCTGCGGCTAGCCGTGCTTCCTCGGCAGCAGCCAATTGACGTGCGGTTTCTTCATCCGCCAAACGTTGCTTTTCTGCGGCAGCAGCCAATTGACGTGCGGTTTCTTCATCC
>Ga0209770_10001899_pt1 | contig 10614 bp, 9 predicted proteins | sample LauGreSu1BDMLBDD_2_FD_187572 | JGI IMG/M metagenome (GOLD analysis project Ga0209770, IMG submission 187572) | Freshwater lake microbial communities from Lake Michigan, USA - Su13.BD.MLB.DD (SPAdes) (version 2) | ecosystem: Environmental > Aquatic > Freshwater > Lake | place: Lake Michigan, USA...
TCCACAGATTGATTTTCGAGCACAATTCCGGGCTCAAACGAAGGCCCTGAAAATATCTTTGAAAAAACCCTGCCAGCCACAAACTCCTTCATCACTTAATAATCGGGATTTTGCTTCCAGAACAAAAGTGTGGGCCCGAGGTATGCCGCCAAAACATATCCATGCGGCAAAATCTTTTTGCAAATCTGGTTATTCATTGGACTCAGGGGATCAAAGCCATGCGACTCTACGGCGATAATCAGGGGATTGAAGCGAGTTATATCAAGCATCTCGATGATCCCGGCATCCAATCCTTCGCAGTCAATATCAAGAAAGCCTATGCCTGATTCCAACACATCTGGAGGAACATATTTTTCTAGCAACTCGTTAATGGTTAATGTTGGAATCGAAAGCTGACCAATAAATTTCCACCCGTTGTTTATGAGATCATCAGCTGCTTTCTTATCAAAAGTGTTAACCGCGCCTTCAGAAAAACGATAAAATTTTAAATCACCGCCTTGTGTTGAAATCCCTAAGTTTAAATTGATATCACGGGGGCGGGCATTTTTAAAAAGCTCTATGGAATCAGGATTTGCATCAACATTTATTCCATTCCAACCCAGCATATTTAATACTTTTGTATTTGAAAATCGAGAGGGATGATAAGCTCCGATGTCGACATAAAACTTCTTCCGTTTCGAAAATACTTTTGTTGCAAAATTTTCGATTATTAAAGTATCCTCCCCAAACTGGGAAAAGGATATGCAAAGAAACGGATCATTGAAAATATTTAACAACACAGATTTATCCGCATTAATTTGGCTCGTAGTCATAATTTAAATTGATACCGCATGCATCTGATCATTTTGATATTCGGCAGTTCATCTGGTTTGTCCGGCATGCAGGGAGCATCCAATGGATGTTGTTTATAAATATCGCGATCGATATTCTGCCTAGATTGATTTTCGTTCTTTTTAAGATTCTTCCTTTCCAGAGTTAATTGATAGCAACCAGTCACTTTCTGACCGGAAAATCAGCAAAAACTGTATGATTATTAGGATGAATATGAAGGATATCGAAGTTTCTCTTGACTTGCTTTAAAAACGGAATTAGTCGGCCTTCAAAATAACCCGGCTTAATCACATGGCATAAATAACTCATATAAAAATGATATAACGAAATTTTGAAAGAAACTCTTGCTTCTCAAAATGGGAAAATCCATATTCATCGACTTCTATATTTATTTTGATAAGCAACTCAGCATCATTAGATATTGAGATTTTATCAACCCAATCAGACATGGATTGCAATAATTCCTCTGCATTTTTCACATATCCAATGCCGGTTTTTTGGAAATGAAGGAGCGGATGTCCATAGGCAAAGCATCGACGGTGTGGTCGCATATATAAACCGGCAGTCCATAAATAGGCGCCATATCCATCTCAAAATCACATGTTATCTCAACGCCAGAGGAAAAACAACAGTGAATGCCAGATAAATCTTCAGGCAACAAATATCCGTCATCATTTTTTCGACCAATCCGTACGAAAGTCTTAATCGGTTTTACAAAAATGACATATAATTCCGAGAAAAAATATTCGAGATTTCGAAGAAATATTTTTTGATTCATATAATAAAGCGCTAGATGCCTTTGATTATTCCTGATAGCGCATAATATATATTATGATTAAACAAAATATTGTTTCTGTTTAAGTATAAATCATCCGGGCGATATTCCTTATTAATAAATCCTTGGATTTTATTGATTGTCTCTCCGACATCGCCGCCATGTGGGATCGAAAACAATTCCCCCTTGAAGTAAGTTTGAGCCTTGGAAGCCCCAGCATAAATTGGAATGGAATATCCCAGCATCGCATCGCTTAATTTTTCAGTCCAATAGTGTTCACTCGCGTCATTTTCGATGACAATATGGAACTTGTAGGGATCGATGGCGTTTTGTTTTTCCTCGACTGCATTCCATCCAAACCCAAACAGGTCGATATCCTTGCCGAAATGTTTGTGCAAAGCCTCGGCGAGTTGGATGCGCCACCGATGCCCCTCCGTCGATACTTTTTTTGATGATATGCAAGAGAGCAATTTCGTTTTTTCTGGCATTTGCATCCGCGCAAGGTCCTGCAGTTGGAGCGATGTTTCCTTCGGAACATGCATCAACCCGACATCCGTGCGAAGCTTGAGTCCGTAAAACCATGTCACAGCCGCTTGTTGTAAAATCAACCTGGTTCCCGGTGGCACATCGATCGGGAAAGGGCATACAACAACTCCCATTTTTGATAGATATTCGTGCGAGGGAACCCAGATTTTCGGGTTTTCCATCAAAAGGCAGATCCTCTTTCTCTTTTCGAATCTCTCCAAAGCGGGGGGGAATGATGAACCGCCAAAGACAACCGCATACTCAGCCCCTTCCGGCGATTCCTCACTGAATTCCAACCCATCGGCAATGCCCCTTGAAAAGAAAGTTTGCCGAAGCATGGGAAACAATGGCGCTCCCGTTTCCCTCTCGTGCCTATAAACAAAAATCTTTGGACATTTTGTTTTATGATTTACAATGGCATCCAAATCTCGCGGAATATGATCATAGCTCGATTTTTTAGCGATTTCCCGAATTTCGGGTATGATATTGGCCGTGGCCTTTACCTGAATGGGAGAGTTGGCCTGCGAGGGGAACGACTCCATTTTAGATGGAGTTGAGGGAACCGATGCCAACATTTCCAGAGCTAGATTTTCTATACGCTCTACGGATTTGTTAACCGAAAATTCAAACGCGCGAGTTCTGGCATTTACCTGAAGTGTCGCACGGAGTTGGGGGTTCGTGTGAAGCGAGTGCAAGGCCTGGGCTAAGGAGATATGGTTTTGATTCTCATATACCAACCCATCGATTCCATGCCTAACGACTTCTTGCGTTCCACCGGTGCCCGAGGTGACAACGATCACACCGGACGCCATGGCCTCGACCTGACTAATGCCGAAGGCCTCGGGGATCAGGGTGGGGAAGACGAGGACATTGCTTCTGGCGAAAAGCGCATCTAGCCCCGGGCGGTCTAAAAAGCCCGTAAAAGCAATTTTGGCGGACATCCCCGTGGTATCGATGAAATCTTTGAGAGTATTAATGTAACTCTGATCAGTAGAATCGCCTGCTATCTCAGCTCGAAAATCAACTCCGCTTTGGTGAAGAACATGGAGTGCATTCAAAAGGACATGAGCCCCCTTGTAGTGCATCACGAGACCAGCAAATGCAATTCGCAATTGACGAATATCTGGAAGGAAGTATTTGAAAAACCGGTCTACCCTAGCTCCGGGATACACGGTGCAGAGCCTAGAAAAATGGTATCCGGTTTCGGAAAGTGTTTTTCCAAGCCAATCGCTCGCAGGAGCGATCCAGTAGTAAGGCGAAACCATACTCTCAGTCGCGAGGTACCCAGGGGTTTGATTGCCAAGAGAATGAAGAACAGGAATTTTATTTTCAATGAGCGCCTTAACAAGCGCCGTTCCTAAAAAGTCGAGATTTCCAAGCAGAACAAAGTCGGGGGATTCCCTTTGCACTTCCTCTAAGACGCGCTTTGCATTTTTATGTGAAGTTTTTTCCGCAAAGTGCCAGTCACCCGTGGCTTTTGTAACTCCATTTCGCCATTCTCCCCAAAGATTCAGTTCCCTTCGGGTGAATTCCTCGAGAGTATTTTCTCCCGGTGAGATAGGTCGCAAAAGGTATGGCGCATCACCCGCTAAAATTAGCACCTTGTGTCCCCTCTTCCGAAGTCCTTCCGTAAACTCCCAAATTTTACGACCGTATCCTCCAAGTTCTTGCGGGGGAAATAAATTCGTGACTACAAGGATTGAGAGAGTCTTGGGAGGGGGGGCCATCGCCCCGCCGTTCGTGCAGTCCAGATACTCGATAATGGAGTGTTTTTCAGAATTCTCATTAAGCAATGAGGTCTTAAGCTGTTCGACTTCTGGAGGTAATTTTTCTATTCTAGATGCCTCATTCAAAAGAATCGCCGCTTCAGGGTCCGCACCGCATCCATAACACAGGTCGGCAAGTTGGATAAGAGCACTAGTGGAGTTCCGATCCAAAAACAGAGCGCGTTGGAGGGCAGATTTACGAAGGTCTTCGATTTCCAAGCGGCTGGCATACTCAGCAACATAAAGAGCTTGGCTGGCTCTTGTGCATTTGTTGAGCAGATCTGGCAATACGGCGCGAATGTTGTTCTCGTTTTTACCCTCGTGCAAACGCAATTCCCTAGCTACTGGCTCAGCAAATTCATAGACGCCTTTGGCAACTTCAGAAAATCCCCACTCCTGTAGATGCTGCAAAGCATTTTGAGGAGCCACAATCCATTTCCCCTCAAAGGTTGTAAGCATTTCATCCACACTAGCCTCCCCACCAGATAGAAATAAAATCGTTCCTCCAAAGGAACTGACCAGCACACGCGGGAGGTCGGCGAAAAAAGCGTTAGCAGCCTCAAGAGATTCCTCGGCGGACCACACGGCAAGCGGGGAACTTGTGCGGTGAAGTTCTTGCAAAAACTCATAGGCCTCCACACCAGGTACAAGACTCACTCCTTGTATGGTTAAGCGGGCCTTTGACGCTTCTTCCTCCAGTGAGTAAATTGGATTTTCCTTCCCCTTGAAAACCAAATCAAAAAATTCTCGAACCTTTACATAAGGGTGGTGGAACTCTAGGAGTTTCTGCTGCCCCGCTCGGCGAATGCGATCGGCCTCGGCGGGTTTGTCTAAATAAAATCGGGCTTTCTCGATCAATTCTCCCATGCTGCCCCAGACCTCTAGGTCTTCGCCCGGACTAAAAAGAATTTCCAACCCCGAAGATCGCGTTAATTTGTCGGTCAGCAGAAACCCCCCGGCAGCCAGTGCCTCAAAAACGCGAAGATTCAAATCGCCATTCAGGGAAACATTGAGCGTAACAATTGATTCGGCATAGAGATCCGCCGCCTCTGAAGGGGATCCACGGTACATCTGAAATGGCAAGCCGGACTTTTGGAGGCTTTCAATGACATGGCATCGATATGGATGGAATTTGCCTGCCTGGCCAACAAAAGAAAATGGGTGTTTCGGATTTGGCGATGGAATCCTAGGGTGGAATGTAAAATCAAGCGCAGGAATCCAGTGGAGGTTTCTAAGCCCTGCTTCAAAAAACCACCGCGCATGATGCCTGGTGTGGTCGAAAATAATGAAGTCAAATGCCTCTTGTTTGGCGTATTCGATCATTTTTCTAATCGGCGCCGATTGGTGATGCGTGTCTCCTACAAGGAGAACACGCGGGCACTTGAATTCTTTGAGATTAGACGGCAATCCCCTGCCAGTGGCATCAGCCTTTACAAGGATTATCTCTGGGTTTTTAGGTAATTTTTTTTCTGCCAAGAAAGTCGCCGCGTCGTAGGCACCAACAGGAGTTTTTAGCGCCTTTGTTTTTGCAGAATGGAGATTAGTCTCCGTATCCGGGCTGCAAAAAATTTCGTTTTTCGAGATCAATGTCTCGCGGTATAGAGAACGCCCACCCAGAAAAAATAAGAGCGATCTGCATGTGGGTATTTCGTTTTTTATATTGGCAAAAATCCCAGCCGAATCAACACTCATAACTTTTAGTGATCATACGATAGCCCGCCTCTGAAAAAATCTCTTCTCGATATCTGAAAAAGCCAAGCTAAAGAAAAGCATTCGCCTTTGCAACTCCATGAATAATTCCACGATCATTCAAAAACTAGAAGAGGCCCTAAAGCTTCACAAGGCATTAATGCACCAGGAGGCGGAACGAATTTATGCGAAGGTTCGCAGTGCGGCACCAAGAAATTTCGATGCCTGGTTTCTTTCGGGAGCAATGGCATTTCAACGCGGTGGGCATTTGGAAACAGCGGTCGATTTGCTCCAAAAGGCGCGGAAGTTAAAACCTGACTCGATTGAATGCCGCTTGTTTTTAGGGATGGCTCTCGCGGACCTCGGCCGATTTGCAGAGGCCGAACCCAACTTGGCACGCGCCCTAAAGAAAATGCCGCAGCACGCTGAGGCTTGGCACAACCTAGCGCGCTGCCAGAAAGCTCTAGGGCAGACAAAAAACGCCCTAGCCTCTCTGGAGCAATTTACAGCGATGCGCCCTGAGAACGCTGCTGCACATGAGCAACTCGGAGAACTCACTGCTATCTTGCTAGGCTTTTCAGCCGCAGAATCCCATTTCCGGAAGGCGGTTGCATTGGAGCCCTCAATGGCTGTTGCTTGGAGCAACCTTGGCCTCGCGTTAATAGAACAGACGGGACGCATCGCGGAAGGCATGGAGTGTTTTGACAGGGCCCTACAATCCGATCCCTTTCTCACAAGCGCCTCTTCTTCCCGTGCACTAGGTCTCATGCGACTCTACAAAACCGAAGAGTCTTTAGACCTGCACAATTCTATCCTCTGGATGGAACCTCAAAACGCGCGAGTGATGAGTGCTCGGAACATGTTGCTGAACTACCTTCCCAGCCAAGATCGCAACTCGGTTTTTGAGTCCCACAAGGAATTTGGCACTTTTTTCCCGAGCGATGAATTCCAGGTTTTCTTCAACTCACCTGAGCCTGAAAAAAAACTGCGCGTTGGGTTTCTCTCGCCGGACTTTCGGCATCATTCCTTGGCATTTTTTCTCAAGCCAATCCTCAAAAACCTGGATCCAGAGCGCGTCGAAGCAATCCTCTACCACTGCCATCACACAGAGGATGCAACTAGTTCAGAACTAAAGGCTCTTGCGAAAAAATGGACGAATCTTAATGGCTTAGATGACGATATCGCGCTCGAGTTGATCCGCAAGGATGCTCCAGACATTTTAATAGATCTTGCCGGCCACTCCTCCATGAACCGACTGCCGCTCGTTGCAAAAAATCCCGCTCCGGTCATGATAAACTATCTTGGATACCCAAACACTACGGGACTCCCTGCGATCAGGTATCGTCTTGTGGATGCCATTACCGATCCGGAAGGAGAATCGGATTCCCTCGCCACAGAAAAGCTCATTCGCTTCTCCACATGCGCCTGGGCCTACGATCCACCCGCCACTGCGCCGGAACCCTGCATGCCAAATAATGCAGAAGCGCTTACTTTCGGTTCTTTCAACAATTTTTTGAAAGTCACTAGCGAGTCATTGGCTGTTTGGTCCCATATTCTCAAGCGTGTCCCCAATTCACGCCTTTTGATTAAGAGCCCATATCTCGACGATTCCGAGGTGCAATCGAGTGTGTGTGAAAAACTTTCTTCTTCTGGTATTTCATTAGAAAAAGTTGAACTCCTGGGTTTTTTTGCAAATCCTAATGAACACTTAGCTGCATATTCACGAGTTGATATAGCGCTGGATACCTTCCCATACAATGGCACAACGACGACCTGTGAGGCGCTATGGATGGGTGTTCCTGTAGTTTCACTCGTAGGCGACCGTCATGCTTCACGGGTAGGCCTCTCTCTTTTAACTGCTGTAGGCCATGCTGAATGGGCTATGGAAAAAACAGAGGATTATATCGAAAAAGCAATTGCCCTTGCTTTAGATCGCCCTCTCAGGGAGAAGCTGCGTTGCAGTTTGCGGAATGAATTATCGAATAGTATTCTTATGGCTCATTCAAGCCAAGCATCACGATTCGAGGCGGCTCTTCGTCAAACTTGGCAAAACTGGTGCAGTAGCCAGAAATAAGAAAGAGGCCACCTTTACAGGCGGCCTCTTGTGCATTCGATCGGTTATTATTCTAGCAATCTTAATATCTTTTCGGCTCTGGAATTAGCTTGCGCAAGCAATGCGAGATTCTGATCTTGTATAACACTGTATGAGGTATATCTAACCATCTCTTCAGCATAATTAACATCGACGATAGAAGAATAAGCCGCCTCCAAGTTTAGTTGGTTGGTCTCCAACAAATCGGATGCGAAACTCACCACGCTTTGCTGTGAGCCATTCGTGGCCTCCAAGCTTGCCAAATTATCGATTGCAGAACTGATAGATGTAAGCGCCGACGTTGAGGAGGTGACACTATTGATATTTATATTATTAGCTCTAATAAGGTTATTAACGGAACCAAAATCCAATGTTGATATTCCAACCGTTTGACCAGTTATCGAAATGGTAGCAGTCGAGTTAGAATTAGACGGGGTTACCGTTCCGCTGTCTTTAAAAAGACTGATGCCATTATATGTTTCAGCGAGATAACCATTCAGCTCTTGTTGAAGATTAACAAATTCAGTTGAATAAAGGCTTCGGTCACTCGAGGATATTGTGGGTGATGTTCCATATTGAGCCAACTCAGACATTCTTGCCAGAACATCGTTAGCAACTTGAAGAACTCCGTCCTGCGTTTGCAAAAATGACTCCGTAGAATTGACTTGCGTTAGAACCGCTTCGGTTCTTCGAATCGACACACCAAATTTCATGGATACCCCTAACCCACCAGGATCGTCCCCACTGGAATTGATCCTTTTCATAGTAGTCAGCCGCTCAAGACTTTTGCGGAGGTTTTTCCCGTTTTGATTTAACTGGTAAGCAATGGATGATCCATTAGCACCTGTAGTTATGCTGAACATATTAATTCCTTTCGTTTTATTACGGCTTCCGCGCCGCCCTCGGGTCGGTTTGATCAGGTGTTAGACCTCACCTATTTGGCATTGTCCAAAAATTGATTGTTTGCGCTTTTAAGTAATTACTCTAAAAGCTTCATCACGGCTTTTGGCGTTTGGTTAGCTTGCACACCAAGTGCTAATTGTGAATTTTGATCAATTTCTAGCAAGGCGTTCTTGACGCTTCGACTAGCTATCTCTCTACTACTCAGATTGTCAGTTAATAAAAGCGATGATCGCCCTGTCATACGCGCCATACCGCTAATACTGGCTTCGAATTTATCCATAATAGCAACCATTGTATTCGGCATTTTGCTGGTGAATTTTTTTTTAGCCGCCGATTGATCTGGGCGATCACCCAATCCATAATCAACTTTATCTTTTGATCGATTGGGGGTTGAACTTCCTATTAATTCATGAATAGCAAAAGAGAAAAGGTTGCTTTCTCGACTAATATTGCTTGCCGCTTTAATCGCAGCAGAATTTGTATTAAATTGTATTGACATAATCTAACATGTTGAAAATAAGCTTCCCTAATCTGTTCAATGGGTTGCCGCTTTACATTTTCATTTTTTCCGTTGTCTAACTTAACCCATGGTCAAGACTTTGTCTTTATCGCAAGACACGCCGTCATTTTCCAAAGTTGTTTGCTTTGTTTATCATGGCGTTTTTCCATGACACAAAGTTGCATTACTCATGGCAAGCTGCCCAATTGCTTTCATATTGCCTTACAGCTTTATATGACAACTTTTCCCTTGCGGGTTTTCTTCTTGCGATTAGTCCGTCATCTTCTTTTTCCGCGGCTTCCTTGCCCCGACTTTTTTCTTCCTTGAGTTGGTGGATTTTTTTCCCCTTTCCCGGAGGGCTTTTTCACCCTCCGGCTCAGGTAGATTTCACGCTTTAGATACTGCTCTTCAGACTATTAGTCGCAAGACGGACTGTGAGGACATGTTTGCCTGTGCCAACATGGCCGTCCCAGCCTGCTGCAAGATATTGAATCGCGCCAAACTCGCGCTTTCACTCGCGATATCCACATCCGCAATTCGGCTGTTTGCTGCCTCCAGATTCACCTTGTTGATAGTTAGTAACTCTCCTGCAAAATTGATTCGCGACTGTTCCGATCCGTTATATGCCCTCAACTGTGCCAAGTTTTGAATGGCTATGTTCACCATTGTCACTGCGTTCTGCGCGTTCGACACCGTGGAAATATTGATTCCCTCCGTGGTGGCTACAGTCGTCACATTTGCATTTGTGCCCACAATCAGATTGATCGACCCTAGGTCTGCTTGCGTGATTCCCACGGACTGCGCCCCATCTTGCGTCGTGACAATATTCAATGTAGCGCTTGTCAGCGGCGTCGTTCCGCTTGTCCCATTCGTGAACAGGCTGATCCCGTTGAAGGTTTCCCTCATCATCCGGTTCAACTGTGCCTTCAAGTTGTTCGCCTCTGTCTGGTAGAGTGCCAGATCGCTGGTTGACTTCGTGACATCGGTTGACAGCTGCGATAACTCCGCCATCCGCGACAAGACCTTGTCCGCCGCTTTCAACACTCCGTCTTGGGTTTCCAAGAACGAGATCGCATTGTTCACATTGGCCTGCGTTGCCTCTGTCCGGCGGATTGCCGCCGACAATCTCATCGACACCGCCATTCCTCCGGCGTCATCCACTGCCGAGTTAATTCGCGATCCGCTTGAAAGCCGATTCAGGCTCTTTTGCAGATTTGCATTGGTCTTATCCAAGTTATACGCGGCCAGACTTGAGGCTGCGTTTGTATTGATACTGATCATCTTGTATTCCTTTACTTTTAGTTGCGGCTTCCGCGCCGCATTCGGGCCGTTTTTGTGGTGTTCGACCTCACCTTTCCGGATTTTCCGGTTAAATGATTATTGTTATTTCACTTACTTGATGCCTATGACTTTGTCTTTATCGCAAGACACGCCGTCATTTTCCAAAGTTGTTTGCTTTGTTTATCATGGCGTTTTTCCATGACACAAAGTTGCATTACTCATGGCAAGCTGCCCAATTGCTTTCATATTGCCT
>Ga0209770_10001901_pt1 | contig 10612 bp, 6 predicted proteins | sample LauGreSu1BDMLBDD_2_FD_187572 | JGI IMG/M metagenome (GOLD analysis project Ga0209770, IMG submission 187572) | Freshwater lake microbial communities from Lake Michigan, USA - Su13.BD.MLB.DD (SPAdes) (version 2) | ecosystem: Environmental > Aquatic > Freshwater > Lake | place: Lake Michigan, USA...
GCGAGAAGTTCGATTTTCGCCCCCGTGGAAAACCCTGGAGTGATCATTGTCGATGAAGAGCACGAGTCCTCCTACAAGCAGGACGAAGCCCCTCGCTACAACGCCCGCGACATGGCGGTCCTCCGCGCGAATCGCGAAAAAGCTGCAGTCATTCTCGGCAGCGCCACCCCATCGCTCGAAAGTTGGCATAACGCCCAGTCCGGAAAATACCGTCTCGTTCGTCTCAACCAGCGTGTGGATGACAAAAGCATGCCGGTCGTGCGCGTTGTCGATCTCCGACGCCCCACACGCAACGACCCCGGTGGCGGAATTTTGTCGAAGCCGCTTCGCGAAGCTATTGAAGGTCGGATTCAAAAAGGCGAGCAAACGATTCTGTTTCTGAATCGGCGTGGATTTTCGACCTCCATGATCTGCGAGGCCTGCGGGCATGTATGCCAATGCAGCGATTGCAGTGTCTCGCTCACCTACCACCGCGCCGCCGAGCGTTTGGTCTGCCACATTTGTGGGTACAACCAGCGTGCCCCGAAATCATGCCCCAAATGCTCGGACCCGAAAATCCGCCATACGGGTACAGGAACCCAAAAGGTCGAAGAGGCGCTTCAGCGGATTTTCCCTAAAGCTCGGATCGCCCGGATGGATGCCGACTCGATGACTCGCAAGGAGGCATACCGAGAAACCCTCGGGGCCTTCAAGGAGGGCCGTATCGACATTCTCGTCGGTACCCAAATGATCGCCAAGGGCCTGCATTTTCCAAATGTCACGCTCGTCGGCATCGTGAACGCCGACCTCGGCCTACACATTCCCGATTTTCGCGCGGGCGAGCGCACTTTCCAACTCCTCACCCAAGTCGCAGGACGCGCCGGGCGCGGCGAGATGGAAGGCGAGGTTTTCGTCCAGACCTTCACGCCCTTCAGCCCCTCGATTCAGTTTGCCCGGCATCACGACTTCGAGGGGTTCATGGAACAGGAAATGGAATTTCGCCGCAGCTTTGGCTACCCGCCCTTCGGCAAAATGGCCCTGATCACAGTGCGCGGAACGATGCTCGAACGCGTCGAGTTTTCCGCCATCACACTCTCACGGAAACTCAAAGCCGCTGCCGACGAAGGTATTCTTGTCGGCGAGGGTGTTCCCGCACCGCTGGAAAAAGCGAAAACTTACTATCGATTCCAAGTTTCTCTTCGCGGGTCGTCTTCCATGCGCCTGGCACGATTGGCGCGCGGGGTTTTGGACGCGCTGCCGATGCCCGAGGATGTTTTTGTCGCTGTCGATATCGATCCCCTGCATCTTATGTGAGCGACGCGATGAGGGTTCATCCAGCCATCTACCATCTTTTCAAATCCACGATCCGGCTTCTGCTTGTGCTGGTTTTTGTCGGGATTCCCCTCGCCCTCTACATCCTCCGCACGACCGGAATCGGATTTGGGGCGCGGGAGGCGCTAGAAAACGCTTTGAGCAACCCGGCCTTGGAAATCCGAATCGGCAAGCTGCTGCTCGATCCTTTCAACGGACTCGTTGCTACCAATGTCTCGATTCTCGAGCGGGAGAATTCCGCGCGACTCCTGGCAAGGATCAATCGTCTGGAAATCTCGCTCAACCTTAGCGAAGTCATGAACCGCCGGGTTGTCGTGGACACACTCAATCTCGTCCGAGCGGAGGCCTCCATTCCGCTGGGGCAAGAGGAAAACGCACCCCGACTCGAACTCCGCGAAATCAATTCCAGCATCATTGTCCTCGGAGACCGCCTCCGGGTCAGCCAACTCGATGCCATCGTAGAATGCCTGCGGATCAGCCTAACCGGAGAAATCCTAAACCTCCTCGATTTCAAACTTCCCGCGTCCGACAAATCCACGCCGCCCATTTTGCCAAAGGAAACCATTGCAAAAATCTTGGCTGCCTTGCGGAAGCCATCCTTTCCATCCGGCCTTCCGATTTTGAGCGCGAGCTTTGATGTCGATGCCTCCAATCCCTCCTCGCTAAATATTACGGAATTCGAATTGAAATCGCCGCCCCTCAGGATCGATTCGCTTCAGCTGAATGGCATTGAGATTCGAGGCGAATTCACAAACGACCGCCTCCGAATTCCGATTTTCCAGATCAACGATCCGAAGGGCGTTTTGCAGCTCTCCATCGAATGGGACAAACACAACGGCGACCTCAACGCATCCTTACTTTCCGACCTGCACCTTTCGCCAATATTTCAACTTATCGCAAAAGATGTGGCCGCCTTGTCGAAACTGGACTTCCCCCAGCCGCCGCGTTTGAGCATCGATCTTAAAGGAAACACGCTCACACTCCCGCTAGGCATCACGGCGACAGGCGAGTTTTTTGCTCCGAAGATCAACTTTGGGAAGTTGGAACTATCGGAAGTTGGGCTGAATTATTCCTGGAGGAACGGAACCTTCTACGCCCGGGATATCAAGGCCATAGCGAAGCGAGGCAAGCTCTCCGCAATGCTTTGGGCGGGCCCGGGTGACTACCGGTTAAATGTCCAGACATCGATCCCTCCCAGCGACATTGCAGACCTCGTTGATAAAAACACCCGCGCGTTCCTCGAGAACATGGAATTCGCCGATCTCCCCCAGATCTCCGGATCTCTGCGCGCCTCGCGTCTCAATTTCCCCTCGATTTCCGGCATCGCCCATCTCCAACTCGGCCGTACAGCCAACCGCGGCTCGTGGATCGATGCCGGCTTCGCAGATGTCATTATTGCAAACGAGTGCGTGACCTACCAAAACCTCGTCATCAACACAGGCAAGGGACGAGGCACGGGGGCATTCGACTACGATGTCGGCCGAAAGGAGGTTCGATTGAAAGACATCGTCTCCACATTGGTCCCGGTTGATGTGATGATGTGGATCGACCCCCGCATCGCGGAAACGATCCGCCCCTACCGGTTTCGGTCGGCCCCCAAATTGAAAGTTCATGGGAAAGTCCACATGAAGGATCCGCTCAAAAACGATCTCTCTATCAACATCTCGGCTCCCGGCGGGCTGGATTACGAACTTCTCGGCAAGACGCTGCCCTTCGGCAGCACAAATGGAACAGTCCAAGTGATCGGTAACAAACTCGAGGCGAACATCAAGAGCGCGGAACTTTTCAGCGGAAATGTGGGTGTTAAAGCCCAAGTCTCCCTCGATCCCGCGAATCGGGTTTTCAGCACCAACGCCACGCTCTCTCGCGTGAACTTCGCCAAACTCACGAGCCTTTATTTCGACTACGACGACTCGAAAGGCGTTGTTAGCGGTCAATACGGCTTCAAGACCTCGATGGGCGACGAGCAGAACATGGTCGGCAGCGGGAGTCTGCGGATCGAGGATGGCAATGTTTTCGCGATACCTGTGTTTGGCCCCTTCTCGGCTATTCTTGGCAGCATTATTCCCGGAGTCGTTTACAACACGGCCCGCCTAGCCACTGCGGACTTCACGGTCGCCAACAAAAAGATCAACTCGAAGAATATCGAAATCGCCGGCACTGGATTTTCGATGCTAGGCTACGGGGATATCTTTTTCCTGACCGGCGGACTCGACATGAGCATGCGGATCAATGCGCAGGGAATTCCCGGCATTGTGTTTTTTCCTGTGAGCAAGCTTCTGGAATACCACTCGGAGGGCACAATCTCGGAACCGCACTGGCGGCCTAAAATTATCCCTAAAATTCCCCTCCCCGGCGGCAAACCTCAGAAAACTCCAGCGCGCTGATGCCATCGGGTAAACGCCACGATTCACGAACCGCCAAGAGGATCCTGCTTGTCAGGACAAGAGCAGCTCGGGCAATCACGCTGATCCGGTGCTGACAAGCAGAACTCCTCTGAATGGGGTAGCCCGGCCTCAGGAACGGGCGCGGATTTTTTCAATAATTCCGGAAACCACCTCGGCAGCAGGCTTGGCACCGACATTACCTTGGCCGTGGAGTCTCACGCTCACATTACCAGCCACCATGTCACGCGGGCCGATGACGAGCATGGTGTGAACGCGCGACTTTTCGGCATCTGCAATTTTGGCTTTCACCGGATCGTTCCCGAAATCCGCTTCAGCACGGACCATGTGGGAGCGGAGTTGGCGCAGGATTGGTTTGGCGTAGTCGATCAAAGCAGGATCGTTATTGAGCGTGATCAAACGGACCTGCTCGGGAGCGAGCCACAGCGGGAAGTTGCCCGCGTAATGCTCGATCAGGAAGCCGATGAAGCGCTCATGGGTTCCAAGCGGAGCGCGGTGGATACAAAGCGGGATTTTCTCCGAATTGTCGCGGTCGCGGTAGTGCAGGCCGAACTTCGCGGGAACAGCGAAATCCACCTGGTTCGTGGCGATGGTGAATTCGCGACCGATTGCGCTCCAGACCTGCACATCGATCTTCGGGCCGTAGAAGGCCGCTTCGTTCGGAACCTCGACGAAATTGATCCCACTCTCCACGAGAACACGGCGCACCATGTCCTCGGTTTTTTTCCAAAGTTCGGGCTCATCGACAAATTTCTGCCCGAGCTTTTCGGGGTCATGGGTTGAAAACCGCATTTGGTATTTCTCCAAACCAAAAACTTTGAAGTATTGCAAATACATCTCATTCACCGCGCTGAACTCCTCCGCAAATTGCTCCTCGGTGCAGTAGATGTGGGCGTCGTTCATATTCAGCGAACGAACGCGCATCAGACCAAAAAGCTCGCCGGATTGTTCATAGCGGTAGCAGCAGCCGTATTCAGCCAAGCGAAGCGGGAGGTCACGATAGCTGCGGGGTTCGGCGGCGAAAATGCGATGGTGGTGTGGGCAATTCATCGCCTTGAGGTAGTAGCGCTCTGATTCGCTCCCCTCGCCCTCCCCGCTTTCCTTCAACTCCATCGGCGGAAACATGCTCTCGGCGTAGTAAGGAAGGTGACCCGAGGTTTTATACATCTTCTCCTTGGCGAGGTGCGGGGTGCGAACCCGCACATAGCCGGCGGCAAACTCGGTTTCCTTGGCGAGTTTTTCCAATTCCTCGACCAAAACCGCGCCCTTTGGCAGCCAGAGGGGCATGCCAGGCCCGACATACTCGGAGTCGATGGCATAGAGGCCCATCTCGGCGCCGATTTTGCGGTGATCGCGCTTCTTTGCCTCCTCAAGCATGGCAAAGTATTCCTCCATCGCGGTCTTGTTTTTGAACGCCGTGCCGTAGATGCGCTGGAGCTGGGGATTCCGCTCGTCGCCTTTGTAATAAGCGCTGGCGACATGAGTGAGTTTGAACGCCCCAATGTTGCCGGTACGCATCACATGGGGCCCTGCACAGAGGTCGGTGAACTCACCGTTGCGGTAGAGAGTGATTGTTTCGCCGTCGGGGATGTTTTGGACGATATCGAGTTTGAATTTTGAAGGAACGCCACGAGCGGACAGGGCTGCGAGTTCTCCACGCTCGGCCATAGCCACGGCGTCGGCGCGGGAGATTTCGACGCGCTCGAAGACATGGTTCGCCTTCACCTCTTTTTTCATCTCCTCCTCGATGCGTTCGAAATCCTGGGGCGAAATGCGGTGGCTCAGATCAACATCGTAGTAGAAGCCGTTCTCAACCGGCGGGCCGGCGGCGAATTGGGCCTCGGGCCAGATTTTCAAAATCGCGGTGGCGAGAACATGGGCGGCGGAGTGGCGAGTGCGTTCGAGTTCGGTCATGGAGTGTCTTTTTGTTTTGGCGATTTGCGGAGGGAAATGGCATTAGTCGCGACCAGAAGCGGGATTCCGCGAATCACCGGATAGGCGATAGCACGGTCGGAGCGGATCCAAGCGGCCTCGATTTTTGAAAGCCCCTCACGTTGACGCAAAGCCTGCAGCTCGAGGTCGGTCGCGAGCCGAAGTTTTTGGCGGGTGGTCGGGCAAATCAAAATGTCACTGTATTCGTTGGCATGCATGGCTCATCAATAGCGCGGCACGGCGGAATCAATTCGCTCGGACCAAGCGAGAATGCCGCCGGCCAAATTGCTCACCTTGGAAAAACCCTGCTGCAGGAGAAACTGGACGGCATGAGCGCTACGGCCTCCTGATTTGCATTGGATCACGAGGTCGGAAGAGGGATTGAGTTCGCCCAGGCGAGAGGGCAGTTCACCAAGCGGCATCAGGATCGCTCCGGGAATCCGGGCGATGTCCCACTCGAAAGGCTCGCGGACATCCACAAGAACAAAGTTTTCTTTGCGGTCCAAACGGGCCTTTAGGTCTTCCACGGTGATTTCAGGGATATTGGCAGACATAGTTTTGGAATTTTTAGCGCTCGAGCAAAAACCTTCGTAATCGATCGGCGCGGTGATTTTGGGCGACGCCGAGCATAAAGGACATTCTGGGTCTCTTTGGAGATGGAATTCACGGAACTTCGCTTTGAGGGCATCAAAATGAAGCAATCTGCCGAGAAGTGAATCGCCAGCACCAACGAGAAGCTTGATCGCCTCGGTGGCTTGGAGTACCCCGATGATTCCAGGCAGAACGCCCAAAACACCAGCCTCCGAGCAATTCGCCACCATGCCGGGAAGCGGTGGTTCGGGAAAGAGACAGCGGTAGCATGGCCCGCCGAGATGCGGGGCAAAAACGGTGCATTGGCCCTCAAATCTCGAAATCGCCCCGTAAACAAGAGGCTTTTTCAAAAAAAAGCAGACATCACTGCTTAAATAGCGAGTCGGGAAATTATCCGTGCCATCCAAGACGAGGTCGTAGGATTTCACGATCTCCACCGCCGTGGAGGAATCGAACCTTACTTCATGCAGCTCGATGCTCACATTTGAATTGGCTTCCAGGAGACGCTCTCGGGCGCTATCGGTTTTTTTCCGTCCGACATCAGCGCTGCCGTGGAGAATTTGGCGCTGGAGATTTGTCTCGTCCACCAAATCGAAGTCGATAATTCCAAGTGCCCCAACCCCGGCAGCCGCTAGGTAAAGACTCGCAGGAGAACCCAACCCGCCCGCGCCGATGCACAGGACACGGGAAGCTTTCAGGCGCTTTTGGCCCTCCAAACCAAACCCTGGCAAGGAGAGGTGGCGGGCATAGCGTTTGACCTCCCCGGAACCGAGTTTCGTTTCTGCAACGCGGGAAAGATCAACAATGCTCATTCTTAAAAATCACAACAGAACGCATAAACGAACCCGAGGCTATTTGACAGAGGGTTTGAAAACCCCGCTCCAATCGGCATCAGGCGGGATCACCTGCAAGGACGCGATCCGCTGGAGGATGATTCGTGACGGAGTGTCGATCGAAGCAATGGTCTGAAACAACTTGGACGCCTTCTCAAACTCTCTATTGAAGTAAAACTGCAAGGCCTGCGGGTAGATGTCCGCAATCCGGCATTGATCTGCATTCGCCTCGCCAGCAAAGCCCATAAGCTCGAAAATCTCGAGCGGTTCCTCGCGCCCCACCACAGCCACCCGATCAAGGAGTCGCCAGAGGAATCCGGCGCCTGATGCCGCATTGGCGAGGGTGGAGCTTGCAATGATCCAGGTGCCATAGATTTTGTTGAGGCTCTCCAATCGACTGCAAAGATTCACGCCGTCACCGATGGCGGTGTAGCTGAAACGCTCGGAGGTGCCGACATTTCCCACGAGGGCTTCGCAGGTGTGAAGACCCACCCGGACTTTCGGCACAAAGTCTCCCTCCAATGGCCGGATGCCCGCCAAGCCTCGTCTCGCCTGGAGAGCGGCACGGCATGCTTCGGCCGGGTGGTGATTCAAAGGAGAGGGCGCGTTGAAGAGCGCCATCATTCCATCGCCGAGAAACTTGTCGATCACACCTCCGTGGTTGTGAATCGCAAGGCCGAAGATTTCGAAATACTGAGTTAGAGTTTTCACCGATACCTCGGGCGAGACTTTTTCGGCATAGGTGGTGAACCCCTCGACATCGCAAAACATCACACTGACCTCGTGCCGGAGCCCGCCTGGCTTGGCGACAGAGCCGCTTTGAAGAAGGTCGCGCACGATATCTACCGGCACATAATGCGAGAACGATTGCAGGCTGTCGCGCATTCGAGCCACGGCTTCCGAGAGAATCTGAACCTCGCGAATCGAGGATCGGGGTAATTCCACAGGTGCCAACTCGAAGCGCTCGATCCGGCGGAGCTCCTGAGTAACGAGCCGCAGGGGGCTGGCGACGCGGCGAGCCACCAAAATTGCCACAACCAGAGAGAGCACAAAAGCAAACCCCGCCGCGTAAGTACTAATGCGAAGAGTCTGCTCGATCGGCCCAAAGGTTTTTTCGCGGTTCAGCACCACAGCACTGATTCCATAACCACCACCAACAATGGCCGAGGACTGCATACCGACAATGTAGGTTTCGCCATCGCTCTGAATCTCCTCAACGATGCTTGCACCGCTCTGAACCAACTTGGCGGCGTAATTGCAGGCGATTTGCTGGATTTTCCAAAAATAGGGCGCGTCCGCCATTTCCTCAGAGGCGGCGAGCAACTTCCCATCTTCAAGAAAGACCACGATGCCGGACTGCGTGACCTTCTGCATGCGGGTCAAATACTCGGCGAAGTCGCTCAGCAGGAAATCGACCGTAAAAACGCCGGTCAAATCCCCTATCCAATTCCTCACGGCCAGCGAGGCCGCAACTCCGCGACCGCCGCCGTAAAACTCGTAGGGCTCGGTCCAGCAAATCGAGTTGGAGTCCTCCGCCGCCACGAACCAAGGACGCGTTCGTGAATCGTATTTCTCGGTGCGGATTTGAGAAGCGGGCTGGATGGGCAGGCCTTCACGATTGAGGCGATACTGTAAAAGCGGACCGCCGTATTCCTTGGAAGAGACATGGATGAATTTGGCGTCATGTCCATTCTGTGCTCCAGCGAATCGTCCGTCTGCATATCCAAAACTGATCCACGAAATCCCGCGTTCAAACGGAAGCATACGCGAGATTTTAGTGGCGAGCTCGATCGGCTTGTTGGTTGAGAGGACACCCAATTTGAGATCCTCGGACAGACTGAAAAGAATACGGTCGGCCGGTTGAAAAAACTCCCGAACCTGGTTGCTCGCGGAGTCCAACGAGGCATTGATCTGAGCGGTTGCCAACTCTCGAATAGCCAGCCTTGTGCCGGAGTAACCGAGCCAAGTGACTGCACCGGTCGAGGCCAGAATCAACCCTACAAACAGCCCGATGAGAAGACTTCGAAAGGAAAGCATCGGTGTGCAGGAAAATCAGGAAGACGGGGGTGCGAGCGGCTCAAACTCTGGCAAGGCGGGTTCTTGGAGCGAAAAATCTGGCTCGGTCGCTAGGCCATCGATTTTGGTATCCACGGGTTTGCCGGCCGTCCACTGGGAAGCGCTAAAGCGAAGATGTATGCCTGAGTTTCTCAGGAAAACCTCACGACCTGTTTCCGCAGAGGATCGCTGGAGAGAAAGAACAATCGAGTTATCGCCTTCAATCAGATGCCGGGCCGCGATGAACAAGGAACCTTTTCGCCACCCGGCGAGGACAAGGTTGCCGTTCCAATCGGTCACGAGTGAGGGATCGTCGAGTTGAAAGGACGGGAAGTCTACAGTTCCGAGGATTTGGCCGTTGACCGAAACCTCGATCTTGGCTTCGGGATCCAAACCGAGAGCATCCAGACGCAACATCGCGGCCTCGGGTTTGCCTTGGATCGGAATCACAAATTCCAACGAGTCCTCGAGGGGTTCCACGCGCGCGGAGAGCTCGGCTTCGATGATCGACCCGTTGCGGATATCCCCCGCGTGAGGAATTGGGCGGGAGCCGTTGACTTCGATATCTTCGAAAACTTGCAAGTTGCCATCGACCAGCACAGGCGTGTGACGCTCCCCGATGACCGCCATCGAATCCTCCCTCGCCGGGCGGATTGCCAGGCTCAGTAGCGAGTCGAACTTTCCAAAATAGGAGAGCAAAAGTTTGCCCCCGTCGCGCGTGAGGTCTTGCGGAAGCAACACGGTGCGGGAGTTCAAGCCAACCGGGTTGCCGATTTCGCCGAGGCCGAAGGATAGGGTTGATGTCTTGCCGTCGGCGGACTCCCACTCCAAAGCAGGACCGCCGTCTCCGTTGTCATTAAAGACCACAGTCGCCACGAGCATTTCCACACCGTAACTCACCCACTCGGGGTGGATGGTGACGGTGACCGTGGAAGTGGCAGGGTCGACTTTGGCGGCCCCCTGGACCCATGGGGGCAGGGCGCTCATTTGAATGGCAGGCTGGAGGGCTAGGAGGAACGGATCGAAGGTTCCGCCCGCGTGGAGAAATGAATTTTCGGCGCGTATCGAAGTGGTGCACAAAGCCGCCACCACGAAGCATAAACGCACGACTTTTTTGCCTAGCATCGGCGGAAAACTAGCGGGGCGAGGGGCAAAGAAAAGTCTTCGTTTGTGGAGTGAAGACCCACCAAAAGCTGTCACCGGTCCTTGGTAACGGGATGACTCTTACGCCGGCGCTGGGAATCGGCAAGGAATTCGGATTGGGCGTCAAAGGCGGTCTCGCCATCCATGCGCTGACGGAACACGTAGGTGCCATCCGACTGCATGACTTGGGCCTTAACATTGTCGCGCCAGAACCAATCGAGGATTTCCTCGACATGCCTCACCATACCCGGAGCGGTGACCGGGAAGACGGTCTCGACCCGCCGGAAGAGATTGCGCGGCATCCAATCGGGGCTGCCGAGATAGACACGGGCGCACCCGCCG
>Ga0209770_10001903_pt1 | contig 10607 bp, 19 predicted proteins | sample LauGreSu1BDMLBDD_2_FD_187572 | JGI IMG/M metagenome (GOLD analysis project Ga0209770, IMG submission 187572) | Freshwater lake microbial communities from Lake Michigan, USA - Su13.BD.MLB.DD (SPAdes) (version 2) | ecosystem: Environmental > Aquatic > Freshwater > Lake | place: Lake Michigan, USA...
GCTACAAAGCCTTCGCAGAGGCCAATAGCGTCATAGGTGTTCATGCCTGTTTCTCCTATTTTGTTGTCTCAGCAGCCACCATAGGTGCTCTGCGCTGATGTTTATACTGTCTGCCTTTTGCACACCACGGACAGCTGCCGTGGTTCCTGCATGACTTATTCGATGCCTTGCTGCCCTTATACGCTCTCTTCATTGTCCGTGCCATAGGTGCTGCCCTCTTTGTATTCATCCGGCACATGCCCCCAATCGGGATCAGCTACCATATCACGCACTGCCAGCACCCAGGCAGTGACCGCGCACGCCATTATAAAGTATACCATTATTTAACTCCCTTGATGAGACCATCCTGCATTGTGACATTGGCAAAGAATTCCCTACCCTTGCCGGTAATGTGCGGTCTGTTCGCGCCTGTGAGCATGCCGTCAGCGATATACTGCGCCCCGAACATACTGGTCTCGATGTAGCGGAGTGGCTGCCCTATGTGTTCTTTGAGTTCTTTCTTACTTGCGTAATCGAATACTATCATTTTCCTGGCTCCTGGTTAATTGGTTGCTGCTATATACTTGCGGTAGTCGGCGCTGTCCACGATGTCCTGTAGTTGTTCTACAGTCACCGGCAGGCCATTGTGGCTGTACCGTATGCGCCTAAAAATGCCCTGTCCTACTCTTTGCGTTAGCCTGTGGGAGAACCCCAATGCTGCCCGAATGCCCATCGTCTCGCCGGGCAGAGTTTCCCAGTTGCTGGGGGTTCCACTGTATCCCATGTCTGCGGGATTCGTGGTGTAGCGTACCGTTATCCTACTACGAATATTCATAACCATTTTGCTCCTTGTTGTAGTGGCTCAAGAGTATCAAGAGCACGCCGGTATGATTGGTCTACTAGAATCCCAGTACTGTAGGGCACTATAAGAGACAACACGGCATTCTTGGCGTCTATCACAGCGCCCCGCGCCACCGGATTATTACCTTGAGAATGTAGGCATCTAGCGAATTGCTCGCCCAATAGTTTAGCTGCCTTATTTGATAGTTTCATAGCTGTGCGCTCCATTAGGTTGGTTATCAATTCTCGACTACAAAGCCGGTGCGGTCTGTTCGCGCCTTGCCTTTGGCGTATAGTCCGACAACCACGCCCGACACATCAAGGAAACGCAAGTCTGTAGTGTCGCCATTGATTACCGGGCGACCGCGAAAGATGGCAGGCAAGGCCGGTGTGCGGAATACTACTGCAGCGTTTTTGTCACTGGCAATTACCTTATCTGCATACTTTGCATTGGCATTGGAGTAACTGACAGTCAGGTGATAGTTGGCAGGTACTTTACGGCCCGGAAGCTTCGTATAGTCATAGAATTGCACATCAGAGAACATCTCCATCAAAGTTAAGCCATTGCTGCCGCGCATGTTCTCCCACGCGATATCACTGGTGCCATTCAAGCGTACTGCCAACTGCTTGCCAAGCTTGGAAGCTTTACGGACACCTTCCGCTATATCAATTGCCAATTGAGCCACAAACAGGGCAGCGTTATCGCGGAACGCCTCTGTTTTACGAATGCGTGCCGCTTGCACATTATTAAACGCGCCCCTGCCTGCACTATATAAACAAGCTGCCTTGCACCCTGCTAGGTCTGCCATAGGGCACACGTTTATCCCCACTACTGTGTCGGCGGGAGCCAGATATAGTATTGCTGTAAGATAGCCGGATTCAGCATTGTCTGACTTTGTTGTCTTGCTGTTACTGCCAATTGCTAGATATTTCATGGTGCGTGTCTCCTGTTAGGTGAGCCATCCATGGCTGGTGGGTTATTTGTATTTTTAGTAACCGGCTAGTTCAAGCACGCGGCTGGCAGTGATGATTGCGCTGCTGCCCGGACGAACCCAGAATTTTGCGCCGTTGTATGTGCCTTTGCCGGTTTTTAAGCCTAGGGTTTTTGCGAGTGCTGCAATTTGTTTTACGTTCATGTGTCTCCTATTAATTGTGTGTGTTGTTAGGCGTGTTGCTTGATAGTGATACTGCCAGCCGAATACGTCACCAGCAATGCAGCGCCGCCGGTGAAGCTTGTAGCCACTCTGCCATTATGAAGATCAATGATAGGCCTAACACTGTCGCCACGCCTGCATGACGATACCTTACCTTTGCCGGTAGCGTCTACTGTAAGCACGACTACACCATTACCATATGTAGCAGTGTAGCTGGCACCCGCGACAAAGCCAGCCTGTTCCAACTTTGCTTTGTTTTCCAGCCATACCCGCACAGCACGGGCAGTCTGTTTCGCTGTAGTGGTTGTCGTGGTAGCAGCTGGCAGTGTATCGATACCGTAATCGCGGCCGCCGTAGGTGTTCCAGTCAAAGTTACTGTCTGTTGTTTGCATGGGTATTATTCCTGTTCGGTGCTGGTTGTTTTGACAGCATCAGCGCGCATAGCGATCAGTGTGTAGTGAGCCGCTTCTGGTGTCATGTTGTATTCACGTACTAGTTGCTCAATTGTCATGGTCATGGCGTATCGCTCCTTGTTGGTTGTTGAGGTTAGAAATTCCAAGGCTTGCACACAATACAATGCAGACTCTGTGCCAACTTTACCAATATCAACAACACTAATATAATCAATGAGTTACAGGTTAGCAGCCACTAACGTATACACCAGCGACAGTGTTACTTTGTTACTCTCGGTATCGCTTGCGGTAACACTGTCGGTAACAGGTAACAGAGTACTTGTTGTGTGCCTATATAGCACATAAAAGGCAATGGAGTGCACTTTAGCGGTAGCTCTAGTGTACCGCCTGTGCCCTTCGCCCCTGTGCTGGTGGTGTCGCTGGTGGTGTCGCTGGTGGTGTCGCTGGTGTGCCAAGGCTGTTAGAACACATGTTATAACATAGGCGGCCCTCGCTTGATGCCACCGGGAGGGGCTGGGCAGCAGGGAATTGTAGCAGTACCACCCTAGACACAAAATAGGTCAAATTAGGACAAGGGAATAGCAAAAGAGGACAGTGTAGCTAACTGCCATAAGTGATTGATTACAATAGAGATATGCCATGGCCGCTGCGGTGCCCTGCTAACGCGCTAGATCCGCACCGAAGGGACTACCTATCGCGGCTAGCATGTGCAGTGCTAGCGTGCTTAATAGCCATAGTATAGACACCCCAGTCCCCTAGATAACGGAAAAGATGCACCCTAGCTATTGACTTTGTCTCTAAAATATGTTATAATCGGTAACTAGATTGTAGTGACAACGAAGTACCATATAACTAAGGCGACACGGTAGAGCAAACCACCAACCGCAACTTCCTTAGAATCCGAACAGTAGCGCCTCTAATCGGTAATAATCACTAATTGTTATAACACTAACAGCTCATATAGGTATAATGTGTCAAACACAAGCGCCGACAGCGCCTTAGTAGATATGGTGTCTAACTCCGAGGGTTCGGCAGTATCGGAGACAAACGCTAACGGCATACCGAAGTCTCCGCCGATAGGCAGACCAAAGAAAGCTGATATTGTGTCCAAAACAAGGGGGCACATTGCCAAAAGAGGCAGACCTCCCGGTGAAGCTGCCGCGATGGCAGAGTTCAAAGCGAGGCTGGTACACTCGCCTAAGAGCCGTAAGGTAATTGATAAGATTGTCGAAGCGGCACTAGATGATGACCATAAGCATCAATCAGCAGCGTGGAAGATCATAGCGGATCGTATATTACCTCTCAGCCAGTTTGAGAAAAACGTAGGTGGTAAGAGCGCCATCACGATCAACATCAGCGGCCTTAATGACGCTACCATAAGTGCCTCTTCAGATGAAGAAACTATCGAAGGGGAGTATGAGGGTGTTGAAGAGTAAAAGTGCTGGTATGGAATGGTGCTCCCGTGTTCTGGTCGCTTCTCCTATACATTATGGTCTGTGTACTTCTGAGCTTACTTTCAGACGAGAACTGAAGCGCCTGGGGTTACACGATCCGCCTGACTGGCCGGATGAGTCCAGTGAAGCTGAGATGATGGAGTTTGAGACAGAAGGGGGTGGGAGTGTCATTATCGTATGCGTACCCCCCAACAAGAACATGGATGATCTCACAGCGACCTTGGTGCATGAAGCAGTTCATATCTGGCAAAGAATCAAAGAATACATAGCCGAGAAAGAGCCTAGCCCAGAGTTTGAAGCGTACAGTATTGAAAGCATCTTCAAGTCACTCAGAGCTGCCTATGTGGCTCAACGAGGCAAGAAAAGTGGCACTGTCTCCAAAAGAAAACAGCATTAAGGTTCTGAAGCACCTGTTGAAGGAGACAGAGCTGTCCAACAGTCTCATCATAGCCATGATGGCTAACATCGCAGTAGAGACTGGTTATACCTACGATTACAAGACCAAACAGAAGGGCTTACGCACTGATCCTGCTTTTGGTCTGTTTCAGTTTGACCCCCGTGGAGGCCTAGCGTCTCTATACCATGAGTACCTTGAGTACCGTAAGTGTGACGATTCTGCCGAAGCGCAATTAGATATGCTGGTGGACATCTTGCTTAAAACATGGAAGAAGGGGGTCTCTCACGTTGGGAGCGGTAACGTCAACAAAGTGCTGGAGGCGGCTAAAGAAGGCCATGCTCCTGCAACGGAGGCGTTCTGCTCCCACATTCTTAGACCAGGGAAGCCTCACCTTGACAGGCGTTTGAAGGCTATTGCAATGGTAGAGTCCCTGATGGCTGAGGTTGTAAGCTCTTAATGACTTCACTCAGCGTAAAGCTGTTGGAGTGGCAGAAGAAAGTATGGAGCCACCCAGCACGCTTCAAGATCATTGCGGCAGGACGCCGTACAGGGAAGTCACGCCTAGCGGCCTACACGCTGCTGGTAAAGGCGCTACAGGCGACTCAAGGGACTGTGTTCTATGTCGGCCCTACGCAAGGGCAGGCCAGAGACATCATGTGGAAGCTATTGCTGGACATAGGCCATGGTGTCATCAAGAACGTCCATGTTAACAACCTTGAGATAACTCTTGTAAACGGCATCAGCATACGCCTCAAAGGCGCTGACAGACCGGAGACAATGCGCGGTGTCTCTCTGTTCTATCTGGTGTTGGATGAGTATGCCGACATCCGTCCTGATGTGTGGGAACAGATTCTACGTCCTGCACTGGCGGACTTGAAGGGCGAGGCGATGTTCATAGGTACGCCTATGGGCCGTAACCACTTCTACGATTTGTTCAGCTACGCACAGCGCGAAGAGGACTCTGACTACTATGCTTGGCACTTTACCTCCTATGACAACGAGACACTCGACCCTAACGAGATAGAAGCCGCTAAACGCTCTATGTCTTCCTACGCCTTCCGCCAGGAGTTCATGGCATCTTTCGAGGCACAAGGGTCAGAGATATTCAAAGAAGAGTGGGTCAAGTTCGGAAAGACCCCAGACGAAGGCGACTACTACATTGCCATCGACCTTGCAGGCTTTACCGAGGTAGGCGCAAAACGATCCAAGAATACCAAACTCGACCAAAGTGCTATTGCCGTGGTCAAAGTGATGCCTGATGGTGCATGGCACATTGAGAACATTATCAGAGGACGGTGGGACTTAGGCACCACTGCCACCAAGATATTCCAAGCTGTCAGAGACTACCAGCCAGTAGCGGTAGGCATTGAGAAGGGCATCAGCCGACAGGCGGTAATGTCTCCTCTGAGCGATACGATGCGGCGTAATAACAAATACTTCAACGTGGTAGAACTTACCCACGGCAACCAGAAGAAGACAGACCGTGTTGTGTGGGCGCTACAGGGCCGCTTTGAACATGGCCGCATCACCATAGGCGAGGGTGAGTGGAAGGACGACTTCCTTGACCAGCTGTACCAGTTCCCTTCTGAATTAGTACACGATGACTTGGTAGATGCGGTAGCGTACATAGATCAGTTAGCCAAGGTGCCTTACGGCATAGAAGATTTTGAACAAACAGACTACGAGCCTTTAGACCTCATATCAGGATACTGATGATGATTGAAGAATTTGAACAAGAAGATTTTAACGAAGAGCAAGACCTTGCTGAGTGGGTAATGGGCAAGGTAGAGGCGTGGAAGGAGCACTACGACTCCGAGTACCGTCAGAAGCACGAAGAGTACTATCGCATTTGGCGCGGTGTGTGGGCGGCTCAGGACAAGACCCGCGAGAGCGAACGGTCGCGCCTCATCAGCCCTGCTACGCAGCAGGCCGTAGAGTCTTCAGTCGCTGAACTAGAAGAGGCTACCTTTGGCCGTGGTCGTTGGTTTGACATCAAAGACGACTCCCAGGATGAAGAGTCAGGCGACATATCCTATCTGAAGAAGAAGCTATACGAAGACTTCCAGAAACAGAAGATCAGGAAAGCTACGGCAGAGTGCTTGCTCACCAGCGCCGTCTACGGTACTGGCATTGCTGAGGTATGTATTGAGACCGTCAAGGAGATGGTACCAGCGACCCAGTCTATCATGGATGGGCAGCTTCAAGCGGTAGGTGTCAACATCACTGACCGCACTGTAGTACGCCTACGTCCTCTCCTGCCTCAGAACTTCCTTATCGACCCTGCCGCCTGTTCTATTGAAGACGCTCTTGGCTGCGCCGTGGATGAGAACGTCCCTACGCATGAGATTGAAGAGAAGCAGGAAGAGGGTGTCTACAAGAAGGTGTCGCTGGACACCGCTGTGTTTGAAGACGACCGTGAGCCTGACATCACCATCCAGCATCCTACCGAGGGCCGCACACGCCGTACCACCTACTACGGTAAGGTGCCTCGTGCCTTGTTGGAGAATGCCCGTAAGGAAGAAGGCGTAGAAGTAGTTACTCTCACTGAAGACACAGAAAACAAGTCCAAGTACGTTGAGGCTATTATTGTCATAGCCAACGGCGGTGCCTTGCTGAAGGCAGAAGAGAACCCCTACATGATGCAAGACCGTCCGCTGGTGGCCTTTCCGTGGGACGTTGTCCCCGGCCTGTTCTGGGGCCGTGGCATCTGCGAGAAAGCATACAACAGCCAGAAAGCACTGGATGCCGAGCTGAGGGCGCGTCAGGACGCCTTGGCACTTACTGTGCATCCTATGATTGGTATTGACTCTACACGCCTTCCGCGTGGCATGAACATGGAAGTACGCCCCGGCAAGACGCTGCTTACTGTTGGCCCTCCTGGCGATGTGATCCAGCCTATCAAGCTGGGCGCAGTTGACCAAGTAACCTTCGTGCAGGCAGAAGCTCTCCAGCGTATGCTTCAGATGGCTACAGGCGCTATCGACAGTGCTGGTATCGCAGGTAGCATCAACGGTGACGCTACTGCTGCTGGCATCTCCATGAGCCTTGGTGCCATTATCAAGCGCCACAAGCGAACCTTGATTAACTTTCAAGAATCGTTTATAATCCCGTTCGTGGAAAAGGCAGCATGGCGCTACATGCAGTTTGACCCTGAACACTACCCGGTCAACGACTACAACTTCGTCGCTACCTCCTCACTTGGCATCATTGCCCGTGAGTACGAAGTTACCCAGCTTACTCAACTCCTCCAGACCATGGGCCAAGACAGCCCTCTGTATGCTCCCCTTGTGATGGCTATTGTAGACAACATGAGCTTGGGCAACAGTGAGGAACTCAAGAAGACCCTCGTCAAAGCCTCTGAGCCTTCGCCTGAAGCACAACAGGCAGCGCAGGCACAGCAGGAGAGCCAGTTGCGCTTCCAAGCCTCTCAGTCGGCTGCTCTGGAAGCTCAGGCAAATGAGTCTGCTGCAAGAGCAGCTAAGTACGTCGAAGAAACCCGTATGTTGCCTTTTGAGTTGCGTATCAAAGCAACTGAGGCAGCGACTAAGAACATGGAGTCGTCTGGCAACGAAGGCGATGAGTTTGAGAAGCGCGTAAAGCTGGTACAAACCCTGCTGGATGAGCGCAAGGTAGCCCTCATGGAGAAGAAAGATGAAAGGGAATCCAAAATAAATACACTAAAACAGTTTGTGTGACGCACATGGAACAGATGAACGAACACAAGCCATTGTTTTCTGTAATGATGATTTGCTACAACAATGTGCAGTTTATTAAAGCTGCCATTGATAGTGTAAAAAATCAAACTTATCAGAATTGGGAGTTAATTATTAACGATGATTGCTCTACCGATGGAACATGGGAACTTGCGAAGGCACTTGAAAAAACGGACAGTCGTATAAAAGTTTCGCAAAATGCCCAAAACCTGATGACTCCCAAAAATAGGGCTGCGGCTTCTGAGTTATTGTCTGGAGAATTGATTGGTCATTTAGATTCCGATGATATGCTGTATCCACATGCTATTGAATATATGGTGGATGCAATGAACAAACACCCAGATATTGCTTTAATGTATTCAGATAAATCTGGCATAAATGCAGCAGGAAAAATAATCGCTTACGACATGATGCCAGATTACCACTCAAATCTTGCCTATTTTGGCTGGCGTCATTTTGGCGTTTATAGAAAATCTGTATTTAATACAACCAGCGGATACAACACAAAACTAACAGGCGGATGTGAAGACGGGGATTTATTTATGCAGATTGCAGAAAAGCATAAATTTATGCGTGTGCCACACGTTTTATATTACCACCGATCACACTCAACCAACACCAGCCCCAAAAATCATTCTTGCAACACATGCCAAGATCGGCCTATATGTAACTATATAAGGGTTTGGAGTAAGCACGCTGGAGTAGATCATCTAACAATGCTTCCATTGGAAAATAAAAATGCCTAAGAAAGACTCAAGGCTGGAAAGAGCCGGAGTAGAGGCTTTCAACAAGCCAAAGAGAACTCCAGGGCACCCCACCAAAAGCCACGTTGTGGTGGCAAAGCAGGGTGACCAAGTAAAGACTATTAGGTTCGGGCAGCAGGGCGTTAGCGGTAGCCCCAAGCGCGAAGGAGAGTCGGAAGCGGATCGGAAGCGTAGGGCATCGTTCAAGGCCCGTCATGCTTCCAACATTGCCAAAGGGAAGATGTCAGCCGCGTACTGGGCAGATAAGGCTAAATGGTAAATAACAACAACAAGAGGATTATTGCTTATGTTGACTCAAACTGAAATCAATCGCCTGTTTGAACAGGTAAACAAGGCATTTGAGGCTGACCGAGAGCGCATTAACGCCCTTGAGAAGCGTGTAAAAGACCTTGAGAACGCTAACAAAGGCGCTCCGAAGCAGTCACAGACTGCCAAGGGCAACTAAAATGACACAGGAAATAGATAATCTATCGCTCTACCTGACCATAATGGCTAACGGGCCTGCCAACTGGACGCCAGAGCAGGTCAAATCAGCCTATGACTTCGCCAAGAGCCTCCAACCAAAGGTAAAGCAGGCCGAAGTCCTCGGCTTTACTGGCCGTGACCCCAAGATTCCCCTTGACAGACACTAAAAAGTATGGTATAATCCGAAATGAATAAAGAACTACAAGAATACTACGATTCTTTGTTTGACCTATTTGGGTCTAAGGGCTGGAAAGTCCTCACCCAACAGCTAGAAGCAAACAAAAGCAGCATCAGTTTCATCAGGGATATTCCAGACGCCAAGAACCTTCACTTCAAGCAAGGTCAACTTGACGTAATCGACATTATCCTTACCCTTCCCGCGCTTACTGAGCAGTCGTTTAAATCGGCTCAGGAGCCTTCTGAATGATCTTTGACTTCCGCTGCCCCTCTGGGCATACGAACGAAAGGAACGTATCTAGCGACATCCGCAACATGCCATGCTCAGAGTGTGGCGCAGATGCCGTTAGAATCATCTCAGGCACTTCAGTGAAACTCCCTGGTTGGGACCCCGGTTACCCCGGAGCCTACGACAAATGGGCAAGAGATCACGAAAAGAACGCCAAGAAACACGCAAAAGGATAACTACCCTGCCGGTAGCCCCTTTTATATCTCCACAATGTTATTACACGGAGTAAGAAATGGCAGAACTCATTAATGATCGTCCGCTTGACGATAACGACAAAGAATTACTCAATAGTCTTGTAGCACATGACCCTTCTGAAAAGGAGACATCTCAGAACCAAGACGACCTACCTGACAAGTACCGTGGTAAATCAGCAAGTGACATTGCTAGGATGCATCAAGAGGCTGAGAAGGCAATTGGCAGGCAAGGACAGGAGTTAGGCGATCTTCGCCGTGTCGTAGACGATATTCTAGTCAAGCAGTCAGAAATCATTACCAAGAAAGAACCCCCGCAGGAAGTAGACTTCTTCGCTGATCCCAAAGCAGCGGTAGCACAGTCAATTGAATCCCACCCTATGGTGGCAGAGCTAAAGCAGCATACGGCAAATGCCAAAAAGGCATCGTCGCAAGCTGAACTGATCCGTAGACATGCGGACGCATATGATCTGATTGCTGACCAAGCCTTCATTGAATATGCTACAGCTACGCCAACCCGTAGGGCGCTCCTGAAACAAGCAGATAGCAACTTGGACGTAGATGCTGCTGATGAACTCTTTACCTCTTACAAAGAGCGTAAGGCGCTTCTACAGCAGACTGTGCAATCCGAGAAGCAGGCACGCTCCTCTTCTGTTCAGGCAGCTTCAACTGGCAGTTCCCGTGTATCCGCAGAGGCGAGTAGCACCAAGAAGAAGTATAGACGGGCTGACATTATCAAACTCATGCGCGAAGACCCTGATCGGTATGCTT
>Ga0209770_10001904_pt1 | contig 10599 bp, 18 predicted proteins | sample LauGreSu1BDMLBDD_2_FD_187572 | JGI IMG/M metagenome (GOLD analysis project Ga0209770, IMG submission 187572) | Freshwater lake microbial communities from Lake Michigan, USA - Su13.BD.MLB.DD (SPAdes) (version 2) | ecosystem: Environmental > Aquatic > Freshwater > Lake | place: Lake Michigan, USA...
GCTGGTAGATCGACGGGGTCCTTATCGTCTCCGCGAAACTCGTCTGGAATCCTCAGTCGCTCAGGCCTACCTTTTAACAGTGAGCCTGGAATCATGATATCTCTCCCCGTTTGAACGGTAAGAGGTGCCCTATTGGCATCAACTACGTGAATAAGCACCATTACATAGATGTGAATATTTTTTGTCAAGTCAGGTAGTAATGGCACTTGTAGGCTCGTTCTTACAACGCCCGGACAATGCTGATCTCATGCTTGCTCTAGCCGGAACAACCAAACTGATCAGCGACGCGGTTGAAGACCGACTAGAAAAAGTACTTAGTAAATTACCCGCAGGGCACAAGAATCTAGTTTATAGAGGTAGTGTAGATGCTGATGGTAAAAATCCAAAGATTACAACCGAGGCCATGGCAAAATCTGACGCGCTAAATCAAATTATCCTTCTAGAAAATGTTTATCATATACCAGGTATTTGTGAAGTCAACTTTGAAACCCTTGCAACAGTACTTTCAGGTTATCTAGAAAAAAATGACTGGGCCTCAGCGCTCGCCCAGGCAATAGACTGTATGCGAAAGCGCAGAACGACCAATGAACATAGCCGCATGAGACCCGGAGAGATTATTCATGCAAACTACGTTCGCCTCCTTAACGCTCTTATCCACGATTTAAAATCTCATATAGGGACCCCTGGTATGCAGGTTGGTCTCTATCAATATGTAAGTAATAATCCTGATCCGAAGGTCAAACCGACAATCTACGATATGAAAGTTGAGCCCATAGATGGTATAATTATCAAGACTGCAAGACCATATGATGTTCCGGCTACAGCCGTTGCAGAGGTTGCTCGATATGTTGATATTGGAAATAGGCGTATGCAACTAGGTGACACAGTAAACGCCGGCAGGAGAACAAGACGTCGCCGTGCGTTCAAACGACGCCCAAAACAGACTCGCAAAAGAATGAGCCGGCGGGCTTAACGCCGTTCAAAACGGATCGTCTTTCTTCAGTCAAGTAGAAAGATGGGCGTGCCTGTAGATCAATTAGAACCCTTCTTGGATGAGTTTGGGTATCCGGGTTAAAGTCCCGGCAGGCACAATCACAACATCTGTAGTTCAGTGGTAGAATGCACCGTTACCACCGGTGTGACTTGGGTTCGATTCCCGGCAGATGTAACCTTTTTTTCTGTATATCAACATAGATGTCCAAGATCGCCTATACTGGAGTTTTCTTAGATGCCGCGTCTAAGAAAATACTTCACGACAAATATGATGATCAACTCCCGGATGGCTGGACGTGGAGTGGTGACCACATGACAATTGACGTTGGGAAAAAAGATACCGAATTGCCAAAAGATACTGGCACGGAGGTGACTCTCACCGTTACACAGATTGGTAAGAGCAATGATGCATGGGCGTTGAAGGTTGATGGCTACAGATCAAGCAACGCAATACCGCACATCACCTTGGCACACCGAGTCGCGGCAAAGGATAGCAATAAAATTGAGAACTGGGAAGATATTAAGCAGTTTACCCTGACAGGAAAGGTAGGAGCACAGTATCACAACGGAGGCCTACCATATGTTGGGGCTCGTCGCAAAAGAACACGCCGTGCGGTAAACAAGTTAAAGAATAAACTCCGTAGAAAGATAAGCCGGCGGGCTTGAGGGCGTCTAAAATGGATCTACCTTTTGACAGCCTAGTATCCTTCACACCAGTAGTTCAGTGGTAGAATGCACCGTTGCCATCGGTGTGACTCGGGTTCGATTCCCGACTGGCGTATTTTTCCTTTTTGATCTTCGATCTCGGAGTTCAAACAGAGATCAACGCATTGCTCCAAGAGTTGACGGATCGTACACTTGGGGACGATAGTTTGTGAGGAGCGGTGGACGGTGCTGGTTTATCTTGCTACCTGCCGTCTTAAGCCAGGAAACCAGCAAATATTTTTCGTCAATCACCCACACCATGTACCCGCCTTGGGACAATACATTCATGATGTATTCACGGGCTTCGGTCATTTGGAACAGGGGATATCCAAAGACGTAGGCGGGAATTTCAAAGACGATATACGGTGCATTGGGTGAATGCGTGGCTTGTTTGCGGATTTGACCGTAGAGCTGACTCAACACGGGTCTCATGGCGCGCATGCGTTTTTCACGGCGATCTTCTTGTTCGTCCCATACATCACGGGCTTTCAGCATCCTTACATACTCATTGTAAGAATGTTTCGAGCAATTGCCCTCGGAGGTGGTGGAGTACGAGGTGGAATGATGGTTGGAGGATTGGCTGCACTCGAAAAAACACAACCTCTTGTATTTCCAGACGGGATCTATGGCTGTTCTGCTGGCGCCGTTCTCGCAACTGCAGTTGCATACAAGATTCCAATCGCGGGGATCCGCCTAATGTTTGAGACGGGGTTCAATCTGTCATCCGTGATTCCGTCGATTAATCTGACGTCTATTACGTCATTCACCACGCAAAAGGCACTGTTTCCGATGGATGCATTTGAAAAGGCTGTCTTGTCGGCATTTGATGAACAAGGTGTCGATCTACGAAATGCTGTCATTGGAGATGCTCCACAGAAGTTATATATTCTTGCTTCAAATTTGACAACTCGGAAGTCTATTTTTCTGACTGGAAATGTACCCGTCCTTGCCGGACTAAAGGCATCGTGTTGTCTTCCTTTCGTGTTTCATCCGCCTGTTATTTTCAACAATGTATATGTGGACGGCGGCGTCTATGCACATAACATTCACAAGGTGGTTCCTCCCGAGTGTTTGGTGTTTCACATCAGTCGCGCCGAGTTCAATATAACGCCTGAGCGACTTCAAACAATGTCGATCACAGACTATGCTGCAACATTGTATGAGGCGGTCAGAACAGAGTCCCAACCAGATAATGTTGTATGGTTTAAGAATGATCGGATTTCAATCCTTCAACAGCTGACAGACGACGATAAGAAAGAGTTGTTTGAATATGGATATGCGAATGTCTCACGATTCATTGCCAAACGTCTGCCTGAGGTAGTCAGTTAATCCGGCGGCAGTTGGGGTCTTGTCGTATGTGTAGAGTCCCGTAGATGTCTCAAGCTTGATAGTCGGGTAGGAATCAATTTGATACAGGTCGGATGTTTCGCGATCCTTCTCTGCATTGACGCGAACAAACGACACCTCGGTTGTTCCAAATGTACGAGGACCCGCTTCGAGCTTCTCCCACTCGGGCATTGCCTTGATACAGTGTCCACACCAGTCTGTATGGAAAAAGTAGAGGTTTGCCTTGTCCTTTTGGACTTCGCGCTTAGGTGCTGACTTCAGGTAGGGCTTCCACAGTCTCCACACAAGATACACGATGAGAGTAAGTGCAAGAACGACCAAGATTGTATTCATTACTTGAGAACACGAGAAATTCTACGTTGCAACTCAAACCAGCGCAGATAGGCTTCCTCTGCACTCATCTTTTCTTTGATCTGCATCCATGCAATGTCCGTTGTCATTCTCTCGGGTTCAAATGGACGGGGCTGAATCTTGATCCAACGACCATTGTGGCGTACTAAGAAAATGGAAGTTGTTTCCATTACATTCTAAGTGGCAGGTAAGTGGTAAATGGAAGGGGTCGCAGCAATCGTCACCAAGGGTATCCTGGCAGTCGTGGGCAATTACGTGGTTCATTTTGCGGCATCAAGGGTCTACGACACATTCTGTGTCCCTCATACACTCGGAGAAATCGTCTACACTCTCGTCTCTACATCAAGTCCGGTCTGCGTTCTTGCTCTGGGTACAATGCAGCTCACACAAAACAATTACGGAACGTTGCTGACCACAACGTTGGCGTCACACCTAGTTGCTGGGTTGAGGGTCACATAACGAGCTTGTCCGAGTGGTTAAGGAGACAGTCTTAAGATCTGTTGGCGAAAGCCGCGTGGGTTCGATCCCCACAGCTCGTATTTTTGTTGTGTGGCGCCGTCTCCGGCGAGTACGTCTACCTGCAGCAGCAGGGGTCGTATACCACGTTTCATACAATCCAGAATTTCCTTTATCATCGAACATACGCCCCCTCTCAATCGCCGCCTTCCTCCGCGCCACCTGATCTTCCGGAACCGGCAGTAATAAAAAGCCAGGTGTTTTCTTTTCAGCATCTTGATAGAACGTCCCGCCCCCAAGCACAATCACCTCTGCTTCGTTGCGAAGGTGGTGTTTGAATCGTTCAACCCGATCGGTGGGCAACGGATCTGGGTTAACCACAATAAGATGATCTAATCTTCTTGCAAAAGCGCGGTCAAACGATACCTTAGAAAGATCAATCGCTAGCGCATCGTCCAAATGAATCGTGAACAAACAACATTCAATCAACGGTTCTACCTGAGCAAAGTTGCTTTGTCCGACAAAATCCGTGAAGTTGACGGCTGATCTACGCGCAAGCGATGTAGACATAAAGTTTTTTCGTCCTACTGTAAATTCAATTGTCTTCTTAAATTTGGTGTGACCGCGATATACGGTAACACCAGAAAGTCTTTGGTTTGCGCGTTTGATGATGTCTGGGATGCGATCCATGCACGCACGCGGGCACTTTGTGTCCGAATAGTCAGCTAGTACATATGCAAATAAATCAGCTTCGTCTTGTTCTGGCAACTCCATTATTTAGACCCGAGGAAATCCGACCAGGTTGGCACCGATTCCGAATCCGGCACCGGTACGAGCCGAAGCACCTACGCTAGGGGCATAGATGTCCAGGATGGCGAACGTGGCAGTGGCGACGAGGGCGATCATTCCAACCTCGGAAACTTTGAGCGTCTTGCCAGGCAGGACGAAGGCGGCAATGGCCACCGCGAGACCCTCGAGGAGGTACTTTACAAGGCGAGTTACCAGGTCGGCCATATCAACACCGGCAGAGGGGGTGGGCTTCGGCTTAGAATCCATTTGTTTGGTTCTATAGTCCGAAGATTTTTTACATGCCACCCGAATAGACCTTGTACGTTACAAGCGGTACACCAACAGCCCACACCACCCACCAAGGAACATACAGGGACAGATATTGCAGGATCACAAAGAACACAACCGCGTGGATGGCCGCGGCTGTCAGCCCGGAGCCAAGGGACAGGAGGACACCAGGGCACAGCAGAAAGAAGAGGTACGCGGTGGTGAAGATGTCGTACATTTATTTAGTGCGGGTCTTTTTATTTGACTTGCGACCTCCAGATGGGTTCTCGCCATCAGCTGCCGGAGGCGCAGGGGGAGCCGGAGGAGCAGGATCTTCTTCGTCAGAATCATCGGCTATCCCCATTTCGGCATCATCCCCGCCGTGCGAATGAATGAAGGCTCTGAACATTTGTAACTTTCTCAAAGCGAGTTCCTCTTCAGCTGGGGTTCTTGCTCGCAAATGCATATTGACAATCGCATGTGTAAGACCCGACGTCGGTAATCCGAGCATTTGACCAAATACATCACGAAAATTACGAGTACCGATCCAATACCCCCAGTCTTCGATAAACTGTACAAAGTCATCAAGGGTGCCCGTTGGTTTGATCGCAGCCACATAGTCATCCATGAATAATTGTTGATTCCACATTTGTGTCGGCATTTATACTTTGCGGATAAAGGACTTTCAAAGGAACCGATGAAAAGAGTAAATGCCTCGCACTGAACTCCCTAAGCGCGACGAGGATGGACCGATCGACTACCTCGACGAGGACCCGGAGATCCCGACCCAGAAGTACTGCGTGGTGTCCTTCATCAGCCCCGAGAAGGTGATTAAGCAGAAGGAGGAGTTTATGTTCGAGAAGTTTGTTTCGTGGATGGACTATGAGTGGAAGGTCAAGGGACTTGAGAACTTCATGGCATTCCTGTCTAAGAAGTACTCGGTCAAGATTGATGATCTGCTAAAAGATGCATCTGACTTTGTGAATGTTCGTAAGGAGGAGGTCAAGAAGACGGATATCCACGAGCAGTACCAGATCTTCCTGCTAAAGAATGAGAAGGAGCTCCAGGAGACATACGACAACACGGTTGACTTCCGCACGAACATCCGCGGTGTCAAGGTCCGTCGCTCGTTTGCCACGGTGGAGGAGACGCAGATGTTCGCCAAGGTTCTTCAGCGTCGCTACCCGAAGGACAATCTGTACATTGGCAAGGTGGGTGCCTGGCTTCCGTGGGACCCCTCGGAACACCTGATGCCTGAGGTGGAGTATGCTGAGAAGGAACTGAACGAGCTGATGCGCAAGTACAAGGAGAACGAGTCCAACAAGGAGCTCTTCTTCGCGGAGCAGCGCGAGGAGTCGATCAAGGCGCAGAAGGAGGAGAATGAGCGTCGTCGCAAGGCAAATGCGGCCGAGAAGGCACTGGAGGATGCAGCGGCACCGGTGCACCCCAGTGAGGGTGCGCACCGCGATTAAAAGGTGCACAATAATAAGCATGGTACGATCTGCACGTCGATCGGTAAAAGGCGGGCGTCTCCGCGTTGTAACTGGAAAAGAGCTCGTTCGTGATTTTGTGGATCTGGATGACCTCAGTGTTACCGATGCTCTTGCGCTCAGTCCCAATCACATCGTTGTGTTTAACTATCTTCCGGCGACCCCTGGAAACCCGATCAGTCTTGCAGATAGCGGCACTACATTCGACAGGACCAATCATGCGTTTATTGACCCAGATATGGGTCAAGTGACGAGGGGACACAATGTAGACTTTGGTTCAGGTAAAAGCGTTACGAGTCCGCATAACTATGCGATCTTGTCAAATCCTTCAAACAGACTATTTGTGTATACTACAGGTGGTATACAACCCGACACAAATAAGAGAGTTATTACGGATGTGATTGGATTTAGAACAATCGATGAACTTAATCGGTGGCTTGACCCTCCACCCCTGCCGCCCCCTCCACCGTCTCCGCCTGCGCCTGCGCCATCGGTAAACGACGATCAGGAATACATCTACAGCGACCAAGAGGAGGATAGCGGAGGATCTATTCGCCGCCGGTCTTCTTTACCCAAACGGAAGGCGGGGCGTTCTTCTTCCTCATTGAAGCCGAGTTATACTCGTCGGCAGCGAGCATTGCGGATTGGAAAGGGCGGTTATCGTTCCACAAGGAAGAGTCGCAAAGTCTGAACGGCGGATGCTCTGACGCCTTGTACCAAAAGACCTGGTCGTCAAGCTTGTTGGAGGGTACGTTGTTGCAGATGACCAGTCCTTCGTAGTTTTCTGTGCACTGGTCCATGAAATCACAGAACATTTCAAACGTCGGAAACATACCTGCGTAATTCTCGTAAATTCTGCGACGATTCCCCAGGATATTCTCGCGCAGAATGAAGACAAAGTCCACGTTGGTACGCAGATTCGGTGTAATACCGAGTGGGTACTGCATGGTGATGATGGTCAGCATATCAAGGTGCCGACCGTTCATGAAAACAAAGCGAGTGGACTCTTCGTTGATCCACTCCTTGGCTGCGTACAGACAGTCGTCGAGAATCAAGAACGCTCGAGGATCAAACGGTTGTCCGGAGGCTTTGGACTTCAGGAACCGTTGCTTTGCTTGAAACTGGCGCTTGATAAATGCCTGTACTTTGGTAGGCTCATATTTATCATGAATCAGCTTGGAGGGGACAAACGCTTGGAAATACTCGTTCACAACTTCTGTAGGTGAAATCACCATCCCCGCCGGAAAGGAGTCCTGAACATTGAAGAGCAGGTCACGTGCCAAGAAGGACTTGCCCGTGTCCTTCTTTCCAATGATCACGATCATAGGACTTTTCCGCGAGTCCATTCCACACCGTTCTTTGATCATGTCCATATTGAACTTCTTAAGATTGAAGTTTTGTGTCATCTTGTTCTCACTGTCGTTTATTTTTCTGCATTCATCACCGAGATATCTCATAATGGGAAAGGATCTGAGAACGACATCTGTACAGATGAAAATCCATCGTATGCCCAGACTGGACGGATCCGCGTGGTCAATGAAGACGATGCAGTCGTTCTTCCCATGCTTGGAGAAGCTCTTCAAGACAGACAACCTGGCAAATGTCAGTGATTACGGTGTAAAGCTGGAATATCCGATTGAGGCGATTGTAGATGCAGGTCATGTGAAGGTTCAGGGGCGAACACTTCCGATCCATCGCAAGACAACCATGATTCTGTCACCGTTCAAGACGATGCGCGGTGACTATGGTTCTTTTGGTCTTCCCCATCGGACGGACATTGCCAATGACATGCAGGAGCGGATGCAGAGCCCCCACACAGCTGCTTATGTGGGTGCGATTACGTCGATCGCCCTGTCAGAGTCTGGTTGCGATCACTTTCCTACGGTGTATGGCGTGTACGTTGGTATCGCCGGAACACATACGATCGACATCTCGGACGACTACGAAGAGCTGACAGAGAAGGGGTGGTTTGCCGATCGGATTGGCAAAACCTTCGAACTGAAGCTGAGGACAGCAGGTCACGATGCCGAGTTCAGTCATACACGCCGTGCTCGTCTTGCCGTTGAAACTGCAGAGGACATTGATCTTGGTGATGTAGACGACGTCGATGCCGATCACGTAAGCAATCCGGATAGAGAAGGCGATGTGGAGAAATACGACGTTGCCTCGTCCGGGTCTCCCGAAATAGAGGATGAAGAGTCCGAAGATGACGATGTATATGATATCGAGTCATGTGGATGCTCGGACGGAACCAACGACGACGAAGGTGAAGAAGAGGAACCCGAACCGTTTGCTTGGGCTACATTTACAAATGTGCCCGTGGTCACAACTGTGATGGAGCGTTGCGAGGGAACTTTTTACCAGCTGATCAAGGAACACCCCGAACCCGAGAAGCACACGGCTTGGATTTCCCAGGTAGTCTTTGCTCTTGCGTATGCTCAGCGCAACTTTGGACTCACGCACAATGATCTCCACGGAAACAACATCATGTATGTCAAGACGGAACAAACACACTGCTTCTATATCCACGCCGGAACTCCCTACAAGGTCCCCACGTTTGGCTACCTAATGAAGATCATTGACTTTGATCGTGCAGTTGTCAACCTGCGCCTGACGGGTCTGAAGGAGGCAAAGACCTTCATCAGCAATCAGTTTCAAGAAGATGAGGAAGCAGGAGGGCAATACAATATGGAGCCTTTTTACAACAATAAGCACCCTCACATTGGTGCTTCATCGTCGTTTGATCTGACTCGTCTGGCTACGTCGATCTTCTGGGATATGTTTCCCAAAGGACCGAAGCATGAAGTTTCGCATCCGCTGTTTAGTATCCTTTTGCAGTGGATGAAACAGACAGATGGATCCTCGGTGATGTTTCGTGCAAAGATGGACAATCACGACCGCTACCACGGATTTGATTTGTACAAGGCAATTGTGAGGTATTGTGTAGACTCAGCGGTTCCTAAGAAGGAGATTGGTCGGATGGTCCAGTACCGCGCAACCCCGTCAGCAGCTCAGCTTGGGGATGCATTGATGATTGAAGCTTAGCGTCCTCTAGAATCTTTAGGTCCTTTTTGGCGTCTGCCCACTGACCATACGCATAGTCAATCGTCTTTGTAGGACCCTTAGGATAGTACAATGTGATACGCGGGTTAGATAGATGGTCAACACCATACCAAACTTGATCCAATCCTGCAAGTTCAACCAGTCTCCCTGCAACACGAACTGTACGCAACATACTGTTTTATGTATGCTTGTCCTTAGACCGTATTATTCATCGGCATGAACTATATAGGCTGGAATCGTTCGTTTGCGTTCCAAATAGGCTGCAACAATGCGATGAGCCCCATCCAGTAACGTATAGGTTCCCTCTTTCAATACGATCCATATGGGCTCTGTATCCCCTTGTTGCCGTATTGTTTGCCTATGATGTAACACTGAATCCAAATCTGCTTGCCCTCTAGGACGGTTTTCTTTGGGGTATGGATTGCTCGAAAGACGATTTGTATTAAAGTTATTTAGGATTTTTAGTTCCGACATTGGAAACCTCACGTACCTACTATGAAAAATATGGTAATACATTGAGGATTTCTTTGTTTTAAATAGTTTCAGAGTTACAGATGTATCCACTGAATCTTGCAGCGCATCCATTCTATCCTTAGTATGGATTAAAACTCCGGCTTTCCAACAAACATATCCTGAGTAGTAGACGCTACAGTTTCAGCTACATCCGTAACCGTCTCCGTTCCCAGGGAATATAGAATACCGGTTGCCAGGACTCCCGATCCACCGGCAATCTTCCCCAGATCTGTGTAATCGACCGGCTGTGCCCTCGCACGGCGATCAAGTACATACAGGAGCGCAGCGACAACCATGACAACGCCAACGATCATACCGAGTGTCTGGTAGTCTGTCATTTGCTTTTTGAATGTGGATTGGTTTAGACACACTTAGACGCAGCGCCGCAGTTAAAGATCCAGCTTGACGACACCAGCAGGCTTGGCGGCAGGTTCCTCCTCGTCGTCCGACAGATCGAGCTTGATATCCTCGCCCATTGTGAGGCGAGGGCGATCGTCCTCCTCCTCGTCTTCATTGTCTGTCTCAAACTCAACCGTCTCCGATTCACCAAATGTCAGAGCGGGCTTGGGCTCCGGCTTCTTCTCGGGCTCCGGAGGAGGCGCGGCGGCGGTGGTGGGTCGAGCCT
>Ga0209770_10001908_pt1 | contig 10586 bp, 6 predicted proteins | sample LauGreSu1BDMLBDD_2_FD_187572 | JGI IMG/M metagenome (GOLD analysis project Ga0209770, IMG submission 187572) | Freshwater lake microbial communities from Lake Michigan, USA - Su13.BD.MLB.DD (SPAdes) (version 2) | ecosystem: Environmental > Aquatic > Freshwater > Lake | place: Lake Michigan, USA...
ACAGAACATCTGTGATTGTTGTAACAGGTGATCTGTTTCATCACAAGAACAAGTTAGAGCCATATGGTTTAGAGTTAGCATTACATCTACTAAGGGGACTCGCTGCGCTCGCCCCAGTCTTCGTCATTCGCGGCAACCACGATTATCGTCAGGATGTACCAAAGGAACGCGATATGATCACTGCCTTGATGAGTTATCAGATTCCCAATGTCAACTATCTGGACAAGACAGGAGTATACACACACCAGAATCTGTCTTTTGGTCTTGTTGCTATCCAGGATACTCTGTTGTATGGAGCCACTACAGGAATCTCTCCTGAACTCCCTCCCTTCCCTAAAGGAGACTCTGAATATAATGTTGCTCTGTTTCATGGAACCATTGCAGGATGTACTTTACAGACAGGACAGAGTATTCTTCACGGATATCCTATTGATTGGTTTCAAGGCTTTGATGCAATTCTGTTAGGTGATATTCATTTACAGCAAGTCAACAGAGTAAAGTCCATTGATTATTCTTTTGCGCCCCTACCGTCCACTTCACATGTTCAAACATTTTCGTATGACAAGGAAAGTCCATGGGGATATCCTGGAAGTTTAGTCCAACAAGATTTTGGAGAGCCTCTGTATGGTCATGGATATCTTCTGTGGAACTTGAAAGAGAAATTAATACATGCGTTTCACATTCATAATCCTTATGGGTTTATCAAGACAAAGAATGATGAAATTATGTTTAATAAAAAGTATACAAATGTAAAAAATATTATTTCTCAAAAATGGTTTCCAGACCATCTTAGAGTTTCCGTTTTGGGCGACGGCTTGGAATTGCAAAAAAGTTTAGAACAGAAAAATGTTATGTTTTGTAAAATTGTTGAAGAACAATCTGTTCCTCATACTCGTGAACAACGGGATGTTTTACAAATTAATTCCTTGGAAGTGTTGACAGATTATCTACAAAGTGTGATCACAAAAGATAACAAACCTTTTACAGATGCATGGAAGGGTTGGCTCAAGAATCCTGAACTACTCATTCTGTCTGTCTCTGGATTTCCTGAAGCTCTCTCTAAAAAAATATCTGAACGATCTGATAAGATCCTCAAGGCATCATCAAAGTATTTAGAAGAGTTTGAAAAGTTTACCTCTCAACATCTCATCACAGGTAAACTACATATTCATGCATTACATTGGAACTGGATTCTCAACTATCGTGATGGGAATTATTATGATTTTGATACCAATGCAAATAAAATCTGTATTGTCAATGCAAAGAATGGTTCTGGTAAATCCAACTTCCTTGAAATCATCTGTATTGCTCTCTTTGGCGAAGGCTTTCCAAGTCGTGATAATCCCAACTATACATCTGGTATGATCTGTGATAAAAAACCTGCGGGTACCATGGCAAATACAACTATTATCTTCTCATTAAATCATCAAAAGTATGTTCTTCAACGTGTGATGCGTCCCAATAGTAATGCCAGAAATATTAACTTTGAAAAGATTATTCTGTCTGAAATCATTGATGGTCAAGAGCGAATTCTTCATCAACAGAAAGGAGCTGTTCATCCCTGGATTGAAACCCATATTGGAACCCTTGAAACTTACTTGATGACTGCTATGTTGTCTCAAAACTCAGATAAAGACTTCTTCTCTCTTGATAAAAATACACAGAAGACACTGCTTGACAGAATCATGTCACTTGACCATATCAATTCTCTTAAGGCATTCTTAAAAGAAACCGATAAATACTATAAATATTGTTGTGACATAATTGAAACATATTATGATGGAGCGGTTGGTGGACGGGACCCTGCCCTTGATAAACAATTAGAGGATGTCTCTAAACGTCTTGAATCGTCTGTCATGATCTCTACTGCTTTACAGTGTCGTTGGAATCATGTCTCTGAACGAGATCTGATGCAACTCAATATGTTAGAGGCGCAAAAACAATATAGTGATTGGATGTCTGTTGATGCTCCTGACCTGTCTGTTTTACAGATGGAGTTATCTGTCATTGATAAAAATCTTTCTGTATTCAATGGCATTCTCTTAGAATATCATTCCTACTCTGATTTAGAGTTTAGTGAGTCTGTCTGTGATTCTTCTGTATCCGTTAAAGATGTCTTTAGTGTATTACAAGCACATCCTTATTATAAATCCAAATCGCTCTATGAAACACAGACAGTTGATTCTATGTATTTACATACAGATGATCCACAGAAATTATTTGATAGCAATAAAGAGTTTGAAACATGGGATATTCTTACAAAGACAGAATATTCTGAAACATTTGATGATACAGATTTAGTTACTGCATTAGACAGATGTATTGAAATCTGTAATACGCATCCTGACCGCATAAAAGTGCTTACTAATCAAATAAAACTGTCTCGTAAGAAGTTCCTTCGCTTTCGTAAACAGAAAGATGAACTCGCTGATACGCGCCCTAATCGTCCCTCCAAGTCCAAGGAATGGTTAGAAGAAACTGCTTTAGAGATGTCATGTTTTGATATTGACTATATGCGATACAAAGAAGGTTTCCTTCTGGAATCTGTTCAGCGTGTCCCAATGCTCTGTACTTCTATCCAAAACAATCAACAGAAATGTCTGGAGATGGCTCAATATATCTCTGAATGTGCCGAGATTCCCTTCAATCCAAAATGTAAAGCATGCAAGGTGCAACCATGGAAGAAAACCTTTGATACATATGAACACGATTTACCTCTGTTAGAACGCAGTGTTGAACAAGAGATGTCTGAATTGGAAGAATACATCTGTGAAGATATCCCCTTCTGTCTTTCTGACAGTGCTGAATACATTCGGATTGCCACTGAGATGCTGTCTGGATGCTCTAAATATATCCAATTACATGGGTTATATTCTGTTGAATCTGGACTTTCTGATGCTTATTATGTATGGCAGGAAGAATATGATAGTGTCTGTGAACTTACCGATGTTGCCGAACGCGAATGTGACCAATTAGAAGCACTTCTCAAACAGTTAACCGATGCATTTCAGGGTGCATACAATGAACGTCAGGATCTTGAACATAAAATACAGAACATTCAAAAGAAGAAAACAGAATGGGAATCCTATTGCTCTGAACGTGACAGACGAGTACAGATATATCAGACTAATCTTAGAAAATTAGAGTATTCATGGTTTTATAATGTTGAGTTATATCATAATGCGATTGGTGCGCTTATTCAATCTGCCTCTCAGAATAAGGAAGAATTACTACAGAGACGTGAAGAGGTTCTGTTGGAGATAGAGGATGGTCAAAAACGTCTTATTGCACATCGTCGTGCAGCTGAATTACGTCTTGTTATGGAAGCGATGCCTCACTGGACTGCCTGGAAAAGTGAGAATGAATCCATTAGACAAATGCAACTGCTTGTTAGAGAATTGGAGACACGATGTGGTAATAAAGTGGAAGGCGTTGATATCGCTGGTATTCGGTCTATCATGGAAGTAGTCGCTTACTTATCAGATACATTTGATGGCTACCGTGAATGGCTCTATAAAGCCCATATTGCTCCTCTCATTGAACAGAATGTCAATAAGGTGCTTGAAATCATCTGTGAAGACCGTCCCTTGCGCTTAGAAGGCGAATGGTTAGAAAAAATACAGACGCTCTCCTGGTTTGTCCGTGATGGATCCAGTCGCCCTGTGATTGAAAAATCTTCTGGATTCCAACGATTCATTGTTGGAATGGCCTGTCGTGTAGCGTTTCATCAGATTGGATTCTGTCGCATCCAATACGATCAATTGTTTCTTGATGAAGGATTTACTTCTTGTGATTCTGATAATCTGGAGCGCGTCCCTGACTTCTTACGTAGCTTGTTACGAATGTATAATAGTATTTATCTCGCTACACATCTTGATGAACTCAAAGTGTGCGCTGATTCACAGATTATGATAGAGCGCGATGCATCTGGATTATCACAGATAAGATCTGTTGGTGTTGAGGTTGCAGTCTCTGCAGTGGAAGCTCCTAAGAAGAAAGGAAGACCATCTAAGAAAGTTACGGTTGTTCGCTCTGATTAGTTGTTGTATTGCTTGTTATCACTTCGTTTGTCGCGTTGCTTGTTACCCATTCATATGTGCGTTGCATTGCTCTACTGTGACCCATCTTCTTCGCCATTTCTGTCAATTCCTTCGGTGTCTTATTCTTCATATGATACCCAATATATAAATGCCTTAATGCTGTCAATGTCATCGGATGCTTTAGAGTAACTGATAAGGTGCGACATGCCCAGTTTGAAAATTGTTTCCTGTTTGGATAAGGAGTGTTATCTTCTCTTGTAAACAGATAACGTCTCGGTTTCTTTTTTAATGATTCTTGTAACTCTTCTTGTAACTCCTCTGATAACGTATTCTCTATCTGTTTATATTTCGCTTTCGTCTTGAAATCCCTTATAATAATCGTTGTTTGGTCAACAATGTAATTCTCCTCTGTTGACTCCTGACCTGTCTTTATCAATTCTGTTGCAAAATAATCAGCGCGGGTTGCTTCCAATAACGTATACATTGACAGTAACAGACGCTCTACAGATCCCTTTTCAAGTGTCTGTCTTATTTGAAGAATCTCCTCAAAGTCCATTATCTTATCCATTTGATTCTCTGACGGTCTGTTCTCATCATAACGCTCTTGAATCGGCTCCCAATTTGCTCTCTTTATTTCTGTCCATTTCTCTTCTAAGACAGGGTCCTTCTTCACATGATGCAGATACGCCACTATTGGAGTTAGATACGTATGATGATTCTCTGGACTATGCTTGATAGGAAATGTCTGTAAGAGCCGATAGGCTTCTTCTGGATCACTTAACAGAATGTCAAATGGTTTCTTTGTATACTCTATCCATTTCTCTATCAATTCCCCATAACGCTCTCTTGTATTCTCTTGAAGATTTGATGAACCGAATGCAGAGATAACTATTTGTTTAAAGTTCGTTGTTATGGGTTTTGGTACAGACATGATTATGTGCTGTTTAGATGCGGAGAATAGATGTTTATCAATTTTATCAAAAATGTTATCTTTTTTTATTTTTTATCTTTTTTATTTTTTACGATTTCCAAAAGGTCCAGAGGTCTGGAGGTCCGTCTGAACTTTTTTTGTAAAAATATTTTTTTGTAAAAAAGATAACATTTTTGTTAAAGTTTAAAATTGAAGATACCTAAGTAGATATAGTATGTATCATGGATAACTATACTAAAGTATCAGAGTGTTTTCGTAATGCAAAATGTCAATTGTTAACAAGCTATGAAGAGTTTGAAAGTAGACGGGAAGCATTAAAAAAGAATTCGTATCAATTTGTACGTGTTGATTTTATCGGAACATGCTCTCATGTATCCAGTGCAGTATTCACTAATTTCAATTTGAGAAAGACAGGAATTATCTGTAAATCATGTATATTGCAACAAAGTAAAATGTTAAAGAGACCAAATTGTAATCAAACTGAATTATCTGGTATAAAAATACTTGAAGAGTATTTGACAGATTACGAAGTGGTACGAACAAAAGAAGGCTGTAGAGCCGATCTAGCAATTAAGAAAAAGACAGATAGTAAATGGATACCTATACAGATAAAAACAACAATGAAACAGATACATAACATGTATTCTTTTAAGGGGTGCAATAAAGATTATAATGGAATGCTACTAATCTGTATTTGTATATCTGAAAAGAAAATATGGGTCTTACCATTTAACAATAAACTACCTGTATCTATTAATATCTCTATCAGATCAAAGTATCACAAATACCGTGTTGTAAATGAAAAGATAACAGACACAATTGAACAATACAGAGACAATGTTACATTTACAGAGTTGGAAACATTAATGATTCCTGTTGCTATTCTTCAACAACGTGAACAAGAGTATGTCCGAAAAAGAGAAATGCTACTACCTTTCTTACAATTTAGCTATCCAGAACTTCAGGGAGGTGTTACTGATTTTATTTGTAATGGAAAGAAGGTTCAAGAGAAAGTAGCTGGATTGCGAAATAAATCATTATCTACATCTTTAGCTGCAAATAATGGAGCATCAAATAGTAAACGTAAATACAGAACATACATGTTAGGAGAAAATGAGTATTATTGGTTTCATTCCAGTATTGATGAGCATTTCTGGATTATTCCCGAAACAGTTCTATATGAAAAAGGATACATCTCTATTGAAAAAAGTAAACAACAATGTATTAAATTATCAAGTAGTATATGGGACAATTATAAATATGATTATCAAAATATTAATCGTGAACAATTAACCGCATTATTTCTTTAATGACTTTATCAAGGAATAAAAGAAATAGCGTCCAGGAGTGGGATTGAACCACTGACCGTGTCGTTAACAGCGACAAACTCTGCCGACTGAGCTACCCAGACATTGTAGGAGATTTCTCTCCACTCTCTCCGTAGAAAAACTTTCCACACCTCAGACGCATACCCTGAGAAAAATTGAAATCCCATCACAAAAAGAAAAATACCCCTTAGGGCCTTTTTCTTTTTTGTATTTTGTATTTTGTATTTTGTTTTGTTTATCAAGGCTTAAGCACCGTGTAGTCGTCACACCCCGTTGCATGACGTACCGTCGGCACATTCTTCTTCAGCCAATCAAATCCCACCGCCTTTGCTTCCATCATATACATATCCCCATCATGCAGCTCAAACTTCATTCGCGGCCCCACTGGCTCTGAACGCTGATACCACTGATAATACAACGGCATTGATGCCCCCATTCGCATCGCAAACACCTTGCGACGCTCCCCATCACCATGATATCCAATCCCACACTTCTCAATGTCATAATAATAATTCGCCTCCACCTTCAACGGAACATCCTCCGTTATCTCCGCAATCCATTCACGAATCTTTGACACCAAAGGAATATGCTTCCATGCCACAATGCGTCCCTTCCCCGATTCATAATCAGGCTCCTGGTCCTCATCGTCAAAGCATAAATTCCAACGCGCTTTCTTATTCACCACACGACCCTTCATCAATGCATGCTTGTCCATATCCAACGCATCATTCTCCGCCATCAAGGATGCAGTGTCTTCCGTCTGCAATACATGCTGCACTCCCTTACGAATAACGAGTAACCACGCTTCTTCCACTGGGTCAGGGCCATCGTAATGCGGATGCAACGCATACATCTCACAAGCGACTCCCTCCGCCGTCAGCTTGTGATATACCTTGCACAATGTCTCATAACTGTATCCATGCGAATGAAGCTCACCATTCTTCTGCATCCCGTGATGATTCTCCGATACATCCCCGCACGTAAGGGTATACGTCTTCTTTGCTTCCTTCTTTGCTCCGCTTACCGCTTTTACCACGTTACTCATTGCTTTTTCAAAGGTTGTCCCTCTGCACCTTCTATTTTATCCCTTAACGCATTTCAATTTTTTTTGAGTATATTCAATTGAAATTGCGCCCTGGTGCTGCAAATGGTGCCGCCGATCCACTCACATGCTTCACTGCGTGGGGTTCTGCCTTCTCCCAGACATAATTACGATAACTATCATATATCTGTACATTCATTACCTCTGTAATCTCTAGCGAAACCGACATATTCGTATAGTGAATATCCACTGGCACACCATACTTATCCAATAGACGTACCCTCACTTGCTTCAAATCAACTGGGCGCGGAAATGTTATCTCATTTGATAACACTGTATATCCATTATCATACAAGATTCCCTCTGGAGTCCTCTTCACTAAAATCTTTGCTAAGCACTGAATGTATGTATCCGCTATCCGATGCTCCACTGTATACATGTCATCAATTGCCAATAAAAAATAGGCATCCCCCATCGTCTGTATCACTGATTCACTCGTTATCGCTGGAGTATCCACTACGTATATCTGCTTCACAAATCCCAGATTGAATCCCAAGCCAAAGTCATACATACGCTCCTCTTGACCTATCATCCCAAACATTAGCCCAAACGATACTGGACAATGCGTTGGCCCTGGAGGACACGGTGGTGGTGCCGACCCATCATGGTGTATCGTCACCTTCTGTGTTCGTTCATCCAACGTTATCCTAAAAAATAATCCATACATATCCTTAATTCCATTCAGCTCCTGCTGTATCGTATCCATTAAACATGCTGGACTATAGTTACCATCCCTGATACTTATCGTAAAGTTATGCATTACTCCCTGGTAATCCGTTGCATCCAGACGAAACATCGTATTCTTCTTCGCTTTTGAAAAGTTATAGAATACTGATGGGATTTCCACTGAGGCCACACGGGCTTTTATTACATTCTTATACGTATGTGCGAAATCATACTGAAAATCCGTTGGTGGCTCCATATGTGATTTTCGTGTTCGTGAATCTATGTTAATAATGTGTGTCCGTAGATCTTGTGCATTTACAATTGGATTTGCTCCATAAATCTCGTCTGTCTTTACATGCAGCATCTGGTACATTCGCGGATTTTTATAACATCAAAAAAACAAAAAAAGAACAAACAAAAAAGCTTTTTTTGCTTTTTTGTTTTCCCTTTTTTGTTTTCTTTTCTCTTTTTCTCTTTTTTCTCTTTTTCTCTTTTTACTCTTTTTACCTTTTACGCTTTTTCTCTCTTTCTCTCTTTACTCGTCACGAGGATCCGACATTGTCTTGTCAAATTCACCCGTCTTTGTCACAAATTTTCCAACCCATTCCCCATACGCTGGCTCACCATCCGCATCAACTGCCTTCGTCCACACACGATCCTCATCGTCACGAATGTACTCAACACCCTTGAATGTCCACACACCTGCTCCCTCTGGAGGGCACACCCACGCTGGTTCCGCTGCCTTCTTCGGCATCTTCTTCAGCGCTGCCACCACTGGCGCGGGCGCTGCAACCGCTACAGGAGCAGGAGATACAGTGGCAGGAGTCGCTTTCGCCTTTGTCTTGCGGGGAGCTGCAGGAGCCGCTGCCTTCTTCGCCGCCGCTGCCTCTTGACGCTTCACCTTCGCCGCCTCCTTCTTCGCCTCTGCAGCCGCTGCCTTCGCTTGCGCTTGCGCCTCAATCTCCTCCGCAGTCAACACTGGCACAACCTTCGCCGCTTTCACCTTCGGTTGAGACACTGGCTGAGGATTCTCCGCCACATAGGCCTTCCAAATCTCATCATCACTGTCCTTCAAGTGCTTCGCAAGCGACATCGCATCGCTCGGTGAGATCTCCTTTCCAGTATCCGCAAAGACGTGAACCCCATCCTCGCGTTGCACTGATGCCGCCATCACTTGCTTGTACGAGGATTGACCCTTCTTCCCCACCGTCTTCTCAAACGATCCCCAGCCACGTTGCTGCGCCAACCAACGCACGTAAGCCACCCACGCGCGATTAAAGTCCAACCCAGGCGATGCTTTACGCACCTTTTCCTCACCATCCTCACCAGCAGCCGCCGCAGCAGCCACCTTCTTCGTCTTCTTCGCTTTCACTGCGCCTGAGTTAATCAGCTTGAACAGGCGAGTATTCCCCGTCAGAGCCAACTTTGACAGTTGCTCCACCGACAGGTCATTAATCGCCGCCAACATCGCCTCAAAGGCAACCGGTTGTTCCACAATCGTTTCAACGTCCGACATCATTTTCGCAGGGGGTTCAAAGAGTATTTTGCAAAGAATGCAAGGGTTAATCGACGATGCTCTGAAGCTCCGTCGCAACTACTAATGCTGCCCCCCTCCCCCTTCAATTTTTTTTTCATATCGGTTATTTTTTGAGGGGGGTACCCCCCCTACGCGCCTGTAAGGGAATAACGAAGGGGGTACCCCCCTATCCCCAGGAAATCAATTTTTATTTCACATTGACTCCTTGTGCACGGGTATAACGGAGTAAGGGGGTACCCCCGTTATTCCCTTGCGCACAGGGGTACCCCCCCCTTACTCCGTTATACCCTGAAAATAACCGATATGAGAAAAAAATTGAAGAGGGGAGGGGGGAGTCATTGATAGGTGCGACGGAGCTTCAGAGCATCGTCGAATAATCCTTGCGCACACACCCTGCACAATGACTACCCCCGTTACTATTACCCCTGAACGCGCTACCCGAGCACGTGTGGCCCCCAATGCACCCCGTCACGAGGGTGTCTGGCGTGGCCGTCAGGAATCCCCTGGTGCGCCCAAGCCGTTGTTTCGGTTGGATGTTCCTGTGGCTGTTGCTGTTGCTACTCCCCCTCCACGCGAAATCATCCAGCGTTGCGACACTGCTCAGGATGAGTGTGGAGTCTTCTGCCTCTTTGATTCATATGCGGCCCCCTTCCCTGACATCCCTGGTGAATGCCCCCTCTGCCGTTCCACTGGCATCCAATACATGTTCAAGGATGACTTTGACGCCTCAGGTGGAGACCCTTCCAAGCAAGTCTGGCTCACCTGGGATGAACTTGGCGTTTCCACTCCTGGCTGGGTCATTGGAAATCTTGACTTGGACTGGAATGACGCCGACCCATCCTGGAGCCACGAGGAAGACGCCGAGGAAGAGCCTGAAGAGGAGGAGGAAGAAGTCGATGAGCAGGAGGACCTGTACGACGACTACGATGGCGAACATGGCGATTACCCTTGCGACGACTAAAAAATACCCCACAACACAAAC
>Ga0209770_10001909_pt1 | contig 10583 bp, 16 predicted proteins | sample LauGreSu1BDMLBDD_2_FD_187572 | JGI IMG/M metagenome (GOLD analysis project Ga0209770, IMG submission 187572) | Freshwater lake microbial communities from Lake Michigan, USA - Su13.BD.MLB.DD (SPAdes) (version 2) | ecosystem: Environmental > Aquatic > Freshwater > Lake | place: Lake Michigan, USA...
GATTTTTTTTCTTGCCTTTCTTTTTAAGTGGTAGTTATCAATACCTCCAACATATACATCACCAGTCTTGGTGTTTACACTAATGAATTCAAAATGTTTAATTGTCTTAAACCAAACAACTCCAGGTCTTCTATGTTTATAACCCCAAAATAATTTGAGGGCAACTTTATCTCCATCTCTTTCAACTACAACAGTCGTATTACTTCTAGTGACCGCATACATTTGGTCAGCAAATCGAACAACAAACTCCTCCTCTGTTTTGTGGGTTTGTTTATGTACAAATAATGGATGTCTCTTTGTTGGTCTAGGACCATCTTCAAGTTCAAAGTTTAGAATATCATTTTTAATGATATTAGGTCTATATGGAAATTCATTAGAAGTGTGGTGCTCAGTAGTTTCATAACTCCAGAACTCTTTCTTAAATAACACCTCTTTCATATTACAAAGATAGTAAAAAAAAATGGAGGATAAAATATCCTCCATAATTTTTAATTTAGAATAATGTTACCAAATTTTGTTTCCATGATAAAACTTTCTATTTTCTTCTTTGGTTTTTGTGGGTCACCTCCATTAACCACCACACAAATTTCAAGAATCTGTTTTTGAGTTAATGACGGGTCATCACCTTTTTGAGTATTTTCTAAAGACATTAGTTTAACCTTTCGATAAAACTCATCTTCCTTCCCTTTGGGAATAAGCGTAAATAAATCATCTGGATTTTCCCTGAAGAACTTGATGAAATTATTCATGTATATCTCAACATCAACATTCATTACGGTAAATTTAAAAGTTAAACAATTAGTCTTGAAGGTCCCACATTCCTCCACCCATATCAGTTCCTTTAGCTTGTATAGACTCAGGTACTTGTACGTTTGAACTACCTTTAAGGTTCAAGAAGTATAGGTTTGGTAAATCACCAATACAATCTGGAATAGTTGTGAGTTTGTCATTGTTGATTAACGCTAAGAATCTTAATTTAGGTAAAGTACAGATAGAATCAGGTACACTTGCAATACAGTTATCTAACAAGATGTATGACAAATCTTTGAATCTTCCAATCTCTTCAGGGATTTCGATGATAAAACCATTCTTATCTCTGTTTTGAATTTGGAACTCTTTCAAAGTATCAGGTAAACTACCGATTAAATCCTCTAATCCATATAATCCAATGAATTTACCAACTGCTCCGTGACTGAAACTATCAATCGCTAATTTCTCACCACCGATAGTTAATCCTTTTGCAAATTCAGGTTTGAAGAAGTTTTTCAACTCTTTCATTGGTCCGTTTAATAATTGAACCAAGTCTTGTTGTCTATCATCTTTATCCATGAATTGGTTTGATGGGAAGTGGAACTGGTATCTTGTTTTTGGTAACCCTGTTTCAGCCGCAACATCAGTGTCATTTGGATTGAATACAACATACAACGGTCCGTCTTTAATGTATCGGTTAAACCATTGGTCAGTACCAGGTGTTGAAGTACACCATCTTGTCTCTCTGTTGTGTCCTCCATAGAAACAAGCAGCTTCTTTACCTACAGGTCCTTTGTTTTCAATCTCAATTACTCTCCAACTTGGTCCGTCAAATACCAATTTAGCACCAGGGTGAACAGGTGCTGACTGTCTTTCTGCCTTTGTAGTCGTCGCCAAAGTTAAGTCAAAATCCTTAACCGCATCATATAATGCATCAGGAGTTAACTTATTAATGTCTCTCATGTCTTGAGGGAGTTTACCTTTAAACTTCTCAAATTTACTAAGGTCTTCAGTAACCTTATATAAATCCTCCATGAAAGTATCCTTAACGTTTTGAACTTCACGCTCATAACCTGAGTCACCAGGTTGTCTCTCAGTCTTTGGCATTAAATATTGTTTAATCAACCACTGAACATATTTACCTGCTTTAACCTTCTCAAGCTCTTTTGAGTTAGCATTAGTTAAATCAATGTTATTTAACCTTGTTGTTGGGTCAGCCTCGACTAACTTATTAAACTCTTCTCTAGTCATCTTAGGCTTTACCTTATTACCTTCTTTATCTTTAGATGGCTTAGTAAGTGCGTCAGACAACAATTCAAATCTTGATTGTTCTAAAATGACCTTTTTTAATATTGACGTGAATTTCATCTCTTTGATTTTATTACTATAAATATATTGACGATACAAAAATAACTTAATAATTCAAGATTAACAACTCTTCCCCCATATTTTGTTTTGTTCCTTTTTTCGCGGCCGCCGCTTTAGCAAACTCTTTCTTCTCCCAACGGTACTTTCCTTCAGGGAACCATTCGTGTAATAACTCAAAATCATAGTAAGATAAACTGAACTTACCTTTAACTTCATCTAACACATTTGCAAGTCTCTCATGGTCATCTCGGTCAAAATCATGGTTATTGTAGTAGTTCTCAGTTTTCCAATATGGTGGGTCCAAATAAATGTATGTGGTTGGTGAATCATACTTAGCAATTACCTCAGCAAAGTCCATGTTTTCAACTACAGTAATTCTTAAGAAATGTTCAACCCATTCAGGTTTGGATAACTTATCCCTGAATGTAAGGTACTTAGATTTGTATTTACCCTTCAAGTCAATGAATGAACTTGTTTCAGGTTTACTACCACTGAATACTTGTGTAAGAACATAAGCATATTTGGCGGCAATTTCATAGTTGCCAGGTTGTACGCTGAAATTTTCCGCAAATATTTCAGCCTGAAACCTTACAAACTGTTCCTTATATATAGATGGTGTCTCAAACTCACCCAATTGTTGACACGGAATTGCGTTGATAGCTTCTAACAATCTTTGAGGATTTTTAACACATTCAAATAAATTATGATTGAGTGGATTGAAGTCGTTATAAACAACTTTCTTAAGCTTTGGGAATTGTTTTAAATCCATATTGAAGAAACACCAAAACATCCCTCCGAATGTCTCAACATAAGTCTCCATATCTTTATCATAGAAAGGGACAATCCACTTTCCAATTTTACTTTTACCTCCGATGTATGATAGCATATTTTCCTTTTGTACAAATATAGGAAAAAAATATCAAAAAGCAAATCTACTTGTAACAATTCTTGTAGGGTCTACAAGATGCCTTTTGAGTGAACCCCATATCTTTACATGAAGTAGATTCACAATACGATTTACTATATTTACGAGGTTTCTTATATTTCTCTTGTTCCTTTTCATCAAGGTACGTATAAAGAATTCTACGAATTTGTTCACTTAACATACTTATAAATATGGCAGAAGATTGTAAAACATGTAAACAAAAAGGTCCTGGTAAATTTCAGATTGGCTCAATCGTTATAGGATTTTATCTATTATCCTCATCAATATATGGGACAGTTGTGATTATTAGAAATATTATTGATTTCTTTAACTAACCCTATTGAACTTAACATTCAACTTAATATACATATCCCCTCCTTGGTAACCTTTACCTTTCAACCTTAATGGTTTTGATGTATCAAATACAGGTAGAGCATTTAAATTTAACTCTCCATCAGGATGAGGTACGGTAAACTTATCCGATTGGATTTCATCCAAGTTCAAAAACAAACTGTAAATTAAATCATTGTTCAGTTTTTCAAATCCGTCTTGATTTACCAACTCTATTTGAATAACCAAGTCACCGTATTGACCATTTCTAAAGTCTCCAATACCACCAAGCTTTAAGTATTGTCCATTATCAATACCCACAGGTAATTTAACATTAACTTCATGAGCAGTAGATTTAACACCTTTACCATCACAACTGTAACATCTATGAACCAAAGTGTATCCACGACCTGCACATGTTTGACATGCGGTTCTAATCTGTTGAACCATAAACCCTGTCCCAAATGATTTGATTTGAAACCCTTGTCCACCACAAGTACCACATTTCTGTTGTTCACCTCCACTTCCATTACAAAGATTACAGTGATTATCTTTCATGTATCGGATAGTCTTGTCAATACCTTTATAAGATTCAATTGGGCTAACCTGTACTTTAACTATCTTATCAGGTGCGGCATTCTGTCTACCACCAAAAGGATTTTGAGTTTGATTTCCAAACATTTGAGCAAACAAATCTTCGTAAGACATTCCATTAGTATTTGCAAATGGATTGTTTAACTTGTTATCATATTGGGCTCGTTTTGTTTCGTCTCCAATAGTATCATAAGCACTTGCAATATCTTTAAACTTTTCAGCTCCTTCAGGATTTACATCAGGATGGTACTGTTTACTTAGCTTTCTATAAGCCTTCTTGATGTCATCTTGAGTTGCATCTTTACTTACTCCTAAAATTTCGTAATAATTATTCATATATGGAGAACTATTTGGTAGTCTTATTCAAAAATAAAAAAAGAAAACGAATAATAAAGAAGTTTGTCACTTTATCTCGCGCCAAATTATTTTTTAACAAACTAATGTCAGAGTCCGATGATGTAGTCTTTGATGTTATCATTGAAAATGCTAAGGAATGTAAATTGGAACTTGGGTTAATCCAAACATCAATCAACCAATCCGCACCTGTATACGTCACCGATGAATATGGTAGGAACATCAGGGTCAAATTAGAAGAAGATGGTATGTCTATTCTACAAATCAGACCATACAAACAAGAAGAACTCATCTTTGATGTCCAAAAGAATAAAAAGATTACTTCTAAAGAACTAATCAAAACATACCTGAAAGGTGACGGTCTAAAAATGGTTTCAGTCTTAAACAATAAGATTGTTGTTCAACAAGATGAAGATATTAAATTATTTTCCTTGAAGAATGAAAATGAGTCATCAAGATTTATTGATTGTCTGTCCTCATATTTCTTTAAAATAAAAAGAGGTGACTGTCTTTTTATTAAAGACTATTCGTCACCTCAGAGAAAGTATTTGTATAGTTTGTTGGAATCTAATGGATTTGACAAAAAAGTTTTATACCGTAAGTTTACGACTTATCCTTCTCGTCCAAAATAAAATGGAACTCAGTTCCTGATATATCCATTGAAAATTGTTTGTGGTGTCTGTCAACCTCTCTAAAGTGGCTAATCACACTGCTATATTCTCCTTTGGGTAATTCAAATATTATGGTACCTTTACCACTGAATAAAGTTTGAACCGATTCTGCAATCAATGCTAACTTTTCTATTGTCCCAAGAGTATTATTTTTATTTTCTTCCATATAGTTAATTTCTTTGGTTTAGGGAAAAGGTCGTCTTTATTAAGACCTTTAATCTCTTTGATTATTTTTTCTTTACCCTTATCAAGTTCCCTTTGGTCCTTCAGTTTTTCACTGTTGAACCAATTCAGTAACTGTTGGCTCCTGTCCGTCTTGCTCATCTTCTAAGTCTATTTCAGAATCTAATCCATCTTCAACATCAAAATCAAAATAAAGATTTTGTAATTTATCTAAATCGGTTTTTTCAAAAGTTTGTTTTAACTGTTCTACAGTTTGTTTAAACAATCTTTCCTTCAATTCTCGTTCTTTGTTTAATTTAATAATTTTACCAATTTTAACAACGATTGAAGAAACTTCTTTTTCTCCTATTGGGCAAATGAAAGTAACCCCTTTCATGTTCGGGTCCTCAACCTCAAATCCAACGACTTGACCTTCATCAACAATACTTTTTGGTATTGACCACTTTGTATGGAATTTCATGTCAAAACTTAAGTATGATTCCAATTTTCTAATTGAATGAATGTATTCAACGAATGGTGCTATTTCTTTATAAAAACTCATATTTGATATAGATATGTTATTAAATAACTAATTGATGTTCCTAGTAATAAAAGTTCCCTGTTACTAAGAACCAGTGGTTTTGGCTCTCTTTGTAACAGGGCTCTTAAAAATTTTAAGACATTAAGTAATGTCACTAATATTGTGAAAACAAATATAAAAAGATATATTGTATCAATATTATGCATTCTTGTCAGCCTTGTTGTGTTCTAAAATTTCTCCTCTTAATTGTTGAAGCAAAGCTTTCAACTCTTGTGCAGATTTTCTTGCTCTTGTACCAGCACTTTTGTTTCCTCCGAAAAATTTTGTTGTATCTACTGAAAGTAACTCAGCCAATACTTTGATTTGTTCTAATGTTTCCATTTTTTTAATTTTCTAATAGTTTATTTATAATCAAAATTATAAGTTTTTCCCATCTGGTGTAAATAGAATCGACATTTATTCTGAATTTTTTTCAATTAATTTGTAAAGTTCGGTTAGTAAATCTAAATCAGATTTTGAATATATATAATGTGCATCGAAGATATCTTTTAAAAATTTTGGGATTGATTCTTTAACACTATTTTCTTTTTGGTTATAGAATGTCTCCATGTAAAATGATTTGAAATATTCTTTGTGTTCCCCATCATATTTTATCAATATGTTTTCTCGTCTAAAATCATTTATCATTTTTTTCCAACACCATTCAAAATGGGATGTCTTATCTTCATCTGATAAAATTATCTTAGTTACGGATATATCATCCCCAAGATATGTATCAACAATAATTTGATTTAATGATTTGAAAATGTCGCCATATAGTTCAATTTTTTCATAAGTCATATTATGAATATTAAACCAAATTATGATTTCATCTTTAGGTAAAGGCTTTGCCATCCAATTAAAAAAATTCTCCATAGAGTATGAGTCTATGGAGAATGTAGTATAATTTTAATAAATGTGAATTTTTATTGAGTTTTTCTATTGTATGAAATTAAATTTTTCATTTTTTGTAAATCCTCATTAATGATTTTTGTTGCTTTAGATTCAACAGATTCTAATTGATTCATTATTTTTTCAGCCTTTCCTGTTGAACTTGATTTAATACTTTTAAGTGAACCATTTTGTTTTTTAGAACCCGCAATATCAACTGGTTGTGGTTGTCTTTTATAAGAAACATTCATTTGTTCAGCACCATATAAGTTTTCATCAAAATTTTTCTTAAATCTATCACCAACTTTTTCACTTCTTTTTGAAACATTCCCTAACGCTTTACCATCTTTACCTGTAACCGCATTTCCGTTTTTAGAGTCACCTTTAATTTGTTTTTCAATCATTTCATCATCAGGTTTAATTTCATCGTAAACAAGATTTGTCATTCCTGGATAAGAAAACGCCTCAATATACTCTTCGACAGCATCAGATGGATGATACTTCATTTCATTATGTTCTTTTTCCAAATCATAATTACTTTGAGGGAAATCATCTGGATTCTCTTCATATCCTTTACCACCCATATACATATCTTTCATATAATCCTTCATTTTTTTAACCACATCTTTAGTGTAGTCGTCATTTTCTTTCTTACTTTCACCTTGAGCCTTTTCAGTCTTCTTCAACCCTTGAGGTTTGTTAACACTGAAAGTATTTTTCTCAGCAGAATCTTTAACTTTTTCTTGTTCTTGTAATACAATCATTTCAATCATATCAATTAACTCATTCTCAGTTAAAGACACACTGTTTTTACTTTCTTTTAAACCGCCTAATGTTAAAGCCATATTCACTTGTTTTAATAACTTAGAATCCGCATCAGATAATTTCTTATCACCTTTAGCTTTTGACATTAAATCTTTTTTAATTGAATTTAATTTTGATTTTGGTATTTTATTACCTTCAGGAATTCCTAAAGCTTTATGTAACCCGCCTTTCTTCATATTAGTTTTTTGAATCCATTTGTCTTCAGATTCATTAACGTTATATTCTTTACCATCGACTTCAAAACTGTCTTTACCTGATTTTTTTGCTTTCGCTAATGCTCCTGTAAATGCATTACCTTCAGTTGCCTCGTCTTCTTCCAAACTTTTAGGAATTCTAACTCTAAATGGTTTTCCACCAAATTTTTCTTGATATTTATTGAAGAATGTTTCACCGTCATTTGGACCGAACCATCTTTGTTTTTTACCATGTTTTGACATTAATGATGGGAAATCTTGAAATTCTTCTTCGTCATAATCAAAATCAAAATCACCTGAGTGTTCTCTATCATGTTGGTCAAACCATCCATGCTCATCATCAAATGACCCAAACATTTTATTTTCTTCTAATTGAGACCAATCAGTTTCGTCATCTAAATCAATTTCTTGCCAATCATTGTCGTCATTTTCATATTCAGTATCCATACTTTCCTCGTCTTCAAAGTCCATATCCTCCTCTAATTGAGACCAATCAGTTTCAATATCCAATTCTTCCTCATCTTCATCGTTAAATGAACGTAAAGCGTTTTTTAATTTGGACATAACTTTATTATCTTTTAATCCTCTACCAACATAAGTAGGCTCATTCTGAGATAACTCTTCAGCTTCTTCTTCCTCATCGTCAAAGAAATACTCTTCAACTTCTTCCTTGTGAGATTTAGCATCTCTTAGTTTTTTAAAGTCAGCTGCAGTGATTTTTCCTTTAGGCTCTGCAACGTCAATTTTAGATTGACCACCACTAAGTTCTTCTTCCCACTCACCTTTATTTTCCATTATTTGTCTAACTTTAGAATCAATCTCCTCGTTAAGGATTTTGGATACTAAATTATCGATGCTTTCTTGAAAGTTTTTCATTTTACGTTTTTTATTATAAATATCTTATTTTGTCCTTTTGTTTACGTTTTCGTATTCGTGTTCCAAAATTGTCATCACAACATTAGGACTTATACCCATTTTGTTTGCAACCATTTGGATAGCTTCTTTAACAGATTCGTTTTTACTAATCTTTATATTGTTGATGTCTCCTTGATTACAATATGGGAATTTGGTACATTTCTTTTTAACTTTAACAAATCCACCACCAGGTATTTGAGTTTTTCTACTTGGTCCCCAATCTTTTTTCTTAGTTGACTTAGCCCACATTGATGGTGATTCATATCCACCAACAGAACCTGATGTTGTAGCTTCTTTAGCCTCAACTTTTTCAACATCACTTTCTTTCAATCCTGGTGTTTCAGACCTACTTTTCTCCCAAAACTCATCATTATCACCTCCACCAAATACAGGTCCTGAATAAGCTCCCGATGAACCTGAACCTGTCGCTTCTTTAGTTTCAGATTTACTCTTTTTTAACTTCTTACTTTTATTTAAAAAAGTTTCATACTTGTTTCCATCTTCATCAACTTCTTCTGTGAAATTCGATTTGTATTTTAAAGCATCACCCATAGTTGTAGAATTAATTTTTACATTTGGTTGGCTAGTGTAAGCCTTATCTATAGCATTTTGAAATATTTTACCTGAAGTTTCCATATTATGCGTTTCTTAATCTTGGTTCCCAATAACTACGGTTCATCCACATGAATTGATAAAATTCACGGAACATTCTCAATGTTAATTCTTTAACATCTCCAGTAAGTTTACCTCTTTTTATTTCTTTTGAAATTCTATCCATCAATTTGTCTTCAAATTGTTTAAGAGTATTGTTGTCCATAAAAGACCTAATCTCTTTACGAATCATAGTTTCAATTTCCCTTTTATCTGTCGCTGTAAGTGCCATTATTTTAATATTAAAAGTGTGGTTAATATTGATACTACACTCACAGATAGTATAGATGTGAATGTTTTTTTAACTTTTTCTTTCTTTAAATCTTTTTCAACTTCTTTTGAGTAGTTTTCTAAAATCTGATATTTTTGTTTTAAAGTTTCAATCTCCTTCAAGTAATTTTCTTCTTTGTCTTTCATGCTATTGATGATACTATCTTGAACTTCAACTTTATTTTCAGTTAATACCAATAAAGAATCCGTCAGTTTTAACTGAATTTTGGCTTCATCCCCACTTAACAAATCTTTCATAATTTGTTTTACAACAGGAACAGGAAAACACTTAACTTGGTTATTTGTACCTGTCTGTGAAAAAGCTGTCAAGTTGAGCATCATTAAGCCCATCAACACGATTAATTTTTTTATCATAAACTCTATTAACTATGATTTTTTGTTTTTTTATTGTTGATATGTTTTTATTTAAACTAATCAATTCTTCATTTAACAATTTGATACTACTATCTAATTTTAATTGTGATTTGTTAATTTCATCAATTTTATCATCCATTAACTCAATCTTGTATTTGTCAACTCCAGACATTTGATTTTTTGGTGTACTGAAATAAATCACCCAATATAGAATAAAGAGACCAATGAATAATCCAATAATCTCTTTATAATATTTAACCAAAAAATTTTTAACTGTTGTAAACATTATTCAGGTGATTCTTGTGTTTTCTTTCTACTTGCAAGAACTTTACCCCATTTGGATTTGAACTTTTGGTAGAACTGTTGTAGTTTATTAATCATCTCCATGAAATCTTCATCAACCTTAACCATATCACCGTTAATATAAATTCCACTATCTTCACCAATTGTGAATGTAAATTCAATATCTTGGTCAATAATTTTACCTGACCAATCAACATTATTTGGATATACGTTTAATGTATCAAAATCAACTAAGTCAGATACTTCTTCAACGAATTCATCCATACTTTCTTGGAATGCAATTTTCTCATCAGACGTAATGTCCAAATCATTTTTGTCTTTACCATGTAAAGCTAAGATTCCACCTGAAATTCTATATTTCTGTGTCTTATCTTTTGGAGATTGTTCACCGTCCTCAATATCATCACCAGGTTCTCTACTGCTAA
>Ga0209770_10001911_pt1 | contig 10576 bp, 10 predicted proteins | sample LauGreSu1BDMLBDD_2_FD_187572 | JGI IMG/M metagenome (GOLD analysis project Ga0209770, IMG submission 187572) | Freshwater lake microbial communities from Lake Michigan, USA - Su13.BD.MLB.DD (SPAdes) (version 2) | ecosystem: Environmental > Aquatic > Freshwater > Lake | place: Lake Michigan, USA...
CTTGCTCCGCTTCGGCCTACGGCCTACGCTCCGCAAGACAGCGAAACCAACCCCATACACCAATAAATCCTCTCATAACAACTGGACCGAATTTCGGGGGCACTCCAACTGCGCGAGGATTTCCGGGGCGTTCGCAGGCCAAACATCCGGCGCGCCCGCAGGAGAAGCGGCTATGGGAGGCGGCAATGCGGTTGCTTGTTGCGATATCGGAGCGGGAGTTGTGGAGCATGCCGCAGCGAGTGCCGCGAAAATCAAAACGCTGAGCAGGCGGAGAAAAGTCATGCTTTCCACCGAAATGGAAAATGACGGTCGCGGCAACGGGATTTTCAGCGGCGGGCCCAGCGGAGCTTGGCCGAGGTCGCGCGCGGGTTGGCGCGGCACTCGGTGGGAGTGGCCCGGATGACATCCCGCGCGATCTCCAAGTAAACGCCCTCGCGGTGTCCCGCTTGGAATGCCTTCTTCACCCGACGGTCCTCGCCGGAGTGGAACGACAGGATCGCGACGCGGCCGCCGGGTTTGAGAATGAACGGAAGCGAACGCAGAAGCGTGTCGAGCGCGGCGAATTCCTCGTTCACCTCGATGCGTACGGCTTGAAAAACTCGGGTTACGGATTTTTTCACCTCGGACTCCAGACGAGAGGAGAGGGCTTCACGAATGGCTTGGGCGAGTTCGATCGTGGAGGAAAAAAAGCGACCTGCCAGCACGGGCGCGAGCAAGTCGGCCTGGGGCTCGTCGGCATTTTCGCGGAGAATTTCGGCGAACGCGGCTGGGCGGATTCGCTCCAGCCATTTCGAAGCTGGGATGCCGCGCGTGGGATTCATTCGCATGTCGAGGGGGCCGGCATGTTTGCTAGTGAATCCGCGGCCAGGGTTGTCGAGTTGCATCGAGGAAACGCCGAGGTCCGCCAGAATCATATCCGCACCTTGACCCGCCAGCGCGGCTTGGATGCCGGCGAAGTTCGATTTTCTCGCCGTGAAACAATCTTCACCGAAACCCTCGCCTCTCAGGAGCGCTTCGGTTTTCGGAAGTTCCATCGGATCGGCGTCAAGGCCGAGGAGGCGCCCGCCGGGTATGATGCGACGAAGAATCTCGCGGGTATGCCCGCCATGGCCCAGTGTGCAATCCACCGCAAAATCGCCGGGCTTGGGATCGAGGACTTCGAGGATTTCCCGGACCAACACTGGCACATGCGATCCGGCGGGAGTTTTTCCTGAAGCGAGAACTTTGGTGATCGTCTCGGGGTGGTTTTCGGGATCGAGTTCCTTGTATTTTTCTTCGAAGCGCCGCGGGTATTTGCCCGGGTAGCGGGGGCGGCGACGGTGCGGTATTGGCTCGCTCAAAGCTCGTTGTATTTGCGGTTCGAGCCGCGCGCCTTGTCCGCCGGGTAGCGCTGCTCGTTGCGTGCGAGCTTTTGGCGCATGGCGGCGGCAAGGTCGATGCCGCAATCCTTCGCCATCTCGAAAAGCAGTATCGCCACATCGGCCATCTCGGAGGCGAGTTCGTCGCGGCGCTCAGCTACACGAGCGAGGGACTGCTCGCCATTTTGCCAAACGAAATGCTGAAGGAGTTCCCCGGCCTCGGCCGTGATGGCAACGGCCATTTCCTTCGGGTTGTGAAATTGAGCCCAGTCCCGCGCGTCACGAAACGCGCAAATCTCGCGTGTCAGCTTCTGGATGCTGTCGTTCATCGCCGGGAGTTATAGGAGGCGGGAACCTCTACCACCAGAGCGTGGCGCAGGCGATCAGGGCCGCGCCGTAGGCGATGCCGCCGAGGCAGGAGATTTTCCAGCGGAGGGGATTTGCCGTGAACCAGGCGATGAGGTCGCGGAGCAGGTAGGGCATTCCGACAAAAAATAATCCCGCCGTGGCCCAGAGGTAAGCCAGCAGAGTAAGGAGGAGTCGGCTGGTTTCGTTTTGCACCATGGCGGATTCCAGCAACGGCTCGGCCGCTAAAAGCAGGAGCATTCCGAGAGCGCGGACGGCGAGGAATTCCTCGACATACATCCACGAGAGAATCGCTCCGGCGACTATCGCGATGAGCATCATACTGCGGAGGCGGGAGAATTCACCGAGGTCGAGATCGCGGACCATCACAAAAGCCCAGACGGCGGCGGCTGCGAGCAGGATGGTCGCCATCGTGCGGGAGCGGGGGAGGGCTTTTGCGAAACGCATGGCGCCGTCGGCGTTGGCGAGTGCGAGGGCGTGCGAGAGCAGAAGCAAAATCCCAGCGGCAAGGCCGGTGGTTTGAAGCGAGAGCTGGTAGATCATTTTTTCTTCTTTTTCTTTTTACGGGGTGCAGGCTTGGCTCCGAGGCTTTCCCAGAGCCGTTCGCCGAGGGCAATCTGGGCGGCGGCGACCTGAGCCTCTTTTTTGCTGGAACCCTGACCTTGACCCAGTTCGATGCCGTTCCAAACAACGCAGCAAATGAAAATCTTCGAGTGCTCAGGGCCGGTTTGCGAGATGATGCGGTAGTCGGGCGAGGTGGGCTGTATGGCTTGGAGGATTTCCTGCAAGTAGCCCTTCGGGTTGATTTCCTCGGGCTGGTTCGCGATCTCGGTGAAGACGCTTTCCATTTGGCGGAGGATGAAAATGCGGGCCGCGTCGTAGCCACCATCCAGATAAATCGCGCCAACGAGGGACTCGAAGGCATCGGCCAGCGTGGAGGCGCGTTCGCGACCCCCATTCGCTTCCTCTCCTCGCCCCATCATAATGAAGCTGCCGAGATCGATCGCCGCAGCGCGCTCGCGAAGAGCGGGCCGCGAGACGATGCGGGTGCGGAGTTTTGTGAGCTGGCCCTCGCCGAAATCGGGGAACATCCGGAAGAGATGTTCGGTGACGGAGACCTGAATCACCGCATCGCCGAGAAACTCGAGGCGCTGGTTGTCGAAAGGAAAACTTTTTCTTTCGAGCGAAATGCTCGGGTGGGTGAGCGCCTCGGCAAGGAGAAGGCTGTTGCGGAACTTATAGAGAATCCGTTCCTCGAGCGGATTCATGATCGAAGTTTTCGGAGCATCCATCATCTCAACGCAGTTCCTGGAGGGGAAACGGTTTCTATGCGGGACAGTGTGTCTGACATGGGGGAAAAGATGGGCGATTAGCGGGTGCGGCGCAAGTTCACTATTGGAAGCGATTAAAGCGACATCTTCTCCCCTTGCGGGGTCGCAGCCAGGGTGTTTTCACCGACTTGGGCCAAAGCGCGAGGCAACGGCTTCGGAGTGATGAAGACCTGCGCGTTCTCTCCGATGGAATCGAACAATTCGATGACATCGCACGATCTCATGCGAATGCAGCCGAAGCTGACAGGTTGGCCGATATTCCGCTCTTCGGGCGTGCCGTGGATGTAGATGTAGCGCGAAAAGGCATTCCGGTTGCTGGGCTCCAGACCTTCCAGCCAGAGGATACGCGTGACGATGGGATCGCGGCCCGGGGCGTTCACCGGGAGAACCTCGCCGGTCGGCACGCGGCCTTTGAAAACTGCTCCGGCCGGCATTTTGTTGCCGATCTTTTTCTTGATCCGCAATTTTCCAAGTGGTGTGGCATATGAGCCTTGCTTATCGCCGAGGCCGAACTTCGAGGTCGAGACAGGGTAGGCCCGGGCGGGCTTGCCATCGCGGATGACGACCATTTTTTGATCGGCCGCACTGATGATCATTTGGTTGCGTGTGTCGGTCGCGCAACTGCCGAGGAAAAGCATGGGAGCAATGAGGATCGCCAAGCTGATCTTTTGGAGGATTTCCAGATGGCCCGTGGCAGTGGATGGCCGCAGGTGGAGCGGGCGCCAACGCGATGCGAAGAAGAGTGCGGAAACATAAACAAAGCCGCCGGCAAACAATGCCTCGATGATTGGCACCCTGGTTCTTGTGGTAACATGCGGCACGGCTTGCCCCGAGCGATCGCCGCGCTTCGGCGTGCGGGAGAACTCGGATTGTTTTTTGAAGATGGCTTCGAGCACGGAGCGGGCATTGCTCACTGCCATGCCCACTCCCAGAGCGATCAATCCAGGCAGAAGAGGATTTTTTTTGATCCACCCATGAGGGTGCGACTGCCAGAGAGTGATGGCGTAAAAGGCGAAAATCGAAACGGTGGTAGCCAAAAAGATCGGGAGATCGACGAGCCCAGTGCTCCACACGCTGGCTTCCGAGTGACTCTGAAAGAGAGTCAGCAGGCAGACCAAAACAAGAAGAAGACAGGCGAAATTCGAAGTGAGATGGACCATGGCTTCGAATTTCAGCGCGAGTGGAATGCATGTCCGCCACACAGCCGGGAGAGGCTTCAGGCAGGTATGAATCGAGCCTTTAGACCAGCGGTGCAGCTGGGATTTAAAGCCATCGATATCCTCGGGCCGTTCCGCCGGCCCCTCCACATCGAGGATGAAGACAAATTCGCCCCGGGCCGAGTGGAGGCCGTTTTCCAGCGCGCCGGCTTTGTAACTCGTGCGGTCGGTACGGTGGATGCGCGAAAGATCGAGCCCCTGAATTTCCAAACGCCCCCTCGGGTCGTCGATTTTGGCGATGGAATTTAGAGGGCCCCCAACGACATGATATTCATTGAATGCGGGTGGTTTCATGGCGACAATGGGATTCCTCAAATCACCGGCTTGGCTCTGAAAGAGGTCGGTAAAAGGTGCAGACAACGTGCTGGATCCTAAAGCAAATGCTAATAAAAGGGAAATAACCGCCTGTCGTCAAGGCCAAGCCCAGGAGGTAGGCGAGTGTTTCATTTTTTCTTCAAGGAAATGGTTGCACGCCGGACAAGACGCTTTAAATTTAAGACCGCAACACGCTGCGGATTGCCGAAATTGACAAACAACGCGGCCTAAACCGCTTGATCGGAGAAGCCCTCGTTCCAAAAAGCAAACCGGGGATGTACTTATAGATATTACATTACAGTTGGAGGCGATCCTGAAGGGCGTCAAGAGGGAACACCTCTTGAAGAACTTCCTGAACGAAGAGGTTGATGACGCGGTCTTGGCTTACCTCACGGATGCAGATCTGAAGGATTTGGGAGTCTCGAAAATTGGTGACAGGAGGCGCCTGCTTGCAGCCTTCGCGAAGCTAAATCACGAAGGCGCCATGCTCCAAGCCACACCGATGTCCAAGGCCACGGTCGCCACGCCGCATGTGAACAGCATCGGGATGCCATTCGTGCCCGTGCCCGGCTTTAAGACTCTCGGCTGCATCTGGCCGACCCGCGTGTGCGATTACAAGCTTTACTGCATCGAAAAGGGCATCGAATTTCCTGATCAGATAAACCCCACCGACTCCACCCATCCCGTCATCAATGTGAACTGGCACGATGGCATCGATTTTTGCCTCTGGCTTACGGCCAAAGAGCGCGAGGCCGGGCTCATGCCCGAGGATCAATTTTACCGCCTCCTCACCGATCTCGAATGGAGCGCGGCGATTGGTCTTTCGCACGAGAGTCAGGAAACTCCCGCTGAGCGCAGCAAGCAAAAGCCCGGCTACCCGTGGGGTTCCGGCTACCCGCCTCTTCAGGGCGTCGGCAACTACCACCAATCTCTCAAGGTGGATGACTTCGAGTTCACATCGCCCGTTGGCACTTTTCCCGCCAACGAATTCGGTTACTTCGATCTCAGCGGCAATGTCTGGGAATGGTGCATGGATAATTTCAATTCCTCCCGCGCCTACCACACGCTGCGCGGCGGCGCGTGGGATTTATACGGCAGCGGCCTGATGTCCTCGGCGCGGAATGCGAACGACCCCAACAGCTCCGGAACCAGCGTGGGATTCCGCATCGCCTGGGCGGTGCAGGAGCATTATTCCAACCACCCAAAACCAGTCCGCGCTTAGTCGTTGGCTTTCGCCGTGACATCACGGTGCGGGTGCGGAAGATGCCGCCTCTATGAAATTCCTGTGGCGATTTTTGGCTGTGGCTGTTCCCCTGCTTGCGCTTGCAGCTGGCCTGTGGGCTTGGCTCGGGCAGCCTGTTTCCGATCAGGAGTTGCTGGCGAATTTTGCGAAAGCCGGGGATTTTTTTCGGGGGTTCCAAAGTCTCGGATCGTGGCCATGGTGGTCGCCGATCTTCCAGCAAGGCACGAGCCTCGCGCCGGCATGGGGGGTGATGCTATCGAATGCTTTGCTGCTCGCGAGTGCGGGAGCTTTTGGTTTTGTGGCAGGAAGCAAAGTGGCTGTTGCCATCTGTCTTTTGGCTGGCGCAGCGGGGATGTTTGTCTTTCTGCGGCGTTGGGCCGGAAAACTGACTGCTGCTTGGTTGGGCGCGGTTTTATTTCTGCTGAATCCCTCGGTGCTCACCCGCACGGCGGAGTTTGAGCATTTTGTGGTCATCGCCTCGCTGGCCGCCTTGCCCTGGGTGTTATGGGCGATGGCTGGGTTTTTGCAGGCGGGAACTGTTCGTTCGGCCGTGGTGCTGGGCGTGGCGTTTTCAGCGTTGGCGCTCGCCTACGGGAAAACCGCACTCATGGCGTTGCCTGCGCTGGGAGCTTTTGCGGTGGTCGAATTTCTGGCAAGGCCCCGCGCGGAAAGGCCGGGATGGATGCCGTGTGGAGTTGTGGTCGGCGTGGTGTTTTTTCTCGCGGCGGTTCCAAATCTCCCTTCGATTCGAGAGATAGGTTTTTTGGCGATGTTCGAACTCGGTCCGTTCGAGGGCTGGCAACAAGCTTTCAGCGCCAAGAGCGCTCTGAGCTGGTTTGATCGCGGCGGCTTGCTGGGCGAGGGGATGGATTCTGGCTTCGCGCCAACCACACTCAACGGCGGCACCTACTTGGGATTTGTGGCCGGAGCAGTGCTCGCGGTTGGCTTTTTGCGCGGGTCGCTTCACGAAAATCTGGCTGGCCGCTCGGCGAGGCTATTACTCGCTATCGCGCTTGGCCTGTTCTGGCTTTCCTTCGGCCCGCGCAGCGTTCTGGGGGGGCACTTCGAGTTTTTGCGGATGTCAGCAGGCGCAGCGGATTTTACTCCCGCGATTGCCTGGTTTCTTCTCGGCGCGCAGGTCTGGATCATTTTCCAACTCGTCCCTCCCGGGTCTCAAAAATGGCGTTGGATCGCGGGCGTGTTGTCGCTCGTTTATTTGGCCGTTCCTGGATTTCGAATTCTGGAATGGCTGCCGTTGTATTCGAGCATCCGTGCGCCGTTTGATTTTTATCAAGTCACCGGAGCGGTGTTCGTGAGCGGAGCTGTTGCGCTCGCCGCATCTATTGTCCTTTGGCGCATTCCTGCGCTGGCCGTTGGTTTTGTTCTTTTGACGGCGCTGGATGCAGGCATTTATGCGAAATCCATTTTCACGCCGAAGATGGATCATGGGGTGTGGTCTGATTTTTTGGAGTCGCAGGATTTTCTCGAATCCTCGCCGACGCCGGGTCGCGTCTATCCATTTTCGGGTCGATATTTTTATTTGATGACGCCTTGGCTCTCTGGGCGTCCACTCGCTGCCGAGGCTTTCAACAACTACCTCCAGCAACGCTACGCAGGCGTCTTGCAGGCGTCTGCATTTCTGTCGGACGATCAACTTGAAACCTATTTCCGCGTCGCGGGGGTCGCTTATCTGCTCGTAGACAAAACCGACCCCGATACCTCCTCCAGCCAGCAGAAGCGCTTGCGCAAAATGTGTCCGGTGGTTTTCGAAAACACCAACATCGTCGTGCTCGAGGTGAAGAATCCGCTTGGTTGCGCCTTCCTCGCTCGCGATTTCATCCAGACTTCCTCGGATGGCCCGGGGACTGCCGAGGCGGCACTCGGCGTAGCCGCGCACAATTTGGCGTTGATTCAAACTCCGGGTGCTGAGACGGGGAATCCGGGCCTTCGCGGGCGTGTGGTGGACAGCCGGATTGCCAAACGCGACGGCGAGGTTTTGGAGGAGGGGCGGCCTTTCGAGGCGGTCAAAACAAGAGGTGTATCGAACTACCAGCGTGCGGAATTTGAGGCGACCGGCGAGCCGGGATGGCTGTGTTTCAACCAAGCCTGGCATCCGGACTGGCGCGCGCAATCGGCCGGCCAGGAGACTCCTGTGAGAAAAGGCCTGCTGGCGTTTTCCGCCGTAAAAACCGATGGCAACAGCCCGGTCATTTTCGAGTTCCGGCCGCCGTGGTGGTATGACTGGTGCGCGTGGTCTGCGGTCGCGGGTTGGTTAGCGGCGTTGATTTATCTGGCCTTTGGAGTCAGGCGGGGCGTCGACCGGTCAGGGCTCGCTGGAGCGTGAGTTGGTCGGCATGCTCAAGCCCGCCGCCAGCCGGCAGGCCGTGTGCGATGCGGGTTACGGGAATGCCTTGCGGAGTGAGAATCTCGGTGAGGTAGTTCGTTGTCGCCTCGCCTTCCACATCGGCGCTGAGTGCCAGAATGATTTCCGAGGGGCGGTTTTTTTCGATCCTATGAAGAAGCGGATCAATGCGGAGTTGTTCGGGGCCGATGTGGTCGAGCGGCGCGAGTCGTCCACCCAACGCGTGGTAAAGTCCACAAAAAACACCGCTGCGTTCGAGCGGGAGAATATCGGTTGCTTGTTCGACTACGCAGAGTTCTTTTCCCTGCCGAGCGGCTTGCGAGCAGATGCCGCACAATTCCCCCTCGGCGAAAAATCCGCACTCGCGGCAGGGATGGATCGAGGAGGCTGCGGCGCTGATTGCCTCGGCGAGTTGCGCGGGGCGGGCGTCTTTGTGCCCCAGAAGCCAAAGCGCGCAGCGTTCCGCGCTGCGTGGTCCAAGGCCAGGGAGACGGCGAAGCTCGCGGGTGAGTTGGTTGAACGGTGTCGGGTAGTCGAGCGGCATGGCGAAATCAGGCGAGAACGCCGTCCACAATTCTAACCAACCGATCGCCACGCGCGGCCAAGCGGTCATCATGCGTTACAACGGCCAGGGTGCGTCCGTCGGCTTTGGCCAGGTCGAGAAGCAGGGTGATGATCACCTCGCCGTTTTTGGAATCGAGATTTCCGGTGGGTTCGTCGGCGAAGAGAATCGAGGGATCGTTGACCAGCGAGCGGGCGATGGCCACGCGCTGCTGCTCGCCGCCGCTCAATTCCGCAGGCAAGTGGTCCATGCGATCCTTTAGGCCCACGCGGTCGAGAAGTTGGCGCGCGCGGGACTCGGCTTTTTTTCCGCCAATGAGTGAGGGCAGCAGGACATTCTCCAACGCGGTCAACTCCGGCAGAAGGAAGTAGGATTGGAAAACAAAACCCATGCGCTCGTTGCGTAATTTCGCCAGCGCGTTTCCACTGATCGCGTAGAGCGAGCGGCCCTCGAATTCCACCCTGCCGGCCTCCGGAGTTTCCAGCCCGGCAATCGTGTAAAGGAGCGTTGTCTTGCCCGCTCCGCTGGCGCCGCAAAGAAACACTGTCTCGCCCGGCGCGAGGTCGAGATCGATTCCCCGCAAAACCTGAATCCGGTTGCCTCCGATTCGGAAAGATCTCTGCAGGCCGCGTGCCGAAAGGCGCGGCGTCATGCCCGGTGCTCGACAGGAAGGAATTTTTTACCGACGGCTGGGCCGGTGTATTCGCTAAGCGGGCGGTAGAGGCGATTGTCGGCGAGTTGTTCCATCACATGCCCGACCCAGCCTGCGCAACGCGCGATCGCGAATACCGGCGTGAATAGATCGGTCGGCAGGCCGAGCGAGTAGTAAACAGTGGCGGAGTAGAAATCGACATTCGCATTGAGTCCTTTGCGCTGCTTCATGATCTTGGCAATATGCTCGCTCATACGGATCCATTTCGGTTCGCCGAGTTGTTCGCTGAGCGTTACGGCCATCGCGCGGAGGTGAGGCGCGCGGGGATCGAGGGTTTTGTAAACGCGGTGCCCGATGCCCATAATTTTTTTCTTCTGGGCGAGTTGGTTTTCGATCCAAGCCTCCACATTTTTCTCATCGCCGATTTGCTGGAGCATGTGAATGACGCCCTCGTTCGCGCCTCCGTGGAGCGGACCCTTGAGAGTTCCGATCGCAGAGGTGATGGCCGAATACATGTCCGACAGCGTGGCAATCGTCACGCGCGCCGCGAAAGTCGAGGCGTTCATGCCGTGGTCGGCGTGGAGGACATAGGCGACATCAAGCGTGCGCGCGGCCTGCTCGGTCGGCTCTTTGCCGGTGATCAAATAGAGAAAATGCGCGGCTTCGCCGAGGTCGGCGCGAACCGGTGGGAGGTCGAGCCCCCTCCTGGACCGGTGGAAATACGCGGCAATGACCCCGATCTTCGCAGTGATATCAATGGCGCGCTGGTAGTTCGCGGCGGGGCTTTCGTCTTTGAGAGTCTCGTCGTAAAGACCGAGCATCGACACCGCCGTGCGAATCACATCCATCGGAGGCGCGTCCTTCGGAGCGGATTTAAGGAAATCCACCAGCGGCGAGGGAAGCTCACGGGCCGCGCGGAGTTTTTCCGTGAGCACAGAGAGCTGTTTATTATTCGGGAGTTCGCCGTGCCAGAGGAGGTAGGTCACCTCCTCGAAGGTTGCCTTGCCGGCGATCTCGTTGATGTTGTATCCTGCGTAGATCAAAATCCCCTCGTTTCCCAGCACATCGCTGAGGTTGGTGGTGTTGGCGATGATTCCTTCGAGTCCTTTGGCAATGATGGCTGACATGGTGTGGTGGTGTGGTTGTTGAGGGAGATTGGGGCAAAAAAGA
>Ga0209770_10001912_pt1 | contig 10575 bp, 7 predicted proteins | sample LauGreSu1BDMLBDD_2_FD_187572 | JGI IMG/M metagenome (GOLD analysis project Ga0209770, IMG submission 187572) | Freshwater lake microbial communities from Lake Michigan, USA - Su13.BD.MLB.DD (SPAdes) (version 2) | ecosystem: Environmental > Aquatic > Freshwater > Lake | place: Lake Michigan, USA...
GGGATTGGAAATCCGGTTCGTCAGCTCGTTATTGAAGTAGTTGAGCTTCAGGATCACGCGGTCGGAAAAGAAAAATCCGCGCAGGCCGAGATCGTAACCGGTGCCCTCCTGATTCGGCAGGGTCCGGTTGTAGACGTCGTAGTTCGTGCCCCCGGCGCCCACTGTGTTCGTGGCGGTGTTGGCAAACGCATCCAGCCACCGCGTCACCCGGACCACGGCGCCGTAATTGGTGTTGGTGACCGAGGAAGTGGTCGCCGGGGAAAAAGCCCCCTGGCCTTTGCCGAGAAAGATCCGGGAAACCGGATCCTGCGCGAAGACGAAATTCCGGGAGCTGAGGTCATCGCGCCGGATGCCCCCGGTGAGGATCAGCCGGCGGGAGAAGAGTTCCCACTGGCCGATCGCGGCATACGACTTGGTGGTCTCGGGCGCGTAGACCGGATTCAGGCGATGCAGGAAAGCCGACCGGACAGTCGGGATGATGCTCCCGGGTACCGCCGGATTGCCTGTCTGGCTGATTGCGGCCTGGCTCGGGATGAAGGCCGGGAACGAGACCGGTTGGCCCGGCGTGAGGTAGTAGCGCCGGCGAATCTGGTTTTGGGTGTCGGAGAGGAGGCCGGAAGCCAGCACGGAGGTCGTCGTCATCTCCTCCGGCTGTTGAAAGTAGCTGTCGACGTGCCGGTAGTAGTGGAAGGCCACCGCCGTGAATTGACCCAGGTCGAAGCCCTTGAGCGGCTGGATCCAGCTCAGGTCGAATTGCCGGGTAAGCGTCGCCCGGTACTGTTTCAACGCGGTGCTGCGGTTTTGCAGCGTGGCGTTGGATTCGATGTAGGGCGTGCCGAAGTAGGGATTGAGCGGCTTGGAGGGGTCGGGGTTGTTCGCCGCCAGCTGCGTGGGCAGGTAATAGTTGGTGTCGATGAAGAGCTCGTAGTCGCCTCGTTGCACCGGCTGCCAATCCTCGTTCTTCGAGTGCTCGTAGGCTCCCGCCAGCTCGAAGAAGGTCTTCTGCAGGACCTGCTGCTGCCACGACGCCGAGAACTTCTCGTAGGTGGTGTCGAAATAGTCCGACGGCCCGGATACAACGGTGTCCAACGGGAAGTCCACGCCCGGCACGCGGGTCGCGCCCGAGATGCTGGTCTGAGCCTGGGCCAGGCCGTTGACGAAGGCCTCCGACCCCCGGGATTTGAAATTCCAGTTCTGCACGCCCAGCTGCGGCGCGTTCATCACGTAAACGAGATGGTTGGTGGTGGAGAATCCCTGGGAGACGCCGGTGATGAGGTTCCGGGCCGTATTGCGGGCGGCCGTGGTGCCGGACTCGACCAGGGCACGGTCGATCGTATTCGCTTTCTGGAGCGGGGTCCGGGGATCGTTCAGCCAGGCGGACACGCTGTCGTAGGCCAGGTAGGGCCGGGGATTCAACTCGTCGATGCGACCGGTCTCCGCGTTGAGGTTGATCGTCGCGCCCTTGAAGGGCTGCAGCGTCAGGTTCAGGTAGGCGGAGCTGCGTCGCATGTACTGGAATTCCCGCGGGGTGCGCTGATCGTGCGACAAGGCGGCAAAGCGCAGCGCCATCTTGCGAGGGAGGACGATCCGGTTGACGTCGATGCTGGCGCGCCGCGAGCCCTCCGTGTCGAAACGCATCTCCAGGCCGTAGCTGTCGGCATCGAACCGTCCCGCCTTGGCCGTGGCATCGAGCCCTCCGCCCACCGAGCCCAGACCAAAGAGCAGCGAATTGGGGCCCCGGGACTGGGTCACCGTCTCCGTGTTGAAATTGTCCACCTTGATCCGGCTGGTGAAGAAATTATTCGTCAGGGACGAGGAGCGGAATCCGCGCACGGTGAACGGCGTGCCGGTGCGCGACGTGACGGCCTCCGGATCGGAGGTGTCTCCCTTGTACGCCTGGGTGCTGGGTAGGAACTCCAAGGCTTCCTCGTAGTTCACCGCACCAATGTCGCGCATGAATTCCTCGGTGAGGATGGAGATCGGGTTGGCCAGGTCGCGCACCTGGGATTTCAACTGCGTGCCTGAAAGCGTCTCCGAGGCGTAGTAACCTTGATTAACCTCGGTGCTAACCACGAAGGGATTGAGGACGACGGTCTTCTCCTCCGCCGCGAAGGACGGGACGGCGGGAGCTAACAAGCCGAGCACGAGGAAGAGACGATGGGATAGACGCATTTGGGTTGGGGGGAGGGGAGGTGGATCCTGCGGGCGCTGGGACGGGAGGGAAGTTCGGGGGAGCGGCTCTGAAATTGATCGGAGCTTCGGGATTCCCTCGTCAGGAAAAACCGTCCCGACTCCAATCATCGGGGGACGATGAAGATGATGTTGGAGCGCGGAGCGTTTGTCGCGGAAGCGGATGAGGTGGGTGACGAGGCGAGGAGTGAACCGGCGACGACGAGGGTGGGAGGGTGTCGCATGGTTCAAAATTCAAAGGTCGCCGTCAGCACGTAGTTTCTTGGGCGGCGGAGTTCCCAGAGCACCGGAACGATGGCGTTGGTGGAGCCGTACACGGCGTTGGTGTCGTAGTCGGAGCGCACGAGACGGGGTGACTGCCAATTGGGCAGATTCTGGATGTTCAGCTGGGTTCGCAGGTTCACGTGGCGGAAGATGCGGCGCTGATGGGAAACCATGGCGCCGAGATCCCAGAACTGATCGCCGAGGAGCGGACGGTTCACGTCGATGCGGCCGTTGGGCACGCCGGCGGCGTCGGTGAGTCGCTGGTAGCCGATCGTGTTTTCGCTGCGCCAGCGGAAATTCCCCCCAACCGTCCAGCCTTTGAGCCGGCCCTCGTGGAACACGCGCGTGACGAGACCGTTGAACGCATACTTTCCGTTGCGCGCGGTCGTGACTCCATTGAGCGCAACGTCGTCGACGTAGCTTTTTTCCTGGGCGGCGGTCTGTTGCTCGAGGAAGAGGGCGTCGGCGGCCGCCTGGGCCTTGGCGGTGGCATTGGCGGGATCGAGGTTGAAAACCGAGGAGGCCTGCCCGGCCTCGATCCTGCGAAGCTCGCTCGCGAATTTCTTCCAAGTGCCGAGGCCTTGGAATTTCGAATCGGTGTAGAGATAGGCGCCGACGGCCTCGAGGTGGGTGCCAAGTTTGTTGGTGTTGACGCTGCCGGACAGCGAGACGCGCCAGTTGCGCGACGGGTTGTAGACGAGATTCATCTCGTAGCCCTCGGCGACGTAGCTCCAGGTGTCCGAAGTGTTGCCCGTGTCGACGGGATAGCCGCCGGCTTCGGCCAGGTCTCTGAAATACGGATCGCCGGGAACCTTGTAGTTGGTGCGCAGGCGCCCGAGAATGGCGCGGGTTCCGCCGACGCTGGCGTTGGCATTGCGCGACTGATTGGCGGCCGACGTCGTGAATTGGTTCACGCCGAGCGCCAGCCGGCCTTGGAGGAACGAGAAACGCACACCGTAGTCCACGGTTTTGCCGAGTGAATTGGGCGCGGGGCGGCCCAGCGGATCGACCCAGGAGGCATTGGGCACCGGAAGAAAATTACTCGACCGATTGTAGGTGAGCGAGAGCCACGGCAGCACGTGGTAGACGCCGCCGTAGGTGCGGGATTGGCCGTCGGCCACGATCGAGGGCTGGGCGTTGTACGGGACGTCCTTCGCGAGCGCGAACGTCTGCTTCAGCGGATCGGTGGCGGAGCCGGGAATGGCGGGGTTGACGACGTTGCGCACGGTGGGCACGCCGAAGCTCTTGGTGTCGTCCCCCCGGTAGCCGACGACCGTCACGAGGCGACCGTCGAACCAGCGGGCCTGCCATCCGAGGGAGAGCGCCTTCGAGGTGAATTTGCTTTTGAGCGGATTGAGAAACGAGATGCGGCTGAGATTGAGCGGGGCGGACTCGTTGGCCGTCGCACCGAGTAGTCTTCCGTAGCGGTTGAGCTGTGAGAGGTTGTTCAGAACCTGCACGGAGTCGGGCAGCACGGGCACGTTGCCGTTAACGAAATAGGTCCGGGTTTGCAGTCCGTTGCCGGCATTCACCGCATCGCCGGACCAACCGCCGGCCGCCGGTAGACCGACGGTGGCGAGGTTGAATACCCGCGTGAGATCCTGGTCCGCGTCGGAGCGCGTGGTTTGGTAGAGTCCGGCGAAACTGTGTTTGCCGAACCAGCGGTGGTGTCTGGTCAAATCCAACTCGTAGGAGAGCGTGGCGCGATATTCGGCCGCACGGTTCTTGATCGGGCGAAACTGCATCTGGGCGTTGTCCGCGTAGGGGACGAGATAGCCGGGGTTGGTCGAGCCGTCGGGAAGATAGCGATTGGGATCGATCGTCACCGTGGTGAAAAAGTTAGGAGCCTGGGACTGGTTGTAGAGCGCCAGGTTGCCGCCCAGCTCGAGAAAGAGTCCGTCGGCGAGTTTCTGCTCGAGCATGAGCTGGCTCCACCGCCCGTGTTGCGCGGACGAGGGGTCTTTCCAGGTGCCGCCGTTGAGATTGGTGCTCTTGCTGAGACCGAACGTCGCCCACGGATTGGCTGATTGGTAGTTGGCGCTCGAGACGCCGCCGAACGTGGCCGCCGAGAGCTGGCCCTGATAGCGGGTGTTGATCATCGGGTTCGGCAGATTCAGCCCGACGGTGTACACCTGGGTGTTTCCGGTGATTTGGGCCAGCACGAGGTTGGGATCGAAGTCGTTGCGGGAATCGACGAGGCCGTCCGGATCCACGACGCCACGGGCGACCGGAACGGGCTTTCCATTGGCATCGAGATAGGGGCGCGTCGCGGTCCAGGTCTGTCCGGCCGGCACGAAATCGATCGTCGGTTTGCCCGCCGCCGCCCAGCGCAGCGCGCTGCCGTCGAAGCCCCACACCAGGCTCGAGGCGTTGGTGCCGAGGGAGTAGCTCTCGTGATTGAGCGTGACCTTGGTGTTCGCCCAGGGCTTGGCCGATACACTCACGGTGAGGCGCTCCTGGTTTTTGCCCTCATATTTGCGAAACTCGCGCGCCTCGTCGTGCAGCAGGTTGAGGCGGAAACCCAATTTGTCTTTGATCAGCGGTTGATTGTGGTCGATCGCGAGGCGGAGCGAACCGTTCGTGTCGGCTTGGGTTTGCACCTCGGTTTTCCGCCGCAGCAACTGGGCGCGCTTCGTGGTGGTGACGGCGGTGCCCTGCGGATTGCCGACGCCGATGAGCAGGGCGTTGGGCCCGAGGGAGAGCGTGATGCGCTCGAGGTTGTAGTTGTCGGTGGGCTCGAGGGCGGTGAAGAAGTCGTGGGAGATCGATTGGTTGCCGGCATTGGTGTTGAAGCCGCGGATGGAGTAGGACTGCCCCGTGCCGAAGCGCATCTGGGTGCCGCCGGCGCGATTGGCATCGGTGTTGTCGCCCTCGGTCGCATCGACACTCGGCGTATAGAGGAGTGCCTGGTCGAAGGAGTTCACGCCAAGGTCGCGAAGAAATTCCGGCGTCAAAATCGTGAGCGACGCACCGACGTCGCGCAGGTCCGTGCGCATGCGGGTGCCGGCGAGTGTCTCGGTGGCGGCGTACCCGGTGTCCTTTTCCGAGGAGACCTCGAAGGGGGTGAGAATGACTGCCTCGGACGAGGCCCGGGCGGGCGCCGGGGCGGCGGGCACGGTTTGGGCGACGGCGGCGGGAGAGCCGAGCGTCACGACCATGCAGGTGAGCCACGGGCAGGTTGAGAACGATTTCATAAAGTGGGGCTGGGGACAGTCGCCCTACCAGCCTAGCAGGTTGGCGTCGTAGCGTCTTGACTGGGAAGCGCGCGAAATTGGCGAAGTTGGCACAACGCGCCGCCAAGATCCCCCCTTTGCGCCCGGCCAAGAGCGGGCGGCGCACGTCAACGCCGCCACGCGGCCTTGCGGACTGCTTACGGCTTGCCGCGGGCTTGGGCCGTGAGGTGCATCTGGCGAAACTCGGTTAGCGTGACTCCCGTGGCCAAACCGATGGGAAACTGGATCTTGATGGGTCGGGAAGGGTGGGGTGGGCGGCGCCCTCGTCGGCGCCCGGGATGGTGGTATCGTGTCCCTTGACCTCACCCTCGTCTGCGAACGACCCAAGGTGGCGCGCCATCGGGAGGCCATGCGGCGGTCGGTTGCCACGATACTCGGGATCGGCGTCTCGCGGGTGACCATCAAGGCCAGCATCAACGGGGGCATGGGCTATACCGGCCGGCAGGACGGCCTGCTGGCCCAGGCCTTGGCCGCCGTCGAGCTTCCCGACGCCTGATCGCCGCCCATGGGGCTAGCGTCCGACCCCGTGGACGGTCAGGTCGCTTCGCCCGCGCCAGGCCGGAGCCGAGCTATGTTTTCCATCGAGATCGAAACCCTTGCCCGCCACGCCGACTGGCCGCTCGCGCAGCCCGGGATTTTCCGCGAGTAGGCGTTCTGCGACGTGGGAAATCCCGCCTCCGCGCGCGTGAGGCAGGGCGTTGCGTCAACGCCCGCGCGCCACGAGATCCGAGACCGTGACGTCGCCGCGCTCCGCAGCCTCGAACTCGATCCTTAGGTAATTCACACCGAACTGAGCCGGCCGCTGCGCCGCGACGCGGCGCTCCGTCCCGCCGACGCGCACGACCAGCTCACGCGTATTCCAGCGCAGGCTCACCGCCAGCGTGCCCGCCTCCGTGATCGGCGCCACGAAGACCGCGTGTGCCGCGGCCTTGCGGTCGTCGAGCCGCGTGAAGTGGTCGTTGAGGCAGAGCTTGAGACTGCTCACGCCGGCGGGCACCTCGATCCGCAGCGAGATTTCGCCGGAGGCGCCCACCGGGAAATTCCACTGCGCGCCCACGGCTTCGCCCGCCTCGATCGGAATCGCGATCACACGCGCGCTCCCGGCGCGGACCGCCGCCTTACCGTAGGCGGTCCATTGCACCGGTCCGGTTGCGAGATCGTCACGCGTATCTGTTTCCTCCAGCCAGCGAGGATCGAAGGCGAGGAGGGCGCGCTTGCCCTCGCCCTGCCCGCTCACGACGACGATCTTGCCGGCGGCGTTCTCTACGGCGGACGCGTAGGCGGTGCCCCGATCACCGCGCGTGGCCACGGGCGGCTCGTGCAGGACCTCCCGGAAGCCGCGCCACGTCCGACCCTCGTCGGCGCTGATCGCAGCGTGCAGCACCTCCCGTCCACCCATCGCGTAGCTGCGCGGGTCGGACCAATTCTGGCAGGCGTTGGTGAGCAGGAGGATTCTCCCGTCGCCCAGGCGGAGCAGCGTGGCCGGCGAGTCGGACGAGATGAAGGGCGAGCGCTCCAACGCGGGCCAGCGCGCGCCGCCGTCGGTCGAGAAGCTTTGCCAAAGCCGGCCGCCACGATCGCGCACGAGCATCCACAAGCGCCCGTCACGCAGCTCGAGCAACACGGGCTCGATCGCGCCGTAGCGCGTGGCGTTGGGACCGTTGAGCGCGAGGATGAGCTGATCCGGCGACTCGCGCCAGGTGGCGCCGGCATCGTCGGAAAAATAAACGAACGTGCTGTGCCATCCGAGGTCGGGACCAGACTGCGGCGCCTCCATGCGCTCCGGGATCGCGCGCGCTACGGCGAGCACGAGCCGGCCGGCCTTCAACTGCACGAAGCCCCGGATCGACCCGATGTAGCCGGGCACGATGAGACGTGGCTTGGTCCACTCCCCGCCGGGCGGTCGGCTCGCGTAATAAACTTCCCAGAGCCGGCCGCGGTAGCCGCCGGGGCCTTCGCGAAAATCGTGCACGACGGCATGCAGCGTCCCATCGTGCGCCTCGAGGACTTGGATGGCGTAATAGGCCTTGTTGTGGAGCCGAAACGCCAGTGCCGGCTCCGTCCACGTGAGCCCGCCGTCCGTCGATCGCATCACGGTCGCGGTGTCGCTCTCAGGTTTGCCGATCGCGTAGAGTTCGAGGGCTCCGTCGCGGCGCGCAACCAGGCACGTCTCGTTGGTCGGCGCCTCGCGGATGACCGCTGGTGCATGGATCGTGGCAAGGTCGTGCGGCGGCGGTCGGAGTCGCACGCCAACGGGCTGCGCCGAAACCGACGCGGCCCACAGACCTCCCACCAAAATCAAGGCGCGCCGGTTCACCGCCTGGGAATGCCGCCGTCGCCATTCAGCGGCTCGGGCTGACGCGTCCAGATTTTCTCCAGATCGTGGTAATAGTCGTAGCGCAGCTCGACGTCGGTCACTTGCGCGCCCGGCTGCGCGAGCGAGACAACCACCGCGTTGTCTCCGCGCTGCACCGTCGCGGCGGAGGCGAGCGGCACGTGCAGATAAACCTCGGCCGCGTCGGGCTGTCGGGGTTCGGCGCCCGTGATCTCCTTCGTGAACCGCGCCGAGGGCTCCCGGAGCTCGCCGGCGAAGACCGCGGTTCCGTTCAACGTGACCCGCACGCGCGCATCCGACCCGGCTCCGCGGAAGCCGAGGCGCAGCACGCGGGTCCGCAGCGCGAACGGGCTGTCTTCCGGCGCCTCCGCGACCGGCAGCGTGACCGCAAGCGACCCATCGCCGCCCAGCTTCGCGGGCAACTGCTTGCCATAGGCGTAGGACCCCGGTCCGTCGTTATAATAACTCTTTGTGATGCCGAACACCTTGGCCTGCCCCGCGAGATTCCCCGGTCGGGCGAGATCACGGAAGAGATGATAAAGCCGATTGTCATGGGGGCGCGCCGAGCCGAAGGCGTTGTAGAAATTGAAAAGATAGAACCCGTCCGCGCCGCCCGCGGCGTAGTTGGCCGCGGCGCCGCGAATCTCGTCGAGCGTGGCATCGCGGCCGATCTTCGCGTCGGCGTAGCGTGCGTCGGCGGGGAACGCCACGCGCCAGCTGGTGCGCGGATAAAGTGAAGGATGCACCCGCACGCCGTATTTTTTGCCCAGCGCGAAGAGGTCGGCGACGGGCATGTCCCACGCCAGCGTCATGATTTGCGCGGGCGACACGAGGTCGACGAGGCCCTCGCGCATCCAGCGCTCGACCTCCAGGCCCGCCGTCGTGCAGTCGGCGAGCGAGGGCGGCACGCGGACGAAAAGAGATAGCGGCCGTTTCACCTCGCGCGCCAATTCGTCGAGCCGGGCGCGCACCCGGCGCACGAGATCGGTCATCAGCGGGGCGCCGGCGGCCGCCTGACCTTTGGGGAAGAAGACCTGGAAGCGGTTGAAATCGAGTTCGAAGCCGTCGACGAGGTCGCGATTGCGGTCGAGGCACTCGAACACGGTGTCGAGCCGGAGGCGGCGCACCTCGGCGTGCGAGAAATCGAGCAGGTTCCCGTAGGCCGGCTGGAACGCGAGGGGCGACTCCTTGATCGTGAGCGTGTGGCGGTGCTTGAACCAGAACTCGCTCGTCATCGCATGGCCGTCGGGGTTGGCCATGAAGTGGGCGTCGTTCAGCCGCAGGCTCGGGATGAAACGCAGCCCGAGCGCGCGCGCGGCCTCGCCGGCCGTGCGTACGGCATCGGCGCCCTGCGCCAGGCAGACGCGCGCGTTCTCCATGCGTTTCTCCATCAACGTACCGGGCTTTTCGTCCGGGGATTTGCGCCAGCCAACACGGCTCGCGACCTTGGTGTCATAGTACAACAAGTCGCCGCCCATGCCGATGCAGAATACCAGCGTCCGCACGGGCGTGTCCGCGAGCGCGCCGATGTTGGCGCACAGCAGAGCCTCGGCGCGCGCGCGGTCCGGCACGACGAACGCGAGATCGGCGTCGTCGTTGAAGACGAGGCCGAAGTCCGGGCGCGCCGGCCGTTCCGCACCGACCGCGACGGCGGCCAGCAGGAGCAACGGCAGATAGCACGCGGGGCGCATTAGAATTCCGCCCCCACGCCGATGGTCACGGGCGTGCCGAAGTGCTGGTAACTGGAAGGAAACTGGATTTTCAGGGGGATCGGATCCGGGAGAGGTTTGTAGCCCTCGTTGGAGGCGACCTGCACATTTCCGCGTTTACCGACGGCGTCGGTCTTCCATCCGAGGACTTCCCGCATGAATTCCTTTATCCGCCGAACACCTAAACCATTGTTTAGGGCTCAGTCACGCTTGGCGCGTTCTGCGGAAAGTTCATCTGCTTGAGCTGACGCTTCAGCGTTCTTGGCAATCCTGCGGAAGGCGGTCATCGCCGAATAGAAACCGACGCCAAAAATCGCCATGATGAAGGCGGCGAAATGGAGAACGTAGTCACTCATCTTTGGAATTTCCGATGACCTTTAGGTAGACGCCAAACCCGAGGATTGAGGGAGCCCAGAGCCCGACGAATATGGCGTCTTGTTTGTCGCCCTGCCAGTAGAGGATCTTCGAGAAGATGATGACGAGGAAGGTCGCTAACATGAACAACTTATCGGTGAGAGAGAACTTATTGAGCATAGGTTTAATCGGAACGATTCGGTTCAAGGGAGTTCTTGAATGTGAAAAGGAGGTTACGGTAGGAGGGACTTAAAGGAAACTGGATTTTCAGGGGATCGGATCCGGGAGGGGTTTTCAAAGCTCCACCGTGAGGGAGGAGATGAACTGGCGCGGGTCCGTCAGCCGCGGGCCGCCGCAAGGGGACAGGACGAAACCTGCAAGCAGAGGGGCGACTTCCCGGCGCCACCGAGCGCCACGGGCGGGCAGTTCGTTGCAAGTTTCGCCCTGACCTCCTTTCCGGCTCCTCCTTTCCGGCTCCGTCAGGAGGCGC
>Ga0209770_10001913_pt1 | contig 10569 bp, 5 predicted proteins | sample LauGreSu1BDMLBDD_2_FD_187572 | JGI IMG/M metagenome (GOLD analysis project Ga0209770, IMG submission 187572) | Freshwater lake microbial communities from Lake Michigan, USA - Su13.BD.MLB.DD (SPAdes) (version 2) | ecosystem: Environmental > Aquatic > Freshwater > Lake | place: Lake Michigan, USA...
CCCCCGCCGCTCGAAGTGCTCTCGAAGGTTGGGATCGCTGACGAGCTCCAGCACCCGGGAACCGATCTCATCCTTCGGGAGGGACGGAGACACCTCATCGATCCAGCCCACCGTCTCGAACGCCGCATGGAAGGCGGAACCGATCTCCATCCCGACCGGTGAATCCACCGGGATGGACTTTCCTCGCTGCTTGGCGGAGGTCGCAGTCGACCGGTCGGGCATCGGCTGTGACGCGGCCAGGACCGGGGACGACGCCTCCTCGCGCTTCGCCGCGGGCTTCACGTCACGCATCCAATGGGGATTCCCTTCCTGCCAGACGACATTCCCGTCGCCGGCGGGCAGGGCCGTCCGGATCAGCTGGGCCAGCGAGGCCCGGTCGGTCGTGTTCTTGGGCGCCTCCGGCATGAGGACGTACAGGCCCCGCTTGGCCCGGGTCAGGGCCACATAGAGCAGGCACAGGGCGTCGTACCGCTGGGCGATGCCCCAGCGTTCCTCCAGTACCCGCAGCTCGGGCACCTGGGCCCGGACCCAGTCCGGAGGGTTGTCGAGGGCCCACCCTCCACCGAGGGAGATGGGGAAACGCGACGCGTTCGGGATCCTATCGTCCTCCACCTCGGGCAGGATCACCACGTCGAACCCGAGCCCCTTGGACTTGTGGATGGTCATGACCTGGACCGCGGCCGCACCGGGCGGCTGGGAAACCTCCAGGCCGTCGATCGAACGCAGTGCCGCCCGGGCACCCACACCTCCCGAGGCGTCGAACGCGGCCAAGGCACCGACCAGGTCGTCCGCCCGACGTCGGCTGAACTCGGACCATCCGCCCCAGAGTGGCTCCACCAGGCGCTCCACCATCCCTGCGAACCCAAGGGAACCTGCGTCCTCCATCAATCCCTCCCAGGCCTTCCAATCGACGACCGGACGCTCCGCACCCTCGGAACCCGCCTTCGACGCTCCGGTGCCGTCACCGCCAAAACGCGCTGCCAGGACGCCCTCGAACGGCGACATCCGGACGATGCCACGGGCGAGGGTGTCGGCCGGATCGGCCAGCCAGCCCAGGAGTGCCTTCAGGGCCACGCCCACGGGATTGTCGTCGGCGGGACGCCGGACCCCCTCTTCCACGACGGGGATCGCCTCGAGGCGGAGTCGGTCGGCCACCTTCCGGACCTCTTCGTTCTTCCGGACCAGGATCCCGCAACTGAGGGCCCGTCCCGGGATGCCAAGCTCGCGCAGGAGGTCGACCGTCCGGTCCAGCCGCTGTTCCAGACTGCCCGGCACGATCTCCACGCGACTGAAGCCTGTGGTTGTGTCCTCTGCCGGGACATGGGTCTCCCAAGGCCATTGCGATGCGACCTCAGGACCGAGGACGGATCCGATCGCGTCGAGGTGACCACAGATCCCGTTGACGAGCTGGAGCACGGACCGGCAGGAGCGACGCGATTCCGGCATCGAGAACACCGCCAGGTTTCCGCGGTACCGGCGCTCGACCTCATCGAAGAGTCCCACCTCGCCGCCACGCCACCGGTAGATCGCCTGCTTCACGTCCCCCACGACGAAGAGCGAGCCCTCCGGATCCTGGGACGCCCGGTCGAGGAGCGGTTCCAGACCGTGCCATTCCGAAGGACTGGTGTCCTGGAACTCGTCCAGCAGCCAATGACGCCCCTGGGCATCCAGGCGGAAGTCGATGTGGTCTTGTCCGAGTCCCGCACCGGGACCCGCCATCCAGGCGCCCATGAGGATCTTCAGGTCGTCGAAACCCAGCAGTCCCCGTCGGCGCAGACGGCGTTCGCACTCCCGGTCGTAGCGTTCCACGAGCTCCAGCACCGCGGTGGTCCGCTCGACGGCCGCACCCAGCTCGCAGTCGATCAGGAGCGTTACCATCCGGGAGAGGGGTTTACCGACCGAGGGTCCAGGCTGGAATGGCTTGTAGTGCTGGAGCACAGGAGCCTCATCCCGACCGCCCCACTCCAGGACCGACGTCGTCAGGCTGCTGGCATCGCTGAGGGAACCACTCCCGATGGTATGGCTCTCCAGGGCGTCGATCATCTCGCCGAACGCCTTCCTCTGCCGGGCGTCGGTCCAGGAGATCGAGGACATCGCCGCACGGAGTTCAGCAGCGAGACCGGCCTTGCTGCGTTCCCAGGCATCGACGCCGGGAAGATCCTGGAACGGCATCTTGGACCGGTTCTCGGAGCCCACCGCTCCGGACTTCCACAGCGCATGCCACGAGCTGAAGAACGAGGCGAGCGACTCGCCGACGCTCTTCTTCTCCCTGCCGAGAACGGCCCGCCGGAAGGCGTGGAGGAACTCCGCGGCCTCGCCATCGTCCAGCGCCGCATCGAGGAGCCCGGTGCGGATCTCGTCCAGCGCGGCCTCCTGACGCGGCCCGGTCAGGAGCTCGAACTGCCCGGAGGTCAGACCGAGCTCGTACGGGAACCCCCGCACGATCCTCGAGAAGAAGCTGTCGATGGTCCCGAACTGGAGCCGAGGCAGCGACCGCACCATCCGCGCGAGGGTCGTGTCGACATCGATCGGCTGGCCCAGCTCCCGCACGAGCTGGTCGGCCCGTTGGGGGTCCAGAGCCGCGCGCGCCAGTTTGGCCAGCACGGCATCCGCGAACTCCCCGGCCGCCTTGCGGGTGAACGTCAGCGCCATCAGCGAGGTCGGTTCGGCACCCCGTACCCCGACCAGCCCAATGACGCGGTTGCCCAGCTGATAGGTCTTGCCCGAACCGGCCGAGGCCCGGATCAGCAGGTTCTTGCTCAGGATCTCGATGCTCATGATGCCACCTCCACCAGGTCCGCCAGCCGGCGTCCCATTCCCAGGACCTCGAACGCGTCGTAGACCACCCGATCCGCCGGGGGACCAAACCGTCGCGCCTTCACGCAGCCCACCACCCATTTCGCACAACGCAGGGCCGAATCCCGATCGTCGGGCCGGAATCCCTCCCACAACGACAGCCCCACCTCGCCCTCGGACTCCCCGAGGATGAAGTATCCCAGTTCCCGCACGTCGGGGATGAACGCCGCATAGAGGGGGACCTGGAGATTGGTCCATCGGGTCTGCTTGCCCCTGGGGTTCTGACCCAGGACCTCATCGACGCCCACGAGGTGCGCCGGCAGGACGGTGTTCGACCGCATCTCGGTCCGGTGTTCCCTCTCGACCTCCTTCATGGACGCGTAGGTCTTGTAGTCCAGCACCCTGACACGGCCGTCCGCGTGGCGGTCGATGCGGTCGACCTTGCCCACCAGGACGACGCCGTCGATGTCGCTCTCGAACTTGGTCTCGACCGCCTGCACGCGCCATCCCTCGGTCCGGATCCGGGCCTGGTGACGGGCGAACCATCGCAGTCGCTGACGGGCTCCCTCGATCTGGATCCGGAGCGCCAACGGAGGCCGGGTGCCATGATATTCCTGGACCACCCGATCAAGCTCTCCCAGGAGCCACGACTCGAGGTCGGCCACGCTCTCCGAATCCCGGATGGTGGGATCCCCGCCCCACCGCTCGAGGACAAGATGGACCACCGTGCCGAAGTTGCGGGCGTTCCACTCGACCCTCTCGGGCTCCCGTGCCTGGAGTCCGGCACCATGCCGGAGATGGAACCGGTACGGGCACGTCAGGTAGTCCCCCAGTGCGGTCACCGAGAGCCTGGGTTTCAGGTCGACCTTGGGAGGCGTCCAACGCCACTGGGGATGCCACCCCTCGTCGGCACCGGCGGGCTCCACCTCACGGAAGAGACGCTCGACCCGACGCGCCAACTCCTCGCCCTCGGCCGCGAGCAGCAGTCGGGATGGCATCAGGGCCTCGCCATCCCCACCGGTCCGACCCAGCAGGAGATCGACCCGACGCCGCGACGACACCAGGGCCTCGAAGAGATGGGCATCGCGGGCCGCACGCCGTCGGTCCCCGGTCATTCCGAGGAGTTCCCGGACGCGATCCGACAGCCACGGATCAGCACCGGGCGACGCGGGGACCTGTCCCTCGTTCATGCCGCACACCACGAGGTGGCTTCCCGGGGCGTGGAGCAGCTCCAGCCATCCCATCACATCTCCGACCCGCCCCTCGGGAGGCTCGGGAGCGGTCTCCCCCAGATCGCGGACCATCAGCTCCAACCAGAAGGTGGCCTCCCGTTGGACCGCGCCGAGGACGGGCCCCATGGATCGCAGCCACTCCCGGACGTCGGACCACGTCCCTTCCGGATCGATCCGGGGGATCAGCTGGGCCATGGCCTCGGGAAAGGGCCGTCCGAGGAAGGTCTGCCGATCCGCGACCAGACGGGCCAGGGTCTCGGATCCCCGACGCTCGATCGGTGGACGTCCCTGCCGCTGGTCCCGTTGCTGGCTTCGGGCCTCGGAGCGTTCGACGTCTTCCGGGGTCCGGACCAGCTCCTCATCCCGGAGCCGGGAGAGCTCCTGCGCCCGTTGGGCCCGGAGTCCGTGGCAGAGGACGGAGGTCTCGCGGGCACCGAGGAGGTCGATGGCCTCCGCGACCTGGGGTCGGTGGAGCCAGGCGCGCCAGAGTCCGAGCCAGACGCGGGAGGGTGAGCCGACCCGGGCGCCGGGATGGTGGAGGATCCAGCCAGAGCGTCCGAACGACCGCACGAGTTCGGCTGCGACCGCATCGTCCGCCGACCCGAGGGCCAGGTCGTCCGCGGGGGTTCCGGCGGCGGCCACCTTCTCGACGGCGCCCTGGGCCTGCTGGCGGGCATCTGCCACGAGCGTGACCGACGGCGGGAGGGGGAGCGGCCTCCCGACCCAGACCTCCGGGACTGGGCGTCCGAAGGGGTCGAAACCCGGGCCCTCGGGTGCGGCGATCAGGCAGGTGAACGACGCGCCTGCGAGGCGCTGCACGGCGGCCTCAGGAAGGTCGGGTACCCCGGCGAGGACGATCCGTTCACGGACCGGCTCCCGCGCCAGGCACTCCAACTGCTGGGAGCGGCCCTGGAGGCCCCAGCCGGAAAGCTGCTGTTCCTTGAGACGCCACAATCGGGCGAGCCCCGCCCATCGTTCGGACTCCACCATATCCCTGAGCCGTCGGGCGGCGGTCTCCGGGGTGAGGGCGGCCTCCTGCAGCGAACGCTCGAGCCCCGCCAAGGCGGTGGCCAGACCCAGGCTCCATCCGGCCCCTTCCTCCTGGCCGGGCGGGATCGGAAACACCGACGCGTGGGGTTTCCAGTCCTTGATGGACTCCAGGGTCTCGACCCAGGCAAGGACCTCGGCTCCCTGCGGAGCGCAGTCGGTCTCGAGGAACCATCCCGGCGTGACGACCCGGGGGGCCAGGCAGGCCCCCTTCTCCGCGAGCGCCTGTCGGAGCCGTCGGCCTCCCTGCGCCGTCGGCACCACCACGACCATCCCGGGCAGCTCGTCACGACGCGCCCAGAGCCAGTCCACCACCGCCCCCAGGAAGGGACGGTCACAACCCAGGAAAACCCGACGATCCATCGATGTCCTTTCTCCGCTCACCCTGTCGATCCTACGGATGCCCTGTGACAAATGCCGTCACTGGGTACAACCCCGCACTTCTCCCCAAGTGGACAACAAGCCAGCGGGATTGAACAGGAGGGGCTGGGGACCGTGACACGTCACGGCACCTGGGGTCGCGTCGGGCCCACGTAGGGCTTGGCGCCGAGTTCCCGGTTCTGGGTGTGGTCCACCTGCAGCAGGGCCGGATCCTGCGTCGTCGGCGCGCCAATAAACCCATGGTAACGCCCCATCCAATAGGCCAGCAGCCAGGCACCGGGTTCCACCACATCCTTCCCCCCCGCCCCGCCGTCCGCCTGCATGACCCAGTGGTCCCAGCGCAGCGGTTCCGTCTCCCGTGGCGGGAAGGTCCGGGTCCCGCCCTTCAACGCGACATAGCCCTGCGGTGTCCGGAGATCCGTCCGGTGGGAGTTCTGGTACGACCAAACCCGGAGGTCCAGCGGCCATCCGCGGAGATGCTCCACCGAGGCCTCGGGATCGATCTCGTTGCCCGTGAGGGCGGCGTAGAGGTAGTTGAACCAGGGATTCTGCTCCACGCGCACCACCTCATAGCCCCGCTCGTAGGCCCGGCGGTAGACCGCGTGGAGATCCGGGTCCGTCTCGAGACGCAGCAGGTTCCAGAGACTCCAGAACGAGAGCTCGTCGAGGAAGTGCAGGACGCTGTCGGGTGGGAACGTGTTCCGCGCGCGCAGCGTGTAGGCCGGATAGCCGAGGTCGACGAGTTGACGGTAGGCGTCGGCAAATCGGGTCTCCCCCGTGACGACCGCTGCCGTCTTGATGAAGGACAACAGCTCCTGGGCCTGCAGCCCGCGGTCGTACTTGCCCTCGTCGGTCAGGAAATACTCCGGATCCCATCGACCCCATCGGGTAGGCTTGCCGTCGAGATCCACCAGCTGCCAGCGGTTGCGGATGAGGTGGTCCGCGACCCGTGCGAGATAGCCGCGGGCCTGGGTGATTTCCGGTCCTTCCGCGACAAGGTCGAGGAACAGGCTGAACGCGTAGAAGTGCGAACAGAGCTCATCCGAGGAGGTGTCCCCCTTCCACTCGAACCGTCCGTCGGCCGTGTCGTGCCACTCCGCCGCATAGCCACCGGAGCCGTGTCCGGCCTGATGTCCCTGCTCGCCCTTCGCCCAGACGGATCGGGCCGGGAAACCCGGGATGCCGGTCATGGCCTCGAGCCATCGGATGGCGTGGAACGTATTCGTCGCCTCCCGGCGCGCAGCCGGGTCGCCCGTCACCGCAAACCGGTAGCACTGGGATGCCAGATAGTTCCCGGAGTAGCCGCCGTCGTTGTCGCTCACCTCCCGGACGAACTCGTTGAGGCTGGGCTCCCATTCCAGCTTGTGGACGAACCCCAGCCGCTTCTGTCCCCACTCCTCGAGGTGACGTTCGTAGTACGCCGCCTTCCGAGCCAGCGTGTAGGGCTCAAACCGGATCAGGCCGAGACCGGCATCGGTCGCCAGACAGACCGTCCGGCCCTGCGCGGCGATGGCCTGGACCCGTTCGCCCGGGATCCAACGGCGTCCCGCGTAGTAGTCGAACCGCCCCTGGTGACGGCGGATCGCGCCGCGGGAGGTCCCGATCCAGAGGTCGCCGTCGAATCCGGGCGCGAGGCAGAGCACATCCTCGAACGGCAACCCGTGCTCTCCCCGCAGGGACGTCAGCGACATCCCCCGCAGCAGCCCCAGGCCTCGATCCGTGCCGAGGTACAAGGTTGGACCGAGACTCAACGCGTCCCGGACTTGGGTCGACGGGAGACTGCCCCAGTCCCAGGCCTGGTCTGAGGCCCACGTGTAGGCGTCGAGCCCCCCGAAGACGCCGCCCGAGTACGGGGCGACCCGGCCGGCACCGACGGCATACAGCATCTCCGCATGGGGAACGACCCGATGGAGGGTGAATCGGGCCCGGTTGGTGGAGAGGAGTTCCGGAACATCGCCCCGGAATCGCCACAACTGTTCCCCAGCAGCCGCCACCGGTTCGCCGCGGAACGACGTCACATCGCGGACCCCCGGCAATGCGATCCGGGTCCAGCCGTCCCCTGTGGTCCGGTGCAGCGCCCCGTCCGAGACCGCCCAGAGAGTCTCCCCGGTCACCACAAGACGCCGCACGGCCGGGAGATCCCCGCGGACCGGGACCAGGGCCCCTCCATCGAGCTGCGAGACCCCCTTCGCCGTGGCGACCCAGAACGTCCCACGGAATCCCGCCACGGCGACAACCGGGTCGGACACCGGGATGATCTGACCGACCTCCTGAAGGTACGGTGTGTCCGGGATGGGGTGGTGGCCCTGGAACGTCCCTGGGATGCGCCGCGTCTCCGCAGCGGTCGTTGCGAGACAGGACAGGAACGCGACGACAACGAGGACGACGGGGATCCGGCGGGTCATGCACCGCAGGATACCGACCCGAAGATCGGGGTCAGCCGCCGAGTTGGAGTGGGCTCACCGCGTCCGACCCCATTGGCGGAGGCCGATGCCGACGCCGATCCCGGCGAGGCTCGCGAGTGCGGGCAGGCTCCCCTGTCCGACCTGGACCAGGGCCACTCCTGGGCAGGCCCCGGTCAGGGCCCAGCCGACGCCGAAGAGGATCGCGCCCGGGATCAGTCCCCGATGGAAGGTCGCGTTGGGGAGCTTCAACCCCTTGCCGAACGTCATGAAGACGAGCACCAGCAGATTCACGGCCAGGGCGAAGGCGGAGAACAGCCGCAGGTCGCTGAAGACCAGCATGCGATGCAGCTCCCCGTAGTCGGTGAACCCCAGTCGACCCACCACGAATCCGAGCAGCAGTCCCGGCAGCGCCGATCGCAGGAGCAAGGGACTCATCGGAGGATCCTTTCCATGAGAAGCGATGTGAGGATCGCCACGCCGAAGAACGTCCCGGTCGCCACGAGACTTGGCATCTGGAGTCGACCGCATCCACTGAGTCCGTGACCGGAGGTGCAGCCGCCGGACCACCGGGTGCCGAATCCCACGAGGATCCCACCGCCGAACAGGACCGCCACCGCGCCCCAGCCCTCGCCGAAGAACCGATGGAACTCGGGGGCCATGCGGAGGTGTCCCCAACCCTGTCCCCCGACCCATCCCGCCAGAGCCCCACCGAGCATCATCGACACCACGAAGACCAGCGAAGGCAGCCGCTCCGGGGGTGCGGAACCGGATCCGAAGCAGGCCGAGGCCGGTGCGGAAGGCGCCGACGGAACCCCGCAATCGGGGCCGACCGCCGGGCGGTCGGTCTTGGAGGGGCCCGACCCGAGGAGGGATCGTTCGAGGAGTCCAGAGACGCCCAGAGGGACCCCGCGAAGCCAGGCATACAGCGCCGCGGTTCCCGCCAGACCCAATCCGCCGAGCCACCAGGGCCAATAGGTCGCGTTCATGAGCAAGGGAGCCTAGTGGAGCCCGGGCCGGAACCCCAGCGTCCAGTCGCTGTTCCGTCCCACAGCCGAGCTCTCGAAGCCCCGAGGTTGCGCCCCGGTGGATCCCGGACACACTCCGCCCCTCCATGTCGCACGTCTCGTTCCGTCTCGCCGCCGCCTTGATCCTCGCATCCCCCGTCCTCGTGTCCGGTCAACAGGCCGCCTGGGCGGCATCGACGACCGGAGGCCGCCCCCCGATCGCGGCCCGCGTGTTCAGCGAATATGTCTCGACCTCGTCGCTCGGCGGGAACGGCGCCGAGGCGGGGTTCTACCAGGTCGGATTGCAGGCCCAGGTCCCCTTCCCGATCTGGGGTTCCCTGAGCGGCAGCCTGGGTCTCGGCGCGGAGAACCGGGGGTATGATTTCCGGAACCTGGACCGACTCTATCCCGGGATCCAATCGCCCCTCGACCAGGTGATCGCCACCCGGGTGGCGCCGGGACTCAGCTATCGGATCGACGACAAGTGGCGCCTGTTCGGGGGTGCCTCCTGGCTCACCAGCGGCGGCGTGGGGACCTCCATCAGCTCCGCCACGATGTGGGGCGGTGCGGGCGGCGCTCTGTACCAGTGGACCCCGGAGTTCCGACTCGCCTTCGGCATCACGGCGGCTCAACGCGTCGGGGAGTCCGTCCTGGTCGTGCCCCTGCTCGGCTTCAACTGGCAGATCGATCCCAAGTGGAACCTCGTGGGCGGCAATGTGGCCGATGCCATCAATGGTCCGACCCTCGGCGTCCAGCTGAGTCGTGAGCTCTCCGAGCGGTGGACGGTGTTCGGACTCGGCGGGTTCATCGCCACCTTCACCCGGTTCGCATCGGATTCCTCGATCCCGGACGGATCCCTCCGCAACCGGGCAGGATCGATCCAGGTCGGCACCGAATGCCGGCTGGACGACACCTTCACGGTCCGCCTGTCGGCCGGTGCCCGTGTCTTCCAGCAGTATGCGTTCCGCGACGCCTCCGGGAACCAGGTGACGGCAGCCAATGCCGACACCTCCGCGGTGGTGGCCTTGTCGGTCCGGGCTGCGTTCTGAGGCGACGCGGCCCCTACTCCCTCACCGCCCAGCCCGCTTCTTGCCGGACAGTGCCGGTCGGCCACCCGGCCTTTTTCCGGGACGACCAGGACGCGCCCCTGGAGGACCTCCGGCACCCTTCGGCCCCCTTGGCCCTTTCGGCCCTCCCGGCGCTCCCGGTCCTCTCGACCCTTTCGGCCCTCCCGGTCCCCTCGACCCGGACTTCGCGGCACGGGCCTTCTGGAATTTGTCCCGTCGGATCGGCTCGATGGTCTTGGTCCGCGACCGCGGGCTGAGCACCAGCGGGCAGCCCTCGAAGCCGAACACCCGACGCAGTTCCCCGGCGAGGTACTTCTCGTAGGCGGGGGTGAACAGATCCTTTCGGTTCACGAACAACAGGAACGTCGGCGGGGCCTGCTGCACCTGGGTCCCGTAGAAGAACTTCAGCCGATGCCCCTGCTTGCTGACGGGCTGCCGACGCTCGATGGCGTCAGCGAGGGTGCGGTTCAGGACCGCGGTCGCCACCTTCTGACGCCACTGGGCCGCCACGTAGCGGATCGCCTCGAGGAGGCGGTCGAGCTGGAACCCATCCTTGGCCGAGGTGAAGAGCACCGGGGCGTGGTCGAGGAAGAACAGCCGGGAATGCACCCATTCCCCGAACTCGGCGAGGGTCACC
>Ga0209770_10001914_pt1 | contig 10569 bp, 11 predicted proteins | sample LauGreSu1BDMLBDD_2_FD_187572 | JGI IMG/M metagenome (GOLD analysis project Ga0209770, IMG submission 187572) | Freshwater lake microbial communities from Lake Michigan, USA - Su13.BD.MLB.DD (SPAdes) (version 2) | ecosystem: Environmental > Aquatic > Freshwater > Lake | place: Lake Michigan, USA...
TTGCAACCGCATCATTCCAATCACGGGCATCGATCTCATGGCCTAAGTGCAAATTGGCATCGATCGTATCCATGCCCTGGTCCTGTAGTTGGTAGGCCTTAATTTTTTCTGTTAGCCCAATACCGCGACCCTCATGATCACGTAAGTAAATGATGTAGCCATGACCATGTGATTGAATCAAATTAATTGAGGCCTCTAGCTGTTCACCGCAATCACAGCGCTGTGAATGAACAACATCGCCGGTAAAGCACTCACTGTGTATACGAACCATCGGCTTTAATCCTGGCTCTCCAAAAGCAATAACCGCATGCTCTCTTTGACGTAACCCAGGAAATGTTGCGATCTTCCACATGCCACTTCGAAGTGGCAGCTGTGCCCATTCAAACTTAAACTCTGGTGACTCAATTAATGACTTGATTGGGTTGGCCTGAACATATTCCTTTAATTCAGCAACAGAGATAACTGGAATTGAGTGCTCTGTGGCAAAGGCGGCAAGTGATTGCCCACGTGCCATGGAGCCATCCTCATTGACGATTTCAGAAAGAAGGCAGAGCGGTGATGCACCAACTAGTTGTGACAGTGCAACACCAGCTTCTGTGTGACCACCACGGGCTGCTAATCCCCCGTTATCTGCAATCAATGGAAAGACATGGCCCGGACGAATGAAATCTGTGGCAACAGATGATGTATGAGCTAGTGCTCTGACGGTATTTGAGCGCTCTTGCGCACTCACTCCCGTTGTTATCCCTGGCTTGTAATCAACGCTGACAGTAAAGGCGGTCTTTTTTGAGTCCTGGTTTTCTTCCACCATTAGTGGCAGATGTAATGTGCGAGCACGCTCTTGCGTCATAGCAACACACAAAATTCCGGTTGTGTGGCGCACCATAAAGGCAACCTTTTCGGGTGTGGCTTTTTCAGCCAGAATCATTAAATCGCCTTCATTTTCACGATCAGCATCATCTGTAACAATGATGAGATCGCCATTTTTATAGGCAGCTAGTGCTGCTTGGAGATTACTCATGACTTATCTCCCTTGGCTAACAAACGCTCCACGTACTTAGCAAGCACATCAACCTCAATGTTGATCAGATCCCCTGGCAATAATGTTGAAAGATTGGTGCGCTCTAGCGTTTCTGGAATAAGCCACACAGTTAGAACATTGTTCTCATCATTATTTGAGCCAACGGTTAAAGAAACACCATCTAGGCAAATAGAGCCTTGATTAACGATGTATTTGCTCAAGTCAGCCGGCACGGTGATATCAAACTGTGCCCACTTATCCCCTGGCGTTAATCCAACAACTGTTGCAACACCATCGACGTGTCCCTGGACCATGTGTCCACCCATGCGGGCATTTAGCTGGGCAGCAAGTTCTAGGTTTACAGGACTGCCCACAAAGATTTGAGAAAGTGAAGTCAGATTAAGTGTTTGCACCATGACATCTGCTGTGAAAGCTGTGCCATCAATTGAGGTGGCAGTTAAACACACTCCGTTAACAGCAACCGAATCACCTACTGAAATCTCTGAAATAAGCCCTGGTGCGTTAATAGTAAAGATGGCAGATGTCTCACTCTTTTTGATAGCGGTGATTGAGCCAAGTTCTGCGATAAGTCCTGTAAACATCACTCACCATTCCTGATCCGATAGACCGACTTAACATCGCCATCTAGCACCTGCGTGCTCAGGTGATCCATTCGCATTTGGTCGGTAATCGTGGTTGGGTAATCAAAGGCAAAAAAGTGCTTGCCGGTGCCTAATAGCGTTGGTGCTTGATACATGATCAATTCATCCAGCAAGCAGCCATCCAACATCGCACTACCTAACGTTGGTCCAGCCTCCACGAAGACATGATTGATGCCCAATTCATTCAACTTTTCAACCAAGACATCAAGATCCTTAGATTTCACAACAACAGTCTTTGCAGCATCATCAAAAACTTTCGCATCTGTTGGTAGCTCTTGCTCTCCACAAATAACACGAATTGGATTAGCCCCATACCCAGGGAAATCTCCACGTGGAATCAAATGTGGATTATCTGTAATAACAGTATTGGTGCCCACAAGAATCGCATCTGCCTGACGGCGCAGCATTTGCACATCGGCCCGCGATAATTCATTGCTAATCCACTGTGAAGTTCCATCTGCTGCTGCAACTTTGCCATCTAGGGTTGCTGCAACTTTCCAGGTGAAGAATGGTCGGTTCTTTCTAATCTTCATCAGCCAGGCACGGTTAGAAAAGGCGGCCTCATCTTTTAGAACACCCTCAACAACAGTGATGCCAGCTGCGCGAAGCGCTGCTGCTCCTCCGGCGGCGCTTTCATTAGGGTCAGTAACAGCAAAGACAACTGTTGTAATACCTGCATCAATAATCACTTGAACACATGGTCCGGTTGTTCCTGTGTGATTACATGGCTCAAGTGTCACAACAATTGTTGCGCCTACTGACTTGTTTCCTGCAGCTTTAATCGCAACTACCTCTGCGTGATCGGGAGAGTTAACACGATCATGAAAACCTTCGCCCACAACATTGCCGGCTGCATCAATGATTACTGCGCCAACAATTGGGTTAGGGGCAGTCTTTCCCAGTCCTTTTTCGGCAAGGGCAATAGCACGTTGCATTGCAACTGTGTAATCCATCTTTAACTCCCCTGCTCTTTTTATAGTTACAAAGAGGCTTCCGGGGTGGGTGCACAAAGAAATGCACAAAGAAGGTAGGCGCAAGCCCACCCTTTGTTGGTTTCCTCTCATCCGGACTTTAACCGTCGGTCTCAGAATTTCACTGAGTCAACCGATACCTGGCAGGCATCGGGTCGCGGACTATAACCGCCGGTTCGAAATTACATCGACCCCGGAAACAACGTCGTAATTCTACTCTTGATTTAGTGGTGCTGGAGACATGAAAAACCCCGCCTATCTGCCGGATAACAGATCAGCGGGGTAATTCAATACTTATGGTTTAGCTGCAACCAGATGTGTTTCCGCAACCTTCGCAGACGAAACATGCACCTGACATACGCATCTTCACACCGCACGTCATGCACAGTGGAGCATCAGACTTGATTCCCATTGATTCAAGTAGATCAGATGAAGATCCGATTGTTGCTGCAACTGGTGCAGCTTCAATCTTTACCGCAACTGGCTTACTTGCAACCGCAGGAGCCGCCGCAACCGCACTTACTTTTGGGGTATCGGTTTCCTTTGCAAGCTCTGTGTACTCGCCACCATTATCTAGTGCTGCTTGACGCTCTGCTGCTGTGTAGAGACCCATTGCAGAACGTTGTTCAAATGGTAGGTAATCAAGTGCTAGACGACGGAAGATGTAATCCATCATGGACTGTGCCATGCGAATATCTGCATCATCTGTCATACCTGCTGGCTCGAAACGCAAGTTTGTGAACTTCTCAACAAATGTTTCTAGTGGAACTCCGTATTGAAGTCCGATAGATACTGCAATTGAGAACGCATCCATTACGCCGGCCAAAGTTGAACCCTGCTTGCCTAGCTTTAAGAACACTTCACCAAGTGCGCCATCAGCATATGCACCAGCGGTCATGTAACCCTCTGCGCCGCCAACAGCAAATGATGTTGTTGTTGCAGGACGTGACTTAGGAAGACGCTTGCGAACTGGAGTAGACAAATCTTCTTCTACAACTGCTTCCTTCTTCTTCGCCTTGCCATCTGACAGTGGCTGACCAACCTTGCAGTTATCACGGTAGACAGCGAGCGCCTTGATACCCATGCGCCATGCTTCGATGTGAACTTCTTCAACCTCTTCAACAGTTGCATCCTCAGGAAGGTTTACTGTCTTTGAGATCGCACCTGACAAGAATGGCTGGCATGCAGCCATCATGCGAACGTGGCCCATTGGAGCGATTGAACGCTGTCCTAGTGCGCAGTCAAATACTTCGTAGTGCTCTGGCTTTAGTCCTGGAGCATCGATGACGTGACCGTTTGCTGCAATGAACTCAACGATTGCTTCAACTGTCTCTTGTGCGTAGCCAAGCTTTTCTAGCGCTAGTGGAACTGTCTGGTTAACGATCTGCATAGATCCGCCACCGACTAGCTTCTTGAACTTAACGAGTGAGAAGTCAGGCTCGATACCTGTTGTATCGCAATCCATCATCAAGCCAATTGTTCCGGTTGGAGCAAGTACTGAGATCTGCGCGTTGCGCCATCCGTTCTTATCTCCTGTTGAAAGACATGCATCCCAGGCCTTGTTTGCCTCTGCCCACACATCGCGGTCAAGAGTTGTTTCAGACTTTGCAGCAGATGATGCTGATGCGTGCTTGCGCATAACACGTGCGTGTGGCTTAGCATTTTGTGCAAAGCCTGCGTACGGTCCAACGATTCCAGCTAGTTCTGCTGAACGCTTGTAGGTAATACCTGACATCAATGATGTGATCGCACCAGCTAGTGCGCGGCCACCCTCTGAGTCATAAGCAAGACCTGATGCCATAAGCAGTGCACCAAGGTTTGCATAACCAATACCTAGTTGGCGGTATGCCTTAGTGGTATCGCCAATTGCCTCTGTTGGGAAATCTGCGAAACAGATTGAGATATCCATCGCTGTGATGATTAGCTCTGCTGCCTTACCAAATGACTTTGCATCAAATGATCCGTCAGACTTAAGGAACTTCATCAAGTTAAGTGAAGCCAAGTTACATGATGAGTTGTCTAGTGACATGTACTCAGAGCAAGGGTTTGACGCATTGATGCGACCTGTCTCTGGAGTTGTGTGCCAATCATTGATCGTGTCATCAAACTGAACACCAGGATCAGCACATGCCCATGCAGCTTGTGCGATCTTTGTAAACAATGCACGTGCATCAACAGTTTCAATAACTTCGCCAGTTGAGCGAGCTGTTAATCCAAACTGCTCTCCCTTTTCAACTGCCTGCATGAACTTGTCTGATAGACGAACTGAGTTGTTTGCATTCTGGTACTGAACAGAGATGATGTCTTTTCCACCAAGGTCCATGTCAAAGCCAGCATCGCGTAGTGCGCGAATCTTGTCTTCTTCGTTGACCTTTGTCTCAATAAATTCTTCGATATCTGGGTGATCAACATCTAGAACAACCATCTTTGCCGCACGGCGCGTAGCACCACCTGACTTGATTGTTCCTGCAGATGCATCAGCACCACGCATGAATGAAACTGGACCAGATGCTGTTCCGCCAGACTTTAGAAGCTCCTTTGAAGAACGGATGCGTGAGAGGTTAAGACCTGCTCCTGATCCACCCTTGAAGATCATTCCTTCTTCGCGGTACCAGTTAAGAATGCTGTCCATAGTGTCATCAACTGACAAGATGAAACATGCTGATACTTGCTGAGGCTGAGCTGTTCCAACGTTGAACCACACTGGTGAGTTGAAAGAGAAGATCTGGTGCATCAGCATGTGTGTTAGTTCGTGTTCAAAAATTTCTGCATCTTTATCAGTTGCAAAGTAACCGTGCTCTTTGCCGGCCTTTGTGTATGTCAACACAACGCGATCGATTACCTGCTTCAAAGACCATTCGCGATTTTCAGCACCTAGTGCGCCGCGGAAGTACTTTGTTGTAACGATTGTTGATGCATTTACTGACCAAGTATCTGGATACTCAACACCGCGTTGCTCAAAAACAGTCTCACCCGTTCTCCAGTTCTGCTGCACTACATCACGGCGCTCCCACTTAACTTGATCGTACGGGTGCACTCCTTCGGTTGTGTAGATGCGTTCGATCGTCAAGCCCTTACCCTTGAGGGTGTTGTGAGCCTTGATTTTCGCTGGTCGGTTGATGACCGTCTCTGACATGTGTGGTTCCCCGTCTTCTATTTATGAGTTAATTTTTTGAGATGCGTTAGTGCTTTGTTCTTTGGTACTTGTACTTGGAGCAATTGGGGAATTGCTAGAAGGCAGAGCACGGAGAAGTGCGATCTCACCTTCGAAGTCTTCAAGGGAGGCAAAGTTACGGTACACAGATGCATAACGTAAGTAGGCAACCTCATCTAGCTCTCGGAGTGGCGCAAGAATTGCCATTCCGACTTCTTGTGCTTCTATTTCTGCTTGTCCGGTGCCTCGAAGGGTCTCTTCAACGCGCTGGGCTAACAAAACTAAATCGTCCTCATTGACCGGACGTCCCTGGCAGGCTTTGCGAACGCCAACCAATACCTTCTCGCGGCTAAATGGCTCTGTGGCCCCGCTTCGCTTAATAATGTTTAGAAGTGAGAGCTCTTGAGTTGAGAATCGCTGGCCGCACTGAGGGCACTCGCGACGACGGCGGATTGCTGTGCCATCTTCAACTGGACGAGAGTCCACAACGCGGGAATCATCAAATCTGCAGAATGGGCAATTCATCTCGGCGTGTCCTCCAATCAATGCTCGATATTTGTAACTTCGGGTGTAATGGGCTTTTTTGAGCGGATTTGGAATATTACCCCAAAACCACTACTAATGGAAGTTATTCTTCCTTTGACCCCTACATCTTGTGTTAACTATAAAGCATTGGTTGAGGATTTTCCTGTCGAGTAGGTTAAAACTTACTGAACGGCGTGTCGGGACTACTTCAGCGGAACGCGCAGCCTCTGTCCAGCCTGTAGATCAAAGCCTGAGAGGTTATTTGCCTCGCGAATATCGTTAACCAGCCCCTGCACATCCCCAGTTGCATAGGCCGCGGCCACAGACCACAGGGTTTCACCTGGGGCCACCACCACGATCTCGTATGAAGGCGCTGTGCTTGCCTCGACCTGTCCGGCCCCGGACTGAGAAGCAAAGCCAGCTGCCATCACAACGGTCAGCGAGAGAACAACGAAGGTGCGAGCAAGTCGACCACGGCGAGTTAGCCTGCCGGACGGATTGGCCTGAAGTGCCTGATTTACAATGCTTTTAGAGGTGTTTGAATTAAACCCTGTTGTAAATGTAACTGCGCTCATCGTTTTCTCCTGCTGTCTTACCTTGGGGAAGGTATTCGAACAACTGTTCGAATAAGACAATTAAACACCCTCCCACTGACAAATAGCAAGAAAAATTCGAACAGGTGTTTGAATTTTTGGTGAACTTGTGTCACCCTTAAGCCATGGCAAAAGTAACTGAACTCCCAGACAGCCCAGAAGGCCCACACGGCCTCACCGCCCGTCAGCTCAAGATCCTTGGAGCTATCAAGGATGCCCTTGAAAACAACGGCTATCCCCCTTCAATGCGAGAGATCGGCGTTGTCGCTGGCCTGACCTCCCCTGCCTCAGTTAAGTATCAATTAGAAGCACTTGAAAAGAAGGGCTTCATCCGCCGCGACCCAACCCGTGGCCGCGCACTAGAAGTTTTGATGCCAGATGAAAAGACTGCAGAGAACTCCACACCAGTAGATGCCACCCGCTACATCCCACTTGTCGGTCGCATCGCAGCCGGTGGTCCCATCACAGCAGAGCAATCTGTTGAAGAGACCTTTCCACTTCCAGAATCACTTGTTGGCAGCGGCGAACTCTTTATGCTCAAAGTTGTTGGTGAATCAATGATTAACGCAGCTATCTGCGATGGTGATTACGTCGTTATTCGTTCTCAAAAAGATTGCAACAACGGAGAGATCGTTGCAGCAATGATTGATGGCGAAGCAACGGTAAAGACCTTCTCGCGCAAGAACGGCCACATCTGGCTACTTCCTGCCAACGATGATTTTGCTCCTATCGATGGAGATAACTGCGAGATCCTCGGCAAGGTGACTGCCGTACTTCGTTCCGTTCGCTAACGCTTACGGCTTGATGTAGATCTTGCCATCCTGCTCTGTTACAACATAGCGCGTCAATGGCAATCTTGCTGGCCCTGATTGTGCAGCCCCGTCATATGGACTGAAGTAACTCATATGACAATTACAGACAAGCTCTGTTTTTTCAGCAACAACTTTGCATCCTGCATGTGTGCAAATAATGCTCACTGCATAGATTTTGCCGTTAAGACGTGAAAAAGAGAATGAGGTGTACTGGTTTTTCGCAGTATTTACCTCAATGATCTTTACCTGACCCTCTTTAATCTCAGAGGAGTTAGCAACAAAAGCGCCATCTGGAGTTGGAGATGGCGTTGGCGTTGGTGAAGGAGTTTGCGTTGCTGTTGGCGTTGGCGTTGGCGTAGCTGATGCACTCGGTGTCGCAGAAGCAGTTGGGCTAGGCGTTGCAGATGCTGATGCAGATGGTGTTGCAGATGGCGTTGCCGATGCACTTGGCTTTGCACTCGCACTCGCAGTTGCCGTAGCAACCTTTGCACCTTGCTTCCAGACCAGCTTTCCCTTGGACTTAACAACTGTGTAGACATAGCCGCGAAAAACAACCTTCTGCCCAACTCTGGCCGCCTTTAGCGTTGGCCCTGCCGCAACAGCCAAGGAAGGAAAAAGTAGAAACAGAGCGGACAGACCCAACCCACCGACCACTTCTCGTCGGCGCACAACCTTTTGGATCCAAGAACTCATCTCCAGAAAGTAATGCAGACGGCTGCTTATTTCCTGTTAAAACAGGTATTTAACCTAACGCTCACCCAACATTCACCCAGACCATGCATCTGCGAAACCTTGGCACCTCACCATAAGCCCATGGACTCAAACAACCTGCTCAGCCTTTTGATCACCAATCAATTCGCAGTTGACCACCACATGCAATTTGAAAGTGAAGAGCGCGGTCGTTTTGCCCGCTCTCGCCGAGCAATGGAATCTCACGACCTAGAACTACAAGCACAGATCGCAGAGCGCACCATAGCGATCTAAACAATCTTCTCTAATCCCCTTAGAGAACTCTTCCATTTGAGGGAATGGATACGAGATATAACCCCCGTGGCCCTATCGCCGCGGGGGTTATTCTTTATCCATGCCCAAAGATCCATCCCGTGAAGCGCACTTTCCTGCCATTGAAAAGAAGTACGGCGAGAAGATGGCCTACTGGTTTAAGGTCATGGCAAAACTTGAGGGCAAGAAATACCCAGAACAAATAGCGCACTTAAAAGAAAACTACGGTTTTTCGCAAGCCCATGCCAACGCTCTTGTTATGTATTCCAGAGGCTCTGAAAGTTCAAAACGATTTGCCACACCAACAGAGTTTTATAAATCAGTTACTCCCCAGCAAGCAAAAACAATCAAGGCGATCTTTAAAGCGATCACCACAAAGTACCCAGAGCTAGAACTTGTCATCGCCTGGAACCAGCCCATGGTCAAACTCGATAAGCACTACATCTTGGGCGTATCTGCATCGACCAAGCATGTCTTGCTTGGGACGTGGGATGAAAAGGTATTAATGCAGTTTGCTCCTAAGTTTAAAGAGGGCAACGCTCTTAAAAAGATTATCCAATTACCCAATGACTGGGATGTGGATGTGAAGTTGATCCAGGCAGTTGTTAAAGCGAGCCTTGCAAATCTGAAGTAGCAATTTCTTGCATTAGAGCTCCTGACGAATAACCTCGCCGAATATTTCTTTCTCACCCACAGCCAATGTTATTGCTGCTTTTGCCTTTGATGTAATAACAAAGTTATAGATCCCAGCCTTGGCCACCCCGCTATAGCGAGCTAAATACAGATAATTTGTTCGCCCATATGGCTCATAAAACTTTGTGCGCTCATTAATCTTCATAGTTGCCTTAAAGCCATCTGGGCCAGTGATAACAACACTTGGCAATTGCGAGCTCTTTAATGCATTCTCTGGCTTCTTATCAACGATTAGTAGTTGGACTTCAAGCCCGTCGCCCTCTTGAAACTGGGCCCTAAAAGCTTTCTTTTGTCCTGACTTTGTAAAGGATGCACGTATTGCAAAGGAAACAGTGCCATCAACTAAAAGTGGTCCTTTAGCAGCGGTCGTGTCCGTATCTAACAAAACAACAGGCTGATGCGCAAAAGCTGCACTTGAGCTAAACACAAGTGCAGCAATTACTGCAATTACTAATCTGCGCATGGCCAAAACCTTAGGACTCGAAGTCCCCGCCTCGGCCAGTCAACTTCTTTTTGCTCTTTGCAGGTCGCTCATATGCAACCAAAAAGATTGCAACGACAACTACAAAAGCGCCAATGATAAATAGCTTGTCCAAGGAACTAGCCCAGTACTGCCCAGGTCACGAGTGCGAAGACTGCTATGCCCAAACCAACAATTGCAATTGCTGTCAGTGATAGCAGGTGACGTGAAGCTGCAATCTTCTTTGTTAGCTCAGATGGGTTAGCAACACGATTAAGGTCAACAAGTAGCGCCTCAGCCTCACGGATAGTTGCATACTGAGAAATGATTGCCAAAATTCCTGTAACTGCTGCAACGCCAATTACTAAGTACTTGGTCGCATCTGTTGCTGTATCAAACTTGCCAAATGCTGCCAAGACAAAGATGCCGATAAGCATAAAGTTTGGCGCCTTTTGAGCGTTGATAACCTGTGTGCGCTTGGTGTTCCAGAGTTCTAATAAGCCTTTTTCATCCATGTGGTTCTCTCCTTAACCCGATGTCCTGAAAGGGACATGGATAAAGGGTAGGTCACGCATATGAACTCTGCATGGCCAATATGTAACGACTCACTTAGAATCACTCAATGTCTCGCGTAGCCAAGGTCAAAAACGGGTTTGCCCCTAAGACCTGCCAACGC
>Ga0209770_10001916_pt1 | contig 10563 bp, 8 predicted proteins | sample LauGreSu1BDMLBDD_2_FD_187572 | JGI IMG/M metagenome (GOLD analysis project Ga0209770, IMG submission 187572) | Freshwater lake microbial communities from Lake Michigan, USA - Su13.BD.MLB.DD (SPAdes) (version 2) | ecosystem: Environmental > Aquatic > Freshwater > Lake | place: Lake Michigan, USA...
CGGTCGCGATGATCGGTCAGGATCTCGGATTCACCGACGGCGTGTACTACGCGCGCGGCACGGCGATCGACGATGTCTGGGCGCCCGAGCTGAATCCGTTCAACACCATCGAGAACCTCGAGTGGACGCGCATCGTGCGCCACCGCCACCACCTCGTGAAGCGCCGCGATGTGCACGGCAAGTCGATCTTCACCGATGCGCAGATGGAGACCTATCTCCAGCGGTTCGAGTACTTCTTCCTGCAGGACGAGCGCCGGGGGCTGCTGACGATCGACGCGACCGAGGGCGGCGTGCGGAAGGCGGGCACCGAGGTGCGCTCGCTCGCGGACACGCTGGCTGGATTCGCGCGGGAAGCGCTTCCGCCGATTCCCGCGCCGCGTCGCGAGCTCGACGCCGCCAGGATCGCCGCCGCTGCGGAACGGCTGCGCGCTGTGCTCGCGGATGTGCGGACGATCCACGAGGCGTCCCGCCGCACGGGCGAGGCGCTCTCGGAGCTGACCGGCGCCGCACCGCGAAGGCGCAGCGACGACCGTCTCTGGAAGGTCGTGGGCACGGAGCGCGAGCGCGTGGGTGCGCGGCTCGACACCCTGCGCCTGCTCGACGAGTTCAGCCAGGTCGGCGTGCTGAAGCGCGCGAAAGCCGACCGGCGCATCGAGCAGTCGGCCGGACTCGCGCCCGAGGAGAAGCAGCGGCTGCAGTTCGAGCGCGACCTGGCGAACGTGCGCTGGATCGAGGAGAGCTCGACGGAGTACGCGGCGCTTCTCGAGGCGACCGTGCGGAGGCTCGAGGGCGAGGCCGTGGCCGACGAGCCCGACGAGGCGGCTGTGACTGCGAGCAGCGAGGGTGCGCTGGGCCGAGCGCTCGGCGAGGCGAGCGTCGCGAGCGAGGTCCGCGCCGCGTTCGTGGTCCCGGTCGATCCGTGGCACGGCGGACTCGGGACGCCGCGCAGCCTCGCGGAGCCCATTGCGGGAAAGACCGCGATGCAGTGGACGCTCGAGCGGCTCGGCCGATCGAGGGAGGCCGCGTCGATCGTGCTGCTGGTTCCCGAGGGATTCGACATCGACTCGCTGATCGATCGGGGCACCATCGGGCTGCCGATCGAGATCCACCGCACGAAGGGCTCTCCATTCGGCCCGGAGCGCGCGGCGATCGCCGCGGCCCGGCTGTGGAGCGACAGCTCGTGGCGCGGCGGCATCGCGGGAGCGACCGTGTACGACGAGGTGCTCGCCCCGCGACCGACCTACGAGGCCATGCAGCGGCTGGGCATCACGGCCGCAGTGATCGTCGGCCCCGATTGGCCGCTCGTCGGCGTGACCGGCGAGGACGGATGCGACGCGCTGATCCGCCGCCATCGAACGCGTCCGGACCTGCTGCGGATCGTCTTCAACCAGTCGCCGCCGGGCATGTGCGGCGTGCTCGTGGAGCGCTCGCTGATGTCGGAGCTCGCGCAGGGCGGAAGGCGCGCGACCATCGGCTGGCTGCTCGCGTACGAGCCCTCGCGTCCGCAGCAGGATCCGATCTCGAAGGACATCTGCGTGCAGATCGACCATGTGGTCCGCCGGTCGCTCGTGCGCGCGGTCTTCGACACTCCGCGCAACATGATCCGGATGCGCCGTGCGATCGAGCCGGGGCTCTCCGACCGCGGAGGCGGCGTCGCGGGGATCGCGCCGCGGGCGGCGATCGAGCTGCTCGAGCACCAGCTGTTCGACACGGTCCCGTACTACACGCCCCAGCACCTGCTGATCGAGCTCAACACGGGGCGCCAGGGCTCGGGTTCGTCGAGCCCGCACCGGCTCGGCTCCGTGCAGCGACCTGTGATGACCGAGCGGCGGTTCGCGCGGCTCGTCGAGCAGGTCTCCGAAAGCCGCGACTGCGTGATGACGCTCTGCGGAGCGGGCGATCCGCTGCTGCACCCGGATGTCGCGCGGTTCGTGCGGATCGCGAAGGACGGCGGCGTGCGCGGCGTGCACATCCGCACCGAGCTCCTCTCCAACCAGGCCGTCGTCGAGTCCGTGATCGAGGCCGGTGCGGATGTCCTGAGCATCGAGATCGATTCGGACAGCGGGGCGACCTACCGGCGCATGCATGGCGTCGACCGCTACTCCGATGTGGTGTCGGGGATCGAGCGCGCACTGAATGCGCGACGCTATCTCGCCGGCGCGGACGGGGCGAGCGCACACGCCGTGCCCTGGATCGTGCCCCGCCTGCAGCGGCGGGTGGAGAGCTACGAGGACATCGAGTCGTTCTTCGACCGATGGCAGCACCTGATCGGGACGCCCGTGATCGAGGGGCCTCCGCCGTTCGAGCCGTCGCCGGAGCATCCGCCCGACCCGCTGGCGAGCGCCCTTGCGCCCGGACGCGCGATGTGGCGCGAGATGCTGAGGCGCATGCTCGTGCTCTCGGATGGAACGGTGCCGCTCTCGGAGCTCGACCTGCGCGGGGACCGGATCTTCGGCCATGTCGACCGGGGGCCGCTGCTCGCGCTCTGGCGCGACCTCGTCTCCCGGCGCAAGCAGATCAGGCGTGACCACGGCGAGACGCATCAGGACCTGAGGACGCGCACGCCATGAACGATGAGAAGGACCGGATTGCGCGCGATGTGGTGGCGGTCGTGATCGGCCGCGCGGGAAGCAAGGGACTGCCACGCAAGAACGCGCTGCCCGTCGCCGGCGTGCCGATGATCGCGCACACGATCCGGTTTGCGCTTCGGTCGCGCCTCGTTGGACGCGTGATCGTCTCGACCGATGGCGAGGAGATCGCCGCGATTGCGCGCGATGAAGGCGTTCCTGCGATCGCGCGCCCCGCGGAGCTCGCGAGCGACACCGCGACCGTCGACAGCGCGGTGCGCCACGCGGTGACCGTGTCCGGATCGGACGAGCCGATCGTGGTCATCCTGTACGGCAATGTGCCGGTGCGTCCGGCGGATCTCGCCGACCGCGCGGTCGCGCGCCTCGTGGAGAGCGGAGCAGACAGCGTGCAGAGCTACTACCGCGTGGGGAAGACGCATCCCTTCTGGATGTCGCGGATCGACGGGGACGGGCGCGTCGCGCAGTTCATCGAGAACCGAATCTACCGGCGGCAGGAGCTGCCGCCGCTGTACATGCCCGACGGAGGCGTGATCGCGGTGCGCCGGGCGAGCCTCTTCGACGTGCGCGAGGGCGAGCCGCATGCGTTCTTCGGCCGGGACCGTCGCGGAATCGAGACGCGCGAGGGCGAGGTGGTCGATGTCGACACCGCGCTCGACCGGTCGGTGGCGGAGGCGATCCTGGCGGCGCGGGCGGAGGTGCATGCATGAGCGGAACGGCGTTCATGGTCGGCGGAAGGCGGATCTCGATGGGGGGAGATCCGTTCGTGATCGCAGAGATCGGCGTGAACCACGATGGAAGCGTCGCGCGCGCGGCCGAGCTCGTGCATGCCGCGAAGGCAGCCGGCGCAGACGCCGCGAAGTTCCAGATGTTCGACGCGGAGATGCTGATGTCCCGGGACGCGGTCCTCGCCGCCTACCAGCGCGCGCGTGGCGCGCGCGATCCGCGCGAGCTGCTCCGAGGCCTGCAGATCGGGCCGGACGCGCTCGGCGCGCTCGCGGAGGAGTGCCTCCGGATCGGGATCGCGCCGATGGTGACCGTGTTCTCGCTTCCGCTCTTCGAGGTCGCCGCGACGCAGCCCTGGAGCGCGTTCAAGACCGCGTCTCCGGACATCGTGAACCTGCCGCTGCTCCGCGCAGCGAGCGCGCCGGGGAAGCCGCTCATCGTCTCGACGGGCGCCGCGACCCGCGAGGAGGTGGCGCGCGCCGCGCGGTGGCTGTCGCACCACGCAGACCTTGCGTTCCTGCAGTGCACGAGCAGCTATCCCGCCGCGGACGACCACGCCGCGATCGGCGGCATGCACGAGATCCTCGCGGTCACGAGCCGCGCGGTCGGCTACAGCGACCACACGCAGTCGGTCGATTCCGGCGCGATCGCGGTCGCTGCGGGTGCGTGCGTGCTTGAGAAGCACCTCACCTACGACCGCGCCGCCGCAGGACCGGACCACGCGGCGAGCCTCGATCCCTCGCAGTTCGGCGAGTATGTTCGCCTCGCTCGACGCGCGGCGCGCATGGTCGGATCGAGCCGCAAGGTCCTGCAGGAGGTTGAGCGCGATGTGCGGCAGGTGAGCCGCCAGTCGCTCGTCGCCGCGCGGCCGATCGCGGCGGGCGCGTTCATCACCGCTGCGGATCTCGCGGTGAAGCGGCCTGGAACGGGAATCTGCGCGAGCCGCTACGACGAGGTCGTGGGACGCCGCGCGCTTCGCGCGATCGAGGAGGACCGCGTGCTGACCGACGCCGATGTCGCGATGCGGGAGACCGTCGGATGAGGCGCGTCGCCGTGGTCACCGGGACCCGTGCGGAGTGGGGACTGCTTCGGCCGGTGTGCGAGGCGATCCGTGCGGAGAGGTCGCTTGCGCTCGAGGTGCTTGCGGGAGGGGCGCATCTGCTTCCTCCCGCCCGCACCATCGACGAGGTTCGCGCATTCGCTCCGTCGCTCCACGAGTTCCACATGCAGGTCGCCGGCGAGACCGGACGCCTTGCGGACGCGCGCGCGCTTGGCCGGGGAATCGTCGCGCTCTCGGATCACTTCGCGCTTCTCGCGCCGGATCTCGTCGTCGTGCTCGGCGACCGGATCGAGGCCTTTGCGGCTGCGAGCGCCGCCGCGGTCGGAGGCATCCGAGTCGCGCATGTGCATGGCGGCGATCGTGCGGAGGGCGTGGCTGACGAGTCGATGCGGCACGCGATCACGAAGCTCGCGCACATCCACCTCGTCGCGAGCGCAGAGAGCGCGCAGCGCGTGCTCGGGCTCGGGGAGCGGCCGGAGTCGATCCATCTCGTCGGCTCGCCGTCGATCGACGGGCTGTCCGCGCTCGGCCCGCTCGCGGACAGCCGCTTCAGCGCGCTCGGCGAGCCGCAGATCGTGTTCCTCATGCATCCCGTCGGACGGCCGGACGACGCGGAGCATGCAGACGCCTCGGCGCTCCTCGACGCATGCATCGCGCGTGGCCGCGTGCTCGCGCTCATGCCGAACATGGACCCGGGCCGCGCCGGAATCGTGCGCGCGATCGCGGAGCGCTGCGGATCGCTGCGGATCGCGGAGCACCTCCCGCGCGCGGACTTCATCGGGCTGCTGAGGCGGCCTGAGGTCGTCGCGCTCGCCGGAAACTCGAGCGCGGGGATCATCGAGGCGTCGGCGCTCGGGGTGCGGGTGCTCGACCTTGGGCGGCGGCAGCGCGGGCGCGAGCGCGCGGCCAACGTCGTGGGCTGCGCGGTCGCGGAGCGCGCGGCGCTCGACGACGCGTTCCTGCGGCTCCTGCGCGCACCGACGACGCCGTCGTTTCTCTACGGCGACGGAACGGCGAGCGCCCGCATCGCGCGAATTTTGGCGGAGTTCGACGAAGCGCGCTGCCCGGTCGCGAAGCTGAACGCGTTCTGAGGTCGCCCTGTGCGGGCGGGTCCGGATATCGACTCGAGGAAGCGGGGTCGAAACCGCCTTCGTGCGGGGCGCGGTGAACACCGGCGCCGCAACGGCCGATCAACGGATGTGGCGGTTCCTCGCGTGGGGAGCGCCGCGGTCCCCGCACGCAGGTGAGAACGATGCAAGCCCAGACCCACGACGCGCACATGCAGGTCGCCAACGCGGCCGTGAAGCAGCTCAGCCACATCGCGACGCTTCCCGAGGTGACGCTCGGCATCATCGAGCTCGTCGAGGATCCCACATCGAGCGCGCAGGACCTGAACGAGCTGATCGGCCGCGATCCCGCGCTCTCCGCGCGGATCCTGAAGGTGGTGAACAGCGCGTTCTACGGGCTTCCGCGCCAGATCGGCTCGATCAACCGGGCGATCTCGATGCTCGGGCTGAACGCCGTGAAGAACATCGCGATCGCCGCAAGCCTGGCGAAGCTGTTCCGTGGCGGCGCGCTCTGCGACCGGTTTGACGCGAAGGAGCTGTGGGACCACTCGATCGCCGTGGCGACCGCCGCGCGCCTTCTCGCAAAGGAGGCGCGCATGAGCTCGGTCGACGAGGCCTTCCTCGGCGGGCTGATGCACGACATCGGCATCATGGTCGAGCTGCAGTCGGACCGCGCGAAGCTCGCCAAGGTGTTCGCGGACATGCAGTTCGACGCCTCGGGCGCGCCTGCGATCGATTTCCGCATGGTCGAGCGTGCGGTGTTCGGTGCGGATCACGGGCACTTCGGCGAGGCGCTCTGCGAGCAGTGGAAGTTCCCGCGTTCGCTCGCGGTGGCGTGCGCGCATCATCACGATCCGATGTCGGGCCCCGCCGAGTCGAGGCAGGTCGCCTGGCTGATCTATGTGGCCGAGCGCCTTGCGACCGAGCAGGGTGGATTCCGTATGGACTTCCGCGACAGGGGAATCCCGCGCGAGGCATTCGATTCGCTCGGAATCAGCGAGGCGAACCTCGCGGCGGTGCGTGCGCAGCTCGGCGAGAAGCTCGCGGAGGCGCAGGCCACGCTCGCGGCGTGATCGTGGCGGAGTCGTCGCGGCGCGCGTAGCATCCGGCCCATGTCGGCGACGGTGCACATCGACTTCAACCGGCCTATCGCGCTGTTTCCTCTTCCATCGGTGGTGCTGTATCCGCATACCGCGGAGTGGATCATCGCTTTCGAGCCGCGATACCGTCAGATGGTCGAGGACTGCCTTCGGGCGCGCGAGGGCGGGCCGGTGCTCGACGCCGCGCCGATCGCCATGGCGACATACGCGGGGCGGTCATGGGACGGCGAGCGGATCGGCGAGCCCGCCCTGCGCCCGGCTGCCTGCGTAGCCAAGATCGTGGAGCATCGGGCGCTCCCCGACGGAAGGCACCAGATGCTCCTCCATGGATTCGCAAGGGCCCGGATCCAGACGGTCGCCGAGCCCGACGGGCGGCGCCTCTATCGCCTCGCCAGGCTCGAGCCAATCGATCATCGGCCGGGCGCGGCCCGCCGTCTTCCCGGCCTCGAGGCGGAGATCGGCGGCCTGATCGGTTCGGGCGAGCTGTCGCGATGGAAGCTGCTCGAGCCGGTCCGTGGCTGGATCAAGCGCGGCAATGTCCCGACGGCCTTCATCGTCGAGCAGCTCCTGATGCTCCTCTCGCGCGGCGACTCGCAGCGGTACAGGCTGCTCGAGGAGCCGAGCGGAAGGGTCCGCGCGCGGTTTGCCCTGAGCGAGCTCGCGCACCTTCGCGCGCTCCTTGACGGGGCCGCGGGGCGAGGCCTCGCACCGGCTCGCGGAGTCACTGGAAACTGATCAGCGGGATGGCTGCGTCGCGACCGCGTCGATGGCGCGGTTCCACTCGGCGAGATCGCGCGCGAAGCGGATCCGCAGGCTCTCGATCGCAGCCCGATCGCCCTCGACGGTCACCCGGTCGATCGTCTCGCCTTCCGAGAGGCCCTTGGCGACCGCGAGTCCCTCGATGATCTCGCCGAACGGCGCGTAGACGAGGTTCCAGCGGTCCTGCTCCTTGACCGTGAAGAAGATGCGCGTCGGCTTTGCGCGCGCCGTGGCGTCGTTGGTCGTGTTCGAGACGCAGAGGAGGCCCGGGCGGTTGAAGAGCAGCGTCGGCGTGAACTCGTGCGGGAGGGTGTACATCGAGTAGGTGTCGCCCGCCTGACGGACGACCGTTGAGAAGTCGCCCCACGTGCGGCCCGTGAAGTAGCCGCGCTCGACGAGATTGATGAAGCTCAGGCAGGTGCGAGGGGCGCGATCGACGGCGAGTCGGGCGCGGATGACGCCGCTCTTCTGCTCGAAGACGGCGACGAGTTCGGGCGTGGCTTGGGATTGGGCCGCGTCGGTGACCTCGCGCGTGTCTGTCGGGCGAGCCGTCGCGTCGTCGCAGGAGACGAGCGCCGCGCCTGTAAGGAGGAGCACGGCCGCGAGGATGCCTGAGCGGAGGCGGGATGGCCTGATGACGGCTGGCGTGGGGACGGGTGTCACGGAAATGGGCGACCGGCGGGTCCGTCGGTTCGATTGAGACTTCGGCATCGCTCAGCCCCCGTCCTCACCGGCAGGAGCACGCCGGGGTCCGCGTCCGGCGCGGCCTCCCCGGCCGCTGCGCGGGAGCTCGCGCTCGCCCGCCCCGGGGTCCGCGGCTGGATGAGTCGCGTCGAGATCTTCGGAGGGGGTGCCGGATTCGAGAGATGGGTCGGTCGAACGCGGGGACTCCCCGGGCGCCGGTGGGTTCGTGGTCGCCGGGCCGACGGCCCCGATCGCGCCACGCCGTGCCGCGAGCGACTTCTGTTCGAACGCGTCGGCACGGCCGAGGGAGTCGATGCTCGCGATGGCGTCCTCGACGCGCGCGGTCTGCGCGGCGTCTGCGTCGCCGAGCATGCTGCGGATCCGGACGAGCGCCTCGCGGACGATCGCGCGGCGGCGCTGCTGGACTTCGATCATCGCGAGCCGGGCGTCGATCTCGTCGGCGATGGAGGCGGGGCTTCTTTCGAGCAGCCGCGGGAGGATCCGGTCGGCGGACTCGCTGGCCTTGCGAGCGAGCGGCTCGAGGCGCTGGTAGATCGTCTCGAGCGCATCCAGCAGCGCGGTGCTCTGGTCGGGTGAGAAGGCGGGATGGGCCAGCGTCTCCTCCACCATACGCGAGAGCAGGCGTTCGTCCTCGAAGAGCGAGGGGTGCAACGCGCGCTGCCACAGCTCCACGAACGCGCGTCCGTCTCGAGGCTGCATCCGCGCGCGGATGCGGGCAAGCGCGTCGAAGTGGATCGTGCGGATGGCGATCTCGGTCGCAAACTCGCCATCGTCGAGCTCCGCGATCCGGCGATCGACCTGCGCGGCGAAGTCTGCGGGCGCGTAGCGCCAGAGCGTGCCGGCAGTGGTCTCTGCGATCGCTCGCGCGGTCTCCGAGTCGAGGACGACCCGGGTGCGGTCCTCGATCGCGGCCGAGAGAGCGCGCGCGTAGTCGGCGAGATAGGGCTCGAGCTGCGCGAGCGTCGCGACATCCACGCGTGCCTTCGGCAACAGCTCGAGCAGGCTGATCGGCGTGGACGGGAGGAGTGCGTGGCGCGGAAGCTCCTCGAGGCGCCACGAGAGGACCGCGCGGGCGTAGGCGCCTCGCGACACCGCGGGAGTCGCCGACTCGAGCGTGTCGAGCAGGCGGCGTTCCGCGGCACGGAGGTTTCGGACGGACTTGTCGCGAAGCGCGAGGAGGGCGACCAGCTCCGGGGTCGGTCGCGGGTCGTAGCGCTCCTTCGCCGGGTCGAAGGTGAACGCGGCCGGAAGAAGCCGCTGTATCTGGCGGACCGCGGGGCCGTTCTGCCGGTCGATGGCGGCGAGGTAGCTCGAGTGCGCGTCGAGCAGGTCGGATGAGCCGACGAGTGCCGGATCGGTCTGCCGGACGATGGTCAGGAAGCGCTCCCGCGGAATGGGCGCAGGCAGGACCGACTGTCGGAGGGTCTGTTCCGCGGCGGCCCGCAGGCGCTCTTGGCGGTCGAGAGGCGATTCGGCTGTCTGAAAGAGGACAGGCTGAGTCGGGACTCCGGACGGGACGATCCCGGACGGGACAGGCATGTCGGGCGGTGCGGTCGCCGCGTCAGTGCCGGTTGAGGGCGCAGGGTCTCCCGAGGGAGCGGCGGACTCGGAGGGGACAGGCGTGCTTGGTCGCGGTGCCTGTCCCGTTTGTGCCTGTGCCGCCTTGGACCCCGCCGAATTCAGATCCGGGGTCCCGAGGGGTGCCTGTGGCTGTGCCCAGACTGATGCGCCGACCCCATGGCAGGCCGCAATCGAAGCTAGCCAGATCGCTTTGGAAACGCCGCTCATTTCGGGAGTGTAAATCGGCGTTTCCGCCGCTACGCTTCGGAAATGCCGACTTTCTGGCTGCTGAAGTGCGAGCCCGACGCCTATTCGATCCGCGACCTCGAGCGTGACGGGGTGACCGGTTGGGATGGGATCCGGAACTACCAGGTTCGCAACTTCATGCGCGACACGATGCGCGCGGGAGACCTCGGGATCTTCTACCACTCCAACGCCTGTCCCGTTGGGGCGGCTGGGGTGGTCAAGGTCTTGCGAACCGGCCTCGCCGACCCGACCCAATTCGATCCCAAGAGCGTTGGCCACGATCCGAAGTCCGACCCCGATTCCCCAACCTGGCTGATGTGCGAGGTCGGCTTCGTCGAGGCGTTTCCCGAGGTCGTCCCCCTCGAGTCGCTGCGTGCGGCGCCGGCACTCGCAGGTATGCTCGCGCTCCGTCGGGGGAACCGCCTCTCGATCACCCCGCTGACCGCCGGGGAGTTCCGGGAGATACGGGCGCTCGGAACGCGCCGGGCATCGCGTGTCCGCGGCTAGAATCGCCGCGCCTTGAAACCGCCGGCAGACCGAGCGGAACGAGGCGCTCTCCTCGTCAGGTCCGCATCGAGTTCGAAAGGAAGTGCAGATGATGGGTGGATTCGCGATCGGCGGAGTGCTCCTGGTCGGATGCATCGGCATCGCAGTGGTCGGGCTCATCGCCGCGTTCTGGGCCATCGGCGTCTACAACCGCCTCGCGGCGGGCCGAGTCGGCGTGCAGGGTGCCTGGGCCGACATCGATGTGCAGC
>Ga0209770_10001917_pt1 | contig 10563 bp, 7 predicted proteins | sample LauGreSu1BDMLBDD_2_FD_187572 | JGI IMG/M metagenome (GOLD analysis project Ga0209770, IMG submission 187572) | Freshwater lake microbial communities from Lake Michigan, USA - Su13.BD.MLB.DD (SPAdes) (version 2) | ecosystem: Environmental > Aquatic > Freshwater > Lake | place: Lake Michigan, USA...
TTCAATACTTCCCACAGGGAGCAAGGTTGAATCAGCAGTAATAAAGGTTTTATATGGATGATGCTCTGCTTCTGTCACTCCGTAGACGCTGCCCACACTGCCATTTTCAGTGAAGAGGCGTACGGCGTCACTAATTGTTGAAGTTTGTCGGAGTGGTGATGTGGGTTGCAGCAACACCAAAGTTGCGGGAATTGGATGACTCTCTGAAAACCTCTGTAGAGCGTGTGCGATCGCATCTTCGATGGCTGATGTGTCAGATGCCAACTCTGTGGGGCGTTCAATTGCAATTGCACCGGCAAGTTTGGCTGCTTCAAGAATGGTTGGATCGTCACTTGAAACGACAACAAAGTCCACTACTCCTGACTGAACTGCAGATTTGATTGCTCTAGAGACCAGGGATTGTCCGTTTACCTCTGCGAGGTTCTTGTTTGGAATACCTTTTGAACCACCTCTTGCAGGGATAATTGCGATGCAGGTCATTACATCACATCCTTTAGATCAACGAATACTTTGTCCACGGGCGCTTCAAACAAAACACCAGAATGGAGCAATTCAGTAAATCGCTCGGTGGATTTACCGTCTCCAAATTCTTGTTCTGAATGCGCTGGTCTTTCTTGCTTCGCTCGCTGAAGAGCAGTAACAATTTCGTGTGCGCGAGCCGGAACTTGTGAAATTGACGCACTGTCATGACGACCACGTTGGCGATCACCAACATCAATACTTGGTATTCCATACAGCGGCGCTTCTCGAATACCCGCACTTGAGTTGCCAACCATTCCATTTGCATTTTTAAGAAGAACAAGGAAATGTTCAAACCGCAAAGACTCAAACTGCCTAAATCGCTTGCTGTGGTCAGCCAGCCGTTTGTACTCATTTATAATTCGTTCAAATCCAGTGTCATTGTTTGGGTGAATGACAATGAAATTTTCCCCCGACTCAATAAGCGCATTGACAAATTCCGTTGCCGCAATTGCGCTTGCTTCAAGGTCGGTGGTTACGGGGTGGAAGATTGCGATGAAGTACGAGTCAAATTCGATTTCATAGCGCAATTTTGCTTCTGTAAGTGTTGGAAGCGAGGGGGAGAGCATGATGTCAAGATCGGGTGAGCCAATGATATGAATTGTGTTGTTGTCTTCACCTAGCTGGAGCAGTCTTTTCTTGGCCTCTTCATTTGCCACTAAGTGAATATGTGAGAGCTTGCTCACCGCATGGCGAATCACACCATCAATGGTTCCTGAAAGTTCACCACCTTCAATGTGCACCACTCGCGTGTTGCTGAGTGCTCCGGAAATTGCTCCAGCCAATGCTTCGGGTCTATCTCCATGGACGATGAGTAAATCTGGTTGGTTTTCTTGAATGAAACGCGAGAGTCCTTTGATGGTGTTTGCAACGACAACATCCATCGGATCGCCAACCGATTGGTTCTCGAATGGAATGATGAAAACTTCATCGGGAAGAGTTCGACGAACTTCAAGAATTGTTGAACCAAATCGTTCAAGCATGTGCATGCCGGTTGCGAAAACTGAAACCTTGAACCCCTCGGCATGAGCCGCGAGTATGAGCGGCTTGATCTTGCCGTAGTCAGCTCGAGTTCCTGTAAGAAATACGACGTGCTTACTAACTGACATCAGACCAACCCAGTTGATGGCCTCTTGGCATCTCTCGAGTAGAGGTCTTGCCCAAAACTTTTTCTAAGTCGTACGCAAGAATTTCACCAGTTCCTGGTCGTTTTACCCAAATATTTTCTTCAGTGAGTGTTTCACCATTGGATATGTCCTTAATTGCAACAACAGATGCATATGCAAAATCGATTGTGGGCTGTTCTTCGGATAGCACAGTCTTCGAACCACCAGTTGCTTGATGAACAATTCGTGATCCCTCAATGAGTTCTTTCAGTCCTGCTGGATCAACGGAAATTTCAATGTCCTCACCGATCCAACTCATGTCGCTCGTGAAGTGTCGTTCAATGATTGATGCACCTAATGCAACTGCAGAAATTGAAGGCAAGTTAGACAGTGAATGGTCAGAAATTCCTACAACCGTGTTCGGGAAAAGTTCTCGCAACTGAGTAATCGAACCAAGTCGAATCTTGTTGTATGGCGTTGGATACATGCTGGTGCAATGAAGAAGCGCATACGAAGCGTTTTCCGATTCGAGAACGTCAACTGTTCGCTTCACGGATTCGATGTCGTTCATTCCTGTACTCACAATGATCGGTCTGCCAAAACGGGCAATATGACGAATCAATGGCGTGTTATTGCATTCACCAGAACCAATCTTGAATGCAGGTACATCAAGTTTGTCCAAGCGTGTGGCTGCTTCACGTGAAAACGGAGTAGAGAGGAAAAACAACCCGCGGTCTTCAGCATGCTTTTTACAAGCAAGCTCTTCGTCATTCGTCAATGTGCACTGAGCGATGATGTCCCAAATTGAACGAGTGGAGTTTGCTGGAACAACATCGTTTGGGATCATTTCATCATCAACAGAATGCGCTTGAAATTTCACGCACTCACCACCGGCATCGGCAACATCGTCAATCATTTGGATTGCACGTTTGATATCTCCGCCATGATTGATTCCAATTTCTGGAATCACGAGCGGCGCGTGCTCGTCACCAATGTTTCGACCGTTAATAACTAGATTGCGACTCATGTGGACCCCTTTTAGTTTCATTTCAACAAACTCGTCAGCGTGGTGACGAGGTAGGCGAGTACGACGGAAATAACAATTGCGCTCAATGCTCCAGCCAAAACGCTGCTACCGAGAAGCCCTATGGCGCTGGTCTTTCGTTGCTTCTCAGACGGTTCCTTATATAAAGGAGTCACCTTTGTTTGCACCTGAACGACATTTGGGCGATCTTGTCTGGCAGGCTTAGTGCTACTGAGAGCGACGAGGGCACCAATTGCAAGAACGCAGACAAGCAAAGCCCGTACTGTCACACCGAATGTGGAAGCGAAAATAGGTAAATCGATGAGCGAAAACAACGACGTCACGATGCCAAATAGCGTACCGCTACCACCACCAACCCTTGCTCCAACGCGGCCAGACAGAGCAGAACTCCGCAAATTGTGGTGGGCACTGCCGTTGCTGACCTGCGCCTGGTTGGCACTTGTAGGTGTTGTTGTTGCGGCGAGCGTTCAAGTGCGTTTTTGGGAGGTTGCCCCTGGTTCGGCCGAACCGGTCGCTGATCGACTTGGATTTACAAAGGAAGCACTTGCCCAAATCACCCGCTATCCGTCAGAAAATTCGGTGTTGTTTGTGACTGCGTTTGGTGGACAGCTTTCTGCACTTGAAACGTTTGTTGGTTCCATTGACCCCGATGTAGAAGTGCAGTCTTACGAAGAGCGATTTGGCACGAGTACCCCAGGTACTCAGCAACAACTGAGCTTTCAGTCCATGACGACTGCAAAACAGATTGCTGAATATGTGGCATTTACGAGGCTGGGTCTTGACGCTTCATTTGAACTCGGAAGCGTCATCGTTGAAGAAGTGGTGTGTTTGGAAGTGCCGGTAACGCTGAGCGCTTGCAAGCAGCTGCAACCAGGCGACACGCTTACTGCTTTTAACGGCAAGCCCATTCCCACGCTGGCTGAATTAGCGCCAATGATGGAAGGTTTCGAACCTGGTGACATTGTGACGATCAGCGTCATTCCGCATATGGCAAATGAGCCAAAGGATCGAAGAGTCCAGTTGATTGAAAGTCCTGACGAGCCAGGCCGAACCATTATTGGATTCATCCCAGCTGACACGCGAACGGTTGTGCTTCCATTTGAAGTCACTATCGATACCGACCAAATTGGTGGGCCTTCTGCCGGACTCGCATTTACCCTTGCTTTGCTTGATGAAATGACCCCTGGTGATCTATTTGGTGGATTGAAAGTTGCAGCAACAGGGACAATGAATGAAGACGAAACGATTGGGGCAATTGGCGCCCTGCCACAAAAAGCGGTTGCAGTAAAAGCGGCTGGAGCGAAGCTGTTTATTGTTCCAAAATCGCAGACTCCAGAGGAATTAGCCGCCGCTCGAGCAGCACTTGGTTCATCGGTCAAACTTGCACCTGTTGAGAATCTTGAAGAGGCATTAGCTCTTCTTGAGTCCCTTGGTGGCAGTGGACTTACGAATGCCACAATCTCGCTCTAGGCGGGGCGTACTGTTGTTTGCATGGCAATTTCATTTTCACGCCCCGACCCGTCTTCACCGGCAGCGGTTGGGTCTGCGCAATTCAGCGTAGTTAGGCGTGGATTTGAACAAGAAGAAGTTCGTGACTTGTTGCGTGGCGTTTCCGCAGAACTTGCGCGACTGCAAGAGCGCGAGCGCTTTTTAGAAAGTGAACTTCGTGCAATGCAAACCCGTGGCCTGTCGGCTCCAGGTGCGTTGGACGAAGAAATGGTTACCGCACTTCTAGGCGAAGAAACTGCACGTGTGCTCACCTCCGCGCGCGAAGCCGCAAAACAACAAATTGCACGAGCAGCAGAAACAGCCGAGCGTTTAGTGCGCGAAGCCAGTTCCGATGCAGCACGAATTCGCCAGGAAGCTGAAATTGAATCTTCACGTCAGCGAAACGATGCGGTTGCAGACGTTGAAGCAGAGATTGAACTTGCGAAGCAGCAAGGTCGCGAGATGGTCATTGAAGCACGTGAGTATCGCGAAAAAGTCTTGAGTGAATTGGCACGCCGTCGCGAGTTGGCGCGTGAACAAATTGAACACCTGATTCATGACCGCGATCGATTGGTTGCTGCGTTTGATCGTGCCCGACTTGCAGCGAATGATGTTGTGGGCGATTTGACTGAATTTGACGAATTGTCTGAAGAGGTTGCACGAATCAGTGGACTGAGCACGCCGGTAGATGCAACAGCTCCAATCTTTTTTGATCACACCAAAGACCCAGACGCAATCCCACAATCATCTGAATTGATTGAAGTTGAAAAAGTAGTTGGTGTAATCGCGGAGTCAATTGATTCAACCACGGTCGAAGTCGTTGAAGTAGATGAAGTTGTTGAAGAAGTCGTGGTAATTGAAGTCGAAGAAGTTGTTACCGAAACTCCCGAGACCACAGTGGTTGCAATGCATGAGGCACCTGCTGGAATGTCCGAACATCCTTCATCTGAACCACCGGCACAAGAACACATTGCCGAGGTCGTGCAGCTATTTGGTAAAAAGCGCAAAGAAACCGAAGCGCCACAGGCTGCTATTGAAGTTGTTGAACCACCGGTTGAAGTCGCAGAAGTTGTTGAAACTAAGAAGCAGACAGTTGCAACGACACCGCAAAAGAAATCAGTCGATGATCTTTTTGCCCGCCTAAAGCAAACAAGTACTGCCGAAGTTGCGCGAACAACAAAACCAAAAGTTGTCGTTCCAAAAGTAGATCAAGGGGTTTTTGACCACCGTGATGAAGTTCTTGAACCAATTTTGGTGCTGATTACGCGCAAAATGAAGCGTGTTCTGGCCGACGAAGAGAACTCAATTCTTACGTACTTACAAGGTAAGAAATCGGTTGTTGCATTAGAGAAAGTTTTGCCTGTTGGCGATGAACATTTACAGATGTATGTGGAAGCACTTGCAGAAGATGTGATCTCGGCTGCAATGGCTGGTGCGCAAAGTTTGTCAAAGAGTTTGAAAGCAGATTTGCGCAAGCGAGTCACTCGCAGTGCTGTAATGCAAGTCGTTTCGCGAACAATAGATGAGTCAACCATTCGACCATTGCGCGAAAAGATCCAGCGCGCAGTAGAGCAAAGCAATGGCGACAAAGATGAAATGTCAAACCTCATTCGCAGTGTGTATCGCGAAATGAAAATGCAGCGAGTAGAGCAGCAGGTTTCAGACATCGCTCGCATGGCATATAGCCGTGGTGCATATTTGGTGTTAGACCAAGGAACCAAAGTGTGTTGGATGGTCGACCCAAATGGTCCAAGTTGCGCCGATGCAGAAGACAATTCGCTTGCAGGGTCAACTGGCCTTGGTAGTGAATTCCCAACAGGGCATATTCATCCAACAGCACATGCTGGATGCCGATGCCTTATTGCGCCAATAGGCGACTAATCTCCACTGCGTGCGCAACCCTTCAGACTTACCTCCTCGTCGTCCCCGTAACCCTCAAGGCGGTTTTCGCTTACAGCGTCCAGGCCGTAGTCGCATAATTGCGACAGCAGCAATTGGAGTGATTGTTGCTCTGTTTCTTTCGGCGAAGAGCATCTCTGGTTTTTATGTGGACGCTTTATGGCACGACATGCTCGGCCGTGGCGATGTGTTTTGGGGGACGCTGGGCGTAAAAGCTTCACTCGGAGCCGTGTTTGTTGTTGCCTTTGTTGTGTTGATGTTGATCAATGGTTGGCTTGCCGATCGAATAGCTCCAGAGTCAATTGCACCATCGCCCGAAGAGCGCGCACTTGCTGGTTATCGGCAATTAGTAGGCAGCAAGCAATGGATCGTAAGAGCAGTCATCTCGCTAGTGCTGGGTCTCATGGTTGGGCTACCGGCAATTACCCAGTGGCAAGAGTGGTTGTTGTTTAGAAATCATCAATCTTTTGGAGTCAAAGAACCATTGTTCAATCAGGACATCAGTTTTTATGTCTTCCGATTGCCATTTGCAGAGTTTGTCGTTAATTGGTTTTTTGGTGCGCTTGTCCTCGTGACAGTGGTAACTGCCGCAATTCATTATTTGAACGGTGGAATCCGCCTACAGGTGCAAGGTCGCAAAGTTACACCACAGGCAAAAGCTCATCTATCCGTATTGTTCGCAGGGCTTGCTGTAATCAGGGCCGCAAGCTACTGGCTATCGCGCTTTTCGCTTACCAATTCAACTCGCGGTGTGGTGCAAGGTGCCACATACACAGATGTGAACGCGCAACTGCCTGCAATCAATTTGATGATCCTCGTTTCATTCGCAGTTGCAGCGTTGTTTCTGTGGAATGTTCGACAAAAAGGTTGGAGACTTCCCGTACTCGCAACGCTGATGTGGATGTTGGTTGCTGTAGTTGCAGGAACTATTTATCCCGCAGTAATTCAACGATTCTCGGTACAGCCGAACGTGAGCACGAAAGAACTTCCATTTATTGAACACAACTTGACTGCAACTAAAGAAGCATTCAATATCAATGAAGTTGCTCAAGAAGAATTGACGTTCGGACCAATTAGTGCTGCTGATGTTTCAGCAAACGAAACACCACTGCGCGATGTACGCCAACTCGATCCATTGGAAATGCGAGATCGCTTTGCACTCGACGAAGGAAAGACTTCGTTCTATGCCATTCGAGACCTCGACGTCGACCGGTATGTCATTGATGGCAGGTTGCAGCAAGTAATCCTTGGCGCTCGAGAACTCAATACCGACGGCATTCCAAACCGCACATGGGTGTCTCGTCACTTGATTTATACACACGGTTGTGGGGTTGTAGCAGCGCCGGCAAGTCGCGTCACCGTTGACGGTCGTCCTACGTACATCGACATCGGAGTAAAAACTCCACAGCTTTATGTAGGCGAAGGATTGGATGGCTATTCAATCGTCGGAACAAATCAAATTGAACAAGCCTGTCCAGACACAAAGGCGACGGCATACTCGGGCACTGGTGGAGTGAAGCTTTCGTCCCCTGTACGGCGAGTTGCATTTGCATTGAATTTCAGTGAGTACAACTTGTTTGGTTCAAACCTCATTTCATCCGATTCGCGCATCATGTGGATTCGTAATGTTAAAGAGAGAGTGCAAAAGATTGCACCGTTTTTCAATTATGACTCTGATCCCTACCCGGCAGTAGTTGACGGGAAAGTGGTGTGGATTCTTGATGCATTCACCACATCAAGTCGTTATCCAAACTCGCAATCAGCAAACACTGATCAATTGTCTGCAGGATCGGGACTGAACGCCACATTTAATTACGTTCGAAATAGTGTGAAAGTAGTTGTTGATGCATACTCCGGAGAAACTACCTTCTATCAAGTAGATGCAAATGACCCCATTGCGAACACATGGGCAAAGGTGTTTCCAAAACTGCTCACTCCGGTATCGCAGGCATCACCAGAGCTGATTGCTCATTTCCGCTACCCAGAAGATCTCTTCCGTGTACAAACCAATATGTATGGTCGCTATCAGTTTGACGATCCAACATTGTTCTTTAACCGCGACGCAGCATGGAGCGTTGCTCAAGCACCGCCAAGCGAACCAGAGGGAACAGCTGGAATCGTAGGTTCAACAGATGCTTCGCTAACACCCGACTTGATCAACGTTCAAGACGCAAACGTTGCGCGTTTTGAACCGTATTTCACTATTTTCCACGCACCTGGAGCAACCGAAACAAATGGTGTGTTTTCAATGTTGCGCCCGTTTGTTCCATTTTCATCAGACAATGCACGTAAGGAATTACGTGCATTCATGGTGGTTTCGAGTGATCCTCGAACGTACGGTCAACTGAAGGTATTCAAAGTAGATGAGCCATTGCCGGAAGGCCCAGCAACCATCGCTGCAGAATTTGGTAGTGATCCAACGGTGTCCCAGCAAATAACCCTGCTTGATCAGCGCGGTTCACGCGTAATTTTTGGTGATTTACAGATCGTGCCAGTTGCAAAAGGTTTGGTGTATGTGCGTCCCGTGTTTGTGCGACCTGATGACGCTTCAGCGCGACAAGTGTTTGTGCGAAAGGTTCTTGCCTCATACAACAACAAAGTGGTGATTTCAGACGATTTAACAACTGCAATCATGCGCTTATTCCCTGGGTACACAGGTTCGCTTGGTGATCGAGTTGGCGATGGCCAAGTTGCCGCCCCAGATACAACAGTGCCTGATGCTGGTGGAACATCCGCGACAACAGTGCCAAGCAGTGTTCCATCCGGATCACAGAATGCGCCAGATTTATTGGCTCAAGCCGAGACTCTGTTTGATCAAGCAGATGCTGCGCTGGCGCAAACTCCACCAGACTTTGCTACGTACCAAATGAAGTTGTCGCAAGCGCGAGAACTTATTCGGCAAGCACTACAAATTATTGGAAGTTAATCGCTAGCGAGACTCGCGAATAATTTCAGCAAGCATTGCAAGGTCTTGGCGAAACGCTATTTCATAGCGCGCCTGTTCGTTGGCAATTCGTGTTTGGTTTACGCGAAGCTGCTCTAATGCTGCAAGCGAAGCAGGGTCTTCTTGTTTTTCGAGAAGAGTTTGAATTTCGTTTCCAAGTTCGTGCAACTGGTTGGACATCTCGGCGTTTGTCGCCGAAAGGCGACCATCGAACACAGTAAGTCGTTGTTCAAGAGTGTTGATTGCTGCAGTAACGAGCGAAAGCTCGTTCGTTCGCTTTGTCACTTCCGAGCGAAGTGATTGCAATTCTGTACGCACTTCATCAAGATCGGTAACGGTTGCTTTTGGGTTTCGAGCGAAAAGTGCCATGGTGGGTGTGGTGATGCAGGTGTTTTAGGGGGAAGGTTGCTATCTCTATGGTGTGCTCGCTACCGTACAACTTCTACGACGCGGGGTGGAGCAGTCCGGTAGCTCGTCGGGCTCATAACCCGAAGGTCACAGGTTCAAATCCTGTCCCCGCCACCAAGGTCAAAAGGTCCCCGGTTCGCCGGGGGCCTTTTGCATATGTGGGCTAAGCACCTAGCTGCGTTGTTAGCCTGCCTAAATGTCAAATAACAAGCCATCAATCTCGATTCCACAAGAGACCCCACCAGCAGAGTTGGTAAAAACTGACATCACCGTTGGAACTGGCGACGAAGCCGTGAAGGGCAAAAACGTTTCGGTGCACTACGTGGGAGTTGCATGGAGCAACGGCCAAGAGTTTGACGCATCGTGGAACCGCGGCGACGCCTTTGAATTCCGTTTAGGTGCAGGTCAAGTTATTCAAGGTTGGGATGACGGCGTTGCTGGAATGAAAGTTGGCGGTCGTCGTCAACTTACAATTCCACCAGATATGGGATATGGAAGTCGTGGTGCAGGCGGAGTAATTAAAGGTGGAGAAACGCTTGTGTTTGTTGTTGATTTGCTGAGTGTTTTTTAACTAATAACACGGGTAGGCTTACTGCAACAGAACTTTGTACAACACACGTTGTACATATGAAGAACTGGTGAGTAATGAATATCTTGGTAATCGGTGCAGGTGGCGTAGGCGCTTCAATGGCGTCTATTGCTGAGACCCGATCGTTTTTCACGCAATTTGTCCTTGCGGACATTTCTCTTTCGCGCGCCGAAGAGGCAATTGCCCAGCTTGACGATCGATCAAAATTTGTTGCAGAGCAGGTTGATGCGCGTGACATGACAGCCATTAAGGCGCTCATTGAGCGCGTGAAAGCAGACGTTGTAGTAAACGCTTGTGATCCACGCATGAACGAACCAATTTTCAATGCGGCGTATGAAGCACATTGCAATTACATCGACATGGCTATGAACTTGAGCGAGCCACACGCATCAAACCCATATGAAGAAGTGGGTTCGCCGTTAGGTGCAGACCAATTAGCCGCCGACCAAGCGTGGCGTGATCGTGGATTGCTTGCATTAGTTGGAATGGGCGTTGAACCTGGACTAAGCGATGTGTTTGCTCGATACGCAGCTGACAACCTGTTCGACACCATTGATGAAATCGG
>Ga0209770_10001923_pt1 | contig 10542 bp, 10 predicted proteins | sample LauGreSu1BDMLBDD_2_FD_187572 | JGI IMG/M metagenome (GOLD analysis project Ga0209770, IMG submission 187572) | Freshwater lake microbial communities from Lake Michigan, USA - Su13.BD.MLB.DD (SPAdes) (version 2) | ecosystem: Environmental > Aquatic > Freshwater > Lake | place: Lake Michigan, USA...
AGCAGTTAAAGAAACTCGTTGAATTGCTTCAGCAGTACCTTTTTGAATAGAATTTTGTAAGTCAACAACTACGTTAGATATCTTTATGTTTGCTTGGTTTAATTGATTTTCAAATGATGCAACTAATATTTTTTGCGAATCCACTTCAACTCTTAAACTTTCCGAAACTATTTCAAGCTCACTAACCTTTGCTGTCAAATCAACTACTATTGTATTAAGTCTAATAACTTCTTCGGTTAAATCAATTACCGATTGAGTTACTTCATTATATACAGGCCTAGGAACATCATCATCTAATGGAGGTGGTTCAGCTGGTATTAATTCAAATATTCTAGTATCTACCGATTTTACTAAATCAATTTCATTATACTTTGGATTACTTAGTTTACCAAAAACAACACCATCAGCTTCATTATATTCATTAAAAGTATAACTTGTTTGCGTAGCCCTCTGTATTACAGAAGACCCACTTGTGTTTATACCCTCAAGCAAATTAGTATTTTTTAACCCAGATATTGTCTTTCTATAATTTGCCATACTAATTATTTACAATAGTAAATGTAATTTTATCATCGTAATATTTTACATCACCATCCATATCAACTTTAAATTCTATTTTGTAAACTCTACCAGTTTCCCAATTAGATAGATTTAAATTTATATAGTTTCCATCAGAGTCACAACTTAATTTTGAATATTCACTAAACGGAACTATAACATCATCCGAAGCAAAATCTTTAACTTGATAATAGCTTGTTTGTGGTAGGTATTTTATATCAGAATATGCAAATGAATTTGTAAAAGTTTTTACAGGGTATAATTCTCTACCTACTACTCTTATTTTTGCTATACTATTTTTTTTATACTCACTCTTAAATGATTTAACAACAACTTTAATATCATTTGAAGTCAATTCAGTCAATGAACCCGTTATATATATCTGGTCATCCCAACCTATTCTAATCTTTGGTTGATATATTGTAAATGTTTCTTTACTGAATAATCTTAGTATTCCATAATCTTGCGTATTACTTTCTATATTTTCAGGAAACAATGTTGAGTTAGCAAATTTTAACATTAACCCATCATTTGGAATAGAACCGGTCATCCAAAGTTTAAGCATTGGTTTTACATCCATATCAATATCACCTCTTTCATAATTGAAATTTTGAGATGCGCTGTATTGTGTCCACCAAGTACCACCACTGCCATCATTTATACTTGCGGTAGTAAATGAATTAAAATCATTATCTAACCAATTTAATTTCGTATCACCTTCTCTATAATTCCAATTTACACCTTTTGTAGTAATTGCATCAAATCTAGTACCAATACCCATTTCCCAACTCCCAGATATTGGATTGGCGTGAATTGTATATTCTAATGGTATTTCTTCTGTTTGTGATTCTTTTATCAGCAATCTAGCATCACCCATGCCAATTGTGCCATTGTATAATGATTGAGATAGGAATCCCAAATCAAATTTAAGTAAAGCATGAGATACATCCTTTACGTTTCCGTAAAAAACTTTACTCACTTCTAATATTTCATCTAAGCCGGTATTTTGGTTAGGCTGTTGTAGATAAATAGATGCATCTTTTGATGCTGTTAAAAAATAGTATGCCATTATTTTGCCCTCCCTTTTATGTCTGAATCTGGAAACTTAATTTCAAAAACAGAAGGGTCTAACGATGGATACACCACTTTGTTTTTAGTTGCTGCTTCTATATTATATGAATTTGTAGAGTATCTTCCTCCACATTTATTTACAATTTCAACCATAGGAACGGATGATACTCCTTCAACGTTTGCAAGCAGTAATTCTACTTGGTTTAAGTTAATTGTTTGATTAAATGCCCACTTATCAATATTAAAATAATCTTTTAAATCTAAAATACATTTAGCTACTATTTCCGATTTATTAAAATTAGGATAACATGTTACTTCAAAATTAACCCCTATGTTTATTATAAACCCATCGGAAAAATTAACACCATCGGTAAGAATTTTATATTCATTAAGATATGTTTTTAAATTTTCTTTAACTGCTCTATTAATTTGAGTTAATCTACCAGTACCATCCAATCCTAGCATATAAAGATTTATAGCAAATGGATTATTCTTTTCATTATCATTAGATGTTTTACCAACTAAGAAATCTCTAATTTCAGTTTGTACTGTATCTTGTGTTGGTTCACTAGCATCAGGCGTATTTACAAACCCCATTACTAAATCAGTAAATTCCTGTAAAGCTTTTGGAGATGCTAATATTGATGATGGTGAGTTATTATCTAATTTACCATCAGCTGTTGCATAACACTTAGAAACAGAACCATATTTAGTTGGCATTGATAAAGCTCTTATTTGATAATCCTTTGCGGTTACTGCTCTATTTTGTGCACCAAAATTTCCTAATGCATTTTGTCTAATTTCTTCAATGGTTTCACCACCTCTACCACCACTCGCAGGTATTTCGTTAGTAACCGCTACTGAATTTTTTAAACTATTATATGTTCCGATTTGGGATTGATTTAAATCCGCATAATCATCATCATATACAATAGATGTTATTCTAGTCAATTGACCAGATTCTATGTTTGATAATATACCACCGCCAACATAATATTTAACAGTAATTGTTGTATTGGATGGTGATGTTCCGTATGTTTTTGTTTTTAAGAAATTAGTTGGGTCAAATGATTGCTCCAATCTATTAATAGAATTAGGTAATCCCAATCCAACATTTTTAAGATTTGGAATCAATTGTTCATCCGATGCAGATGGGTCACCAGCTCCAAATTGTAGTGTAGTACTTAAATCTGGATTTACTTTTGCTACAAATCTTTTTGGAGTTTTTAAAGTTTTTAAAATATATGGTACACTATCTTTAAATTGTACAAGATCTGGGTCATTTAATTCCGTATTTGGATAATCTAAAAATACCATTTCTTGTGCCAAATATGGTACTTCATAATATTTGTTATTATTAGAATCTCTAACATCATATACTTCTATAATATTAGTATCACTTAAATTTATAGTTTGGAATGGTTGATACGAACCGAATTCAAAAGTAGCTTCTTTTGAGGTTGCAGATATTGCTTGTACATATTTTTTTACAAGGTATAAAGTTGGTTCACCTGTATTTGCATCTCTCTGATAAACAGTAACATCTCTATCGGATGTATCTGCGAAATCAACTATATCGGTGGTAATAAATTTAATAGATTCATCTTTAGACTCCATTTCCATACCTTGTCTAATTCTTAGCAAGTATTTGGTATCTATTTGATTTAATACACCACTACCAATAGCAGGTGCTATCTGATACACAGATAATAAAGTTGTTGCTGGTGAAGTCACTTTTGGTTTATATCCTAAAAAATGAGACAATGCAATTACGTTTTCTAAATCTTCAGCAGTTGTTATTAATGATTCTTTAAATGTATCATCTACATAATATGAAAGAACATCACCTATGTAAGATGCCATTTCTATAAACATCATACCTGGCGAAGCTTCTGTAAAGTCCGTATTTGTTTTTGGAAAATATGTTTTTGCAAACTCTATTAAGTTATCTCTAAAGGCTGAAAAGTCTTTATTAAGATATTTTATATCCTTTCCTCTATTTGTAAAATTGTTATTTGATGGTGTTAAACTCATATTATGGTGCTATTTGTTGTACGTTAAATGATACCAAGCCAGAATTACCAGTACTTCTACTTCTAAATTTTAATGATATGTTTATCGAGTTTCTATCTTTATTTTCATTACTCATATCAACATTTATTTCATCAATACTTACATTTGGAATATATCGTTCAACTGAATTTGTTATTATATCTTGAATTTTATCTTCAAATTCGTCTGTTATTGGTTCAAACAATACTGTCTCTACACCAGATCCAAATAAAGGATTCATTAAACGTTCTCCTCTTTTTGTTAGTAAAAGATTTTTTATATTAGATTTTAATTGTTCAATTTCCGTATAATTTTGTTTAAAGGCAACGTTACTTATTTGAATCGGTAAAGCCAATCCAACTGCATAATCTTCATATTCCTTTGTTTCTATTATAGGCTTTTTTCCTAATATAATTGCCATTATTTCTTTTTAAATCTTTTTACCAATTCAGAATAATCTCTATTCAATGCTTTATCCAATTCAGGCACTCCAGTCTGAACACCCAATCCAGTTGGTTGAGGTCCTCTAGCTAAATCACCATAACCCATTTTATCGGCCACTGCAGTTCTACCCACAATTGAACCCATATCACCTTGTCCAAAACTCATAGTTCTAAAACCACCATCACCTTGCGGTATTCCACCTTTCGTTTCATTTAGGATTTGGTTAATTATTGGATTCTTACTAAATTGCTTTTCTCCAATTATTTTTGTTTGTACTGATTCGGTAATTGTTTCTTCATCTAACATAGCCGCAGCCATTGATAATCCAGTACTTTTTGGTTTAGCAGGTTGTTTACCCTCTGCTATCAGTTTTTTCATTTCAGCCCTTACATTTTCCTTAATTAATGCAGGTAATTGTTCTTTTAATTCCTCTTTGATTAAGATTTGTATGGCTTTTAATAATTTGTCTGTGTTCATACTTACTTATTTGTTATGTTTATAAATATTTGAATTGTTATTTTTGAAAATTATGTAGAAAACAAAGTAGCCTCCTCTTTTCTTCTTCTAACTAAACCAGGATATAATGTACCCGATTTAGCACCTCTGGTTGGTCCATTCAACAAACCATTTGCTGCTTTGGCATAATCTTTAACTTTAATTGCAGAAGGAATATTTGGATAATTTGTAAAACTTCCACAATTATAAACAAAACTCAAACAAGCAGCTCTTTGTTTATTATTAAGAGCCTCAAAATCAGCTTCAGATATTTTTGCATTACCACTACCAACAAGTCTTGCTTTATATGATACAGAAACTTCATATTGTAATACTTTCAATGCTGCCTCAACTGTTGTTGTATCTCCATATTTAACATCTCGTATTGTACCAGTTGATGGGTCTAATATTTTATCCGAACCAAATCCTAATCTTGGAGTACCTTCATCATTTAATGCCGCTTTTGCAAAACCTTCATTTTTAGCAATAAATTTAGCTGATAGTGTAATCCAATCAGCACTTAAATCCAATTTACCCAAATCTACATTTATAATACCACCGCCGCCACTACTAAATCCACCACCACCACCACCTGCTCTAAATCCGCTTACGAATGGTTTACCAGAATTAAATTTAATTTCACCAAATTCATCATCTGACTCTTTTACAGTTACCGTTTCTCCAGACGATAATTCAAAATAGTTTAAATCTAATTCTTCTTCAGTAGTTCCGTTTGGAATACTTTCTTCTTTTGTTGTTTTTACCGATTCTTGCTCATCTGCATTTTCTTTTGGTACAAAATCATCTTCAGTAACAATAGTACTTCGAGTTGATGGTTCTATAAAATATCCTTTCCACTTTATAATACCTGGTCCTGGCACTTGAACCGGTGATGGTGGAGGTCCTGCTGCATATAACGATACAGTAGATATAATACCTTCTACACTATTCAAATGATTAGTTGCGTATGATATAAATTCATCTACAATTAAACCTGTGTTGTTTGTTGGATTTATTGCTGCCATATTGTTAAATTCGTATTACTCCTCTTACCGCACCCATACTTTTAATACAATGTGCTTTAACTGCGGCTGACCCTTTTGCTCCTTTATTACCATCGATACCCCACCAAAATCCATTTTCAATTTTCCAAAACATACCTATATGATTAGCTGCGCCATTTGTACCTTTCCAATCATAAATTATAGCATCACCTGGCTTTGGTACGAATTTTGCGTTTTCTGGGTTTACCATATCTACCCAACTACCATTATCTTTTGACCAAGATTCCCATGTAGGACAATATGCTTTATTAGGATGACCTTTAAATACATATCCAGCATCAAGCCACCATGTAGTTACAGCACAAGCACACCAAGGATTTCTATCACCCACTCCTCCATTTTTATGCATTTCTGCAATACGAGGGTGTCCAGTATCATCAGGCCCTTCTTGTACTCCTTGTGATACATCATGCAATCCTACTTGAACTGCTCTTTCACCTAAACTAGCATTACCAGCAAAGTTATTGAATTTTATATAAGAACCATTAAAAGGACCACCTCCACCAGGCCCACCACCGCCACCTATTTTAAATCCACTTACAAATGGTTTACCTTGATTGAATTTAATTTCACCAAATTCATCATCTGACTCTTTTACAGTTACCGTTTCTCCAGATGATAATTCAAAATAATTTAAATCTAATTCTTCTCCAGTTGTGGTAGTTGTTGTAGTTGGTGTAGTTGGTGTAGTTGGTGTAGTTGGTGTAGTTGGTGTAGTTGGTGTTTGTATTGGCGCTGTTGGTGTAGTTGGTTGCGATATAGGTTGACCAGGTACTTTACCTAATAATGCATCTGCAAGAGAAACTTCGGTATTGTAATCTTTGTTTTCTTCAAGAAGTGATGTAAATTTGTTTATTGCATCTGTTACTGTTGCAAGCTCTTCTTGTTTTCTATTTTCTTCTAAAAATTTAGTATATTTTTCTAATTCAGTTTCTAAACCTTCTTGATATTCTATTCTTTTTTCAGGAGTTAATTCTTCGGAAATTGGTGATACTCCTGATATTGGTTTTTGCCAAACACCGGGATTTGTAACTATGTTTTGAGTTACACTTAAATTTAAAGTTGCTTGTATTGCTGGTGTTATTGGTAGTGGTGTAGTTGCCATAACAGCTCCTGACCAGTATGCTTTAACTCCGGCACCCATTTCACCCACTAAATCATATGGTGTAGGTGAATTCACTCCTTTTTGTAAAGCAGAAATAAATAATTGTTTCATTACTTCTACATTACCACTTACTAATTTAATGTTATGTTGTCTATCAAATCCTCTCTTTACCGCAGCATCATATTCTTTCGCATATAATTCAGCAACAACATTTATATCCGAAATCCCTTCGGGACTATTTGCTACTCTTAAAATATTTTGTTTAAAAATTTCCCAAGACATTATTTAGTTATTTTTTGCATTCCCCAACTCACTAAATTTGGATATTCTGCCTTATTACTTTCTATAAATAATTCTACAGCCCTTTCTTCAGTAACTTTACCTTTAAAATTAAGTGCACCAATTGGGTCTACATATCTCTCACCTTCATAAAACATAACAGATATCCGTTTACCATCCCATTCATATCTATAAGATAAATTTCCTTTTGGTGGGGCCGGTCTAGGTGCTGGTGTTGTTACTGGAGCTGCCTGCGCATATTCAAATTTCTTTTCTTCTTTTTGAAATGCTTTTGGTTCGGGTGGAGTTTTTGGTTTAAACTTTTTAAGTTCTTTAAATGCAGGCTTCTTTGGAAATTTTGGTAAATCCGGAATACCTAAAGAATCTTTAAGACCTTTTAATAATGCGGCCGCATCTCCTTTTAAATCCGAAAAAGCTGATGCTAATTTTCCAGCTGCTGCCTTAGCTTGACCTTCTGCGGCATTTGCAGCTCCCTTTGCTGCTGCTTTTCCTGCTTCGGCCGCTTTACCAGCTTCTACTCTTTTTTCTGTATTATCTATCATTATGCCGTTTGATTTAATTTACTAAGTATATCATTTAATTTCGAATGTATCTTTCCAAAATCAGGTTTGTTTTTAGGTCCTATTGCGCTTGGTCCTGATGGTGTTAAGAATTGCATATCTCCAATAGCTTGTATTAACTCACTTAGTATTTCAACTAATTTCTGTCCTTTAACCAGCGGTTCTAAATCCTTACTACCTAAAAATACAGAACCATTTCCAGAAAATATCTGAAAATCCCTATCGTTTGTAACAAAACTAATGTTATCATTTACACTAACGTTCATACCAAGTCTCGTATCAACCGAAAATTGTCCATCTGATATAAATCCAACGTTACCTTTTGCATAAAACATCATTTCTGCACTTTTTGCAGATAATATAATTCTTCCAGAGTTTATTAAAACCTGGTCACCTTTTAATTTTTCAGGATATGGTTTAAATGATTTTGGCTGTGTTTGGAAATCAGTAGCTCCTTTTTGATTTATAGTACCTGGAATAAAAGGTAATATATAATCACCAGAACTCAATACTATACATGAACCATCTCTATTTATATCTTCATTAATACTACCAGATGCTGCTGGTACTACTTGAGTTAGTGGGGATTCGCTATTTCTTATTATTATATTTGGCGAAAATACTCTATTTGGATTGTTATATGCTGAAAATCTAATACTTTGTCCAAATCTAGATTCTATTAAAGTATCACCTTCATTAAGTGTTAATTTATGTATATTCGATGGTACAAAATATGCACCATATCCATCTGTGTTTGTTGATGATTCTCCTTCGGAGGTACTTCTGGGAATGTTAGTTACTTTTTGTTTTTCGTAAGCTGCTGCTTTATTTTGTTCAGGAATTTGTTGTGTATTTGCGCTTTGTTGTTTTTTAGCAAACTTTTGCGAAATAGTATTATACGCACTACTTAAATTTTTATTACCAGATACATCAGAATCTATTCTTTTATATGTTATATTTGAACCATCTCTGAATATTGAAACTTTTTCGTTTATTAGTGGTAAATTAGTAAAATTCTTATCAAACGGATACGCTACTGGTAATTGTGGAGGAGTTAGAGTTGCAGTGGTATCTGTTGGTGATACGATTCTATATGTTATACCACCAATATCACCAGCATCTTTATATTTAGGATGCGTACTATCCAATATTACGCTATAAACTACACCAAGTGTATTATCTTGGTTTTCGGCATTTTGTTGTGCAAAAATAGTTTCTGTAGGCATATTATTTCATTTTCTTTTTTAAATCTTCCAACTCAAATTCTAAGTCATCTACTCTTTCCACTTCTGCTTTAGTATCTTCCAAATCCTGCAATAGTTGATTTTTTTCAAATTCAGTTAAGAATCCATCCTGTCCTTCTGCTTTCTTTTCAGATGCAATAATCTTAGTTGCAATAGTTGCAAGTTTAACTAATTGGTCATCGTTCTTTACGGAACTATCAATTAGTGAAGATAGGATAGGTCCTACACTAGCCACATCGCCAGAGTGTTTAATCATCTTTTTAAGTTCCTCTATTAGAGAACTTATCTTTGATTTTTTTGAAAGTTGGTTATTATAGATATCTTCAAAAAGAGAGCTTAGATTCTTTCCTTTAAATAATTCGAATTCTGTTGACATATTAATATATTTACATTTTGTATGTATATAAATATGGTTCTATTAAAATGTTGAAATTAAACTGGGATTACTTCGATTGTAATCTTAGGTTGATATCCTTCGGGTAATTGTCTATTAATACCTTTGAATTCGTTTACCTTATCCTTAAAATAAGTAATTTGTAATATACGGTCTGTCAGATTCATTACCGTTTGTGAAGAAGTAGACATATCCTTTGTGTCTCTTTTCATATTTAACATAGGTCTTTTTGGAAAGTATTCCTTTCTCATAGCCTGTGCTATTGTTGTCCAATCATCCACTTTATCAACTGATTTCTCTGCTGATATCTTTCTTAATTGTGAACTTAAGTATTTCTCACCATGTGTGTATCCAGCATCAGTAAATAGGTGTCCGTGATTTGTACGAACAACAGGTGATTCGGAGTTTTGAAGTTTAACATCAGGCTTATGCTTTGATGTAGTTTCAATACTAACCATATGTTTTGGGGATGATACGAATGTGTGACCTTTCAATGCCAATCCACTCTTACCTTTGTATTCCAATGTTGCTCTAACGGCTTTCATTAAGGTAGGTTGCTTAATGATGTTTCTCATCTTATCACCATCAGGTCCGGGCTTACCACCCTTTTTAACCATTTTGTGTTCAGCCTCATCATGTCCAACTAATAATGCAGAGTTTACTACACCAACACCATTTTCGTTCAACCCCTCACTCCAATCGGTTATTAAATCATGCAGATACGCAACCTCAATACCATCTATAATAGTGTGTACAATTTCCAAAGATGGATTATAAGCCCTATCTCTATTTTTTGCAAGTATGAATTTATCGTTTATTTCTTTGGATACGATAATACACTCTAAAAGTTTCATTTTATTATTGAATATATGCATTTAATTCGTATGAGTTTCTCATACCATAAACCTGAATCTGAAGTTTCTTTCTTTGAACCTTACCATCTTTAGATAACTCAATACTAAATTTATTAGTCTTACCTTCCGATGGTTTTTTAGGACCCATTCCTATTTGTCTGAAAGAATCATCATCATTTATTTCGTATCCTTTTTTCTCTGCGTATTCTTTAGCTGCGTTAATGGCTGATGTATATGATTTATGATATACTTCGTAATCCGATTTTGCTTCTTTTATTGGATTCATTTTTTCATCCGATACCCAATATGCCGTTCCACCACCTATTGAATGTTGAAACATCTTTTCCATTTTTTCAGCGTATTTCTTTGCATCACTATATGAATTAAATACTTTTGGCTTA
>Ga0209770_10001926_pt1 | contig 10532 bp, 12 predicted proteins | sample LauGreSu1BDMLBDD_2_FD_187572 | JGI IMG/M metagenome (GOLD analysis project Ga0209770, IMG submission 187572) | Freshwater lake microbial communities from Lake Michigan, USA - Su13.BD.MLB.DD (SPAdes) (version 2) | ecosystem: Environmental > Aquatic > Freshwater > Lake | place: Lake Michigan, USA...
CCGCAGAAATACTGCGCGTAGGCGCTTTCACTCCAAAACTCCACCACTTCCTCATCGCTGAGGTTTCTCAAGCTCTTGAGCAGAAGAAGCCCCACCATGCGCCGAATGGGCAAGGCCGGACGCCCCTCCGTGCAGTAAAGAGCACCGAAGGTCTTTTCAAAACTCTTCCAGTCGATGGCCTGTGCCAAGCGGTAAAGCAGACGGCGCGGATCGAGCTGTTTTTCCAAATCGGGAAGCAAAAAGGATGATTGAGCGGTATCCTAAGAAGTGGGTTTCATTGACGCGGATTGCAGAGCTTTTGAATAAACCGGCAGGTTTTGCCTGCAATCCAACCCAGCAAGAATCGGGCCTATTACATTCCTCGAAAGATTGTTAAAATGTTTATCAGGGCCGACGACATGGTAGCTGGGAATCGTTGTTTCGATGTAAGCGCTTGGCATGTTCTATTTCATTAAGATCATAAGCGCTATTCCGACTTGCAGGAAAATCTAGGACGGGAGCTGCTTCTGGACCTCCGCGCTGAGGGTGCGGCCGTCGGCGCGGCCCGCAGACTTGGCGTTCACCAATTTCATCACGGCGCCCATGTCTTTTTTCGAGGTCGCGCCGGCTTCGGCGATGGCGGCTTTGACCAATGCCTCTAACTCGGCGGCGGAGAGTTGCTGGGGGAGGTAGGCGTTGAGGATCTCGATTTCGGCTTTCTCGCTGGCGGCCATTTCGGGGCGGCCGCCTTTTTCAAAGGCTTCGACGGAGTCTTGGCGTTTCTTGACCTCCTTGCGGACGATGGCGAGCGCTTCGGCGTCGTCGAGCGTGCTGCCGGCGCCGCCATTTTCGATGGCGGCGTTCATGAGGGAGGTTTTGAGCATGCGGAGCACGCCGAGTTTGGCGGCCTCGCGGGCCATCATGGCGGCCTTGATGTCTTGGTCGATGCGGGCTTGGAAGGTCATGGGAAGTTTTAGGTTTTAAGTGGCTGGGGTTGTTTCGGGAGCCGGGGAATTGCGTAATGGTAAGGATTCCCTGAAGCCCCTTGTTCAAGCTCTGTGCTCTCTGTGTCCTCTGTGGTAAATTTTTCTGGATTCGGTTTTAATCGCGGCGGAGGAGTTTTTGTTTGGCGTAGGAATTGTCGATGATGTCGTGGATGCGCTGGGCGGGGACGACGCGGTTGCTCACATAGTCGAGGTTGCCATCCATGCCGATGATCGAGATGGAGAAACCTTGCGCGGTGTCAAACGCGGCGGCGGCGGTGGGGCCGTCGGGCACCGTGAGGAACGGGATGTTCGAGCGAATGACGCCCGGCTCGCGGGAGAAAGCCGCGATGCAAACGAGGCCGTCGGCGGCGAAGCGTTGGTAGATTTTTTGGAGTTGGCCAACTTGGGAGCGGAAGGCCCATTGGCTGGGGCTCTCGGCGATGAGAACGATGAGCGGGCGGCCGCGAAGTTCCTTTGCGGGTTTGGCTTTTCCGGCTGAATCGATCCATGAGAAATTCGGCGCAGGGCGAACGACTTCGGCGCGGAGGGTCGTGACGGCCAAAAGGGCGAGCAGGAGCGCGGCGAGGGGTTTCATATTTTCATCAACTCCGCTTCCTTGGTGGCGGTTTGCTTGTCGATTTCGGCGACGAATTTGTCAGTGAGCTTTTGGACTTCGGATTCGGTGTCGCGGAGTTCGTCCTCGGTTATTTTGCCGTCCTTTTGGATTTTTTTGGATGTGTCGATGGCGGTGCGGCGGCAGGCCCGGATGCGCACGCGGGTCTCTTCGGCAATCCCTTTCACGGTCTTCGCGAGGTCGCGGCGACGCTCCTCGGAGAGTTCGGGAATCGGGAGGCGGATGATCTTGCCATCGACGGCGGGATTGATGCCGAGGCGGGATTCGTTGATGCCGCGTTCGATGTCGCGCACGGTCGAGGCGTCGAAGGGCTGGATGACGAGCAGGCGCGGCTCCGGAGCGGTGATGAGCGCGAGTTGCTTGAGCTTCATCGAGGAGCCGTAGGCCTCAACATCGATGTTTTCGACAAGGGCCGGGGAGGCTTTGCCAGTGCGGATCGCGGCGAACTCATGGGTCATGAAGCCCACGGCTTTTTCCATGCTCTCCTCGGCTTCAAAAAGAATTTCTTCGATGCTCATTTGGCGGAATCGGGTTTGTCGGAAACAAGAGTGCCCACGGGCTCGCCAGCGATGGCAAGTCGAATGTTATCCGGCTTGTTCATGTCAAAAACGATGATGGGCATTTTGTTGTCCATGCAGAGACTGAACGCGGTGGAGTCCATCACTTGAAGCCGCCTCGAGAGTGCGTCGGTGTAGGTGATGTGATCGAAGCGTTTGGCGTTCGGATTTTTGTTCGGGTCGGAATCGTAGATGCCATCGACCTTCGTGGCCTTGAGGATGGCTTGGGCCCCGATCTCGGCGGCGCGCAGGGCGGCGGTGGTGTCGGTGGAAAAAAATGGGTTGCCCGTGCCGGCGACGAAAATGACGACACGGCCGAGCTCCAAGTGGCGTGTGGCGCGGCGCACGATGAACGGCTCGGCGAGGTTTTGCATTTCGATCGCCGTTTGCACGCGGACCTCGACGCCGAGTTCTTCGAGGGCCGACATGAGCGCGAGGCCGTTGATGACGGTCGCGAGCATTCCCATGTAGTCGGCGGTGGTGCGGTTCATGCCCTTATGGCTGGCGGTGAGGCCGCGCCAGATGTTGCCCCCGCCGATGACGAGGGCGAGTTCCACGCCAAGCTTGGTGGCATCGGCAATCTGGGCAGCGATTTTTTGAACGACTTCCGGGCTGATGCTCTCGTTGCTGCCTGGCTCGCGGAGCACCTCGCCGCTGAGTTTCAGAACAACTCGTTTGTAGCGAACTTGGGATGGTTGGGACATGCGCGGACCCGGATCAAACCGTATCACGCAGCGGGAGGAAAGGACAAATCCAGACGCGTGCCGGCCGCGAGCGGGTGTCCACGGAGAAATTCGGCGGCGGGGAGGCGCTTGCGGCCTTCGAGTTGGAGGGATTCCAGGATCAGGCTGCCCGAGCCGCAGGCGACTCGGAGGACGCCGGGTTCGGCAGGGAGGATTTCGCCAGCCGGGCCGGAGGCGGGGTCGGTTTTTGCGGCGTGGATTTTGAGGGTTTGGCCGTTGAGGCGCGTGTAGGCTCCGGGCCAGGGCGACATCGCCCGGATCCGCGTGGCAAGAGCCTCTGCGGGCTCACGCCAATCGAGGAGGCCATCGGTTTTTTTGAGTTTCGGCGCGTAGGTGGCGAAGGCGTTGTCTTGAGGAATGCGCGGGGCGTTTCCCGCTTCGAGCAGATCGAGGGCTTCGAGGAGGCAGGGCGCGGCGAGCGCGGCGAGACGGTCGTGAAGCTCGCCGGTGGTTTCGTCGGGGCCAATGGCGAGCTTTTGGGCGAGCAGAATGTCGCCGGTGTCGAGGCCCTCGTCCATAGACATCACCGTGATGCCGGTTTCGCGGTCCCCCGCGAGGATGGCGGCGTGGATGGGCGAGGCGCCGCGGTGGCGCGGGAGGAGCGAGGCGTGGAGATTAAGGCAGCCGAGGCGCGGAGTTTCGAGAACGCTCTTGGGGAGGATTTGGCCGTAGGCGGCGACGACCATGAGGTCCGGCGCGAGCACGCGGAGATCCTCCAACGCGGCGGGCGAGCGGAGTTTTTCGGGTTGTTGGACGGGGAGGTTTTGGTCGAGGGCGATTTGCTTGATCAGTGACATCCTTGGCTTCAAATCACGCCCTGCGGGCTTGTCGGGTTGCGTGATCACGCCGATGATGGTGTGTTTTTTCGAATCCCAAAGAGCCCTCAGCGCCGGAACGCCGATCTCGCCTGTGCCACAAAAAACAATTCGCATGGGTTAAGCAGGGGAAAATTTAACCACGGAGGACAAAGAGAACACTGAGGAGGATCGGAAGTTGGATCATAGGGCAGACGCTCCATGCATCGGCTTTTCTCTGTTTTTTTCTCCGTGAGCTCCGTGTTCTCGGTGTTTCATTTTTTTAAAACATCCTCCTAGCGCTGGCTTGGCGGGCCATCGCCGAGCGGGTCATCATGAGTTCGCCGGCTGTGACCTCGCGCTGGCCGAGCGAGGACGCGCAGCCGGTGCAGAGGTAGTCGTAGATTTCCTTGTCGGGCAGGACGAGCAGGAGCTTCTCGCGGACCGGCATGGCGGTCTGGCATTTTTTGCAATAGAGCGACGAGGCGCGGAGACTTTCAAATTGCTGCATGGCGGTGTTTGTCGGGCGGAGAATACTTTCGCGGCGCGCGGGAATCAACCGCCCAGCGGGTTTGTTCTTGCCAGCGCGGCGGCGGATTGGTTTCTGGAGCCCTTCTTATGAGCGACACAACCATTCTTTCCATCCGCGCACGCCAAATCCTCGATTCGCGCGGCAACCCAACTGTCGAAGCCGATGTCGAACTCGCCGGCGGCGCCGTCGGTCGCGCGGCCGTTCCCAGCGGAGCCAGCACCGGCGAACATGAAGCCGTCGAACTCCGTGACGGCAACAAAGCCAACTACCTCGGCAAGGGCGTCACCAAGGCGGTTGCGAATGTTTCTAAAATTCTCGCTCCCGCCATCATTGGCCTCGATGCCGCCGATCAGCTTTCCGTGGACAAGGCGATGCTCGCCGCCGACGGCACCTCGACCAAGAAAAAGGTCGGCGCAAATGCCATCCTCGCCGTCTCCCTCGCCACCGCGAAAGCCGCAGCCGCGCAAGTCGGCCAGCCGCTCTACAAATACCTCGGCGGGCCAAACGCCAAGGTCCTCCCGGTGCCGATGATGAACATCCTCAACGGCGGCGCCCATAGCGACGCGCCGATCGATTTCCAGGAGTTCATGATCGTGCCGAAAAACTTCCCGAGCTTCTCCGAAGCCCTCCGCGCCGGCACCGAGATTTTCCACGCGCTCAAATCCGAGCTCAAAGGTCGCAAGCTCTCGACCGCCATCGGCGACGAAGGTGGTTTCGCCCCCGCCCTCTCCAGTGCCGAGGACGCCCTCGACTCCATCGCCAAGGCTGTGAAAGCCGCCGGCTACAAGTTCGGCAAAGATGTCTTCATTGCGCTCGACTGCGCCTCCAGCGAATTCTACGCCGCTGACAAGAAAGCCTATATCTTCAAGAAATCCGACGGCTCCAAGCGCACTGCTGACGAACTCGTCGCCTACTACGCCGGCCTCTGCAAAAATTACCCCATCATCTCGATCGAGGATGGATGCGCGGAAAATGACTGGGACGGCTGGAAAAAACTCACCGAAGCGCTCGGTGACAGCATCCAGCTCGTCGGCGACGATCTTTTTGTCACCAATGTCGAATTCCTCCGCAAAGGCATTGATCAGGGCGTGGCAAACTCGATCCTCGTCAAGGTCAACCAGATCGGCTCCCTCACCGAAACCCTCGACGCCATCGAGCTCGCGAAGGAAAACAAATACACAGCCGTGATCAGCCACCGCTCGGGCGAGACCGAAGATGTCACCATCGCCGACATCGCCGTGGCCACGAACGCCGGCCAGATCAAGACCGGCTCCCTCTGCCGCACCGACCGCGTCGCGAAATACAACCAACTCCTCCGCATCGAAGAGGAACTCGGCGACAACGCCATCTACGGCGGCAAAATGCGCTGAGTCGATCCCACGAAAATTCAGCAAGCGGCGGGCCAATAACCCGCCGCTTTTTTTGTGTCGTTTCAACTTTAAAATGATTGGCCGAGAATTTCCTCTATCCGCGCGTGGAGTTCCTTGGCGGCGCTGAGGATTTTTTGGAGGTCGGCCAAATCCTCGGGGCGGTGTTGGGAGCGCTCGGCGAGGATTTCGGCGTAGCCGATGATGGCGTTGAGGGGGGTGAGGAGTTCGTGGCTCGGGCTCGCAGGAGAGGAAATTCGAGGATTAGCTGCTGAGGTATTAGGCTTTGCGCCAGCGAGGAGCGTTTCGATTTTTCCGATCAAGCGCTCAAGGTCGATGGGTTTGGGGTCGTAGTCGTCGCAGCCGACGGCGAGGCATTTTTCGCGGTCGCCTTCGGCGGTTTCTGCGGTGAGGGCAATGAGGGGGATTCGCGCCAAGGCCGGATCAGCCTTGATTTGACGGGTTGCGGTCCAGCCGTCGATCACTGGCAGGCCCATATCCATCAAGACGAGGTCGGGCGATTCGGAGCGCGCTTTGGCCACCCCCTCGGCGCCGTCGACCGCCATGGCCACCGTGTAGCCCCTCTTCGTCAAACGGCGCGAGAGCATGTCTCGGTTCATTTCGTGATCCTCAACGAGAAGGATTTTCTTCACGGCCCAAAGCAATCAAAACACACCGCGCCCGGCGAGGTTCTTTTGGGAAACTGGCCGCGGACTCGCGTGGCATCGAGGTGCGTGAAATTGACACTGCCAACCAAACCCGCTTTTATATGGCCTCATGATTCGACCGTTCGCCCTGCTGTGCGCGGCCCTTGCCGTGGCGTTGGCAGGTTGTGCCTCTCCCGAAGGCCCCGCCGCCCGGTTGGACAAGGCCAACATTCTCCCACTCGGAATCGACGACGATTATCAATTCCGAAAAATCCTGACTTCGGTCTTCGACCCGAATTTGAAGGAGCAAAAGACTTCGGGAGGAAGAAATGGCGGAGTGATCGATTTTGAACGCGCCCGAAGGACCTGGGGCGCGGTGGATAGCTTGGAAGTCTCCAAGCGGCACGGCTCGTATTTTACTTTCTTCTGGCGCACCTCCAAGGATTCGGATGTCACGCTACGACTCGAATACCGACAGGCCGGGCTGGGAAATTATGTGATGGCACAGGAGCGGTATTACCCGGCCGCGCGCGGCTCTCACAGGTCCACCTTCCAAGTGACCGGGGATGATTTTCTGGAAAACGGGCTCGTCTCCGCATGGCGGGCTTTGTTGATTGTGGATGGTCGCATCGTGGGGCTCCGGCAATCATCGATGTGGCGCTAGCGGGTTGACAGGATCCGGATGTGTGTTTTTAGGTTTTTAAGTAAATGGTAAGCAAGTCATCGAGCATCCTTGTAGGCAGTGCGTCTGGGACGATCTGGATGAGGGTCGAGGGCCGTGGCACTTTTGAAAATTGCCAAGGTCTCAAGGAATTTTCGCGCCGCATGATTTCCAAGGGCCATACGGAGTTCATTCTCGACCTTGAGAAATGCGAGCTTATGGACTCGACTTTCATGGGCACGCTCGCTGCGCTGGCTTTCAGTCTGCGCGACTCGCAGGGCCGTCTCCGCGTGGTGCGGGCGAACACACGCAATTTCTCCCTGCTCGAAAGTCTGGGTCTCGACAATCTTTTCGCAGTCGAACCCGAGCCCTCCGGCCCCGCGCCGGCTGCCTTCAAAAAAACCGACATCTCCGACCGGGACTCCCAGGAAGCGCGAGTCCATATTTTGGAAGCCCACGAAGCTTTGATCGAAGCCGATCCCCGAAATGCCGTGAGGTTTCAGGATGTGATTGAATTTTTGAAATCCGAGGCACCCGAAGCCTGAGCCGCTCCGTTCTTGCTTGGCGGGGCTTGTTTTCAGAAAGTCCAGAGATCCTGAAGTCTCATGTGGACCCTTTATAACCTGTCGACTCTGGCGCTCGTTGTCGCGTTGTTCGCCCTTTTTATTTTGTGGTCGCAGGCTCGGGCCCGGCGCCTTCGCACGCGGCTTGACGATCTTCAGACCGAGGTGGCGCGCGTGTTCGATTTTCTCCACGGCATCGGCGCGGCGTTTTCCGAGGGAGTGCGCAGCACGGAGCTTCACCGTCTCATTTTGGAAAGCACGATGCGGATCATGAATGCCAGCCATGGCGCGCTCTACATCGCCGACAAGGCCGGCTCAAGCCTCACACCGTCGCATCTTTCGGAAGGTTGCCCCGCTTTTTTCGAGGTTCCCGCCGAGCTGCTCGCGCAAGCCAAAGGCTCCCCTGCCTTGCTCCGCAGCTTGCTCGGCATCCAGCCGGTTCTCCCCGACAGCCGCGGGCCATTGGCCGATTGCTGGCGAGCGAACGAGATCTGCACTCTTTCCGAATTCGACACCGGAGAAGGCCTGACCTGCCCGGCGATTCTCGGAACGCTCGTTTACAGAAACAAAATCCTCGGAGTCCTCGCGCTCGCCGGGCACGGCCACCTGCCATTCGTGGAGAAGGACATCACCGTCTTCCGCACGATCGCCGAGCAATGTGCCTTTGCCCTCTACAACCAAGCCGTCTACCTCGAGGCCGGACAGAAAAAACTCATGGACCGCGACCTCGAGATCGCCCGTGACATCCAGCGCGTTCTTTTGCCAGCGGGTGACCCGGTTTTTTCCGGCTACGAAATCACCGGCCTCAGCCTCGCGGCCGGGCATCTCAGCGGGGATTATTTCGACTTCATTTCGCTCGGGCCGGACCGCCTAGCCGTAGCGATCGCCGATGTTTCCGGCAAGGGCGTTCCCGCCTCACTCATCATGGCGATGTGCCGTGGCGTGCTGCGGCGCGAGGCGCTCGATGCCTCCCTGCCCAGCGATGTGCTGCGGCGGGTGAACAGCCTCCTTTACCCCGACATCAAGGAGGACATGTTCATCAGCATGGCCTATGCGATCCTCGACGGCCCGGGTGGAAAATTCACGCTGGCCCGCGCGGGTCATGATGCGCCGTTGCTCTACCGCGCCGCCACGCGCGAGGTCAAAAATCTCAGCCCGAAAGGCATGGCTCTCGGCATTGACAGCGGGGAGGTGTTCAATAGAGTTTGCGCCGATTTGAGCCTACTGCTGGAGCCCGGCGACTGCATCCTTCTCTACACGGACGGGGCCACCGAGGCCCTGAACGCCGACGGCGTGGAATACGGTGTCGGCCGCCTCGCCAAAGCCCTCCGATCCGTCGCGGACCAGGGTGCCGCCGCCGTCCTTCGGCATGTGGCCGAGGATGTCAGCTCCTTCACCGGCCGCGAATCCAAGCAAGACGACTTCACACTTATCGCCATTTCCAAAAAATGAACAACCCAACCGAATCTGAAGCCCAGGATACCGCACCAAAAAACGCGGAGCAGGAAGCCGAGATCGCCGTGGTGGACTTCGAAGCCGAGGCCGCGAAGCTCAAAGACCTCGCCCTCCGCGCCCGCGCCGACCTCGACAATTTCCGCAAGCGCGCCCTGCGTGAAAAAGAGGAAGCCATCCGCTACGCAAACAACGGTCTGCTTGAACGGCTCCTGCCCGTGATTGATAATTTCGAGCTCGGCCTGGACGCCGCCAAGAATGCCGCCGACACCGCCTCGATCCTCCAGGGAATGTCGATGGTTCACAAACAGCTCCAGGATTTCCTGAAAAACAACGGCCTCGAGGAAGTCCAGGCCGAGGGCGAGGCGTTCGATCCGAACAAGCACGACGCCGTGTCGCAGGAGTTCAGCACCGAGGTTCCCGAGGGCCATGTTGTGAGGCAGGTCCGCAAAGGCTATAAAATCAAAGACCGCCTCGTTCGCGCCTCGTCGGTTATTGTTTCCAAGGGGCCGCAATGAGCCGCAAACGCGACTACTACGAGATTCTCGGAGTCGAGCGGAGCGTCAGCGAGGAGGATCTCAAGCGCGCCTACCGCAAGCTCGCGGTCAAATACCACCCCGATAAAAACCCGGACGACCACACGGCCGAGGAAAAGTTCAAAGAAGTCGGCGAGGCCTACGAGGTTTTGAGCGATGCCAGCAAACGCGCCGCCTACGACCGCTACGGCCACGCCGCTTTCCAAGGCGGGATGGGCGGAGGTGGCGGAGGCGGCTTCCACGATCCGTTCGAGGTTTTCCGGGAGGTTTTCAGCGGAGGCGGGGGCGGCGGAATTTTCGATCACATTTTTGGAGGAGGCGGGGGCGGCATGGATTCCTCCGGTCGCCAGCGCGGGTCCGACCTCCGCTACGATCTGCAGATCACGCTCGAGGAAGCGGCGCGAGGTTGCGAGAAGGAAATCGAAATTCGCAAGCTCGACGCCTGCGATCCCTGCGGAGGTTCCGGCGCGCAGAAAGGCTCGAAAGCCGTCACCTGCCCGACCTGCCGGGGACGCGGCCAAGTCGCCGTCTCGCGTGGATTTTTCCAAGTCGCCCAAACTTGCCCCGCCTGCCACGGCACAGGCCGCATCATCGAAAAACCCTGCCTTTCCTGTCAGGGCGAAGGCCGCGTCGAAAAGACGAGCCGCGTGAAAATCAAAATCCCCGCCGGCATCGATAGCGATTCACGCCTCCGCAGCAACGGCGGCGGCGAGGCTGGCCTGCGAGGAGGCGCCTCGGGCGATCTCTATGTCGTCGTGCATATCAAGGAGCATGAGGTTTTCACGAGGAACGGCATGGATTTGAACTGCGAGGTTCCGGTCCCGTTCACCACCGCCGCGCTCGGCGGCGAAATCCGTGTTCCCACGCTCAACGGCGCGGTGAGTTTGAAAATCCCCGCCGGCACTCAGAGCGGCTCCACTTTCCGCATCCGGGGCCTCGGAATGCCTGCGATTCAAGGCGCGGCGAAGGGCGACATCCTCACTTATGTGCAGGTCGAAGTGCCGTCGCGCCTTAACGGCGAGCAGCGCGAGGTTTTGCAGAAATTTGCGGAGCTTTGCGGGGAGGAAAACAACCCCATCAA
>Ga0209770_10001929_pt1 | contig 10523 bp, 8 predicted proteins | sample LauGreSu1BDMLBDD_2_FD_187572 | JGI IMG/M metagenome (GOLD analysis project Ga0209770, IMG submission 187572) | Freshwater lake microbial communities from Lake Michigan, USA - Su13.BD.MLB.DD (SPAdes) (version 2) | ecosystem: Environmental > Aquatic > Freshwater > Lake | place: Lake Michigan, USA...
CGCGAGAAGGCGTCCGCGGGAATGCACGGCCCTCCACGCGACGGCGAGCATCGTCAGCGGGAGCAGCACCGTGGAGGCGGCCAACACCCACCGGCTGATCCCGACGCCGACGGTGTAGTGCTCGAGGATGATCCACGCAAGCGCCGCGACCCAGAGCACGGCGGTCGCGCGATACGCCTCGGAGGCGAGCCTGAAGCCGCGCCGCTCGTGGGCCCGCGACCAGTTTCGGATGAAACGCGCCGGGAGGATCACGCGGCCGCACTCGGGGCATGGTTCATGAAGCCGGCTTCCCGCAAGCTGGTAGTCGCAGGACTCGCAGCATTCGGGCATGCCGTCCCCCCCGCCGGCCCGCGGCTTGAGCCTCGAGCCCTCCGGCAGCCGCGCCGCGACATCGATCTCGGCGCGGGATGGCAGCGACGGCATCGCGCCCTCGCGCATCGCGGCGAGCGCGCCGGCGGCGTTCGCGCGCGCGAGGGCCCGGACCACATCCATGCCATCGGCGATCGCCGCGAGATAGGCGCCGACGAACGCATCGCCGCAGCCGACCGTGTCGACCGCATCGACGGCGTATCCGCGGTGCGCATATCGCGCGCCGCCGACGGCCGCGATCGCACCCTCGGCGCCAAGCGTCACGACGACGGTCCCGCCCGGCATCCGCACCGCAAGCGCCTCGAGCGCGCGCGCCGCATCGGCCTCGCCGGTGAGCGCCTCCGCCTCGGTCTCGTTGACGACGAGCCCGGCGAGCTTCGTGAACCGAAGCTCGCGGAGCGACGCGTCGGCTGGCGCGGCGTTGAGCCAGACCCGCAGCCCTCGCGCGGCGGCGGCACCGATCCCCTCCTCGAGGAACGAGCACTCGTTCTGGAACAGGACGATGTCGCCCTGCTCCCCGCCGGCGAGGAAATGCTCGATGTCACGGCGGGAGATGCGTCGGTTCGCCTCGGGTGCAATGACGATGGCGTTCTCGCCGCCAGCGGCGACCATCACCGTCGCGTTCCCGGAGGCCTCGTCCTCGAGCGAGATCGCTCCCGTCCGCACGCCGGCGTCGCGCAGCGCCTCGACGATGAAGCGCGCATCCGGCCCACCGCGCCCGAGCATCCGGACGCGCGCGCCGCATCGAGCGGCGGCTGCGGCCTGGTTCGCGCCCTTGCCGCCCGCGAAGACCCAGCTTGAGCGCGCCGCGACCGTCTCGCCCGCACGCGGCAGCGACTGCACGCGCACGACCCGATCGATCATCATCGACCCGACCACATGGATGACCGCTCCGGCACCCGCCATGCGGGAAGACTATCACGCGCCGACGATGCCGCCCTCATATCGCCGCCACACGCGCACCGAGGCCATTCCCGTGCAGAACGCTCCGGAGAGGGCGAGCGCGGTCGGAAGCCACCAGAGCGATGGCGCGACGGCGACGAACGCCAAGGTCGCGCCCGCAGCGGACCAGCACCACCCGCCGAGCCAGCCGATCTCAGTGCCGTACTTGCCCTTCGTGATGGCCGGCAGCGCGAAGGAGCTGACCGCGAAGAGCGCGGCCGGGAGGATCGCGCAGAGGAAGCAGAGCGGGTCGCCAGCCGCGTCGGCGGCGTCCGTGAACATCCGGATCACGAAGCACGCGCCGCCTGCAGCTGCGGCGAGCGCGAGCCAGCGCATAGTGCTGCGGTGATGGGTCTTCTCGAGCCGCGGCGCACCGGCAAGCAGCGCGCTCGCGCCCGAACCGCACCAGAGCGCGGCCGCGCCAAGCACGAGCACCGCCGTCTGCACCCAGCGGAGGCTCACGCTGTCGCCGAGCTGGCTGCCCGACGCGAAGGTGGATCCTGCGGCGAGGAACCAGACCGGCATCAGGAACGCCGCGAGTGCGAGAAAGAGCGCCGCGGTCCAGACGCCGCGGTTGCCCGCGATGTCCGAATGGGTGCGATGGCGCGAGCCGAGCGTCGCGGGCTGGAGCGCATCGTCGATCTCGACGGAGCGCTTTCCCTTGGTGCTGGTGAAATCGAGCGGAAACACGAGACCTCTCCGTGTTTGTCGAAGCTCCCGGCGGCGCGACGGCGCGCGGCCGGGGGACTCCCGGAATGTGGGACCGTTGCATCGGCGCGGATCCGCGCCCGGCGCAGGAATTCCGGGCGGGAACGGGCGCCGCCGGTCGGCCTGGGGTGGCCGCGCGGGAGCCCTCGATAATCAGGAGGAGGTCAGCGGAGGAACTCGCGCACCTTCTCGACCTCGTCGCGGGATCCGAGCAGGACCGGGACGCGCTCATGCACCTTGTGCGGCTGGTGCTCGAGGGTACGGCGGTCGCCCGAGTACGCGAGCCCGCCAGCCTGCTCGATGATGAAGGCCATGGGGCTCGCCTCGTAGAGGTAGCGGAGCTTTCCCTCGGGATTCTTCTTCGTCGGGGGGTACATGAAGACGCCCCCGGTCAGGAGCGTGCGATGGACATCCGCGACCATCGACCCGATGTACCGCGACGAGTAGCCGTTCGCATGTGCCCAGGAGAGGTATCGCTGGTATCCGTCGGGGAATGTGGACGCGTACGCCTCGTTCACCGAGTAGACCCTGTTCGACGCGGGCATGCGGACCTTGTCCTTCACGAGCAGGAACGAGCCGATGAACGGGTCGAGCTCGAAGAGCGACACGCCGTTGCCGGTCGTGATGACGAAGATCGTCGAGGATCCGTAGAGGACATACCCGGCCGCGACCTGCTGCGTGCCTGGCTGGCACACCGTCGCCTGCGCGTCGGGAATGGCCGGGTCGTTCCGAAGAATCGAGAAGATCGTGCCGACGCCGACGCCGGTGTCGAGGTTCGAGCTGCCGTCGAGCGGGTCGAACAGGACGCAGTACTTGCCGCCCTCGGAGCCCTTCCGCAGGATGGTCGGCTCGTCGTCCTCCTCGCTCGCGAGGACCGCGACCGATGCGCGTGTGCCGAGGCAGCGCATGACCGCCTCGTTCGCGATGACATCGAGCTTCTGCTGCTCCTCGCCCTGGACATTCGTCTCGCCGAACTTGCCGATCGCGCCCGAGAGGCGCGCGCGCCGCACATGGTTCGCGATCGACTTCGCGGCCAGCGAGATCGCGCTCACGATCCAGGTGAAGTCGCCGCTCGCCGAGGGGTGCTTCGCCTCCTCGAGCAGGATGTGGCTCTGGAGGCTCATCAGGTTCTCGGAGAAATCGTGGCGCATCGGCATGGGGGGCTCGCTTCTGGGTTCCGCGCTATCATCGGCCCCCCCGCCGGGGCTTGTGCACTCGGCGTCTTCCGGCCGATTCCCCATTCACCCAGACCGCCCGCAGAAGGACCGCCAGATGCCGAACGCCTACATCGTCGCAGCCCGCCGCACCCCGATCGGGAAGTTCATGGGCGGCCTCTCGAAGGTCCCGGCTCCGGTCCTCGGATCGTGCGTCGCGAAGGCGCTGTTCGCGGATTGCCCGGGCGCCTCGGCTCATGTGGACGAGTGCATCATGGGCAATGTGCTGCAGGCCGGCGTCGGGCAGAACCCGGCACGCCAGGTGGCGCTCCTGGCCGGTCTGCCCGAGACGATCAGCGCCGTGACCGTGAACAAGGTCTGCGGGTCCGGACTCGAGGCCGTCATGCAGGCGGCGAGGTCGATTCGGGCGGGCGACAACGATGTCGTGCTCGCCGGCGGCATCGAGAACATGGACCTCGCGCCGCACATGATGCAGATGCGCGGGGGCGTCAAGTACGGCCCCGCGACCATGCAGGACCACATGGCGGCGGACGGGCTGACCTGCGCCTTCGAGAAGTGGGCCATGGGATGCGCCGCGGACTTCATCGCGGCGAAGCATGAGGTCAGCCGCGCGGAGCAGGACCGCTTCTCGGCGCAGAGCCATCAGCGCGCGGCCGCAGCGACCGCCGCGGGCCACTTCAAGGCCGAGATCGTGCCGCTGACCGCGGAGCAGTGCATGTCCAAGACCGGCGTCGATACCGACGAGGGCATCCGCGGCGACTCGACGGCGGACGGGCTCGCGAAGCTCAAGCCCGCCTTCGGCAAGGACGGCACCGCGACCGCAGGCAACGCCAGCCAGATCTCGGACGGCGCGGCGGCGGTCCTCGTGATGAGCGAGGAAGGACTGCGGAAGACCGGCGCGAAGGCGATCGCACGGATCGTCGACGCCAACACCGCGGGCACTGCGCCGAAGGAGCTGTTCTTCGCGCCCAAGCTCGGAATCGAGCGGATCCTGGCGAAGAACGGACTCGGCGTCGGCGACATCGACCTGTTTGAGATCAACGAGGCGTTCGCGGCGCAGGTGCTGGCCGACATCAAGCCGCTCGGGATCCCCGAGTCGAAGCTGAACATCTGCGGCGGCGGCATCGCGCTGGGCCACCCGATCGGCGCGAGCGGCGCGCGGGTCCTCGTGACGCTCGTCCACCAGCTGAAGCGGACGGGCGGCAAGCGTGGCATCTGCTCGCTCTGCCTCGGCGGCGGAAATGCGGTGACGATGCTCGTGGAGATGTGCTGATCGCGCGGCGCGCGGGCCGTCTGCGGGCGGAGACTCTCAGCGATTTCGCACCCGGATGCGCAGCTCCGGGCAGGTCGGGCAGTCGGTGGCGACCGAGAGCTGCATCGAGTGCCAGCGCCTGGCGCCGCCCCGCTCGCGCCAGTCGAAGATCTCGTCGTTCGGTGACGCGCGCTCCGCGAGCGCGTCGATCGCCTTGAAGTCGACCTCGACGAGGACATGGCCGTCCGCGGTCGCATCGACCACCTTCCCGACGGGCGGCTCGATGCCGGTGACGCGGAACTTCTCGGGAATCGGCGCGCCCTCCGGATCGATCCGCTCGACATCGACGACGACGGTGTCCTCGCGGTCGGGCCGGCTGATGAGGATCGGCATCGGGATCAGCGGGCTCTCGATCACATAGTCGAAGCGCGCGGAGCCACCGCGGGAATTGCCCTCGAGGCGGAAGTCGAGCCGGTGGCTCTTTCCGCCGATGCCGAGGGGATCGATGCGCACGGGCACCCTGGTCGACCCGCCCGGCTCGATCGTGAAGCCTGCATCGATCTGCGGCACGAGGCACGCGCAGCTCGTCGCCCAGCCCACCACCTTGAGCGGCTCCTTCCCGTCGTTGACGAGCTCGACATCGACGACCTTGGGCGCCGAGCAGAGCGAGATGGTGCCCGCATCCACCTTCTCCGGGACGATGCGCAGCCTGCGGGAGAGGTCCGGTGGCCTCGGCGCACGCGGCTCGATGACGGCCGTCGCGTCGCTCGGACTCGCCGCCGCGATCGACTCGGAAGACGAGTCTGCGAACCACTTCCGCCAGTTGAGGTAGCTGAAGACGGCGATCAGGACGATCGCCGCGACAATGAGGGGCGTCGAGTTGGGACGCGTTCGGGCGGGCTGCGACATGGTGGAATCCTAGCGACCCTGCGGACCCACGCACTCCCGCGCGCTACGCTGCGGCCCATGCGCATCCTCATCCTCGGCGGTACCGGCTTCCTTGGACCTCATCTCGTCGACCTCGCGCTTGAGAAGGGATGGGAAGTGACCACCTTCAACCGCGGGAAGACCGACCCCAAGCGTTTGTCGGCCGAGCGCTATGCGAAGGTCCGTCAGCTCAAGGGCGACCGCGATCCGAAGAAGGGCGAGGGACTGAAGTCGCTCGAGGAACTCGCAGCTGCGATGCGGAAGTCGGGAGAGCGGTTCGACGCGGTGATCGACAACTCGTCGTATGTGCCACGCATCACGAAGGCAAGTTCCGAACTGCTGGCGCCGGTCACGCAGATGTACCAGCTCGTCTCGACGATCTCGGTGTGGATGGACAACTCGGTCGCCCCGAACGAATCGACGCCCGTCGCGACGATCGCGGACGAGACGGTCGAGGAGGTCACGGGCATGACCTACGGGCCGCTCAAGGCGCTCTGCGAAAGGGCGGCCGAGGCGGCGTGCCCCGGAAAGGCGTGCATCGTGCGGCCGGGCCTGATCGTCGGCCCCGGGGATGATTCATGCCGATTCACCTATTGGCCGATCCGGATCGCGCGCGGCGGAAAGGTGCTCGCGCCGCGAGCGCCGCGACCCGATCAGGTGAATGTGCAGTACATCGATGTCCGCGACCTTGCGGCGTTCCAGCTCAAGCTGATCGAGGATGGGCACCACGGCGTCTACATCGCCAACGGACCAGAAGGACCGCTGACCATGGAGGAGATGCTGGCGGGGATCAAGGCGGCGGTCTCGGTTCCCGTCCAGTTCGTGTGGGTCGACGAGGGGTGGCTCCTCGAGCAGCAGGTGCAGCCCTGGATGGGCCTTCCGCTCTGGATCCCCCAAGACGAGAGCACGGCCGGTGCAGGCAAGGCACACATCGGAAAGGCGCTCGCGCATGGGCTGCGCTGCCGTCCGCTGGCCGAGACCGCGAAGGACACCATCGCCGACTTCGCGGCGACCAAAGCCGACCGTCCTGCCGGATTCGACTGGGGTTCCGGGCGAGCACCGGGAATCAGCGAGGCCCGCGAGACCGAGCTGCTCGCGAAGTGGGCCGCGCGTCCCGTCGCCCCCTGAACCCGGTGCACGGCACGTGCCGTTCAGTGCCTGGCACTGGGCGGCACGTGCCGTGCACGCTTCTCAGTGCGCAAGCAGCGACCGCGACTGAAGCGCCTGCTCCACCGCGACCCACTTGACCGTGAGCGCCTCCTCGACCTCGAGCGGCATCCCGAGCACCTCCCGCCACCGAGCCGGATCTACCCACTCGGCACGAACGTCCGCGTCGAGGAAGTCCCACTGATTGGGGTAGCCGCAGTGTGACCGGGCACTCGACCAGATCCAGTCCGTCGCCTCGCGCACCATCCCGGCCTGCACGGGGTTGCGCTCGATGTAGCGCAGCGCATTCCAGGCATGAGTCTCATCCATTCGGCCTGCATAGACCCGGCCCTCCCAGCAAGCTCCCCGGCGGCCGCGGCGGACATTGAGGGTCTCTGAGTAGAGCTTGTGAAGCTGGCCGAAGCACCGGCTGATCGCCTTGGTGTGATCGGGGATCACGGCAAAGTGGACATGGTTCGACATCAGGCAGAAGCCACCGATGCGGAGCTGGTTCCGCTTGGCGAGGCTCCCGAGCATCGACAGGTAGTACCGGCGATCCGAGTCGCTCTCGAAGAGCGTCATCTGCTGGTTTCCCCGGTGCGCGATGTGGTACGGAACGCCGATCTCGAAGTTACGGTTTGGTCTTCCCACGGTTTTCTCCTCCCCCTGTTCGCCACAGCCTACCGGCGGCGGAGGGCGTACCGTGTCTTGACGCGTTTTTGCGGGAAGAAAAACGAGCACGGCACGTGCCGCACAGTGCCTGGCACTGGACGGCACGTGCCGTGCACCGAATCAGTAGCGGTAGTGGTCCGGCTTGTACGGGCCCTCGGTCGGCACGCCGATGTACTCCGCCTGCTTCTTGGTGAGCTTCGTGAGCTTCGCGCCGAGCTTCGCGAGGTGGAGCCGCGCGACCTTCTCGTCGAGGTGCTTCGGCAGCGTCGTGACCGACTTGCCGTAGTGCTTCGAGTTCTTGAAGAGCTCGATCTGCGCCATCACCTGGTTGGTGAAGCTCGCGCTCATCACGAAGCTCGGGTGGCCGGTGGCGCAGCCGAGGTTCAGGAGGCGGCCCTCGGCGAGGATGATGATCGACTTGCCGTCGGCGAAGACCCACTCGTCGACCTGCGGCTTGATGTTGACCTTGCGCACGCCCTTGACCTTCGCGAGGCCCGACATGTCGATCTCATTGTCGAAGTGGCCGATGTTGCCGACGATCGCCTTGTCCTTCATCCGCTTCATGTGGTCGGCGGTGATGATGTCGCAGTTGCCGGTGGCGGTGACGAAGATGTCGCAGGTGTCGAGGACATCCTCGAGCGTCGTGACCTCGTAGCCCTCCATGCACGCCTGCAGCGCGCAGATCGGGTCGATCTCGGCGACCTTCACGCGGCAGCCCTGGCTGCGGAGGCTCTGCGCCGAGCCCTTGCCCACGTCGCCGTAGCCGAGGATGAGCGCGGTCTTGCCCGCAAGCATCACGTCGGTGGCGCGCATGATGCCGTCGACGAGCGAGTGGCGGCAGCCGTAGAGGTTGTCGAACTTGCTCTTGGTGACCGCGTCGTTGACGTTGATCGCCGGGAAGAGGAGCTGGCCGAGCTCCTGCATCTGGTAGAGGCGGTGGACGCCGGTGGTCGTCTCCTCGCTCACGCCCTTGATGTTCGGCACGATGCGCGCGAAGAGGCCCTTCGCATCGCGCACGAGCTCAGCCGCAAGCGCGAGGATGACCTTGTACTCGTCGCTGTCGGTCGGCTTGGCCGCGGGGACCTTGCCGGCCTTCTCCCACTCGAGACCCTTGTGAACGAGGAGCGTCAGGTCGCCGCCGTCGTCGAGGATCATGTTCGGACCCTGGCCGTCCGGCCAGTTCATGCACTGGTAGGTGCACCACCAGTACTCCGGAAGCGTCTCGCCCTTCCACGCGAAGACCGGCACGCCCTTCGGATTCTCCGGGGTTCCGTTCTTGCCGATCGCGACCGCGGCGGCGGCGTGGTCCTGCGTCGAGAAGATGTTGCACGACGCCCAGCGCACCTCGGCGCCGAGCTCGACGAGCGTCTCAATGAGGACGGCCGTCTGAATCGTCATGTGGAGCGAGCCCGAGATGCGCGCGCCCTTCAGTGGCTTGCGGCCCTTGTACTCCTCGCGGATCGCCATCAGACCGGGCATCTCGTGCTCGGCGAGCTCGATCTCCTTGCGGCCGAAGCGAATCGTCTCGGGAGCCGTGCACTTGACCTTGTACGCGGGGTTCGAAAGGAGCTCGAGACCCGTGTCGAGGAAGGTCCTCGCGGCGGAATCGGACGCCGACTTCGAGGACGCGGTCTTGGAAGAGGCGGACTTGGACTTGGTGCTCATGACTTTCGGTGCGCTCGGAGTTGCGGTGGGCATTGGTGGTCTCACTTCGATCGAACGAAGACGGGGTCGCCGGATGGATGCATGACGAGCGTCCTATCGCTCCATCCATTCATCCGATGAATGGGAGAATACGACACCGGACTCCTCACGGCAAGTGCGGACGCAGCAATCTTGGCGGCGTTATCCTGTCCCGCTCCTGCCGCGCCGCCGCTCGGCGCAGGCAGTTCGACCGATCAAACCCCACCCCACGCCGACTCCGATGAAGACCACGAACATGCCACGACCGATCCTTGCCGCCTGCGCCCTCCTCGCCTCGCTCGCCGGGCTCGCCTTCGCCGCAGCCCCCGCCGCCGACACCTTCCGCGGCGACGCCTATCCGCTGGACACCTGCGCGGTGTCCGGCGAGAAGCTCGGCGCGGACGCGGTCACCGTGGCCCTCTCCGGCATGAAGGACAAGAACCTCGACGGAACCCAGATGAAGTTCTGCTGCGCCAAGTGCCAGGCGTCCTTCATCGCCGCTCCCGAGAAGTACATGCCGAAGGTCACCGAAGCGGTCGTCAAGGCCGCGGGCAACTACCCGATCACCACCTGCCTCGTCATGACCGACGAGGGCGTCGACGCGAGCTCCAAGACGGTCGTCTTCCACAACCGCGTGTACAGGCTCTGCTGCAAGAAGTGCGTCGCGCGCTTCGAGAAGGACCCGTCCAAGTACGAGGCCGCCTACGAGGCCATGGTGATCGAGAAGCAGAAGGCGGCCTACAAGGCCAAGAAGTGCCCGATCAGCGGCGAGGCGATCGACGCGAAGTCGACCGACATCGTCATCGCGGGCCGACTCGTTCGCACCTGCTGCCCGAAGTGCGCCGACAAGGCGAAGGCCGATCCGAAGGGCACCTTCGCGAAGATCGACGCCGAGATCGCGGCCGGCGAGAAGATCGAGCGCTGAGCGCCGCGGCCGCACAGACCGCACAATCCGCCAATCTCCACCGTCCTCCGGGCGACCTCGCCCGGAGGACTCTTTTCATGCCGACCTCCGCCGGAGCCCGGGCCATCCTGACCGCATGGCTCAGCTCCAGCACTTCGCGCTTCCCGCGTCGCCGGCCACGCATGCGGAGATTCCGCGCGGCGACTCCGTCGCCGACTCGGTCCGATGGCTCGAGGACCGCTTCCCCTTCGCGGGATACCTTCATCTCGGGACCGGCGCGCAGCGCAGCATGGCCGAGCTCATCGCGCGGCATGTCCCGGCGCACGGCCGCATCCTCGACATCGGATGCGGGCCTTGCGACAAGACCGCGGTGCTCGGGCGGATGGGCTACCGTTGCACCGGCATCGACGACTTCGGTGATGCGTGGCATCGCGAGGGCGACAACTTCGAGAGGATCAAGCGCTTTGCCTCCGATGCAGGCGTCCGGCTCGTCGAGGGAGACGGCAAGTCGCTTCCGTTCGCGCACGGCAGCTTCGATGCCGTCATGCTCTGCGATGTCATCGAGCACCTGCACGCGTCGCCGCGCGCGCTCCTCGGCGCCGCGATCGACCTCCTGCAGGACGACGGCTGGCTCGTCATCTCCGTGCCGAACGCGCTGAACCTCCGCAAGAGGATCGATGTCCTCCGCGGACGCACGAACTACCCGCCGTACGAGCAGTTTTTCCGGAGCGGCGACAGCTGGCGC
>Ga0209770_10001930_pt1 | contig 10522 bp, 8 predicted proteins | sample LauGreSu1BDMLBDD_2_FD_187572 | JGI IMG/M metagenome (GOLD analysis project Ga0209770, IMG submission 187572) | Freshwater lake microbial communities from Lake Michigan, USA - Su13.BD.MLB.DD (SPAdes) (version 2) | ecosystem: Environmental > Aquatic > Freshwater > Lake | place: Lake Michigan, USA...
AGTCGAACCGATAGGCGCCCACGGACCAACGGAATCGACGATCCTGTGGCGACTCGATCTTGGCTTCCACCGACCAGTCACGGTATTTGTCGACCGCCGAGCTCGCACCTGACGCCATCGGCTGCACGCCGTTGACGTTGGCGCCGATGATGTTCATCGACGAGTGGTCACTGTCCGCGCCCGTCTTGCGATCGTCACTGCGGCTACCGGCGTTGATGCTCGCCGTGTAGCCCGAGCCGTTGATATCCCAGCTCAAGGAGGCGAGCAGCAAGTCGAGGTCACGATGCACGCCGGAGAACGCAACGCCTTGACGCGTGTCGTAAACACCGTTCGGCGTCGCGGGCACCAAGTAGTTGACGTTCGGGATGCCCGGCACCTGAACGATCGGCTGTGTCACCGGCGCGTCGTTCAAATAAATCGGACGCGCGGTAATTTCGCCACAGAAATACTGGTTTCGGTTGGTTGAACCAGTCAGTCGGTACGAGGCCAGGGAGCGTGTACCCGGCGCGCAATTGTTGAATTCCGGCGACTGGTAGAACAGCGGACGAGTGCCGTCACGATCGCGGTTGTGCGCGGCGCGCAAACGCAGCTCGACGTTCTCGGTCGGCTGGAAATTCAAAGTGCCGCCGAAGGAGACACTGTTCTCGTCGCCGACGGTCTTGCCGGTCAACTCGTTCTTCCACTGACCGTCGAAATCGAAATAACGAACCGAGAGACCGCCGGTCAAGGTGTCGGACAGGCGACCACTCAAGCGACCGCTAATCTGTCGCTCGTCGCCATCAGCGCCGCCGCTGACTGACGCCTTCATCTCATCGCCGGGGCGACGCGTGATGAAGTTGATGGCACCCGCGTAGGTGTTACGCCCGTAAAGCGCACTCTGCGGACCGCGGATCACTTCGACGCGCTCGACTTCGGCCATATCCAAAGTTTGGATGTCGCCCGGGTAGTACACGCCATCGACGAAGTAGGCGACGCCGGTCTCAACCGTCGCGTTGGTACCCGCGAGAACGCTCGCCAAACCACGCACCACCGGACGCTCATTGGAGCGCCCGAACGAACGGGAGAACACGAGACCTGGCGCGAACTTCGCGAGGTCATCGATCGAATTGACTTGACGGTTGGTGATATCGGCCGCCGACAACGCCGTCACGGCGAGGGGCACTTCCTGCAGCGACTCTTCACGCTTACGCGCCGTCACCACGATCTCTTCGAGGGCCGGGCCCGCCGAAGCAGATTCTGATTGTGCAAATCCGGCTTGGCCCGCAAGCGCACCGGCACCCATCGACAACAATGCCGCAAGCGGCACTTTCTTCAGACTCATGTTGTACTCCCCGTTGGCATCGCCTTACGGACGGATATCCGTCAGGCAACTATCAATTCGTCCTTCTGACATGACTTTATCCCACAATATTTCGAGGATGTAACCCCCCAAACCACAGTGTCGCCTCGTCACCACAGCGAGGTTGTTTTCAAATTTAGAATGAGTCTGATTCGCTAAACGAAGCGCTCACCCTCTCAGCTGCTCGATGATCGCCGGGTTCTCCAAGGTACTGACGTCCTGCGTGATCGGTTCGCCGCGTGCGATGGCACGCAACAAGCGGCGCATGATCTTGCCCGAACGCGTCTTCGGCAGATTGTCGGCAAATCGGATGTCGTCGGGTTTGGCGATAGCGCCCAATTGTTCGGTCACCCAGTCCCGCAATTCTTTTTCGAACGCGCTCGTGTCACCCGTTGGTCTCTCCCCGCGGCAAACGACGAAGGCAAAAACAGACTCGCCCTTGATCTCGTGCTGCCGCCCGACGACGGCCGCCTCAGCGATCTGCGGATGGGCGACGAGCGCCGACTCGATTTCCATCGTCCCGAGTCGATGCCCCGCCACGTTCAAGACATCATCGATACGGCCCATGATCCAAAAATAACCATCGGCATCGCGATGCGCGCTGTCGCCCGCGACGTAGTAACGGTTTTGAAATTTAGACCAATAGGTGTCGAGGTAGCGCTGGTTGTCACCCCAGATGGTGCGCAACATCGAAGGCCAGGGATTCCGAATAACGAGATAGCCGCCCGCATCGGGCGTCGTCACGCTCTGCCCTTCATCATCGACGATATCCGCCTCGATGCCGGGCAGAGGTTGGGTGCAAGACCCGGGCTTGGTCGCTGTCACGCCCGGCAGCGGTGAAATGAGAATCGCGCCCGTCTCGGTTTGCCACCAGGTATCGACGATCGGACAGCGACCGCGACCGATCACGCGGTGATACCACATCCAGGCTTCTGGATTGATCGGCTCACCCACGCTGCCGAGCAAACGCAAACGCGACAGATCGTATCCCGCCGGGATCTCATCACCGAGTTTCATCAATGCACGTATAGCGGTCGGCGCCGTATAGAAGATGGTGACGCGGTGCTGCTCACAGATGCGCCAGAAACGACCGCCATCCGGAAAAGTCGGCGCTCCTTCGTACATGACGATCGTTGCACCGGCCGCGAGCGGCCCGTAAGCGACATAACTGTGCCCGGTGACCCAACCGACATCCGCCGTGCACCAAAACACATCGGCCGCCTGCAGATCGAAGACCCAAAGATTGGTGAGCTTAGCGCCGAGCAGGTATCCCGCACTCGCGTGTTGGATACCTTTGGGCTTGCCGGTCGATCCGGAGGTGTAGAGCAAAAAGAGCGGATGCTCTGCATCGACCCAGCGCGGCGCGCAATCCGTCGCCATGCCTGCGACGAGTTCGTGCCACCAATGATCGCGCCCCGCTTGCATTGGCACCGCCGCACCGGTTCGTCGCAGCACGATGACATCGCGCACGCTTGCGCAACCCTCAGCAAGCGCCTTGTCGGTCGCCGCTTTCAACTCGACGATATTGCCGCCGCGCCGCCCACCATCGGCGGTAATCACGCAGACTGCACCCGCATCTTCGATGCGATCTTTGAGCGAGACCGCCGAAAAGCCGCCGAATACGACCGAGTGAATCGCGCCGATGCGGGCACAGGCCTGCATCGCGATCACCGCCTCGGGCACGAGCGGCATATAGATCACCACGCGATCGCCACTACCGATGCCACGAGCCAACAGGGCGTTGGCGAAACGGCAAACTTCTGCGTGCAACTCTCGATAAGTCAGCTTGCGAACATCGCCAGGCTCGCCCTCGAAAACGATCGCCGTCTTGTCACCCTGCTGCTCAAGATGAACATCGAGGCAGTTCCACGAGACATTCAGGCGGCCGTCGGTGAACCAACGGAAATTCGGTGCCTGCGATCGATCGAGGGTGACGGTAAAGGGCTGCTGCCACGACAAATGGGTCCGCGCGAGCTCCGCCCAGTACCCTTGCGGATCTCGTGCGGCCTGCTCGCGTAAACGAGCAATCTCATTGGGGCCGAGACGCGCCGCAGCCGCGAAAGCGGGATCCGGTGCGAAACGTCGCTGCTCGATCAGCACCGACTCGATGTTTTGCTGCATACCCCCTCCAAGCACCGCGAAGCTATACGTAAGGATCTACCGACAAGCGCTTGAGGCGCTTGTGCAGCCAAAGATATTGCGATGGTAGCCGACGAATTTCGGCCTCGATCAACTCGTGATGCAAGCGAGTATCGGCGACGCTATCGCCTGAGGGGATGCTCGCAAGCGCTGGCCCGATACGGACCCGATAGCCAGTGCTACCCGGAAGTCGTTCGACAAAATATGGCATAACGACTGCACCGGTCAGTTCGGCCAGCCGCGATGTGGCCGTATTGGTTGCGACTGGCTGCCCAAAGAAAGGCACTTCCTCAGCGCCTTTGCCGCGAAAGGCTTGATCCGGCGCATACCAGACGACGCCGCCCCGCTTCAGCACACGCACCATGCCGCGAATGTCGTCGCTTGCGATCATCCCGGCTGAGACGGCACCGCGATACCGTCGAAAGAATTCGGTCATTAGCAAATTCTTTGAAGGCTTATAGACGGCATGCACTTCTCGGATCGCCGTTGCCAGACGCGCCCCAATTTCGAGCGTGGTGAAATGGGCGGCCAGAAGAATCACTCCTCGCCCTGTCGCGTGATGGCGATCAAGCTCTTCGAGTCCTTCGAACTCCGCCAATGACAACAATCGATTCCGATCGGCGAACCAAGCGAGCGCGGTTTCGCAAAGTGTGATGCCAGAATCGCGGAAATGCTCCTTGGCGACCCTCGCGCGCTGCTCCTGCGGCCACCCGGGAAAACACCAGCGAAGATTTCGATCGACCACCGCTTTCTGCGGCAGAGGCAATCTATAGACGAGTGCTCCCACTTTGGTGCCGAAGCGCAGCAGCTTTGGGTAATCCCACCGCGCCAATCGACGCAGCAGCAGCAAGGCCGCCCAGAGCGGCCAATATGCTGGCAAAAGAAAGCGCGGCCGTATCAAGCGGATCTCACTGTCGACTGCAGCGCTGCAAGCCGCTCGCTCTGGCGACGCAGCATCGGGCCGAATTGGTGTCGATCGAAAAACTCATCGAGGGCGGCCCTGTTCGGCTGCGCGAGTCTCAAATCTTCGCGCGTGGCCTCGATGGGGGCATCGCGAACGATCTCGGTCAGACGGCGCGCCAGGAAGGCAGCGTCACGATGTGTCAGCAATTTCTCGGGCAGCTTCGAGGCACCGCGGATAGGTAGTCGCGCCACCAAATCGAGATTGTCATAGAGCTCTTCGAGTGAGACGAATTCTTTGAGTAATGCCGCCGCCGTCTTGGGTCCAACGCCCGGCACGCCCTTGATGTTGTCCACGGCATCGCCTGTCAAAGCAAGGTAATCAGCGTAACGCTCAGGTGCGACGCCGAAGTGAGCTTCGATGTCGTCATACTGCAGCCGCAAGTTCTCAGTGTAGTTCCAGTAGGTATCGCCCTCGCAGATCAACTGCGCGAGATCCTTATCGCGCGTGACCACGGTTGAGGCGATACCCTCTCGGCGCAATTTCGCATGCAGCGTCCCGATGATGTCGTCGGCTTCATACTCGCCGCTGCCGAAATGGGCGACACCGAGATGACGACAGAACTCCCGGCATCCCTCGAACTGCAGCTTGAGATCCGGCGGCGCCGGTTCGCGATTGGCTTTGTAGCTCGGATCGATCCGATTGCGAAATGACGTGGTCAAACTCTCGTCGAATGCCACCGCAAGATAGCTCGGCTTCGCGCGCTCGATGAGATCGCCTAAGAATCGTGCGAAACCGAACACGGCGTGCGCGGAATTACCGTCGCGATCGACCATGTCGGGCGGCATTGAGTAATACGCACGAAATATATAGACCGACGCGTCGACGAGGTGAATCAAGAAGTTTGGCCTTGAGAGAACTTCAGTTGACGAGGGTCAGCTGAAGAATTGACGAATGCGGCCGTGCAAAGGACTGCTTCGAGGGAAGTGGGCCAGTAGATATTCCATCTGGTCGAAAAGCACTCGACGGCCCTTCAGGAAGATGTATTCAGCGTAGGTCGGCGTGAACGGCACGGCGAGCAACTGCATCTTGGCTTGTTCAGGCGTGCGCCAAGCCTTGAAGTTGTTGCAGCGACGGCAAGCCGTGACCACGTTGGTCCAAACGTCACGCCCGCCTTGCGAAAACGGGCGCACATGATCGCGAGACAGCTCGCGCGTCTGGAACCGCTGCCCGCAATAGAGGCAAAGATAGGCGTCACGCCGAAACAAAGTTTGGTTGTTTAGCGGCGGGACGTAATCCTGGCGCAGATGGCCGGGGTTACCACTCTGGCCTCGGGTGGCGATGATCGAGTTGACCTCGAGCACCGTCCGCTGGCCCGTCAGCGCGTTAGTGCCGCCGTAAAGCCGAATGATTGGGGTGCCACAGGTGTAGGCAACCTGTTCCTGATGATAGAGCCGGGCAGCCTCGCGATAGTCGATCCATTCGAGCGGCATGCCTGAAACGTCGGTGCGCAGCACCGGCTGTTGCAGACTCACCCCTTCGGCAGGGCGGGCAACGATGCGCAGGTCCTCATGATCGGCAGCACTCATCGGTTCCTTAAGATAGGCAGTCCGGCGACGAGATTCAACGGCAAAAACGTGAACGTCGTATCATCCGGCCTGCCCGCTGCGACCCTGAGGTTCCCATGTCGTTGACCATCGGTATTCCGCGTGAGATCTATCCCGGCGAAAAGCGCGTCGCCGCCGTTCCGGATGTCGTCGAGAAATGGCGCAAACTGGGTTTCGCGGTCGCCGTCGAATCGAGCGCGGGTGCGCTCGCCAACTTTGCGGACGACACCTACATCGCTGCGGGCGCCACGGTCGCTGGCAACGCCGAGGCACTCTTTGCCCAGGCGGACGTCATCCTCAAAGTTCGCGCTCCAACAAGTGCCGAAGTGGCCGCGATGCGCCCAGGCACGACCATCATCAGCTTCATCTGGCCGGCCCAGAACCCACAATTGATGCAGGAGATGGCCGCGAGGCAGCTGACCGTGCTCGCCATGGACAGCGTGCCTCGCATCTCCCGAGCGCAAAAGATGGATGCCCTCTCTTCGATGGCCAATATCGCGGGCTATCGTGCCGTCATCGAGGCGGCGCATCACTTCGGGCGCTTCTTCACGGGTCAAATCACGGCCGCGGGCAAGGTGCCCCCCGCTAAAGTGTTCGTCATTGGTGCTGGCGTTGCAGGTCTCGCCGCACTCGGTGCGGCGGTGGGCTTGGGTGCCATCGTGCGCGCCAACGACACGCGGCCGGAAGTCGCCGATCAGGTTAAATCGATGGGTGCGGAATTCGTCCCCGTCGACTATCAGGAAGAAGGTAGCGGCGTGGGCGGCTATGCCAAGGTGATGAGCGAGGGCTTCCAGCTCGCGCAGCGCGCCACCTTCGCCAAGCAAGCGGCCGACGTCGATATCATCATCACGACCGCGCTCATTCCGGGCAAACCGGCGCCGAAATTGATCACCGCAGAGATGGTGAAATCGATGCGCCCCGGCAGCGTGATCGTTGATCTGGCCGCCGAACAAGGCGGCAACTGCGAACTCACTGTGCCGGGTGAGGTCGTAGTGCGCGAAGGCGTCACCATCATCGGCTACACCGATCTACCGAGCCGACTCGCCAAGCAAGCCTCCACACTCTACGCCACCAACTTGCTGCGACTGATCGAGGAGCTCTGCAAAACCAAGGACGGCCGCATCGACGTCAACTTCGATGACGAGGCAATTCGCGGTGCCACCGTGATCAAGCAAGGCGAGATCACTTGGCCGCCACCACCACCGCGCCTCTCGGTTGCACCCCCTGCCACGAAAGCAGCTGCGCCATCGGCACCGCCGACACCCGCTACCAAAAAATCCTCACACGGACACGGCGGTGGTGGCGAGCCGATGTCGGGCAAAGCACTTGCCGGGGTGTTTGGTGTCAGCGCCGTGCTCTTTTGGTTGGTCGGCGCTTATGCGCCACCCTCATTCGTCGCACACTTCACGGTGTTCGTGCTCGCTTGCTTCATTGGCTATATGGTCATCTGGAACGTATCGCCCTCGTTGCATACACCACTGATGAGCGTGACCAACGCTATCTCGAGCATCATCGCAGTCGGTGCACTCGTACAGGTCGCTCCGCCTCTCACCGATGCCGGCGGCGACAGACCCAATGAATTGATTTTGGGTCTTGCTATCACGGCACTCACGCTCACCGCCATCAACATGTTCGGCGGCTTCGCGGTCACGCGACGCATGCTGGCGATGTTCCGCAAATAAGAGGCCACGGACATGTCGGAAAATCTCGCAACCGTCGCCTACATCGGCGCGACCATCCTGTTCATCATGAGCCTCGGCGGCTTGTCGAATGCCGAGACGTCACGACGCGGCAACTTCTACGGCATGCTCGGCATGACCATCGCCGTCGTGGCCACCGTGCTTGGACCCCGTGTTACCGCAGCCGGCCTTCCCTGGATCATCGGCTCGCTGGCCGTGGGTGGCGCCATCGGCGTTTATGCGGCGCGCAAGGTGCAGATGACGCAGATGCCAGAGCTCGTGGCTTTGATGCACAGCCTCGTCGGTCTTGCCGCCTGCCTCGTCGGCTTTGCCAGTTACGTCGACACCTCCATCGTCTACACGGGCGCCGAAAAAGCGATCCACGAAGTCGAGATCTACATCGGTATCCTGATCGGTGCGGTGACTTTCTCGGGTTCGATCATCGCCTTCGGCAAACTCTCCGGGAAAATCGGTGGCAAGCCGCTGCTGCTACCCGCGCGGCACTGGCTCAACCTGATCGCGCTGCTCGCAGTGATCTGGTTTGGCGCCGAATTCTTAGCGGCACACGATGTCGATGCCGGCATGCTGCCGCTCGCCATCATGACGATCATTGCGCTGCTCTTTGGCATCCATATGGTGATGGCGATCGGTGGCGCCGATATGCCGGTGGTCGTCTCGATGCTCAACAGCTACTCGGGTTGGGCGGCGGCGGCGACTGGCTTCATGCTCGCTAACGATCTTTTGATCGTGACCGGCGCCCTCGTCGGCTCTTCCGGCGCGATCCTCTCGTACATCATGTGCCGCGCGATGAATCGCAACTTCATCAGCGTGATCGCCGGTGGATTCGGCACGGGCGGTGGTTCGACGCCTACAACCGTCGCTGGCGAACAACCCGCCGGTGAAGTAGTCGCCGTCAGCGCTGTTGAAACCGCCGAGCTGCTGCGCTCAGCCAAGAATGTGATCATCGTGCCGGGCTACGGTATGGCGGTCGCTCAAGCGCAGCACACGGTCTATGAAATCACCAAACTGCTGCGCGAGAAGGGCGTGAACGTGCGCTTTGGCATTCACCCGGTCGCAGGTCGCATGCCGGGGCACATGAATGTGCTGCTCGCCGAAGCCAAAGTGCCCTATGACATCGTGCTCGAGATGGACGAAATCAACGACGATTTCCCGGATACCGATGTCTCGATGGTGATCGGTGCAAACGACATCGTGAATCCGGCGGCCGAGGATGATCCGAACAGCCCCATCGCCGGCATGCCAGTGCTACAAGTGTGGAAATCGAAGACCTCGATCGTCATGAAGCGTTCGATGGCATCGGGCTATGCGGGTGTCGATAATCCGCTTTTCTTCCGCGAGAACAACCGTATGCTGTTCGGCGACGCCAAGAAAATGCTCGATGAGGTCTTGGTCGCTTTGAAGACTTGAGGTCATCACTTCGAGGAGTGCCACCCATCATGAATGGGTTTGCGAAAGGATTCGCTTTCCTGCTGATGTCCGCATCGACGCTCGCACCGTCGATCGGCATGGCTGTTCCGCAGGAACTGCCCGTCTCGAATGCAACGCTCGAGATCGCGGTCGACGCTGACAACGTTGTCATCGACGACCCGGTCGTCGAGGAAGTCACCGTCGTTGGCGAAGCCGCGGGGCCTGGACTCTGGAAGGTACGCAACGGCGATAACACGCTCTATATCCTCGGCACCTTGAGCCCACTGCCTAAGAAATTGGAATGGCGCTCACGCGAAGTGGAGCGGGTGCTCACGCGCGCAGATCGACTCATCCCGGCAAGCAGCAAGGTCGATGCTGACATCGGCCCGATCTCGGCAGTGCAGCTCTATTTTCAGTATCGAAAGCTGCGCGGCAACGAAGACAAGCAGTCTTTGCAGGCGATTCTTCCGCCAGATCTTTATGCCCGCTTCGAAAAGTTGCGTCAAAAGTATGCGCCGCGCGATACCGACATGCAGAAGCGCCGCCCCGTACTCGCGGCTGGCGAGTTGTGGCGCGAAGCCATCTCGCGCAGTGGCCTGACCTCACGCAACGACGTGAACAAAGCCGTCGAAAAATTGGCCCGCAAGAACAAGGTGAAGATCGTGCAGCCCGAACTGCGCATTGACGATCCGAAAGCCACCTTGGCCGAGGTGGCGCGTATTCCGCGCGACGCGGAACTCGCCTGCATGAGATCTACGCTCGATCGCCTCGAATACGATCTCGCACTCGCGCGTCAGCGTGCCGAAGACTGGTCGCTGGGAGATATCGCCGGGCTACGCTCCTCGAACGCCCTGGCTCAGCAGGAGACCTGCTGGTCGGCACTCATGCAAAGCCCGAGGGTTGCCGATATCCGGCGTCAATTCGACGAGCAATGGCTGAAGCTCGTTTACGACTCGCTCGAAAATCACTCGATTTCTTTGGCGGTGGTGCCGATCACCGAACTTTTCAAGAAGAACGGCGTGCTCGATCTACTGCGCTCGCGGGGCTATCGCGTCGAAGAGCCTTGAATCAGGGGGGGGGGAGAACGACCCAAGATCTGATCGAGCAAGCCGTTGAGATCACCCAACATCTGCATGGCGCGCGGCGTCGGGGCAACGGCCTTTTCGCGGCGATCGCCACGGACACCCGGAGCGACCTCGATCAACTCGAGACGCTCGAGCCGATGAATCAGTTTGCGGCAACTGCGCGCACCGCCAAAGCCCATTTGTTGATAGAGATGGACCAACTCGGAAATCGAGATCGCCTTGTGCTGGGCGATTAACAAGACAGCGGGTGCGAGACCGACCAGTTTCATATGGGAGCAATAACTGTAGCAAATTTAGTTGCAAAGAAAAGCCGGTCGTTTTCGACGCGTCGAGGCTATCTAGCC
>Ga0209770_10001931_pt1 | contig 10522 bp, 14 predicted proteins | sample LauGreSu1BDMLBDD_2_FD_187572 | JGI IMG/M metagenome (GOLD analysis project Ga0209770, IMG submission 187572) | Freshwater lake microbial communities from Lake Michigan, USA - Su13.BD.MLB.DD (SPAdes) (version 2) | ecosystem: Environmental > Aquatic > Freshwater > Lake | place: Lake Michigan, USA...
CGAATTGTATTAAAAAAGAAAAATATATACAAAAAGCCCCCTATTCCTAATTTTAAGATTGCATCAATTATAATCTTTATATCTGGATTTATTACATTCTTTTTTAATAAAACTAGAATAACTTGCATTATAACAAGTATTCGTAGAATTACAAAAAATACCTGGTAGATCTTCATCTACATTTACTGGGTAACTTTTGCCCTGGAAGGTTTTAGAGTTCTTCTGACAGCAGCCATGGTCCCTGGTGCTGCCTGCGTCGGTGGTGCCATAGATTGTCCACCAGTCCATAAGTTAAGCCATTCTTGAAACATTGCCTTGCAACCACGTGCAGCCATTGCAATAGCAGTGCGAGCGGTCATCTCATTACCATCCTCTACACCAATACGTAGAAGCATTTCATCTTTCAATGGGTGAGGAATCTTGTATCCCGCAAACATAATTCGTGGTGAAGCATTCCCATCTACGTGATTCTCAACTAACCATGTCTGGAGCATATTTCCTAGAGTATGGTCCTCTCCCTTAATAAGGAAATCAAAACCAGGCATCTGTGCATCAGATGGAATCACTGTAATAGAATCTGGAAGATCACCTGAATCCATACTGAGATATGGAGAACATATCTTAGTTAGACCAATAAGCGCCCTTTCAACAATTGCTCTTGGTGCCATGGTTCCAATAGATTCAACCTGAAAGTCAAAGCTATTTGGTTCACCATTTTGGTCAACTTTATAGATCCGTTGAATCTGCATTGTCTTAAACTCCCTATCGAGCTCATTGCGTCTTAGTTCATCCTGTTTCAAGCTCTCAGGTTCCACATTTTTATGAGTAATTAGCCACTTCTCGAAATACGCATTTCGCCTTTCAGTATTTGTATCAAGTGTATAACCATAGGTAGCCTGACATGTCGGAATGAAACGAGCATGCTCCTTTCCAGTTCCAACGGAAGCTCGCATCTCAACCTTTAGAGTGGGGACTAACGACGAGCGCTTTCCAGGGAGTGTCGTAATAAGGCAAGTATCACGTGTAATAGTATGAGGGACAAAGAAATCCTTTCCAGGGATCTCAACTAGACTCTCAGAAAGATCTGCCGCCTTACGCCGTTCGTAAACCTGAATATCAGAAGCTTTTACGTCACGAGGGTCAGCAGTAGAATTCTCAATATCTAACTTGAAAACATACCTATCAGAATCAAATGTATCAGGATCGACTCCATGAATAGGAATCAAGCTAATACGATGAGCAAGAAGTTCATTAGGTTGTGTATTACTATCATTCTGAATCACCTTGATGTCTGAGTTTTCTACAACAATTCCAGGTGGATCAGACCGGAATGCAACTCCTCCTACATGTGTCATAACTGCACGCCTAAGAGTGTTAGCATAAGGATATGAAGTATTAGCCAAAGTAAATTGTATCTTCCTTTGTGAAACTACCTTGACATCTTCAAACGACATTGCTATATGTACTTAATATATGGTATAGCAATCAATTTTTAACGTGATTATTTGTGCGTTAAATTTCTAGGATATAAACAGATGAATTCCCAGACTGTTCCAGTTAAGCCTGCGAATAGCAATGTTAAGCCCATGAACACCAATGTTAAGCCTGCAGCCCCGGCTACAAGCTGGCTTACATCTCTATTTGGCAGTCCCAAGCCCAAGCCTGTGAATGCTACGACTGTAGGTGGTCGCCGTAAGATGCCCATGCGCAAGACGACAATGCGCAAGAATCGTAATAGAACAAGAAAGAACAGAAATCGTAAGAACAAGAATACTCGTAAGCACTAACTGCGTTTTTAGCAATATTGAATGAAGTCTTAGCAAAATAGAATGTCTCTACGGCAGGGTCAACCCAATAACGTTTGTTTTTACAGTAACAAATGTGATTGGTCAGAAGCTTTTTTAAAAGAACTTGCAAATACTCCATATAAATCGGAATTCCAATTTGTCTGTGTGGATACAACTCCCCGACAGGAACTTCCTAACTGGCTAAAACAGGTGCCAACACTTGTAATTCGAAGTGATCAAGAGCCAATTAAAACAAATTCGGAAGTTCTAAACTGGCTATACGAGCGTAAACTAAAAGATACTACAAGAAATCCAAGTTCTGCTCCAAGCCAAATGCCAAGAGGTCCAATGCCATCTGATGAGCCTGAAGCATGGAATATGGCTGAAATGGGTGGTAAGCTAAGTGAATCTTACGGAAACCTAGTTGAGGGCTCTGGTGCATCGGTTGATAATAGTTCAACTAAGAATTTTGATTTTGGATTCTTAAATGGAAATGCATCTCCAGGTGATAAGACAACTCAGGGGATGGGAGATTCAGGTATGAGACAGGAGCCTGGTCGCACAAAGTCTAAGAAAGAGGAAATGTTCGATAGACAAATGGAAGCATATCAGAAAAATCGTGATACTGGACTACCTCAGAAGCGCACTGCTCCAAATGGGGGTAGGATGTGAAAGGGAAAAGGATGTAACTCGAAAATTGCCTAAACAATTCACACTTAGAAAAGGTAGAGATGTCTGTACTCGCTGCCTTTTGTAATCAACTTGTTCGTTTCTTTGAGGAACTAGAGGCATCATATCCTGAGGAGAAGAGTATTTCTATGGGCTTAGAATCTATCAAGGCTGCAAAGAGAGCAAATCCTAAGCTAGTGCTTGATATGTTCTATGAATATATCTATAAACCTGCAAACGACCTAATTATAAATCACAAGGATGAAGAGCTTATCCAGCTAGCAAGAAATACGATGTCTACTCGATTCAATGAACTAATGCCTGCACTTGTAATCTTCGATAAGTATTGGTCTACAATGTCACAGGGTAATCGCGAGGCTATCTGGAAATATTTAGAAGTTTTGTGTAAATTATGCGAGAAGGCAAAGGAGGCGTAAAGAATTCATTAAAGCTCTATATATCCTGGCTAGATGAGTGCCCCACTAGAATCTATCTTTCAGACCAAATACGATGAGTTTGCATTAAGCCTGAAAGAAGCATTTCCTGAACTTGCAGAAGTGATTACTGTTTCACTCTCCCTTCCAGTTGACGAAAGGGAGAATGTTTATAAGGAAATGATCCTTCCATCTGCAGGGAATCCTAAGAGAGATCCCACTGCAACACCAGGAATGGTTCTTCCCGGTGTTTATATTAATGATTCAATGTGGAATTCATGTAGTGAAAAGACTAAAACTGCAATCAATCAGTTCCTAGGAGTTTTGACTTTCTCACTTGTAATGAAGGATGGTTGGTCAGACCAATTTGGAGGTGATTCTTTTAAGAAGTGGGCTGATACCTTTATGAATAATTCACGTGGTAAGATGGATCGTACAGAATTTGATTTATTTACAAAGCGGTTTTCAGACCTCTTTGGTTCAGCTGGTGATAGATTACCCCCCTTCCCTGAGAAGCTTCGTAAGGGCAAGCTAGTAAAGTTAGCAGAGGAAATTGTTCGTGAACTCAAACCTGAGGAACTTGGCCTAGATCCTGAAATAGTAAAACAGTGCGAAGAAGATCCCAGTAAGGCCTTTGAGGTAATTATGAACTCAACAATGAGAAATCCTGATAAGTTGCAAGGGGCTATGAAGCGTATCATGAAACGTCTACAGGATAAATTCCAAAGGGGTGAATTTAAGCCACAGGAGCTTGCAGCAGAGGCAGAGGAGATGATGAAGGAGTTCTCTGAGAACCCGGCATTCGTAGAGATGATGGATTCTATGCGCAAGGCATTCAGTTTTGAGGGTAATATGGAAGGTGCAAAGGCAGCTGGAATGGAATCGACAGCTCGCATGAATATTGTAAAGGAACGTCTCCGACGCAAACAAGCAGAAAATGCTGCAGCAAGAACTCAGGCTACTGCTCCAGTAAATACATTTAAATCAAATGTAGAAATTTCTGAAGATTTCCCTTCTATTTTACCAGCTAGCAAACATGGAAACAATAAGAAACAGTCTAAGAAGTAGGATGGGCAAGGTTCCTTTATGTACACCAATTTGGTGGGAAGATCCAACAGTATTAATTTATGATTCATGGCTTGCTCAATGGAAGCGTCGATCAACTGGTAGAATTCCTTGTTTTAGTGAACGTGTAAATGCTCTCACTAGAACTGGTATTGTAGTTTTAGTTGTATCTCTTTTATTTTCACTTTTTAATCAAGACTTACTGACAACTCTATCATACTCTGTAATACTTGGTTTGCTTATAACATTACCTGATATAATTGATATGATAAAGGCTCCCTATATTCAAGAAAACTTCGTAGCAGATATAAGGCCAGATGAGCCTAGCAGTTTATCATGGAAAGTACCTCCAGTAACTGGTGCAGATAATGTATGGGATGATGGTGAAAAAACCCTACCTAGTCCCAGCAATCCCTTTATGAATCTCCTAGTAGACGAAATAAAGTATAACCCATTAAAGCCAGAGGCTTCTTCAGTAGAAGATTCAAAAGTGAAGGCTACATTAGATGATTATTTTAGAGTAAATTGGTATTCTGATCCTACAGATGTTTTTGGAAAATCACAGAACCAACGTCAATTCATAACAATGCCTTCTACAACTGTTCCAAATGATAGAGAGAGTTATCAAAATTGGCTTTACAAGATTCCTGGTAAAACATGTAAGGAAGGTGGTCGTGAAGCATGCGTTGGTGGAACAGAAGGTGGGGCAATACCATGGCTTAATATTAGCAACTAATAGATATAGTATGGAGATATTAGAAAATTTTGAAATTTGGAAATTATTACTTATGATAATAGGCATATCACTTATAATTTATGTAATTATTTACCCTGAAGGATTCTCAAATGCAGGAAATGCAGGCGATGCAATTACCGCAGTTGTATGCCCAATGGGGTTTTGGTGCCCGGTTTCATCATCAGGTAGTCAACAATTTAGGTGTCCCGGTGGAACATATGGAGCTTCTACGGGATTAAGTAATCCTGCATGTTCTGGATTCTGTCAGGCAGGGTGTGTTTGCGATGAAGCTTCTACAAGTGCATGTCAAGAACCTTGTCCAGCAGGATATTATTGTGTTGAAGGAACTGGTGGAAGTATTCCACCAATTATATGCCCAGTAGGATATTACTGCCCTGCTTCATCTAGTGCACCAATTATTTGTCCTGAAGGTAAATTTTGTTCTGTTGGAACATCTGCTATCTAAGTTGTGTTGTTAAAACGGGTCCTTTACTGCCCCGGCACTTGAATCGCTTTAATGTTTTACCTCTAGTTTGTAAAACAGACTTTACACATATTGCTATTGCTGCCTTTTCCCTTCCTAGATTACCACCTTTTCCAGGTCTTAACTTTACAGTTTTTCGAACAGCCTTAATGCAACGACAGAAACGGTCAGCCTGTTTCATTTTCTATTTATGTGTTATCTTTTTTCCTAAAAGGGAACAGATGGATATCAACCGACTAACAAAAACTCGTGATGATCTCTGTGGAATCCAGCAATATTACACTCAGTCATTAGGTCCGGGTAAGTATACGACGACAAACCTCGTGCCTGATGCTCGTAAGGTAAATCCCTTAGCTTCTGAACAACAACTAATGTATCCTCGTGAAGGATATGGCTTGAATAATGCTCAAGTTAATTCCGATTCCATGTTACGCAATGAGTCATCCTTTAAGAGTAACAGGTGTCAGATTCGTGCACAGGCCCGCCCCTTCCTAACAGTCCCCTATATGGCTGGTGGTCGTGGTAATACCGATGTTGAGAGTGATTTACTACATGCTGAGCAAGTAAAGCAGATGAAGGAATGTGGAACCGTAACTGAGACCCAATTTGTGGGTGCATTTACACCTCTAGTGCCCTCTCTAGCTGATAATATCCAGAATCCCAAGAATTTAATCCCTGAGGTAGCAGCGGCAGGGTGGATGCGCGCTGGAATTCCTAGCAGAAGCTATATGAGAGATGTAAACTGTTAAATATTAATATACTAAATTTACCATATCTTATACTAGAATATATGGTAAATTCTTATGTAAGGTTAGAATGACCGTTAAAAGGAAAACTAGAAGCACGCGTAAAACGCGAAAAATGAAGGGTGGTAAAAATCCAGAAGCTGGTGAATATTCTAATGATGATATATTGAAACATCCGAATATATCCAATCTTAATAATTGCCTTATTAATCTTAACAACAGATGTATTAATGATATGAATACAATGATTCAAGTAGCATTAAATAGCAAACTAGCTGGAACTAATGTTACATATAATACTTTCTTTGGTGTATATAATTACGGGGGCGTATTAGGAATCGGTGGATCAACAAACTTAGCTACAGAACACTTAACGGATCCATCAAGCTCTAGAAATCTATCAATTAATGTATATGATAGCGATTACACAGTAAAAGATATTATTAACTCTCTTGGATATTCTAAATCAATTGATTACTTTAAACTTGCAGTAGATGTCAAAAGAACAAGTGAAATGTATTCTGCTAGTAATAAGGGCGCAATTTACAAGATAAAAACTATAATAAATGATCTGCGAAGTTTAATTCTTGGTCAGCTTTTAAGATGTGATGTATGTGATTATAGAACTTTTAACAGACACTTGGATATTAATAGTGAAAATATCCTATTTGAAACATGTCGAGGTTCTAAAACTATGGCCCCTGCTCCTACTCCCAGGAGCACAGGATATTATGGAAGTCAATATAGCACACGAAGCTTTGGATGGCCTGGTATGAATACTATGCGCAACGGTCCAACCAGTGTACGCAACGGCAAAGCTAGTTATTCTAAAACTCTAAAAAACAGGGCTTACTAAAGGTAATGAAAATTATATACAACTGTAGATATGTATGAAGATCCCTTCCATGTTTTAAAACACCCATTTGAGCGTTCAGAAAACCCTCAAAGGTATTCGGAAACTCCATATGCATATATACATAAAGAACCTGCCCGACACATGTTAGGCCTAATAGGTGGAAATGCAGTAAGTCTACCTCAGGGAAATATGGTAGATATTGAATCTGAATTACTTAGATTAAATTTTCCTTTGACACAATGTCCTGCTCGTCAATACCAGCCCCCCCCTGTAAAACAATCTACATTGTATCGTAAATCAACAAAGGGTTCTGTAAGTATAAATGTTGCTCCAAGACACTTGCCTGAAATTCAGATGTGGCCTTATCAAGCTAGCTTTGCACCTATCCCTATGAAAGTAACACAGTGTGGAAGGCCCGAGAAATACTAAATTCTATAAAGCCTTTAGAGGATGACATCCACGAGATCTAAATACGATAATTTTCATCAAGAGGATGACATGAGAATTACATCTTATGCCATCCGTTATCAATTAGATAAGCCTGAACATAATTGCCCTTCATCCTTTCCGGCTGAGGCTTCTGTTCGTATTCAGTATTCAGGTGCATCGTGGCCTGAAGGACAGTGGCGAACTGATATTGAATCAGATCTTAAAAATATAAATCGCCTAGGAAATCGAGTTAAAAATAATTACATCCAATATGACCCTGAAACAAATAAAATGAATAAACATTCGCTTGTAAATGCCCCTGATCTAACTCTAGGTGTAACATACCAAAAATATAGTAACCCACCATGTACTTTAAGAGCCTCTGGATGGAATCGCTGGGAATACTTACCCCACAATCCTCAAGATAACTTTGAAACGCCCTTTGATTTCTTTATTCCTTCCCGCACACAATCAAAGGATGATTGGATTAAACAATCTTGCTACAAGAAAATAGAATTTGCAAATCACAAGCCATAGAAGCGTTATAAATCACAGATATGAAAAACACTACATCATGGTAGTATGGAATTCGCCGCCCTATCGGGATTAATAGCTATTGGAGTTGCTGTTTCACAACTTGCATCAACAACTCCACGTCCTAAAAAAGAAGGGTTTCATAGTCTTGGATTAGGTATTTTACCTCAGAATACACCTGTTACAAGTGAATATTACACAGTTGGTGTTCAAGAGTATTTAACTCAAGATGAAGTTACACAGGTTTCTGATTTAAATAATCGCATAAATTCGCTTGGTATAACTGGTTCTCCTGACAGTATTAAGGCAATGAAGGCACAAATTCAGACAATTCTTGAGAGAGGTGCAAGTCGTAAATCACAGAGTAGAGGTGATGATTCTAGGAGGGCTGCATCTAATACTGCAATGTCTGGAACTGAGCTAGACATGATGTACAGAACGCCCGGCGGACAAATGTATCCATCAGAACCAAACGCTGGTCCTAAATACGGAACACCTCTTACATATGCAACATCTCTTCCACCTTTACGGACACCTACATCTGGTCAGGGACCCATGCCTGAACCCATTGATTCTGCTACACCACAGGTGCGCATGGTAAGTTCTGGTGTTGAAGCTTCTGCTGCATGGACAAATGGCGATAAAGTAGTAAGTGCTTTGAGTGGGCAAAGTATCAATTCTAGTGAGTTCAAGCACAATAATATGCAACCCTTCTTTGGAGGAAGCGTCAAACAAAATATGACGTCATCTGTGAATACAAGTAAACTTGATATGTTTACTGGAGCTGGAACTACGCAAATTCAGAAACAAGAAATTGCTCCTATGTTTAATCACAATCAACCCTTTGGTCAACCATTTGGAAATGAAGCCAATACTGATTTTGTTCGTAGTCGCATTGTTGAACCTGGTCGTCGTAATAATGAGAAGCCCTTTGAGCCTACCCGTGTAGGACCTTCCATTGGCCAAAAGGGTGGTATCACAGGCCAAGGTGGATATCAGCAGTTCGAAGTGAATGAGGTTATGAAGCGTGCGATGCCTACAACTGATAAATTACGTGTAGCTACAAATCCCAAACTTTCTTATAATAATCAAGTTATCCCTGGTGTTCACTTTATTGGAAATGCTGCACTTGATTCTGGAGAAGTGAGAAAATATAAACCTGATACATTCTTCTTAAATGAAACTGGTGAGCGTAATGGTATAGCTACTGGTGAAATTACAAAGGAAATGGTAAGGCCTATACAAGTCTTGAAATATACCACACGTACTGATACTACTGAAGAATTTATCGGAGCCCCCGCTTCCCAGGATGCATTCAAGTCGTATGTAGCAGGCGATTACCGAACACCCATGGGTCAGCAATACGGTGGAGCTGGATACCGTAATACAGATGCTTCAACCTATGGAGCAGGTCCCCGCGATGACTTCGGTGCTTCTTCTATTGAAATCAGGCCTAATGAACGTGAGGGAACACAAGATCGTGTAATGGGTCTGAATTTAGCCCCTGCTGATACTGGGCTCGTGGCTGTTCACTATGAAGATGATGCTCGCCCAACTCGTCGTGGTGAGACAGTGGGCAATATTCGCCAGACTGGAACTCCAGTTGGGTATGCTTCAGGAGCTCCTTCCATTACTACATGGGATCCATCGGATATAGCTCGCACAACAATAAAGGAAACTACAATTGACATGAATTATGTAGGTATTTCTGGACCTGGATCTGGACCTGAAAGGCTGAAGGTATATGACCCGAATGATATAGCAAAACCTACTCAGAAGTCTCAATTATCTAGTGATAGTCGTATGGCAGGACCTGCTAATGCAGTGAACAAGGATTTTACAAGCCATGAATCAGCTTATAATATGCGAAAGAATGAATCTAAGACTTCAGTTGCTAAACTGCGAAGGCCTATGGCAGGGAATGGAAAGATTGCTATTTTCAAGGGTGAAGTTCACCAGAAGACAAATAGATTGACAGCTGATGATATTAATGATCGTGCTATGGCTGTAAATAGAGTATCAGGAATGACTCCTGGAACAGCTGACTTAGGAAGGGTTCAATACAGACTACCACTAAAGCTGGATGTCAGTATGGAACGTAATATGCAGGTGATGGTGGATGCTGTTGAGAATAATCCTCTAAATCAGAGTTTAAGAAAAAATGCTATTCGTGATTCGATGATATTAGAGGAAATGCAAAAAGGTAGGCGTTAAATAGAAATGTCGAATATAAATGCAAGGCCTGAGATAAATTTAAATGTACTAAATACTAATGCTAGGAGGGTAACTGAATTTCCAGAGGGAACTTTTAGTAAGAGAAGTGGTACGGCATTGCGATCGAGGCAATGGGGACATACTCCATTTTTTACAAATGCAAAAGGTGCGTCTATGCTTGAAAGAGGATGGGTAAGAGCAATAGGTCAATTGAAACCTCGTGAAAGAGGATTATTTGTAGATAAAGATGGTTCTGAAGAAGAAGTTCAAATATTATTAATTAACTATAAGACATATCCTGAAAGGGGTCGTATTTTTACATTTATAGATAAAGATGGAAAGTTATTTGACAAAGGTGACGAGGATCGTTTTGAAGGATGGGATTTGTATTATCCCACAGAACCAGTAAAATTTGTTCCTAGAAAGGGGGGTAAAAAGACGCGTAAGATTAAGAAAAGAAATACGCGTAGAAAGGCCTAAGACTGTAGTGTATCTTAAGACAGAATGCAAACTCGTGGTAAGAGTTATTTAATTGTTGGCCCACCAGGATGTGGTAAATCCCGATGGA
>Ga0209770_10001932_pt1 | contig 10522 bp, 8 predicted proteins | sample LauGreSu1BDMLBDD_2_FD_187572 | JGI IMG/M metagenome (GOLD analysis project Ga0209770, IMG submission 187572) | Freshwater lake microbial communities from Lake Michigan, USA - Su13.BD.MLB.DD (SPAdes) (version 2) | ecosystem: Environmental > Aquatic > Freshwater > Lake | place: Lake Michigan, USA...
GGTAGAGTGACGACCGCAGAGAGCGACATCAATACCCTCGAAAGCGACCTCGCCGCAGAGGTGAGCGCCCGCACAAGTGCTGTATCTTCAGAGGCTTCCGCAAGGACTTCTGCCGATTCCGCTCTCGGAGTTCGCATCGACAACGTAGTGACTGCCGCAACGGCCCTTACCTCAAGGGTTACCGCCGCAGAGGCAGACATCCTCTCAGAGGCATCCACCAGAGCATCGGCAGTTTCTGCCGTATCGGCTCGCGTGAGCGCCCTTGAATCGACCATCGACGGAGGCACTTACTAGTCCTTCCACCGCCTCCGGGGTTCGATCCCCCGGAGGCAACCCCATTCCATAATGGCAACCATCATTCCCAAAAAATCCACGGTAGCAGGCAAAGTTCCGACGACTAGCGATTTAGGTCTCGGAGAGATTTGCTTGAATCACGCAGACCACGTCCTCTATTCCCGCCATCCGGGGACGGGAGCGGTGTATGCCATCGGAGGAGGCAGCGCAGCGGTCGAACGCTTCTGGGCCTTCGCCTTGAGCGGCAATACCGTCTACCTCGCCAGCATTTCCACATCCGACTTTCCTTCCAGCGGAAGCGTCTATGACGTGACCACTTGGGACATCAACAAAACAACAACCAATGACAATGGAGACGTAGTCTCCGAAAGCTCCGCAATCGGCGCTTGGAATAACAAACAAAACCTCACCTACGCATAAACCTATGAACGCATCCACACCCATCCAAATCGACGGCAAATCCTACCCGAAATTCTCGCTCAACTTGGCTATCACCGGCAAGTATAACGGTGACGGTTCCAGCGATGCAAATGTCGCCATGCGCCTCGTTCCGACGGCCATCGAAAACGGCGAGGTCATCACCGCTGACGAAGCCGCCATCGGCATCGCGCTTGGTTCACTCACAGGTGCAGACGAGGCAACCCAGCAAGCCGTCGGCGCGATCCAAACCGCTCTGCAAGCCTACATCCAAGCGAAAGGACTCTAAGTTATGGCAAATGTTCGCGCATTCCGAGCTGGCAACTGGTCAGACACTAATACAACCACATCCCCGTGGGCAACAGGCGGCGTTCTCTATGCGCCCAATTCGTCCGACGATGTTTACACCAATGGGTTTACAATCACTGTTGATAATTCGCCAACTGTAATTTCTATCACGAACGCATCAGCGACTTCGCGAGTGTGGAAAGACGGCGCGACAACTACAGCCGCCAACGGAGGGGGATTAGGGCTCAACAACGGCGTCACATTGACAGCCACCACGGCCTCGCTTACGACGGTAGTAGCAAATTTTCTCACTCTATCCGGCACAAATTCAGCGTCTTTTGTTGGGAATATTACTGGAAACCCTAGCTTTAATTACTCTGTTGTAAACACCGGCTCTGGAACATTAAATTTCACAGGTTTTTCTGAAGCAACAGGCTCGGGTGGTGGAACATTTCGCAACCAAGTCGGCGGATCGTTAATAATAAACGGAGGAGTAATTAGCAGTGCAACCTCTACTGCAATTTACCAAGACGCTGGCGGGAACACGACCGTCAATGGGTATTGCACATCAAACGGCGTATCAGCAGTAAATAATAATGGCGTTGGTCAAGTTACCATTGTTGGGACCATGACCGCCTCAAATGGAGGCGGTAATGCAGTCCGATCAACCAACACCTCTAGCCTCGTTCGAGCCTCGGGATCATTTATTTGCGCGTCCGATGGGACAATGGCAGTGGCAGCCATAAAAATGATTTTGAACACCACTCCGACAAACGCCAAAACCCGCTACGCCCTCAACGGCACCGGCACTTATGTGGATATGTTCACCGCCGACAACTCGCTCGGCCAAGCCGTCCCCAGTGATGTCCGCAGCGGAACCGTCTATGCCAATGGCAACCTCACCGGCACATGTGCAGTGCCAGCCGCAGGTTCAGTGGCGCTGGGAGTCCCCGTAGGGTCCGGCACTGGCACGGCAGTCCTCACCGCCGCCGCGATCCGCGCCGAGTTAGCCGTGGAGTTGGCCCGCATTGACTCGCCAATCTCTGGCGCAGGCAACGCCCCGACAGCCGTACAAATCCGACAAGAGATGGACAGCGCCAGCACCAAACTGGCGAATCTGGATGCGACCATATCAAGCCGCCTCGCGTCCTCGGTCAGCACAAACATCACCGCAATAAAAGCGAAAACAGACCTGCTGAATACCGATAGGCTGGCCCAGTGCGCCACGACGAGCATCGTTGGGTCACTTATCGCGCAATCCAACTCATGAGCATGGAGAACTTCAAGAGCGCAGCCACGGGCCTCATCGGCAGCGCGACCTCCATTGGCGCTGCGGCGTACTCCCTCCTTCCGCACTTGGAAGCGGGGATGCGCCTCGCCTCGGTCACGGTCGGCCTCGCAGTCGGCCTCGCCACTTTGGTCAAAGTTATCCGCGACCTCCGAAAGTAACACATGCCGAAATTCGATTTTTATCCAAGTTTCAACGCCGGTGAAGTCTCGCCGATGGTGGACGCCCGCACGTCCTTGGATAAATATCGCAGCGCCTGCCGCACGTTGGAGAACTTCGTGATCGCGCCCTACGGAGGGGCCATCCGCCGACCCGGCACGCAGTACATTGGCACGACGAAAACCTCGGACACGCAGAGTCGTTTGATCGGGTTCAACTTCTCGACCACGACCCGCTTCGTGCTCGAGCTTGGCGTAGGCTACCTGCGCGTCTGGAATCCCTCTGGTACATTACAAACCATTTCCGGGACAGCGACCGAACTCGCCACTCCGTATGCCGCCGCCGACCTGCGCGAAATCCAATACTGCCAGATCAACGACATCATGTACTTCGCGCACGCGAACTACCCGCCTCGCAAACTCACTCGCGTGTCGGATACCAACTGGACGTTTGAGCAAGTCAAATTTGAGTACCCTCCGCTACTCGATAGCTCGGACAATCAAACGAAGTTGTACACAATAGCTTCCAACTATGTTTTTGCTTCTGGAGTCTCATATTTTAAAGACTCCAATGTTTTACCACTTTATTGGACTGCCTCAGTTTCCTATGGTGTGAACGATTGGGTTTACATCACACCGGTCGTTGGAGCCGGTGTATATAAGTGCCACACCGCCCACACTTCTACGGCGACATTTGATGCCTCGAAATGGACTTTGATCTCCCCAACGAGTTTTGTTTTTCGGGTCTTAAAAGATTTTACCGCGACCACATTTCCTGCGGCGATAGCGGCAGGGAATATCTCGTCCCTTCCATTGGCCTCCAACCAAATGGGAACGATGATAGCCAGCATTCCTTTTACCGGGTATATCGGTTCGCAGATCGAGTTGAAATGGCAGAATTCCAATCTCTACAAGCAGATCGAAATCGTCGGCAACTTTGAAAGCGAAACGCTCCTTGTCGATGGGGCTTGGGATTTCGAGACATCCGGCACATGGGGAGCAACGATCCAAATTCTGCGCGTGCCAGCCGAGATCATGCAGGCAGGAGTCATCGCTGGCCTTGGCGTTCCCGTTGGTGGCACGGGCATCGAAGTCTACCAACCAAACCACGGTTGGGCAGATGGCGACATCATTTCCGTGCGGGGGGATTATTCCGCACCGAATGCCACGATTTCTTCGGTTACCACGAACACCTATCGCTACAATGTCGTGACCGCTCCCACTCTCACTGGTTATCGCGATGTCTTCCCGGAGAATCTCACGCAAATGGAAATCGTCCGCGAGTACATCGTGGACAATGACAAAAACATCATCACCTCTGGAACGGAAGAGAGTCTCTGTGGACTCAAAATCGTCATCCGCAACGCGCAAAAAATAGCGTACAACTGGGCCGCGAGTACGGCCTATGTCGTAGGTGACTTTGTCTACTCTGGTGGCAAGACCTACTACTGCGTGCTGGCGCATACGTCTGGGGGATCGTTTGATTCTTCCAAGTGGACCACGCAACAGGTTCCCAATGCTCGCATCGATAGCTCAACCAAGATCATCGGCGGGGTCGCTACCATCACCGCAGCCAGCACTATCAATGTAGACAAGTGGCTCGGACCTCTCGCTGCCTCTGGTGCAAAAACTAAGTTCTGGCAATACGGAGCCTTCAACGCGACCAGCGGTTACCCACGCTCGGTGTGCCTGCATGAGCAACGTCTCTGCTTCGGTGGGACCAAGGCGCAACCCAACACGATTTGGTGCAGCGCCATTGGCGACTTTGAAAACTTTGAACTTGGAGTCAATGCGAGCGATGCCGTGCAGTTCACGCTCGCGGCCTCGGAAGGGAACCGCATCAATTGGATGTTCTCGCAATCCGAAATGCTCGTCGGAACATCCGGCGACGAGTGGACCATTGGCGCAGCGGATTCCGCCTCGGCGCTCTCGGCCACCAACGTCAAGACCCGCAGGCAAGCCTCCTACGGATCGAAATACATGCGAGCCGCGATGGTCAACGATGTCCTGCTTTTCGTCCAACGCAACGGACGCAAGGTCCGCGAACTCGTCTACGAATTAAACAAGGACGGTTGGGTCGCGCCCGATCTGACACTCCTTGCCGAACACATCACGGTCGGCGAGATCGTCGAGGTCGCGTACCAACAACAACCGGACGCCATCCTCTGGTGCGTGCGCGGGGATGGAACGCTCATCGGCATGACCTACGAGCGTGACCAGAAAGTCGTGGGCTGGCATCGGCACACCATCGCCGACAATGCTGATGTCGAGTCGGTCGCCACCATCTACGGCAACGGCACAGAGGACGAGGTCTGGATGGTCGTCAAGCGCACCGTGGCTGGCGCTACCTACCGCACCATCGAGCGATTCCCGCTCCTCTGGCGAACCGCGTTCGACAACCAGACGAGCGCCTCATACCGCTACCTCGACGGGCATGTGGCATTTGCTTCTGGTGCTGCCAACCGCAGCGTGACAGGTCTATCGCACCTCAATGGCAAGACGGTCACCATCGTGCAAAATGGAACACTCACCGGCACTGCTGTCGTGTCTGGAGGAGCGGTCACCGTTCCCCAAGCCGCCGCAGGCTATGTCGGCCTGCCCTACACCTCCACGCTCACTCCCATGAAGCTCGACATGGACCTAGAAGACGGGTCATCGCAAGGCCGCAAGAAGCGCATCCACAAGGTCGTCGTCCGCACGCTCAAAAGCCAAGGCGGCGAAGTGCGGGTCAATGCCGGGCAGTGGTACGACCTCGCCAGCACCCTCACCACGGGAGATCAAAAAATCTTGACGGCAGGCACGTTTGGATTCGACGCCGATGTTTCTGTCCAGCAAAGTGACCCCTATCCAATGTGTATTCTCGCGATTGAACCTGTCTGGGACACCTACGGAAATGAATAGCATTCACATGAGACCCTACCTCGATTCCGACTATGAGATGCTCTCGCAGTGGCGAGTCGCTCACGGCAAGGACATCGTCCCAGAAATCGTTTTGCCAAAGTGCGGAGTGATATGCGAGATCAATGGGAAACCGACCGCCTCTCTCTTTCTCCACATGAGCAATTCCAATGGAATGTGCATGGTTGAGCATGCGGTATCTGCTCCCAGTCTCTCCATTAAGCTCGCTCGCGAGGCTTTTGGGCATTGCATGTCCTGCCTCAAAAAGATCGCACACGACCTCGGCTACCACACGATGGCAGCATATGCCCATCCCGCGATGGTGCGTCTGGTCAAGCGCCACGGGTTTCGTGCCGGTGAAAAAAATCTCGTCCAAATGTTTGCTCCAACACAGGAGGTCCACAATGGCTGAGTATGCAATGGCTATTGCAGCAGTTGCCGCAGTCGCCTCGGCAGGCGTCTCGATCTATTCGGCGAACGAGCAAAGCCAAGCGCAAGCCGCGATGGCCGAGTACAACCGCATGGCTGCGGAGCAGAATGCCTCATGGCAGCGCCTCGCCGGGGAACGTGCCGCGCAGGCCGAACAATTTAACGCACAGATCGCAGGATTCAACGCAGACGCGCAGGCCCAGCAGGCGCAGATGAACCGGCAGATGCTCGGTCAGCAGAGCGACCAACTGCGAGCGCAGGCGACCGCACAGGACGCGCAAGCCCGCGACCAAGCCAACCGAATCCGCGCCGAGAAGGATCGCATCCTCGGCCTCCAGCGCAGTCAGTTCGCCGCAGGCGGCGTCACCCCGGAAGGCTCGCCTCTTGCTGTTTTGGCTGATACCGCGAACCTTTACGAAATGCAGGTCAACGACACGAAACTCCTCGCCAATCTGGAGACGAACAAAAAACGCCGCGAGGCCGGACTCAACGACATCATCGGCGACTTCAATTTCGACGCAGATACCTTTGCCTCGGTGATGAGTTCCAAGGCCGCGAAGTTGAGCTTGGACGATGCGAAGTTCGCCGAGGAGGCCGCAGGCGCAGGCTACCGCATCAATCTTCGCCAAGCCGACATCGAGCAACGCGCAGGCATGTCCCAATCGCGTGGCACTCTGATGGCAGGCTACGGATCAGCACTCAGCAACATATCCCAAGCCGGGTACTACGGATCGCAGGCCGCAGGCGGGTATTCGTCCGGTGGTGGAAGCGGCAAAGGTAAAGACACATCAACAGGGAAAGCGTTTAAATAACCATGCCAGCCATACGACTCGCCGATATTCCAAATGCAGGCCCGCAAGGTGTCGCTCCCGACAGCGGCATCATCGCGCCTCGCGTAGCCCAACTCGGCGGGTCCGCAGCCCTTGACCCCAACGCCATGCGCGGGGTCGCCAAGGACATGCAGTTGGAGAAGTACAACCTCAACGCATTTGCGGGCGAGGCCATCGGTCTTGGCAAGATCGGAGACGCCATGAGCGATGTGGCTACCCTCGGCATCCGCTTCGCGACCAAGATGGCCGAGGCGAAAGAAAACGATGACGAAACTCGCGCAGATACCCTCATGCGGATCGCCCTTGAGAAGCAGGCTAATGACCAAGACATGACTCCTGTCGAGAAATGGCAAGAGAAGTGGGCATCGAATGTCGCTGATACCAGAAAAAAAATCTCCGAGATTGGAATGTCCAAAAACACATTCGCTAAACTCTCCCCATCAATAGACAGATGGGCTGAGTTATCTAAAGTCAAAATCGAAGGACAAGCTAACCAGAAGCGTATCGAAGGATACCGCATGAACACCAAGGCCAATGCCTTAATAAAGATGGCCAGCGATGACTATGAAGGCGCATTTACCGCCATTGACGAAGGGGTCAAGAAAGGAGTGTTTTCTGAAGAGCAAGGTAAACTTGAAAAAGCCATGATGCAGGACGATATCATCCGCAAGGCCGAGCTAAAGCAACGCGAGAATATCACGTCCGAAATCCTTACTGATCCACGCCGCGCCAAGGAAATCCTCACGAAGGCCAAGACTGGCGAGCAAACGGAATTTGGCAAACTCGATCCGAGCCGAGTCAAGCTCCACCTCTACGAGGCCGACCGCCAAATCCGAGTCACAGATTCTGATAACTGGAATTCACTGGTAGAACGAATTCAGAACGGAGATATCGCCAGTAAAGAAGACCTCAAGAAAGAGGCAGAAGGAAAGCAGATCGATCCGGGCAAATACAAGCGCCTCGAAAGCGCCATCGCCGCAAACATCCAATTCGATCCCAAGGTCGCAGGCGATTTGAAAGCCAAGGTCGCAGCGTTCGATTTCAGCGCCGACAAGAACGATGAAAAATTCTACGCACTTAACGCAGAGATAGCTTCAAAGCTTCCCAAGGAGCATGCTCAGTTGCTCGGAGGGGAACTGAATTCCTCATGGAAGAAAGCCTTTGATGGAACACCAAAATCCCCACGCGAGGTTTACCGGTCTGATGTCATCCAAGGCATCAAGCGCATCGGCGACAGCGGCCTGCTCGGAGAAACCGGGTTGGACAAGGACGGCAAGATCGAAGATTTATCCAAGAACAACACCTACAACGCCAGAGTCTATTCGGTGATGCAAGGTATGGACGCTTGGTTTGATGATAGAGCGAATAAAGACAAGACCCCGGCGGATGCCCAACAGCACCGAGATAGCCTTATCGAACCGCTACTCAAAGGGAAGGCGCTTGAATTATTCAAAAGGAAGACGCCCACATTGGTACTGCCAAGCACGCCATTCCAGACAGGAATGATGGGTGGGGTGAATAAATCAGACTTTGCGAAACCTACGCCAACTCCACCTCCCGCCAAAGAGGCAATCGATAGAGCAAAAGCGATGAAACCCGAAGGCAAAGTGACGTACTACAATTTCCCCGGCGATGCCTATTCGGATTCTAATTCGCGTGCCAGAATCGGGGCATGGGATAATAAGCTCACCGAAAACTCGCTTGCTATCTCGCCCGATATCGAAAGCAAATTCAAAGCCGCTGGAATTGGAAAGGGCGAGCCAGTGGAACTCACTCTTGCGGATGGGTCCACCGTCATTCGCAACTGGGATGACCGCACCATGCAGGACAAGCAAGCCATCGAAAAATTCGGCAAGCCTCTTCGTGGTCGTTTCGACTTCCATTCACCGGGAGGAAAACAAAAGAACGATGGCATGGCCGTCCTGTCCTTCCGCAAAGCCCCCAACGCTTAATTTTTCATGGCAACACTCATCGACGACGCAACAGCAACCGAATACTTCAACGGAATCGAAAATGCCCCAGAGGATAAGCGCCAACAAATGGCAGATGATCTACTGGCATGGGGGAACGCAAAGCAAGAGCAGGAGTACAATGACGCCGACAAGCATTTCTCCAAACTCTTCACCGACCAAGCTTATTTCGAGCAGGAGAAAGCGGCCAATGTCGCCGTTCAAGAATCCATCGACCCAGACCAAACGGCAAAAAGCGCAGCCATCGGCGCTTGGTTGGAACACCGCACCGGAAGACCTGTGGACACCATGTCCTACCAAGTCGAGCGAGACGCCTTCGCCATGGCGAACTACGGACAGAAAAACCTCGATGACGCGCAGTTTTTCGATTTCGTCAGTGGAGAATACGAGACGCAGCAAAAGAAGACTGAGGCGCTCAATGACCTCCACATGCAGTCGGTCGGCAAGGCGATCAAAGATGCACAGCTAGGTCAAAATCGCCCATTCGTGGACGGCATGACCGAGGTCTTCAACCAGTGGCAGCAAAAGTATCCAGAGCTTGTGGACGGCACGAATGACGCAGCCTTCCTCTCGCAGGGATACAAGCTCTACTACGACACGATCAACGACCTCGACTCCGTGCGCCCGCAGGCCGCGCAGACGCTCTCCACGTTGGAGAAGTTCACCAAGGGCGAGTCCGATCCAGAGTCGCTACAAACCCTCTCCAATACGCTCATCGGCGCGACTCCCGAAGAACGTCAGAAAATCTACAAGTATGTGACCCTTGCCGCAGAGGCAGGCCACATCGACCGCGCCGGGCTAGATCAGTTCGCCCTCAACATGGGGCAAGCCTTCACCCGTGGGTTCGACTTCGTCCCGCAAGGTTCGCTCCAGATGCAGGAGGCAGGCGTGAACAACTGGCTGGAGTCCATCCGCAACGGAACGCAAATCTGGGTTCCCGCCGATGGCGACCTCACCAAAGCCGTGGTCGGCAACGCTCCCGCAGGAGTCGAGTCCGATGCGTGGCGGCAGGCTACCCTCCCAGAGACAGAGAAACTCATCCAGAGTGGGCATGACGTGCGTGAAGGATTCAAGGTCGTTCGCGAACTCCGCAATGTCGCCAAGACTGGCGTCGATCCGATCCGCCCCGTGCTGGAGGAGAACTCCTTCTGGGGAACCGCCGAGCGCGGAGCCTACGGTCTCGCAGGCAGCATCCCGCTCATGGGCGCGACAGCCGTCAATCCATTCCTCGGCGTCCTCGCCTACCAATCCACGGAATACGACCGCATCATGCTGGAGAACTCAGATATCAACCCGCAGTTCGCCCAAGGTCTCGCTCTGGTAGAAGGTGTAGCCAATGCCGCCATCGACCGGGTGCAGTTGAAAAGCCTCTCTGGCAAGCTTCCCATGTTTGGCCGATACCTCGACCGGATCAAAAGCGATGGCATCCGCCGCACCGTCAAGATCGGAGCCAATGTCGTGGAGCAGAACTTGCAGGAGGGCGCTCAAGACCTCATCGCCCCCGTGCTGGAGACCGCCGTTGCCGCCCTCCGCGAGGACATGCCCGACAAGGATTTCTCCTCCCTCATGGAAGGCTGGGCAGGCCAACGTCCAGAGACCTTCTTTGCCACCCTCCCACTCTCCCTCATCGGTGGCGGGGTCGCCTCCTTCCGCGATATCAAGCACCCGTCCGCCGAACTCAACGCGACCAAGCTCCGCATGGCAGGATTCAGCCCAGAGCAAACCACCTTCATCCAGCGAGCAGAGAACCCGGAAGAATACGATGCTCGCATACAGATGGAGTTTCCGAACCGCACGCCGGAGAATATTCAAGCTGGAGAGGAACTCATCCAGCAATCGATTTCGGAGGCACAAAATCCTCCAGAGAATAGCGCCAAGCTGGAAGAGACCGTGGCCAAGGACGGCACTCGCATGTGGACCGTCACCACGCCGGACGGCAAGGAACTCCTC
>Ga0209770_10001933_pt1 | contig 10521 bp, 5 predicted proteins | sample LauGreSu1BDMLBDD_2_FD_187572 | JGI IMG/M metagenome (GOLD analysis project Ga0209770, IMG submission 187572) | Freshwater lake microbial communities from Lake Michigan, USA - Su13.BD.MLB.DD (SPAdes) (version 2) | ecosystem: Environmental > Aquatic > Freshwater > Lake | place: Lake Michigan, USA...
ATAACATCTAATCACCGACGATCATAAGTAAGGATGAACTCCGATTTTTTCGACAATCTTCTTCCCGCTTTGGCCGCAGAACGACTCGATGCCTATAGACAAGATCAGGCCGAGCGGAGCATCTCGATAACGATGCAGGACTGGGCTCCAAAGCTGGACGCCTTCATGCAGCGCAACGAGTTGGTGGTGAAATGGGAAAAATCATGAGCAACGAACCTTTGCCCAATTCTGAAATCATTCTCTACCAGACGGAGGATGGGCGGACGCGCGTGCAGTGCCGTTTCGAAAACGAGACGCTGTGGCTGACCCAGGCACAGATTGCAGAACTGTTCGAGACGACGCCGCAGAACGTCACCCTTCATTTGAAAGGCATTTTTGCTGAGGGCGAGCTGGTTGAGGCGTCAACTTGTAAGGATTACTTACAAGTTCGATCGGAAGGCGGGCGCGAGGTCTCTCGGAAGCTGAGGCATTACCGATTGGAGGCAGTTTTGGCAGTGGGTTTCCGCGTGCGCAGCCACCGGGGCACGCAGTTCCGGCAGTGGGCTATCGGGCGCTTGAACGAGTATCTGGTGAAGGGTTTCACCATGGACGACGAGCGGCTTAAAAATCCTCCGGGCAAGGGGCAGAAGGATTATTTCGACGAGCAACTCGAGCGCATTCGCGACATCCGTTCGAGCGAGCGGCGATTTTATCAGAAGGTTTTGGATATTTACGCGACGAGCGTGGACTACACGCCGAATACTGAGATGTCGCAGCAGTTTTTCGCCACGGTGCAGAATAAGATGCACTGGGCGGCCCACGGGCAGACGGCAGCAGAGGTAATCCATACACGCGTGGATGCGGCAAAACCGTTCATGGGCCTGCAAACGACGCGGCCTGGCGGCATCATCCGCAAGGAGGATGTGTCCCGTGCCAAGAACTACCTCGATGGCGAAGAACTCGACACGCTGAACCGGATCGTGAACGCCTACATCGAATTTGCCGAATTGCGGGCGCTGCAACGCAAAGTGATGACGATGCGCGACTGGATCACGAAGCTGGATGAATTTCTCAAACTCTCCGAGCATGAACTCTTGGATCACGCTGGGAAGATTTCTGCCGAACAGGCGAAGATGAAAGCGGAATTGGAATACGACCGCTACCGCATATTCCTCGACTCGCAACCTCGTCTCGTCGATCTGGATTTTGAGAAGGCGGCCTCAAAATTGAAAAATCTGCCGAAACCGAGAAATATAAAGCGCTCGAAAGAATGAATCTCTTCTCCAACCCGCCCGTCAAAAAACACCTTATCACATCCGCACCCGCTTCCCGATGCATGGCGGCATTACGATAATGCTGGGGAGGAACCGTTGTTGATCGCCAGCAGTGACCCATCATGAAAACGAACAATTATTGGATTCAACAAGCCGACAACGCGCTGCAAAGCGCGCGCGTGAAATAGCGGAGCTAACCCATACTCCGCTTCATGTGATGAGGAATGGCAAGATCGTGATAGTTATGCCCGGCACCGGAGACTTGGCGCTGCATGAGGAACCGCCCGGCTACGGAACCGGTAAGCGCTGAATGGAACCCACCAACACTAAAAAACATCACTGCACTTGCTGGGGCGCTATTACCAAGGCTAGCCTGACTTCTTCGTTATGTGAGCGGCGAGGCCTTTAAGCACTCAGGATCGCAATTTTTTACGCGAATGGCGCGTAGTGGGGTTGAAGGATCGCTATAGATCTGGCTTGCAGCGGAAAGTTGGCCATGTGGGAATAAACTCCCGGTTTGAAGGTTTCCGGCGGGGTGCTGGTGTCTAAAATGAGTGTCCATGCGACATGGCGTTGGCGTGCTCCGAGCACGAATGGAACCACAGCGTCCTCGGCATTGAGGAGGAGGAGGAAGGAGTCGCCTGTGATCGGTTCGCCATGATCCCCGTTTTCTTCGATCTGGTCACCAAGGAGACCCATGCCGATACACTGGGCATTTGGCGACGCCCAATCTTGATCTGTCATCTCCGTTCCATCGGGTTTTAGCCAGTAGAGGTCTTTGCTATCGGTGCCGTGAATGGCTCGGCCTTGAAAAAAGTTTCGCCGACGGAAGACGGGTTGAATCCGCCGAAGTTCTAGGAGGGTGCGCACGAAGTCGAGGTGCTCATTTTCCTCGGCATCGAGATTCCAATTCAGCCAAGTGAGCGGAGAGTCGTGGCAGAAGGCGTTGTTGTTGCCCTGTTGGGTTCGGCCCATATCATCGCCGGCCAAGATCATGGGAACGCCTTGAGAAAGAATGAGGGTGGTGAGGAAGTTGCGGCGCTGGCGAAGGCGTAGGGATCGGATCTTGGCGTTGTTTGTCGGGCCTTCTTCGCCACAGTTCCAGCTGTCATTCACATCTGCCCCATCGCGGTTATTCTCTCCGTTGGCTTCGTTGTGTTTTTGATTATAGCTGACAAGGTCGGCGAGAGTGAACCCGTCGTGACAGGTGATGAAATTCAGGCTCGCGTACGGGCGGCGGCCATTGTGGCGGTAGAGGTCGCTGCTGCCCGAGAGACGCGAGGCCAATTCCCCGACATTGCCGCCATCGCCCTTCCAGAAGCGGCGAATGCAATCCCGGTATTTGCCATTCCACTCGCTCCAAAGGACGGGAAAATTCCCCACTTGGTATCCATTTGGACCGAGATCCCATGGTTCCGCGATGAGCTTCACTTGAGAGAGGATGGGGTCTTGATGAATAATGTCGAAAAAGGCACCCAGGCGGTCCATCTCCCAGAGTTCCCTCGCCAAGGTGCTGGCCAAATCGAACCGGAATCCGTCCACGTGCATTTCCAGCACCCAGTATCTAAGTGAGTCCATGATGAGTTGGAGGACGCGGGGGTGGGCGACATTCAGGGAGTTTCCACACCCGGTGAAGTCTAGATATTTTCTGTGATCCTCTTGCAGGCGATAATACGAGGAATTATCGATGCCTTTGAACGAAAGCATCGGTCCGTTTTGATTGCCCTCGGCGGTGTGGTTGTAAACGACATCGAGGATCACTTCGATACCTGCCGTATGGAGCGAGCGGACCATGGATTTGAATTCGTTGACGGTATTCGTCGTTCCCGTGGAGCAATAGCGGGGGTCGGGAGCGAAGTACCCCAGTGTGTTGTAGCCCCAGTAGTTTGTGAGTCCCCGCTCGATGAGAGATTGGTCGTCGATGTGGTAGTGCACGGGCATGAGTTCCACTGCGGTGACTCCAAGACTTCGCAGATGCTTGATCGCTGGTTCGGAGCCAAGTCCCGCATAGGTGCCGCGCAAGTTCTCCGGGATTTCCGGATGAAGCTTCGTGAAGCCTTTCACGTGGAGTTCATAGACGACCGTATTGTGCCACGCTGTGCGCGGTGCCGGTGTGCCGTTCCAGTCAAAAGGGACTTGGCTCACCCGCCCGAGCGGAGCAAAGGGACCGTTATCCAAAAGGGGATCGTTGATGGCAGGGTGCCACTTAAGGTCCCGCGCGATAGATTTCGCATATGGGTCGAGCAGCAGTTTGCCGGGATTGAAACAGTGTCCCGAAGTCGGCTCATCAGGTCCATAGACCCGGTAGCCATAGACTTGATCCAGCTTCGCAATGGGAATTTGGCCATGCCAGACTTGATCGGTTTTTTCAGGCAGGGTCATGCGCGCGATCTCGTTGGCGGAATCTGCGGTATCAAAGAGGCAGAGATCGACGCGTGTCGCATTCTCAGAAAAGAGGGCGAAGTTGACGCCTTCTCCGTTCGGAGTCGCTCCAAGCGGAGTCGGGCGACCAGGCCAAACGGTGTAGCCATTCATGGCGTCCTCTTTCTGAGGTCGTGCGAGTGAATACGCCGAGTGTGTTTTTTGGTAATCATGCTGGGTATGACGATGCCGAGAAAAAGCCGATCTGGGCATGGGGTGAGAACCTTCTTTTGTTCCTGCTAAGGGATACGGGGCGAAGACCCCATAGATGAGCGAACGTGCTTGGCTAGAATCTTTATTGCGCTCTCAAACAGGGCGACACAACTCAAACCACATAAAATATGAAACCGATTCCACTCATTCTAGCCGCTATCTTCACCATGCTTGCCTTTACGAGCAACGCACATGCCTACCCGCCATCCAAAGGAGGTCCGTCCTCGGAAGTTCTTTCGAAAAAATCGGACTTCGAAAAATTGAAGCCGGGAGAAAGGGTTGTGATCGTCTGCAAGGCCTCGGACAGTGTGACGCTCATCGACATCAAAGATAAAAAACAAGCTATGGATCTTTGTGCCGAGGGGAAGATGATCCACTGCGCGGGTTGTAAAAAGGACTTCAAGGTCGTCTGGTCTTATCCCATCGGCAAGGCCGGTGGTCCCAGCTATAAATTGTCTATCGTGAATGCGAAGGGTGAGCCCTGCATGTTCATGGCTCGGGTGAAGTAAGCTTGTCAGGAACGGGGTCTCGGGAATATAGCTCCCGAGTGCCCGAGATACCCGATCCCTTGCATCCTATTGTTCGTTTTCCGATCGCGCTCCTGCCGGTTGTCGCCTCTCTAGCGGCGTGTTTCCAAGCCTTCCTTGTTCGAGGCTCCATCCAACCCTACAACACGAGCTGCTTTTACTATCGTGAAAGACGCTGACTACGCTCCGAAATCGGTGAAGTCCGGTTCCCAAAAAGCAGCCCAATCTGCAAGCGACGCTGAACTGAACCTCACTGTTTACAATAAGCCGAAGTCCGCGCGTCGGGAGGACCATTTAAGGAAGTCCCGGCCACCGATCGCCCGAATGCTTAAGATTCACGATATGCTCCGGCAGGGCGAGTATCCGAACTGCACTACGATCTCAACGGAGTTTGAGGTCTCCTATAAGACGGTCCAGCGGGATTTGGATTTCATGCGGGATCAGATGTCGTTGCCGATCGACTATGATGGCAACCATCGTGGATTTTACTATAGCAAGCCGGTCTCCTCATTTCCACATGTGACGATGTCGCAGGGCGAGTTGGTCGCGCTCTTGGTCGCGCAGAAATCGCTCGAGCAATACCGTGGCACGGCTTTCGAGAAACCCCTGCAGTCGGCCTTTGAAAAAATGACCTCCAATTTGGAGGAGGAGGGATTTTTTTCGATTCAGGAGTTAGGCGAAGCCGTCTCCTTCCGTCCCGTGGGGCAGGCCATACAGGAGTTGCGGGTTTTTGATATTTTGACCAAAGCCGTACTTGAGCAGGTGACCGTGGAGTTCGATTACCACAAGCTTAACAGCCCCAAATCCGAGCGCCGCCGGGTCGAGCCCTACCATCTCGGTTGTATCGATAATCAATGGTATCTCATCGGTCACGACCTCGTTCGCGGGCAACGTCGCACCTTCGCCATCACGCGCCTGAGTGCTCCCAAAATTCTCAAACAAAAATTCCAGCGTCCGTCGGATTTTTCGATGGAATCCATGATGAACGGGAGTTTTTCAGCCTTCGAGACACCCAAGCCCAGTCGGGTCGTGATCCGGCTAGATGCCTTTGCCACGCGCCTTGCTGCCGAGCGGGTTTGGCACAAATCTCAAAAAATCAAACCCCTCGCTGGAGGTGGTTCCGAAATGACCCTTGAGGTCGGCCTTGCGCCAGATTTGGAAAACTGGATTCTCGGCTGGGGTAACCACGCCAAGGTTCTTGAGCCAAATGCCCTCTGTGAGCGCATCGCTTCGATCGCCCGCTCCATGGCACTCCAATACACGGTCTAGTCCGGCATTCCTGCTACGCGTAGGACGATAGGGATTTTTTTTTCAGGGTCTTTTTGTTTTTTTCGTCTGGGGTGGAATGGAGGAGGGCTTTCAAGAATGGGGCCGTGCGGCTTGTCTTGGATTCGGCGACCTCCTCCGGGGTGCCGGCTGCGACGAGGCGTCCACCCTTGGATCCCGCTTCTGGGCCGATATCGAGAATGTGGTCGGCTTCTGCAATGACGTCGAGATGGTGCTCGATGACAATCACGGTGCCACCTTCATCAACGAGACGATGCAAAACACGCACGAGTTGGGCGACATCGTGGGCGTGGAGTCCGATGGTCGGTTCCTCCAGAATGTAGAGAGTGGATTTCCCTTTGCGGGTGGTTCGGATTTCCTCACTGGAGGACGTCGCTCTACGGGTGAGTTGGGTAACGAGCTTGATGCGCTGGGCCTCACCGCCGCTGAGTGTGGGGCTGGGTTGTCCTAGTTTGAGGTAGCCGAGGCCCGTTTCTTGGAGAAGGCCGATGGAACGACGGATCTTGGGATGCGAGGCAAAAAACTCCATCGCCTGATCGATCGACATATCCATCACGTCGCCGATGGACTTTCCGTTGTAGAGGATTTCCAAAGTGGAGGCATTGTATCGGCGTCCGAGACAATCCTGGCAAGGCATGTAGCTGGTCGGGAGGAAGCTCATTTCGAGTTTGATCACCCCTTGGCCGAGACAGGATTCGCAGCGACCGCCTTCATTGTTGAACGAAAACCGGCTGCTGGTGTAGCCGCGCATGCGGGCAGCGGGGAGGGTGGCAAAAAGCGCGCGGATCTCGTCGAAGACCTTGACGTAGGTCGCTGGTGTCGAGCGGGAGGTTTTACCGATCGGCGACTGGTCGACCTCTAGAACGCCGCCCAAGGATTCGAACCCTTCCACGCTTTTGCAAAGTTCGGAATAAAGTGGCGCCTTCTTTCGAGCGAGGGCATCGCGCACCACAGGTACGACCACGCCACGAATCAGCGTGCTTTTTCCCGAGCCGGAAACACCGGTCACCGCTGTGAGTCGGTGGAGGGGAATGCGAATGTCTTCGCCCATCATGTTGTGGAGTTTTGCGCCTTTGACTTCGAGCCACTCCGTGGCCGCCGCTCGACGCATGCCGCGTGAAGGATGTTTTTGGGGTTCGCGAAGGGCATGGCCTGTCAGTGAGGCTGGATTGGCCATGATCTCCGTCATGGTACCCGAGGCGATGATTTCTCCGCCGCGGGTGCCGGCACCCGGACCAAGATCGATGATGCGATCGGCGCGGCGCATGGTTTCCTCGTCATGTTCGACCACCACCAGCGAGTTGCCTTTTGCTGCGAGGCTTTGGAGGGCATCGAGGAGTTGTTCGTTGTCGCGTGGATGGAGTCCGATCGTCGGTTCGTCGAGAACGTATAAAACGCCGCGAAGGTTGGATCCGAGTTGGGCTGCGAGTCGAATGCGCTGGGCTTCCCCGCCGCTGAGTGTCTTCGCGCTACGATCCAAGGAAAGGTAATCCAGACCGACCTTGGCGAGAAATTGGAGTCGCTGGCGAATTTCCGAAATGATGTCCCGTGCGACTTCCGCGGAACCGCCGGTGAAGGTCAGTTTATCGCAAAGCTCGAGCGCATCGGTGGCGGGCGATTTGGTGAAATCGGCAATCGAATTTTTTTGAAGAAAGACGTTGGTCGCGGTTTCGTTGAGGCGGGCGCCTTTGCAGACTGGGCAGGGACGTGGTTCCTCGTCCTCAAGACCTTCATGGCGTCTTTCCTCATCCAACTCGGCCTCGATGGCACTTTCAAAATCTTTGACCGATCCGAGTCCACTCCAAACCTCGCCGAATCCACGGCAGTGCGTGCACCAGCCATGAGGAGAGTTGAAGGAAAACAATCTGGGGTCGAGGGGTTCGAAGGCCCGACTGCAGGACGGGCAGTTCATTTCCGTACTGAGGATGGAGGAAACACCCTTGGCATCCTCGATGCGGGCGGTGCCTTTGCCGATCTTGAGGGCTTGGCGAACGAAGTCGTCGGCTGCTTTTGCGTTCGGTTCCGTGAGTTCGCCGATGAGCGCGTCGATCGTGTGTTCCTTAAAGCGCTCGAGTTTTTGGAATCCTTCGACAGCCATGAATTCTCCATCGACGAGAAGCGTCGTGATACCTTGGCGAGCGGCCGCGCGTGCGACATCGGTGTGGTAGCCTTTGCGTGCTTTCACAAGATTGGCAAAGAGACGCACCTTTCCCGAAACGGCTTTTTCCGAGACCTCGGCGGCGATGGCTGTCGGGGTACGACTTTCCACGGGGACATTGCAATCCGGGCAGTTTTGAACGCCCAGTTTGGAAAAGAGGAGACGGAGAAAATGGTAAATTTCTGTCACCGTAGCAACAGTGGATTTGCCTCCGCCTCGGGTGACACGCTGCTCGATCGCAACGCTCGGAGGCAGGCCCTCGATCGAGTCCACATCGGGTTTTTCGAGTTGATCGATGAATTGCCTGGCGTAAGGCGACATGCTATCCAAAAAGCGGCGCTGGCCCTCTGCGAAAAGAATATCGAAAGCCAAGGTGGATTTGCCCGAGCCACTAAGGCCGGTGACCACCACCATGCCATCGCGGGGGATGTCCACCGAGATGTTTTTGAGATTGTGTTCCCGGGCACCACGGATGCGAATATCGCGAGAGGAATCCTTGGGTGGGCGAGGGCGGCGGGGTTCCTCGGCGATACGAGCCTGCTGGCCGGCGAGGATGGGAATCAAAAATCGGCCGGTATGGGATGCTGTCACTTCAGCGACTTTTTCGGGTGTGCCTGCAGCCACGATCAAACCGCCTTCCGAGCCTCCCTCTGGTCCAATATCAATGACCCAATCCGCACACTTGATGACCTCCAAGTTGTGCTCGATCACGATCACGCTTTTTCCCTCTTCGACGAGGCGGTTGAAGACATTGATCAGCAGCGCGACATCATCAAAGTGGAGGCCTGTTGTGGGTTCGTCAAAAATGAGCATCGATTGCTCATTCGATTTGCGGGTGAGGTGATGAACGAGCTTGAGGCGTTGGGACTCACCTCCGCTAAGCGCGTTGACGGGTTGACCAAGGCGAAGGTAGTCCAGGCCGACCTCTGATAAAAGAGCCAGCGGACCCGTGATCTTTTTCTGCGGGTCGAGGGGTTTGAAAAAGGTGATCGCCTCCGCGGCCGTCATCTCTAGGACATCGTGGATGGATTTGTCCTGCACTTTGATTTTCAGGACGGGAGCGCGGAAGCGAGTGCCATCACATTCCGAGCAACGAAGGTAGAGGTCGCTGAGAAATTGCATTTCGACCTTCTCGAATCCCAATCCGCCGCAGCGGTCGCAGCGTCCTTTGCCGGCGTTGAAGGAAAATGTGGACGCGGTGAACTCGGCGTCGATGGCCTCCTTGGTGTCTGCAAAAAGTTCACGAATGTGATCGTAAACACCGAGGTAAACGGCAGGGGTCGAGCGTGGGCTCTTGGCGAGCGGGGACTGATCGACCATGACGACTTCGTCGATTTCCTCGTCGCCGGTGATCGATTTGACAAAGCCAGCAGCCTCGTCCTCAGTAGGATCTTCGCCTTGGAGGTGTCGGTGAAGCACATCGCGAACGAGCGAAGTTTTTCCGGATCCGGAGACACCCGTCACTGCACAAAAAACGCCCAATGGAAATTTGACGTTGAGATTTTTGATGTTGTGGTGGTTGACTCCGCGAAGTTCGATGAAATTTTCGGCCTTGCGTCGGCGTTTCGGAATGCGAATTGCTTTGCGACCTTCCAAGTAATCCGCTGTTAGAGAATTCGTGCTGGGGAAGTCCACCGCTGGGCCGGAATAGAGGAGCTCGCCGCCGAGGGCGCCACGACCGGGACCGATATCAACGAGGTAATCGGCACAGCGGATGACGGCTTCTTCATGCTCGACAACAAGAAGGGTGTTTCCCTTGTCGCGAAGACCTTCAAGGACCTCGATGAGGCGACCGGTATCACGCGGATGGAGTCCCACGCTGGGTTCATCCAATACAAAAAGGGTATTTACGAGAGAGGCTCCGAGGCATGTCGTGAGGTTCACTCTTTGGATTTCTCCACCGGAAAGGGAGCGAGTCGGGCGATCAAGTGTCAGATAGCCGAGGCCGACTTTTCGAAGGTAGTTGACCCTTGCGAGCACTTGGTTGTGGACCAGCTTGGCGCTGTTATCCGCGGGAGGAAGTTCCAGATTTTCGAGCAATGGCCCGAGTTGGGACAATGGCACTGCCGCGAGTCCGGCAATGGTCAATCCCGGAGGATCGATGCGGTAATTCAGGGTTTCGGGCTGGAAGCGACCGCCATGGCAACTCTCGCAGGGTTGGTAACTCCGGTAGCGGCTCAGGAGCACCCGAATGTGCATTTTGTAGGACTTGCTCTCCAGCCAGGAAAAATACCCTTTCACGCCATACCATTGTCCAGAATCCCAGGCTTCCTTGGGATCAAGCCCTTCGTCGCCGTCGATGATCCATTGCTGGGCTGCCTTTGACAGCTTTTCAAATGGCTTGTTGATGTCCAAACCCCGCTTGCGGGCGTGACGAAGCAGGTCATCCTGGCATTCCGCAGATTGGCCTGATTGGAAAGGGCGAATGACGCCGTCTAAAATGGATAGCGACTTGTCGGGCATGACTCTCTGGAAGTCGATGCCAATGATGCGGCCGAAGCCTTTGCAGGCCGGGCAGGCGCCGAGGGCGCTGTTAAAACTAAATAAACCCGGAGAGGGAGGGCGAATGTCTTCGTCGCAGTGCGCGCAATGCCATCCAGACGAAAAGGGATGCAATTTGCCGCTCTCGGGATCGATGATGTTAAGTTTGTCTGTGCCTAGT
>Ga0209770_10001934_pt1 | contig 10512 bp, 11 predicted proteins | sample LauGreSu1BDMLBDD_2_FD_187572 | JGI IMG/M metagenome (GOLD analysis project Ga0209770, IMG submission 187572) | Freshwater lake microbial communities from Lake Michigan, USA - Su13.BD.MLB.DD (SPAdes) (version 2) | ecosystem: Environmental > Aquatic > Freshwater > Lake | place: Lake Michigan, USA...
CACCCGCCAGCTGGCCGACGCCATCCGCGACATCCTCCGCCTCCCCAAGCCCGCCCGCGGCGAGGAGGCCGACGACACGGCCGTGCGCCGGGTCTTCCAGGCGCTGCGGATCGCCGTGAACGACGAGTTCGGCGTGCTCGACCTTTTCCTGCGCAACCTGCCCTATGCCCTGAAGCCCGGCGGGCGGGTCGCGATCCTGACCTTCCATTCCGGCGAGGACCGCCGCGTGAAACACGCCTTCAAGGCCGGCCAGCGCGACGGCCTCTACTCGGCCGCGAGCGAGGAGGTCATCCGAGCGGGCGCCGACGAACTCCGCGCCAATCCCCGCAGTTCCTCGGCGAAGCTGCGCTGGGCCGTGCGGGCCAGGTAGGGCGCGTTATCCCTAACGCGCCGTCGGGCTACGCGCATGCCGCCACAACCCGGCGGACTAGGGATAGTCCGCCCTACCCCATCCCGCCCCTACCAAAAAAAAGCCGGGCCCGCAGGCCCGGCTTGGGAATTGATTGAAACGGTCGCCAAACTCAGGCGCCGGCCGGGATAAGGTCGTCCACCGAGTCGCTCTCGACGTTGATGTCGGCGAAGAGCCAGGTCGAAAGGTAGCGCTCGGAGCTGGAGGCGATGATCGCCACGATCTGCTTGCCCTTGTTTTCCGGGCGCTTGGCGAGCTGGATGGCGGCCCAGATGGCGGCGCCGGAGGAGATGCCCACCGGGATGCCGTCGAGCTGGTTGACCTGCTTCGAGACCGGGCCGGAATCGGCCTCCTTCACGCGGATGATCTCGTCGTAAACCTTGGTGTTCAGCACCCCCGGCACGAAGCCGGCGCCGATGCCCTGCAGCTTGTGCGGGCCCGGGTTGCCGCCTGAAAGGACCGGCGAGGCGTCCGGCTCGACCGCGACGATTTTCACGCCGGGCTTCTTGGCCTTCAGCACCTCGCCGACACCGGTGATGGTGCCGCCGGTGCCGATGCCGGACACGATGATGTCCACCTTGCCGTCCGTATCGCGCCAGATCTCCTCGGCGGTCGTCCGGCGGTGGATGGCCGGGTTGGCCGGGTTGGAGAACTGCTGGAGGATGATACTGTGCGGGATCTTGGCGGCCAGCTCCTCGGCCTTGGCGATGGCGCCCTTCATGCCCTTCGGCCCCTCGGTGAGGACGACGCGCGCGCCGAGGATCTTGAGGAGCTTGCGGCGCTCCGTGCTCATCGTCTCGGGCATCGTCAGGATGAGCTTGAGGCCCTTGGCGGCGGCGACGAAGGCCAGCGCGATGCCGGTGTTGCCGCTGGTCGGCTCGATGAGGACGCTGTCCTTGGTGACCTTGCCGGACTTCAGGGCGTCATCGATCATCGCGAAGCCGATGCGATCCTTGACGCTGGAGAGGGGGTTGAAGAATTCCAGCTTGAGCAGGATATCCGCCTGGGCGCCGTGGGCGGCCGCGGTGCGGTTCAGGCGCACGAGGGGCGTGTTGCCGATGGTCTCGGTGATGTCGTTGTATATCTTGGCCATGATCTTCGAGGGTTGAGGTTGTGAGTTCATTTGAAAACGGGGGAAACGCAAACTTCGGGGGTGTCTTATTTCTCCGTGCCCCAGCGCCGATGCAGGAATTTTTCGAAGGGGGAAAAGAGGATTTTGTCCGTCAGCAGGCCGATGACCACGATCACCAGCATGATGGCGACCACCTGCTCCATGGCGTTGAGCTCACGTCCGTAATGCAGCAGGTGTCCGAGGCCGAATCCGGTCAGGATCGTCACGTAGATCTCCGCCGCCATGAGCGAACGCCAGGCAAAGGCCCAGCCCTGCTTCATGCCGCTGACGATGAAGGGTAGCGACGCCGGCAGCATCACGTAAACCCAGGTGTGCACCCCGGAGGAGCCCATCGTCCTGGCCGCGCGGATGTAGATGGGGTTCACGTTCCGCACCCCGGTCTCGGTCGCGAGGATGACCGACCAGAGCGTGCCCATGACCACGACGAAGAGCATCGCTCCCTCGGTCTGGCCGAACCAGAGCAGGGCCAGCGGCACCCAGCACACGCTCGGCAGCCCCTGCAATCCCAGGGCCAGCACGCCAAGGGTGTCACGCAGGGCCTGCACCCGCGCGGTCAGGAAGCCCAGCGGCACACCCGCCAGCAAGCCGAGGAAGTAGCCGGCGAGCAGCCGCTTCATCGTGACGGCCATGCTGGACCACAGCGAGCCGTCGAAGGCGATCTCCCAGAGGTAGCGGCCCACACTTTCCGGCGAAGGCAGCAGGACGGGCGACCAGATGCGCCGCGTATAGGCCCAGTGCCAGGCGGCGATGAGCAGCAGAAAGAAGCCGAAGGCGGTCAGGAAGCGCTTCATCAGATGCCGGCTCCGTGTTCCATGTAATCCTTGAGCGCGCGCGTGATCCGGGTGGAGTAGCCCGCCACCTCGACGCTGTTGATGTCGCGCGGCCGCGCCAGGGTGATCCGGAATTCCTCGCGGATGCGGCCGGGGTGCGGCGAGAACAACATCACCCGGTCGCCGAGACAGACGGCCTCGCGGACGTTGTGCGTTACGAACACGATGGTGACATGCCGCTGCGCCCAGATGCGCTGCAGATCACCGTAAAGCTGCTCGCGGGTCATCGCATCCAGCGCGGCAAAGGGCTCGTCCATCAGCAGCACACGGGGATTGGGCGCCAGCGCCCGGGCCAGGGCCACCCGCTGCTTCATGCCGCCCGACAGCTCGTGGATGTTGGCGTGCATGAATTTCTCCAGCCCGACCAGCTTCAGGTAAAATTCCGCCAGCTCGCGACGCTCGCGATCGTTGAGCCCGGGCTTGCGCTTGAGGCCGAACATCACGTTGCCCAGGGCATCGAGCCAGGGAAACAACGCCGATTCCTGGAACATCATCATGCGCTCGCGGCTGGGCCCCTTGACCGGCAGGCCGGCCGTCACGACACTGCCCTGCCCCGGCATCTCCAGGCCGGCGATCATGTTCAGCAGGGTGGACTTGCCGCAGCCGCTGGGCCCGACCAGGCAGACAAACTCACCTTCCGCCACCTGCAGGCTCACGTTATCGAGGGCCTGCACGCGCCCGCGCGAGGTGTCGAACCACTTCGTGACCTTGTCGATGGCCAGGCGCGCCGAGGGCGGGTCGGAAAGTCCGGGTTGTTCGCTCATGGCTGGCCGGAGAAGAGGCGGTCGAGGGGAATGGCGTTGCGCAGGAAGCCGACGCTTTGTGCTTCCGTGACCAGCGCCTCGAACTGCTTTTGGGTCACTTGGTCGGTAAACTTCAGCCGGGACCAGGCGCTCGCCACGATCGCCGCGGACATCTCGCGTTTCATCTCGGCGCTGAGCCCGGCCCGGACCTGCGCGCGGGCCTCGTCGGGATGTTCGCCCAGCCAGGCGGTCAGCTCCTGGTGGGCCGCCTTGTATTTCGCGACCAAGGCGGGGTGGGCCTGCAGGAATTTAACGCTGCTCACGAGCACGGTCGTGACGGCATCCGTTTGCTCAAGGAATACCCGGCCCTTGGCCTCGAGCTCCAGTCGCGTGACCCACGGCTCCACGGTCCAGACCGCGTCCAGTTTGCCCTGCTGGAAAAGCGAGAGTTGCTCGGGGTTGGCGGTGGGCAGCACCCGCACATCGCCGCCGGTCAGGCTCACCTTGTAGCCCTGCTGCTTCAGCCAGGCCCGGGCGGCGACATCCTGCGTGTTGCCCAGCTGCGGCGTGGCCAGACGCAGGCCCTTGAACTGGCTGGACTGCGTGATCCGCCCATCACCCGGAACTACGAGCGCGGCCCCGCCCAAGGCCGCGCCGGCCAGGACCCGGATCTCATCGCCCCGGGAGCGGATGTAGGCATTCAGCGCGGGATTGGGTCCGACATAGGTCAGGTCGATGGAGCCCGCGAAGATCGCTTCCATGGCGCTCGGGCCGGCGTTGAACGCATACCACTGGATCGTGACCTCCGAACCGAGGCGCTGCTCAAACCAACCGCGCTGCTCGCGGGTGGAATGGCTGCCGATCACGGCCTGGGCGTGGGTGATGTTGGGGAAATAGCCAACGCGCAGCGTGACTTTCTCCGCGCGGGCGGAAACCGAGCCGAGCATGGCGCCGGTCAGCACAAGAAAGCAGGTCAGGCGCCGCATCATATGGCGTAATCCCCCAGTAATTGATGGATCACTCCCTCGGTGGGACTCGGACGTCCGCCGCGGCTCTTGGTCGACTTGGCCTTGGAATTTGCCGGCGCGGCTTCCTCCGCGCTGAACGGCAGTGGCCGGCCGCTGGAAACCATCTTGCGAGTGGTAACTTCGACGACGTCGGCCAAGGTGTAACGATCCAGGATGGCGGCGATGGCGTTGCGGACATCGAGCATCAGCATCCGCAGGCCGCAGTGGGCTTCGTCAGGACAGTTGCAAGGCTCGTAGGCCGTCTGGCTGACGCAACCAATCGGGGCCAGCGGGCCGTCGATCAGGCGGACGATCTCGCCAATCGGAATCTTGCTGGAAGGCTTGGCTAGCCGGTAGCCGCCGTGCTTGCCCCGCTCGCTCTCCACATACCCGGCCTCACGCAGCTGCTGCATGACCTGCTCCAGAAACTTGATCGGCAGGTCCTCTGCCTTGGCCAGCTCCGTCACCCGCACCAACGACCGGCCCACCTTGGCGGCAATGCCAAGGTTGATCAGGGAGCGGAGGGCGTATTCGCCACGTTTGGAGAGTTTCATAGGCCAGTAATCCAATCTACATTAATTTAGTATGATTTAGAGCAAGCTCTATTCGAGGCAGTTGTCATAATTCCATGAGTCAAAGTTCTTCACCCTTTCTGAGCTTTAAACTGGGCGCAGGTCACCGGGCTTCCCTACCCTCTGGCATGACTTGGGAGATCGCCTTTGTGCTGCTGCTCATCGTGGGCGCGCTGTTGTGCTTCCTGCATGACAAGATGACACCGGACGTCACGGCCCTGTCCTTGTTTGTCATTCTGCTGGTGAGCGGTGTGGTGCCGCAGGCCAAGGTGTTCGGCGTGCTGGCCAATCCCGCCCCGCTGACGGTCGGGGCGATGTTCATCCTCAGCGCGGCGCTGGTCAAATGCGGCGCCATCGACCGCCTCGCCGCCCTGCTTCAGCGGTTGGCAGGCTTCAGCTATTTTACGGTGATCACGCTGATCGTGCTCGGGGTTGGCGGGTTGTCGGCGTTCATCAACAACACCCCGGTCGTGGTCGTGCTCGTCCCCGTCATCATCAGCCTGGCGCGCAAGATGAAGCTGCCGGCATCCAAGTTCCTCATCCCGCTTTCCTACGCCGCCGTGCTCGGTGGGTGCTGCACACTGGTCGGCACCAGCACCAACCTGCTCGTGACCGGCATCCTGCAATCCCGCGGTTTGCCGCCGCTGCGCATGTTCGAGCTCGCCTGGGTCGGCCTGCCGATGCTGGCCGCCGGCGCAATCTATATCGGCCTGGCCGGCCGGCACCTGCTGCCGAAACGGCAGCCGGCCACCATCTCCCTCGCCGAGGAAGACCGGCGCGAATACATCACCGAGGTCTTTGTGCAGCCGGGCGCCTCGATCATCGGCCGCACCGCCCACGCGGCCGGCCTGACGCTGGCCCGCGGCATCCGCGTCCTGGAGGTCGTGCGGGATGAAGCCTCCCTTTCCCTGGAAAATCCGGCCCCCACCCTGGCGGCCGGGGACCGCCTGGTGCTGGCCTGCCGGCCCCAAGGTGTGACCCATGCCCGCTCCATCGCCGGCCTCGACCTCGCCGCGGAACTCAAGCTCGGCCTCGGCCAGATCTCCGCCCACGAAGGCGTGCTCGTCGAGGGCATCGTCGCCCCCAACTCCGACCTGATCGGCCACACATTGAAGGAGGTGGGGTTCTGGCGCCGTTTCCACCTTGTGGTCCTCGCCCTTCACCGACACGGCCGGGAAGTGCGCGGCGGAGGCGATGAGGAGCGTCGGTTTAAAAACGGCGACATCCTCCTGCTGATGGGCACCGAGCAGGCCGTCGAAAGCCTGCGGGCGAGCGAGGACCTCCTGCTCGTCGACCGGCCCGCCCTGCCGGCTGGCCGCCCACCCCGTCACCTCCGCATCGTGCTGGGCAGCATTGCGGGCGTAATCCTTACCTCCTCGCTCGGTCTCCTGAGCATCGAGGTGGCCGCCCTGCTGGCCTGCGCCGTCGTTTTTCTCACCGGCTGCCTCAAGCCCAAGGACGGCTACGATGCCATTGAGTGGAACCTGCTCTTTCTCATCTACGGCATGCTGGCCCTCGGCGTGGCGATGGAGGACACCGGCGCCTCGACCTATGTCGTCGACCGGCTGCTCTGGCTCGTCAACCAGTTCGTGCCACCTGAACACAAGGCCATTGTGATGCTGGCGGCGTTTTACCTGCTCGCGTCCGTCCTTACCGAGATTTTGTCCAACAACGCCGTCGCGGCCCTTATGACCCCGCTGGCGCTCAGCCTGGCGGTGCAGCTGGGGGTTGATCCCCGGCCCTTCGTCATCGCCGTGTGCATCGCAGCCTCGGCCGCCTTTGCCACGCCGGTCGGCTACCAGACCAACACCTATGTGTATGGGGTCGGTGGCTACCGTTTCACCGATTTCCTCAAGTTCGGTCTCCCGCTGAACGTGATCTGTTTCGTCATCGCGATGTATGTCATCCCGGCCGTCTGGGCGTTTTGATCCGCCTTCCAATTCTAGAGCGGGATAGCGATCCCGCCTCTTCTGGAGGGCCGGCCTCCCGGCCGGCCGCGGTCGGTCAGGAGACCGACCCTCCACGAAATTGTAGGACGGGTTCGGCGACCCCGCCCTACAATTTCAACCGCAGCCCGTCATGCGCCAGCTGGATGCCGCGGTGGCTGGCAGCCAGCTTTTGCGTCCAGGTCTCATGGTCGATGCCATGCGTCAGGTGGGTGAGGTAAGTGACCGGGGCGCCGATCTCGACGGCCGCCGCGCAGGCCTCCTCGATGTTCATGTGTGTCGGGTGCGGCTCGACGCGCAGGCCGTCAAGGCAGACCGCGTCGGCCCCCGTGGCCAAGGTGACCGCCTCGCGGGGGATGCGCTTGCAGTCCGAATAATAGGCGAATTTTTTGCCCGATGATTTCTCCGTGAACACGAGCCCGAGCGTGTTGAGGCCGCCGTGCGGCAGCAGCGTGGCGTGGATCGTCCCTTGGGGGAATTCAAGCACCGGCGGCATGATCACGAGCTGGAAGGCCGCGTAACCCTTCGCCACCGGCCGCTCGGCGATGGCGTAGGGAAACATGGCGAGCACACGCGCCATGCCCTCGTCGGTGGTGTGGATCGGCAGGGCCGTGCCGCCGCGCAGGTCGCAGAAGCGCCGCAGGTCGTCCATGCCGGTGATGTGGTCGTTGTGGCCGTGCGTGAGGATGAAGACGTCGAGCTGCCGGATGTTCTCGCGCAGGCACTGCAGCCGGAACTCGGGCGACGCATCCACCTGGATGTGCAGGCCGTCCATCACGACATGGATGCTGGCCCGCGTGCGCCGGTTGCGCGGGTCGGCCGAGGTGCAGACCGCGCATTTACATGCGATCATCGGCACCCCTTGTGACGTGCCCGTGCCCATGAAGATTACTTCCATATGCGGAGACCACGGATGACACGGATACCACGGATAGGAAAGCCAAAGGTAGGGAGAGTCGTCCCGACGAGCCGCCGCGTCTCTCCTCTAGTGATTTATCAGGAATCGCCGCACGTCGTCGTGGCTGCCGATCATCATGAGCTCCGCCCGACTGTCGTTGAGTTCGAATACCACGCGCAAGTCCCTTCCAACGCGTAACTCATACAGATTCCCACCAAGCCTGCGGATGCCCAGTCCGCTGTGCCGGTGCGGATGGCCGAATGCCTCCCGCAACTCATCAGCCGCCACAGCTAGTTGCTGCCGTTGATCCTCCGAAAATTGACGGGCCCGGCGTCGAAATTGAGGTGTGAAATCAATCTCTAAGGGCGGCACGAATATCTCCTCGATAGCGCGTCATCCGCCCGGCCCTGCGGTCACGCGCATTTTCAGCATTAGCCCGTTTCACGAAAGCCTTCAGCTCCGCCTCGGTGACGCCATACTCGCGCTTCGCGTAATCGGAATCCTCGGAGAAAACCCGCACCGGACGCAGGGCGATGACCTTGTCCCCGCACAGGATGCCGATGTCCTCCCCCGCCGAGGCTTTCTTCAGCCAATGCGTAAGATTGGCCCGGGCCTTGGTCGGTGAGAGCGTCGTCATATCGTCGCAGTAAAGCCGATATCAGGAGCAGGTCAAGCAACTGAACCACCCAAAGAAAAGGCGCGCTCCGGGGAGCGCGCCTTGAAACTGATGCGTTGGATCCGGCTGGGACTCAGTAGTCCATGCCGCCCATGCCGCCGCCGCCGTGGCCGCCGCCGCCCGCCGGAGCCTTGTCCTTCTCGGGGAGGTCGGTGATCATGCACTCGGTCGTCAGGAGCAGGCCCGCGATCGAGGACGAGTTCTGCAGCGCGGTGCGCGTGACCTTCGTGGGGTCGACGACGCCGGCCTTGACCAGGTCCTCGTATTCGCCGGAGGCGACGTTGTAGCCGTAGTTGCCCTTGCCGGCCAGGATGTTGCCGACGACGACCGCACCCTCGACGCCCGCGTTGGCGCAGAGCATGCGGATCGGGTGTTCGACCGCGCGACGCACGATCTGGGCGCCGATGGCCTCGTCACCCTCGAGCTTGAGGCTGTCGATGACCTTGACGGTGCGGAGGAGCGCGACGCCGCCGCCGGCGACGATACCCTCTTCCACGGCCGCACGGGTCGCATGGAGGGCGTCTTCGACGCGGGCCTTCTTCTCCTTCATCTCAACCTCGGTGGAGGCACCGACGTTGATGACGGCGACACCGCCGGCGAGCTTGGCGAGGCGCTCCTGGAGCTTCTCGCGGTCGTAATCGCTGGTGGTCTCGTCGATCTGGCGGCGGATCTGCTTCACGCGGCCCTGGATGTCGGACGACTTGCCGCCGCCCTCGACGATGGTGGTGTTCTCCTTGTCGACGACGATGCGCTTGGCGCGGCCGAGGTCGGCCGCGGTGAGGTTCTCGAGCTTGAGGCCGAGGTCCTCGGTGATGCACTTGCCGCCGGTGAGGACCGCGATGTCCTCGAGCATGGCCTTGCGGCGGTCGCCGAAGCCGGGGGCCTTGACGGCGCACACGTTGATCGTGCCGCGGATCTTGTTCACGACGAGCGCGGCGAGGGCCTCGCCCTCGACCTCCTCGGCGATGACCAGGAGCGGCTTGCCGCTCTTGGCGACGGTCTGGAGCAGCGGGAGGAACTCCTGCAGGTTGGCGATCTTCTTCTCGTGGATGAGCACGTAGGCGTCCTCGAGGACGGCCTCCTGGGCCTCCGCGTTGGTGGCGAAGTAGGGCGACAGGTAGCCCTTGTCGAACTGCATGCCCTCGACGACGTCGAGGGTGGTCTCGATGGACTTGGCCTCTTCGACGGTGATGGTGCCGTCCTTGCCGACCTTGTCCATGGCGTCGGCGATGATGTTGCCGATCGTCTCGTCCCAGTTGGCGGAGACGGTGGCGACCTGGCGGATCTCCTCGCGGTCGGAGACCTTCTTGGAGATCTTGTGCAGCTCGGCGACGGCGGCCTCCACGGCCTTGTCGATGCCGCGCTTGAGGTAGATCGGGTTGGAACCCGCGGTGACGTTCTTCAGGCCTTCGCGATAGATGGCCTCGGCCAGCACCGTGGCGGTGGTGGTGCCGTCGCCGGCGGCGTCGGAGGTCTTGGAGGCGACTTCCTTCACCATCTGGGCGCCCATGTTCTCATAGGGGTCCGGAAGCTCGACTTCCTTGGCGACGGTGACGCCGTCCTTGGTGACGGTCGGGGAACCGAATTTCTTGTCGATCACGACATTCCGGCCCTTGGGCCCGAGGGTGACCTTGACGGCGCGGGCGAGGATCTCGACACCGCGGAGGATTTTCTGACGAGCGGCCTCGTCGAAGAGGAGTTGTTTGGCTGCCATAGTAGTTTCTAAGTTTTAAGGTTTAAGTTTAAGGACGCGGCCGGTTAGCCGATGACGCCGAGGATGTCGTCCTCGCGGACGAGCGTGAACTTCTGGTCGTCGATCTTCACCTCGGTGCCGCCGTATTTGGAGATGAGGACCTTGTCGCCGACCTTCACCTCGAAGGGCGTGACCTTGCCGTTCTCATCCTTCTTGCCGGTGCCAAGGGCGATGACCTTGGCCTCCTGCGGCTTTTCTTTGGCGCTGTCGGGAATGATGATCCCGCCGCGGACTTGTTCTTTTTCCTCGATGTGCTGCACGAGCACGCGATCACCGATGGGTTTGATGTTCACTTTAGCCATATTGGTTTTTGTGGTTGGGGTTTAAGGGTGGTGGTTGAGAAGGACGAACCCGCCCCGCCGAAAGCGGGAGCGGGCTCGCACTAAAGTTACTTTTTCTCGTCGTCGACGATCTCGACGTCGGCGTCGACGACCTTGCCCTCGGCCTTCTTGGCGGCCTTGGGCTCGGCGGTCGGGCCGGCCTCGGTGGTCGTGGCGCCCGGCTGGGCGCCCGCGGCGGCCTGGGCCGCCTGCGCCTGCTGGTACA
>Ga0209770_10001935_pt1 | contig 10512 bp, 10 predicted proteins | sample LauGreSu1BDMLBDD_2_FD_187572 | JGI IMG/M metagenome (GOLD analysis project Ga0209770, IMG submission 187572) | Freshwater lake microbial communities from Lake Michigan, USA - Su13.BD.MLB.DD (SPAdes) (version 2) | ecosystem: Environmental > Aquatic > Freshwater > Lake | place: Lake Michigan, USA...
TGTCGTCCGAATTGCAGAATTTCGCCGCCGTTCATCTGGAGCCCGATTGGGTGCCGAACCCGGCTGTTCAGCGGATCCTCGCGATGCATTTCCAAGAAGGAGGCGATGTGGTGGGGTTGCTGGGCCATTTCGAGGGGGATCCGTTTGCCCAGTCGCTCATCACCGAGGCCGCCACCGAACAGCGAGAAATTCCTGAGCCCGAGCGCCAGTTGGCCGACGTCATCCGCCGCCTCCGGGATGCGTGGTTGGAGCGTCAGATCGCCTTGCGCAACGGTCGTCTGGCAGATCCCACCCTCGATGACGATGAGCGACTGACTCTCCTTTCCGAGCTCCAAGCATTGCGTCTGCGCAAGCGAAGCGCGTTGGAACCCATCGCTTAATTCCATCGAGGCTTTGAATCTCGGTTTGACACACGGAAGGCCGAAGGGTTTGATTTGAGCTCGGACGGCGCGCTCGTCTATCGGCTAGGACACGGCCCTCTCAAGGCTGAAAGACGGGTTCAATTCCCGTGCGCGCTACCACTCTTCGATTTCTTCCCTTCGGTTTCCCCAGTCCTCCAGTCCTGTCGTTTGTCTGAAATTGGGCGGGTGACTCTGGCCTAAGTTTTTCATTCCCCGGCTCTGTCGCCTCTGTCGGCTTTGGACCGCATCCTGACCTGACCGGTATGATTTCCGGGGTTGCGGTCTCCTCAAACCAAGACTCCCAAGTCTGCTGATGCGGAGCAGAATTTCTAGGGATCCGTCCTCCAATGCGCAGCTTTTGACAAGGGACAGGCTCCCCACCAACAAGGGACAGGCTCCAACAAGGGACAGGCTCCAACAAGGGACAGGCTCCAACAAGGGACAGGCTCTTTTCTTGGGGAATATCGCTGTGTCGTTTTGTCTCTATGATGGGCGGGTTTGTCTAAAACGTCTCTTGATAGAGGTTTCGGTCGCAAAAATGATATTTCGATAACGATAAAACACATCCGCTATGAGACCAGGACTCTTGGCATCTCTTAAGCAGTGAGGGACGTATGAGCCCGCATGTGGCTCGATCGACAGCAAAACTCAACACTCGGACATGAAACTTATGACAACTCCCCGTTCTTCCCTGAGCTACGTTTCTCCCTTCGCTCCGCTCTTCAGTCGTGATTTGGAACGCCTCATCTCGGGCGGTGCGGATCAGGATGGTGGATACCGACCCGATCTCGATGTTCGCGAGGATGCGAAGTCGGTGACGGTTCAAGTTGATTTGCCCGGTGTCCGCCGCGAAGACGTTCAAGTCACCTTCCACGACGGTGTGCTGACCATCGTTGGTGAGCGCCAATCCGATTTGGTGAACAAGCAGGATGTCCGCAGTTATCGGGAGAGGTTCTTTGGGCGCTTCGAACGCCAGTTGACTATCCATAGCCCGATCAATGCCGATCAAGTTCGAGCCAGTCACAAGGATGGCATTCTAACGGTGTCGTTGCCCAAGGTGGAGGAGGTGCGGCCGCGTCAAATCGAGATCGCCACGGCCTGATTCGAGGCTCGGTCAGAATAATTCACGGTTCAAATCAAGGGGGGCGCATGTTTGTGCCCCCCCTTTTTTCTGATTGCGCCTAGCAGGGGTGCTTACCAAGCAGATTAAAGCCTGTCCCTACCAATGGCCCCTTATCCCTGAATTTCACGCCATCGGTAATCTGTTGCACTGGCAGGCTTCAGAATGAGACGTTTTCATCGTTTTCGTAACGATCCATGAAAAAAGTAGAAGCCATTATCAAGCCGTTCCGTCTCGAGGATGTTAAATCCGCCCTTCAGGCCGCCGGCCTGGTGGGAATGACCGTTTCTGAAGTGAAGGGCTTTGGTCGGCAGCGTGGGCACACCGAGATCTACCGCGGATCGGAGTACACGGTGGATTTTCTCCCGAAACTGAAGATCGAACTGGTCGTGTCCGACGCTCTGGTGCAGACGGCCGTGGATACCATCATCAAGGCTGCCCGAACCGGGAAGATCGGGGACGGCAAAATCTTTGTTTCCTCGGTTGAAGAGGTGATTCGAATCCGTACGGAGGAGCGTGGGGAACAGGCCGTCTGATTAGAATTGCTTCATGAAATCGTCTCGCTTTGCTGCGTTTCTTTTTTCCGCAGTGTTCCTAGTGATCGGTTTGGCCTCGGCCTCAGAACCCGGTGTGGAGCAGCGTTTGGCCGATTTGGAGGCCTATGTTCGCAATACCGCTCCAACCGGCCCTCTGCAAGGGCAACCGGGTCCCGGACACAATGGTTGGATGATGTTGAGCGCGGGCATGGTGCTCTTCATGAGCCTTCCCGGTTTGGCGCTGTTCTACGGAGGTTTGGTGCGTCGCAAGAACGTGCTGTCCGTCATGGCCCAATGTCTTGGTCTGGCCGGTTTGGTGGGGGTGATGTGGTGGGCTTTCGGCTACTCGGTCTCTTTTGCACCGGGTTCACCATGGATCGGTGGCTTCCAGTGGTCATGGCTCTCCGGTGTGAACGCCGATCCCAATGCCGACTACGGTCCGTGGGTTTCCCACAACGTGTACGCGATGTACCAGATGATGTTCGCCATCATCACCCCGGCGCTCATCGTGGGCGCCATCGCTGAGCGCATGCGCTTCAGCGCCCTGATGGTGTTTTGCATGGCCTGGATGGTCATCGTCTACTTTCCGGTCACCCACATGATGTGGGGAGTCGGCGGATGGATGAACGGGCTTTGGAATGCCAAGGCGGCGATCCGCGCCATAGATTTCGCCGGAGGCATCGTCGTCCACATGACCTCCGGTTGGAGTGCACTGGCACTCTGCCTATTGCTCGGGCCCCGTCGGGGTTTCGGTCGTGAACCGATCCCGCCCCACAGCATGGTGCTGTGCATGGTGGGAACCGGCATGCTGTGGTTCGGATGGTATGGTTTCAATGCCGGCAGTGCAGTCGCGGCAGACAAGATCGCCGCCAACGCTTTCACGGCCACCACGCTGAGCGCCTTGGTGGGTCTGCTCACTTGGGGTGCCCTGGAACGCATCATCCGCGGACGTCCGTCCATCTTGGGACTTTGTTCCGGCGCGGTTGCTGGTTTGGCGACCATCACCCCGGCCAGTGGTTTCGTGAATCCGACGGGTGCCATGCTCATCGGTTTGTTGGCAGGCCTTTCCACCTTCTGGGCCTGCAGTTGGTTGAAGGCTCGGTTCCGTTATGACGATTCCCTGGACACCTTCGGCGTGCATGCCGTTGGCGGTACTGTGGGCACCGTCATGGCCGGTGTCTTGGCCAAGTCCGACATCAACCCCAACCTCTCCGCCGAGTGGATCAAGCCGCTGGTCGGCCAATCGCTCTGGTGGGAACAGGTGAAAGCCGGTGGACTGGTACTGGTCTTCTCGGTGGTCGTGACGGTGATTCTCTACCGCGTGATCGACCGGGTGATGGGCTGCCGTGTCTCCGAAGATATCGAGGATCAGGGCCTCGACCTCGCCGAACATGGCGAAGAAGGCTACACCCACTGACAGTGTTGAGGGTGGCCCCGATCGTGGGCCGTTGCCGGTGATCAGACCGGCAATGGCCAGCGGAAGTGGGACTTGAGCGGAATGGTTCGGCCCGTAGCTGAGGAAGCCCGGGCTGCAGTGATGATCTCCAGAACATGGAGGGCTTGTTCGGGTGTCACCAACGGTTCTTTCCCGGTGGCCAGACATTCCGCGGCCAAGGCGGCTCCCTGCTGCCAGAGGTATCCGCCCGATTCGGTGGATTCCCTCATGAGTTGAGGGTGTTCCATTGTGGCCCACTCGACCCCTTGCGGGGCCCAATCATAACCGACCATACCTACATATCCGCGGCTTCCGGTGATCTGGATGGTGTGCCGTTTTTCACCGGATCCGTCGTGCCCGTGGGGGTTGAAGTAGTTGAAGCCCGACTGGACGTGGGAAATGACGCCCTTTCCGTGGTCGAGCAGCAGCATGGCGTTGTCTTCCTCGGTGACCCGAATATTCCCCTTCTCATGGATGCTGCGCTCCGGGGTGACGATGGTCAGCATCGCCGTGACCTTTCGGACCGGTCCCAGCAACCCGGTCAGACTGGTGAGGTTGTAGACAGCTAGATCAGGCAAACTGCCTCCGCCCTTCTCATAGAAGAACGAAGACCAATCCGGGCCTTCATGACCATAGAAGGCATGAGCCGCGGCGATGCGTCCCAGATCTCCGGAGGCCACCTTGCGGGCCATGAAGGCGAACTGGGGACTCTGCACCGTGATCGGCGCCCCCCAAAGTCGAACGCTTCGTTGCCGAGCCAGTCTCAGCAGTTCCTCGCCGGCCTTCAGACTGTTGGCGATGGGTTTCTCACTCCAGACGTGCTTGCCCGCCTGCAGGGCGCGCCGGTTGATGGCTTCGTGCGCTTGCATGTCGGTCAGGTCGATCAGGAAATCAAACGGGACTCCTGACAACATGGCTTCGATATCCGGGTAGTGATGACCTACCTGATAAGTTTCAGCCTGCTTCCGCGCGCGCTCCGGGCGGATGTCGCAAACACTGACTACCTCGACGAACGGGCAACGCTTGAGGACTGGCAGGTATTGATTGGAGACACTGCCGCAACCGATGACGCCAGTGCGGATGCGGCGCGGTGTGTGCTCTGCAGCGCGCAGTGTGGATTCCAAGGAGGACATCGCGAAGGTGCCGGTCGCGAGGAGGGAGGCTTTGGCGAATCCGCGTCGGGAGACCTCGGTGGAAAAGGCTTCAGGAATGTTCATGGCAAAAAGGGACGGGCTTTTCGGATAGCCTCGCGCCTAACGGTCAGCAAGGGGCAAAGTCGCGTATCCAGGATTCGAAGTCCCGGAATTCAACCCGGGGTGTAACATCAGGCTCACTGTCACCAGAAGGAGGACCGCTGGAGGTTGATAGGACCCAGTCAATGACGCCCATCACAGGGCGGAAACCTCCGCACCGCGGGCTCCCTTACCGCCTGCGGCAGAACCCTGAGGCCGGGTTCTAGGGCGGGGTTATGAGATGCGTCAGCTTAGCGACCTTTGACCGGTTTGTGTCCGGCGGCTTCCCATGCGGTGATACCACCTGAGAGATTGAGAACCTTCTCGAACTTCAGTCCGTCCATTTGACCGCAGGCTTTGGCGCTGCGGCCCCCCACGGCGCAATGGACGAGATAGGTCTTGGACTTGTCCAGGCCCGCGAGCGTTTCTGCGAATTTGCCGCCGCGGATGTCCAGGTTGATGGCACCTGGCATGTGGCCGTCGGCGAATTCTTCGGCAGTCCGCACATCCAGCACCACCACGGAGGCATCCTTGCGGAGCTTTTCCCACTCGGCGACATCGATATTGCGGAACCGCTTGGTGGCCGAAGCCTCGGCCGTTGCCTTGGTCGCCGGCTTGTCGGCCGCAGTCGCGGAAAGGGACAGGCTCGCCAGACTTGCGGCGATGAAGTGCAGGAGACGTTTCATGGATTGAACTCGATGTTGAGGGTGACGGTGGGGAAGGTCGTTGGCGGATTGCCAATGACTATTCGCAGCGATGCCCCTCAGGAAAGCTTCCAGCCGGGGCGATAATCGTGATGGATCCATCGGTCGGCCTCAGGCACACCCCGGGCGCGCAGGTTTTTGGCATCCCACTCGATGACCTTGCCTGTGCGGAAGGCGAGGTTGCCCAGTTGCCCGATTTCGGTCAGGTGGCAGCCATAGGTCAACGGAGAGTCGGTCTTGCCGACCCCCTTGCACGCTGCGATCCACTCTTCGTGATGGCCGATGGAATCCGGTATGGACCGGGGCGGGGGAGTGCTGCCTCGGAACTGTTCTTCGGGCAGGAGCACGTAGCGGCCGTAGTCGGCCAAGAGCATCCCCTTGTCGCCGACGAACAGTGTGCCGCCGCCCCATTTGGAAAGGTCGGGAGCTCCGGGAACCTGGGGACGCTTGGCTCCGCTGTACCAGTGCATGCGGACTGCAGGAGCGTTGCCCCGGGCCGGGAAGTCGTAATGGACCACCATCCACGGCGGCGCACAGTGGGCGTCGGGGGCGGGCCCCTCGGCTTGGATGCGCGTGGGTAGGGGCAGGTTCAGGGCCCACACACCCAGATCCATGTGATGGCAGCAGAAGTCCGATAAGGTGCCGCCGCCGAAATGCCACCAGCGACGCCAATTGAAATGCACCCACTCCGAGCTGTAGGGCATGGGCTTCACAGGGCCCAGCCACAGATCGTAGTTGATATGGGCCGGAACGGGCTGCGTTCCGGGCAGTGGTTTGGTGTCCCAGACTGATCCGGTCCAATGATGCACCTCCCGCACAGGTCCGATGGTGCCCGCGCGAATCAATTCCACCACACGCCTGTAGTTGGAACCCGAGTGGATTTGGTTGCCCGTCTGGGTCACCAATCCGGAACGGGTCACTTTGGCCGCCAGAGCGCGGGCCTCGGAGATGGTGTGGGTGACAGGCTTCTCACAATAAAGCGGGCGGCCAGAGGCCAGCACCGCCGTGGCAATGACCGCGTGGCTGTGGTCCGGCGTGCTCACCACGATGCCGTCGAGATCGGTGCGGTCGAGTAAGCGACGGTAGTCGGCGTATTTGGCGGCACCCGGGTGTTTGGCGGCTGCTGCGCCGAGTCGGTCCGAGTCGATGTCGCAGAGCGCGACGATGTTCTGACTGGAAACACCGGCCAGGTTTTCACCACCGCGCCCGGCCACCCCGATGACCCCCAAATTGAGCTTCTCGTTCGGGGACACCTTGCGGGCAACCCGTGGTGCTTGGCATCCGGCCGCTGCCGCGGCTCCGGCGATGGCGGCAGAACGGAGGAACTGGCGTCGATTGAGGGACATGGCGTATTTTTTGGCGTTTCAGTCGATGGGCAAGGTCCGGATCACGGCTTGGGCAGGGGGAAGCTGGTCCAGCAGCGTTCCATCTCTTCCTGGGAGGGCACCTTCAGCGGTCGAACGATGCGGAAGCCCAGGAACTGCGCGTCGGTCAGATACCACTTGGACTTGGGCAGCTGCGGGTCGCGCATCTTCCAGCTCGCATCGCTGGCCCGACGAGCCGCGCTGCGCAGGCCCTCCGGATCTTCATCCCAGGAGCCACCACGCGCCACGTGCGGATATTCGGCAGCACCCGGGGTGTAGGGGACATCGCCCACCTTGGAATAGTCGGCCACGTAGGCGTCGAGCACCCATTCGGCGACATTGCCGTGCATGTCGTAGAGGCCCCAGGCGTTGGGCTTTTTCTTGGCGACTTGCTGGTATTTCTCACCGGCGTTGGCGAAGTGCCAAGCGTAGTCGCCCAACTTGGATTCATCGTCACCGAAGGAGTACTTGGTGGTGGTGCCGGCTCGGCAGGCGTACTCCCACTCGGCCTCGGTGGCCAGGCGGTAGAAGTGACCGGTCTTGGCGGTGATCCACTTGCAGTACTTCACGGCTGCGTAGTGGGTCATGGAAATGGCCGGGAAGTTTTCCTTGCCCATGCCGAAACTCATCTCGACATAAGGTGTTGTCGGTCGGGACACCGCATCGCTTTCCTTGCCGATGTAGGGGTTGATGCCGGGTTTGGCGTTGGCCGGCAGCAGTTCGGGCATCGCGAGCCAAAGTTCCCGCTCCATGCGCTCGGTCGGGACATTGGTTCCCTTTTCCAGCGAGGGGAACTGGAAGAGTTCATACTCGTTCCAAGTGACCTCGGTCTTGCCCATCCAGAAGGGCTCGATCTTCACCTTGCGTTGAGGACCTTCGTCTTCCTTACGTTTGGCTTCACCAGCCGGGCTGCCCATGAGGAATTCACCGGCGGGGATGGGCAGCATGTCGAATTTCACCTCGGAGCCCGCAATCGGGTCGCTGTACGCCTTCATATCAGCCGCGCTGGACTCCTTGGACACCTGCAGCACCCGGGCGTGGATCGCCGCGATCATGGCGTCGTTGTCGCGGGTCAGCAGCGAGGCGGCTTCCTTCTGACTGAGGGTCACGCCATCGGGCCATTCAGCTCCCTGGTCGATCCAGTCGCGGATGAGGTCGGTCTTGGCCTTCGGCAGCGGTCCACCCTTCTTGGCCGGCGGCATCAAGTCGTCGTGGTCGGCCGGCAAGATCGTGGTGGTGTACACCTTCGAGGCCTCGGCATCGCCCTTCACAATGGCCTTGGAGGCGAAGAATTCAGCCTTGGAGTCCATCCGGAGATCGCCCTTGGCATGCCCTTCCTTATGGCAGGTGACGCAGTGGACCTCAAAGATCGGCTTCACTTCCTTGACGAAGTCCACCTTCTGTTTCTGGGAGAGTTTGATGGTCTCAGGCCAAGCGGCACCTTCTTGGATCCAGGTCTTGAGGGTTTCCTGCTGCTGGGTGGTGAGTCGGTCACCCTTGGGTGGCATCAAATCGTCGTGACCGTCAGGCAGAGTGGTCGTTGTGTAGATCTTGCTCTTGGCCGGGTCGCCCGGGACCAAGGCCGTGCCACTCTCCCCCCCTTTGATGGTGTCGGCACGGGTCACCATGACGAGGTCACCCTTAGGCTTTTCGGTGCCGTGGCACTTGAGGCAGTGCACTTCGAGAATGGGGCGGACCTGTTTCTTGAAATCCACCGGGTCGGCCGCGTTGAGGAGCAGTCCCGCGGTCAGGGTGGTTGTGATGGCGACGAATCGGTTCATGGAATGTTGTCGGAGGAGAGGATACCGCCGGGCCTGTTGCCGGTGTCAAATGCGGTGACGGTCCGGAAGCCTGAAAGCTTCAAGCAGATTTGCCGGTTTGTGCTGTCAGGAAAACTGTGTGGAAGCGGTAGAAGTGTCTTTGGAAGGGGCGAAGCATCTGTCTGTGCAGGCCGGTCATTGCCCGCCACCGATCTTTGGGTCGAGCCACGGGGTCGCCCCCCAGTACCAGCGAGAACTCTTGAGCAATTCCACATGTCCCTCACCAAAGGCGACCACGCTTTTGCCAGAGTGGCGCAATTGGGGGCCGCCCCAGTTCGGGTCGTCCGAGGTCACGCATCCCCCGCAAGGTGCGTCATTGATCGGGTCATGCAGGACCCAGGCGCCGGCTTTTTCCGCCGATTTTTCGGTTACGCACTTCAGGGGGTCTTTCGCGTCTGCGCTCTTGGGCTTGGTACCACCGTCGGTGATGACCACGGTTGCCGAAGGGGAAGCCATGCCGGAATCTTTCACCGGAGGATAATCCTTTGCATCCCAGACATTGGGCCAATCACACCCGCCGGCTTTGAAGTTCATCGAGTAGTTGGAAATCATCTTGTCGGTTTGTTCCGAGGCGTAGATGGCCCAGCTCTTCTTGAAACCCGGGGTCTTGGTCGGGCAGATGACGATGTTGGTTGTCTGCAGGTAGGGCTTGAGGAAGTTGAACCACAGGCGGCGGTTCACGTTGTCACCTCGGACCCAGAAAGTGGGCGTGAAGTACCCTTGATTGTCCGAGGCGTAGAGGGCCTCCGAAATCATCACCTGCCTCAGGTTGCTCAAGCAGTTGGATGATTTGGCCTTCTCCTTGGCCCGGGCCAGCGCCGGCAAAAGCATTCCAGCCAGAATGGCAATGATGGCGATGACCACGAGCAATTCGATCAGGGTGAAGCCAGCCTGACGCCTGCGGGGAATCATAGGGTGACTGTCTAAACCGAAAGCGCCCATTTGTCTTCATCGAAGATGGAGTAGTGAGATTTTCAACGCCGGGACTTGATTCCCGGGGCGCGAAACCGCATTCCGGCCGGAGGTGATCACGTTTTTGAGAGGCAAGTTGGTCGAGGCCCTGCCAACCCAGGTGGTGATGGAGGTCCAAGGCGTGGGATATGAGGTCCTGATTCCGTTATCCTCTTATGATCGATTGCCGACTCCGGGGACTGAGGTGCTTCTCCTCACCCATCTGGCGATCCGTGAGGACGCTCATCTGCTGTACGGATTCCTGACCGCGTCAGAGCGCGACCTCTTCCGTTTACTCATCCACACGGTGAGCGGCATCGGTCCCAAGATCGCCCTGAGCGTCCTGAGCGGGATGAGTATCGCGTCCTTCCGAAGCGCCGTTGCTGCGGGTGACGTCAAGGCCCTGTCGTCGGTCCAGGGGGTCGGACGCAAGACCGCTGAGCGAATCGTGGTGGAGCTTCGGGATAAACTGGGTGGCTTCGCATCGGTCGGATCGGCACCGTCACCGGTTTGCGGAGGGGCTGCGGCAGTCCTCCGGGGTGAAGACTCGCGGGGTCCCGATACGGTGGCCGCCCTCATGGCCTTGGGAATCAAACCGGCCGAAGCGCACGATTCGGTTCGGGCGGCTTTGGCCATGCTCGGGGCCGAGGCCTCGGTGGAGCAGTTGATCCGCGCTTGTCTGCGGCGCAACGCCTGAACCCCGCCTAAACCGGATGAGTGCTCATTCCCGTCCAAAACGTCCCGTTTCAGGCGTGGTGGTTCCAGAAGCGGCCCGCTGGCATGGTCGGTTGGCCGCCCGAGTCATAGCGCTCCTGGCCCGACTGTTGGCATCCAGCTTGCGCTGGCATTGGACGGACCATTCCTTCTTCAACGATACGGAAACCGAGCAGCGGGCGATCTTCGCCATCTGGCACAATCGACTCGCCTTGTCGTTGATCCTCTACCACCC
>Ga0209770_10001937_pt1 | contig 10509 bp, 7 predicted proteins | sample LauGreSu1BDMLBDD_2_FD_187572 | JGI IMG/M metagenome (GOLD analysis project Ga0209770, IMG submission 187572) | Freshwater lake microbial communities from Lake Michigan, USA - Su13.BD.MLB.DD (SPAdes) (version 2) | ecosystem: Environmental > Aquatic > Freshwater > Lake | place: Lake Michigan, USA...
GGTCAAAGCCAAGTCAAATGTTGAAGGAAGTGTTGGTGTTGTTGGTGTGAAATATTGTGCCGGATTTGTAGTAAATCCATAACCAGCCGCTGCGGCACCTGATACGTCAATAAATCCTGTCAACACACCATTGTTTCCAATTTGGTTAGACAAAAAGACATATGGAGGACGACCCGTGAACACACCGCTACCACCACGAATTTGTGTCTTCTTTTTACCTGCAACATCATAGTTAAATCCAAAACGTGGTTCCACCAAAAATTGTGTTTTCGGCATCAATCCGGTATTGAATTTTTTTCCGTTACTGAAAGTCATCTCAGTGATTTTCGGATTTTCGAGTGCCGTATTACCGAATGCGATAATGTTTGCCCTCAAACCAAAAACTAATTTAAGGTCTTTTGTTGCATTGAACTCATCTTGTCCATAAACGTCAAATCTTGTAGTCTTAAGGACCTGCATCGGTTCAATTCCACCTGGTAATGCCGAATATCTCATCTGAAATCTTGCGGGTGCGGTTGCCGATGGTTTTCCACCATTTGCAATACTTTCATTAGCTGCCTTATAAAAATCAGCCAAAGAATTAAAGATATAAACACCGTTAGCCGCAGGATAGAAGTTGTTATTTGATTGATAAGCTTGAAAATTAACACCACCAACCAAAGTATGCTTTCCTGCGTATTTTGTAACGTTATTTGTTACGTTGAAAGTTGAATAATTCAACTTATTACTTGGTGTGAATGGGTCAAAACCAACAGAAGTATAAGTCGGAGCTCCTTCTCTAATATCAATAGTTGGGAACAACGGACTTAAGTAACCTCTATCTTCAATTTGTTTATCATAAGAAACAATCAAATTGTTGTAGAGTGTATTGTTGAATTTAGAATTCAATTCCAATACCGCAGAACGGGTATTATCTTGAATAATATATCCACTGTTCTGAAAAGACATTGCATTGAATTGTGTTGTTCTGTTTCCCGCACCTGCAGACTGAGAATTAGAAATGTTAATTTCTGCTTCAGAGTTGTGGTGAACGTAACGAGCTGTCAACTTATGTTTTTCATTAATGTTCCAGTCTGCTCTGATAAGAAACTTCTTTGACGAGTTTTGGTTAGAATATCCTTCCCAAGGACCCGTTACATAGTTGAATTTTTCTTTCATAAAATCAGAAAGTGTTTTCATATCTGAATACTTAACACGACTGATTTGTGAACCTGTGAGTGGTGATCCGTCTGAAATCCAAGTTGTACCTGGTTCAGTTCTTGTGATTTGTTCATAGTTTCCAAACAAGAATAATTTGTTTTTGATGATCGGCATACCCAAACGGAAACCAAGAACCTCTTCATCAAATTTTGATGCGGTTACTTTAGTTCCTCTTGCGTTATTACCAACATATTGAGAACTATTATTTCTTTGTGTTTGATAAAGAGAACCCTCAATATCATTTGAACCAGAACGAGTCACTGCGTTAATACCTGCTCCGTTGAAACCACTTTGACGGATGTCAAATGGTGCAATGTTTACTTGGAGTTGATCAATCGCATCCAATGAAATTGCTGAAGCGCCAGTTCTACCACCCGCTTGAGCTGATGAACCCAAACCAAAGTTGTTGTTGAACTGTGAACCGTCAATAGTAAAGTTATTCAAACGAGAGTCTTGTGCTCCGAATGATGAACCATTACCGAATGGGTTGTACTTAGTAATTCCATCTATTGTTCTTGCTCCTGTGATAGGAATAGTAGTCAACTCTCTACGAGTAAATTGTTGTGCTGCACCCGTTCTGTCTTTAGAGAAAAGATTGCTACGACTACCGATGACGGTTACTCCATCCATCGTTTTGTTGTCCAATTCAAGAACTAGGTCAACATCACTTGTAACACCGAGTTGAGTGTTAATGTCGTTAATTTCTTTCATTTTATATCCAACAAAAGATACGTGAATGACATAAGGACCTCCTGGACGTACTGCAGGAATAGTGTAAACACCATTTTTGTTAGTTTGTGAACGATATTCCGAACCTGTTGGTTGGTGTACCGCATGAACAGAAGCCCCTGCAAGAACCTCTCCTTTTTCATTTTTAACAACGCCTGCCAGGGTAGAAGTTGTAATCTGCCCGAAAGACGTGAGTGTCACGATAAAGGATAAAAGTGACATCAAGATTGCTTTTTTCATGTTTGTTTTGTTTATTTGTTTATAATAAAAAACCCCGAGACTATGCGTCAAGGGGTTTAAGTATCCGAAGCTCCAAAGTTTTTTGAGGTCGTATAATTCATAAAGGAATTCTCCTAATTTTAAGTATTTTGGTTTTGGTGAACATTCAAAATGTAGGATAAAAATATTATTAAGTCAAATATGAGTTCTAAGTCTTTGGTTTGTTTTCTATGAGATACCAACATTCGTAGTCTTCACAAGTTTTGGGTCGTATATCGTAAACGGTACAATATTTCAAAGTTGGATTATAAAAGATGCAATGTTTTTTAGGGTGATGAAGATTTACTCTTAATGCTGGATAATTTCCTGCGAGTTGCCAATTCATCCTTGTTGGAAACAACTTAGACCCTTCTTCGTAATCTATGAAAACTTCAGAATGTTTTACTTCACGACCTAACTTAATAGATAAGTTGGTAATGAATTTTTCAGTATCATTATGAGGGCCGATTATAAAATCTCTGTCTTCGATAGAACAACAACTTCCGTCATTATTTTCAATACCGAAGCACTTTTCAGAACAGATATTACAGTGACTACTCATAAATAAAAAAATGGTGGAGATGGACGGAATCGAACCGTCGTCTTGTTCACGAATACCATAAATGACTACACGTTTATTACAACATTGTTTCTCAATGTTCCGAAATATTAGGTTTGATATTTGTGAGAAACCCACCTACAAACAACTTGGTCTCAGAATTATTTAGACGAGCTCTGACCTGTCACTCGTATATTGGACTTCTGTTCCTAGGTATACGTCCTAATCGACCCGGTAAGTTGTTCTCTACGATTACGCAGCAACAACACTTTCTTCACGGATAAGACCGATAGAAGAAAGTTTAGCAAAAGTATTGCCATTTGTTTTTTCAAATCAGTTTTTAAGGAGTTAACTCAGCTCCTACGTGCCACTTATACTATTACATGCCAATCAATTCCAAGGCATCCCCATATTTTCAAAGAACATTACAAATGTAAGGATAAATATGTAATTAACCAAACAAAAAGTATTTATAAAAAAAATTAGTTTGAAGTTAAAAGGGTTTTTTTTAGAACAAGAAAGTGAGGATAGAGGTCCAATAGATTCATTTAGGGCTTTAAGATTATTTGCAAGAGATAAAATATCTAAATGGGAGCTTGAGGCAATAGATCCACTAATCTATGATGTTAAAGTAAAAAAACCAAATGGTGAATCAGAAGTAATATTAGATTTTGGTTATGACGAAGAGACTTTACGAGTGTTAGGTCTTAGTGATGATGATAATTGGTTTGCCAGAGTTGTTACAAATAGTTATCAAACATATGAATTTACTGATTGGAGTAGTATGAAAGATAACTTTATTGAGGGGAGTGGTGGGTATTTTTTAAGTAAATTGGATGATGAAAATAAAGAAAAAATAGATCTAATTTCTATATTCTTGATGGGTCGTCCTTTTTTTGGTGAATCTATTGGGGATAAAGAGGCTCGAGATTTCTTTAATAAATTTGATGAATTTTTTGAGAGTGAATTCGAACAAATCATTTCAGAACTTACTGAAGAACAAAATTCACAAATGTCAAATTCTGCAGAAGAAGAAATAAATAGAGATATAGACAATTATTTATCGAAGTTTGATTTATCTTTTCAAAGTAAATTTGATAGAATTAAAACTACGGTGTCTGATTTAATTAATCTTTATGCAGTTACGGGGAAATATAAATTAACAATTAAAGAATTATTTGAGTATTACTTCGAAAGGGAGGCGTTCGATTCTGGTGGTTGGTACGAAGACACATATAGATTTGAAGATAGTGAAAAAATGGATTGGAGTTCATTAAATTATTCAATCGGAAGACAACTTGATTCAGTTGTGGAAAAAATAGAGGACAAACACAATTTAACAAAATTCAAAGAATTTTACGATAAAATCACATCAAAATATAAAATTAATACTTGGTACGATCTTCCCAAAGATAAAGATATTTTGTTTAACATTTCTGGTTTTGAACCTGATGAAATGAAAGTCAATGTTCAAATCAAACAAAGAGGTTTAAGAAACTACAACATATTGAGACACAAGTTCTCAGAAGAGAATTTCCTTAAATTCCTTCATCATCCTGAATTATTTCCGATTTGGAAAGATTAAAAAGTTTTCCTAACTTTGTGGAAAATTATTTAATGTTTAATAATTACGATTTATTGAAAAATGTTTTAAGTGTTCCCACTAAAACATTCAGAGAAGAAAAAATGGTCAAGTTTATTGTTGATTGGTTAAATGACAATAATATCGATCATTATGTTGATTCTCACAAAAATGTCTATGCAACAAAAGGGAATACCGATGATTTACCATCAAATTTTTATTTTCCTTGCGTAATATCACATACTGATACTGTTCATCAATTAGATACTATTAATATACGAGAAGAACAACTTCCAAACGCTCAAAATATAAATAAACTCTCTCTTAAAGCCTACAATGATTCAGGTTATCCTACAGGAATTGGTGGTGATGATAAATGTGGCGTATTTGCTTGTCTAACTTTACTAAAAGAACTACCATACCTGAAAGCCGCGTTCTTTGTATCTGAAGAAATTGGATGTATTGGATCCAAAAACTCTGACGATAGATTCTTTGAAAATGTTGGGTATGCAATTCAATTCGACGCTCCTGAAAATTGGATGGTGACTGAAAAATGTTTCGGTGAAGTTCTTTTTGATAGAAAAACAGATTTTTTTGAGAAATGCGACAAGGTTCTCACCGAAAGTATGGATAATTCTCTTATGAAATATATGGTCCATCCATACACAGATGTTTACGCTCTAAGACAAAAGTACGATTTCTCCTGTATCAATTTTTCAATCGGATACTACGACTATCACACCAAAAATGAATATGTTGTTGTGGAAGATGTTTATAATGGTATTGATATGGGTAGAAAAATGATAGAAAGTTTGGGTTATAATTTACACGTTAATTAGGGTGTTGGTGGAGGAGGTAAAGGGCATGATTGATAACCTGCATTAGGAGAACTATAATAAGCGGTTATTGCCAATTGATTTATATCATTATTTAATGTTAAAGTATATTCACAATAATTTGCTTGATTAGAGGGGCATGTAGTACCGTTTTGTGCATTAAATGCCATTTGTATTGATCCTGTTCCCGGTGAATAAAAGTATACCCTGACGATCACTTGACTACCCTTGTTTAATGTAAGTTCAGGTAAATCAATACAATTAGAATCTGTAAATGAACCTAATACATTAAATGTGGCCCCGTTGTCTGTACTAATCAAAACAGCGGTTGATATAAACGAACTACTTTGTTTTATCCCTACTTTAGCCGTTATTTCCAAAGTTGCTGGATTTGTTTTTGCCTTTGTACTACATCTATCCTGAAGAAATCCTGGTAGGTTATATTCAACACTCATATCATTTACTGAAGCTTCGACATAATTCGCACTCCCTATATTATATACTGGTGTAGTGTTTGCAAATCTTACCGCCCAATAACTTCTATAAGCAGCAATACAATCGGTAGTTTGATCCAAAGGAATTGGTATCCTATAAAGAACATTCGTATTAGGAACCCAAGTATTATCGTTATATACTGTTACATACCAAGTTCCTGATAAATTATCTTTATTGAGACAATCTTTGATATAATCAACAAGAAAAAATCTAGGACAGGTTTCTGACGGGTTTGATTGCACAACACCGTTGATTATATAATACCCATATACACCATCAGAATAAAATCCATCAGGTACTATATTATATTTTCCACTAACTAAGTCATAAACTTTACACCCAACATTAAAACCACCACAATCGGTGTAAAATGTTTTTGAATTAGGTTGACAATCTAATTGACTGCTCGTACAAAATGTTGTCCTCGGTCTATTAATTTTAGAGGATGTTTTACACCCACAAGCAGCACCTACTTTAGCACTTAAAGCTTTACAGTCAACAATACCAGGACATCCCATTTTTTAATTTTTTTAATTTTCTCAATTTTTATTGGTTAGCGCACACACATAATCTAGTCAATCCACAACCAAGGGCATCTACCCCCTCAAATCCTGATTCGTCCCAACACAAATCTATAGCTGTCATAGTCGGAACAACACAGTCACCATTATTATAACATCCTCCAACATTAGGTACTGGTATAACGGCAATTGCTGAAGGGGGTAATAAAGTACTCGGGTCTGCACAAGGGAAAGTTCTCCAAGATTCAATATTCAAACTCTCACCTTGTCTTACACAAAAAGGTAATGTTTGTCCTTGCCCTAATGGCGAACAACCTTGAGTTCCATCCACTCTGGCATAATCTATGAAAATTACGCCCGTTTCATAACTTGTTATGTTTACGCATTGCCCCTTTCTTTGTGGTGTAGGTGGTGGTGTCATAGTTGGTGTAGGTGTTGGTGATGTAGGTGTAGGTGTTGGCGAATTACAAAAAAAGGGATCCTCAGGATCAGGACAGATTTCTGTGAAAGTTCCATCGTATCTTGTATTGAAATTTGTATAATTTTGTAAAACTTGTTGTGAGGTAATTGCAGAATTGAAAACCTGAACAAAACTAATTTTACCATCAAAATATTGTGAAGCATCGGTTCTTCCTACAGTCATATTTGATGATGTAGTCACATTATGATTTGTTGGTGTATCCGATCCTATTTGAACCCCATCTAAATACAGAACTCTTGTAGTACCATCAAACGTTGCAACAACATTATGCCAACTACCTGTAGAAATAGATGTTGTTACGGATAGATCATTTCCACCCCAAACATTCTCAATACCTGTTGCCGTTAATCTTATTGCGTTTACTGCATTATTTGTTCCATACCCACCCCATCCAATTAAACCTTTAGTTCCTAAAGTATCCGGATTGAACCAAACACTTATCGTATAGTTAGAATTTGCAACTGGTATGTTGGACGTTGATGAAAATGTTACAACTCCGGTTGTTCCATTGAAATTGAGACTACCTCTGAGATTTGTATCCCATACAATACCGCCGCTCAGTGTTCCATTATTACTCGTTGATGACATATTGTACCAGTTAGTACCTTGGTTGGGATAACTGGCGGTGAGACCGGCATCTAACAACATAACTTGATTGAGAGTTGTTATTGATGGATAATTTTGGTTTATAACAAAAAGACCTTCAGTTCTCACCCAAGCCATTGCTGTTGACATATCTAAAAATGGTCCAGCACCTTTTTGTATTGCAATTTTATTTATAGCATCTATTAGATCTATTTCATTTGGGCTTGCAGTACAAAAACACATTGGTCTTGAATTGAATTCGTTTGTTTTACCTAAATAAAATGAATCAACTATTAAAGTATATTCATAACAAACTCCACAAGTTGCACACCATATTCTTCCTGTTTGATCAACAGAATTATTTACCGCAATTGATATCCTACCAGTGCTTAAGGCTGAAGATAGATAAGTCCCACCATTATAGGCCATTTGACCAACAAAAAATACATCAGGCATTCAAACTAATTTTCTATAAATAGTATGAATGAACGATTGAGTAGTAAAATAAAAAAAGGGGATTATTTCCCCTTTTCTATTTTTACTTGATCTTCGTGAACTTTTATTGTGTAGTTAACGTTTTCCTTAAGTTTGGATGTTAGTACTTCTTCAGAAAGAAAATCCTCAACTTTATCTTGGATTGCTCTTTTCATTGGTCTAGCACCGTATGTCTCATCATAACCGACCTTCGTAATATAATCAATAAGAGTATCATCATATTTGATCTTATATTTCAAATCAGTCAATCTGATCATTAGTTTATCAAGTTCAATTTTTGCTATTTTCTTGATATCTTCTTGTGATAAAGAATTGAATACAACGGTATCGTCAATTCTGTTTAAGAATTCTGGTGAAAAGAAGTTTTTCATTTCTTTCATTAACAATTGTTTTTTTGCCTCATCTCTCGTGTATGAGTTAGAAGAAAAACCAATACCCTCACCAAATTCTTGGAATTTTTTTACTCCTAAGTTTGAAGTTAAGATAATCAAACAATTTTTGAAATTGATTTTTCTTCCCAAACTATCTGTGATATGACCATCGTCCAATATTTGAAGAAGAATTGAGAAAATGTCTTTGTGTGCTTTCTCTACCTCATCAAAAAGAATAACTGAATATGGTTTGTTTTTTACCTTTTCGGTAAGCTGACCCCCTTCATCATACCCAACATAACCTGGAGGAGCACCTACTAATTTTGATACCGTGTGTTTTTCTTGGTATTCACTCATATCAACACGAATCAGTGAATCTTCGTTTCCAAACATTTCCTTAGCCAACATCTTTGCCAAGTGTGTTTTACCAACTCCTGTGGAACCCAAAAATATAAATGATCCAATTGGTCTGTTGGGATCTTTGATTCCCAATCTATTTCTTTTAATTGATTTTGCGATTTTGACTACTGCGTCATCCTGACCAATAACTTTACCCATCAGATTTTTATCCAAATTAATCAAAGCCTTTGTATCATCGACTGACATTTTGGAAACAGGTATTTTAGTCATATTCGATACAACATCAAAAACATCATCCAAACTTACCTTCTGCTTGTCTTTTTGCATTTCTTCTTCAAACTTCTTTTTTTCACTCTCGAGTTTATTAAGAAGTTTCTTTTCTTTATCTCTCAATTCTGCCGCTTGTTCGTAGTTTTGACGTTTGACCACATCCATTTTTTGCTGTCTGATTTCCGCAGCCCTTTTCTTCAGGTCTTCAATAGCTTCCGGTACTTTCAATTCTGTTTGCATTCTAGCACCTACTTCATCAAGGATATCAAACGCCTTATCAGGAAATTCCCTATCAGTGATATATCTGTCTGCAAGTTTTACACAAGTTTCAATAACCTCATCGGAATAAGAAACTTTGTGATATGATTCATATTTGTCTCTTACATTTTTAAGAATTTCAATTGTCTCAACAACAGATGATGGTTCAACTTGTACTTTCTGAAATCTTCTTTCAAGAGCTCCGTCCTTTTCAAATGATTTACGATATTCATCGAGAGTAGTTGCACCAATACATTGAAGTTCTCCTCTTGAGAGAGCGGGTTTGAAAATGTTTGATCCATCCATACTTCCCGCAGCATTTCCTGATCCAACCAATGTGTGAATTTCGTCTATGAATACTATAATATGAGGATTTGCTAAAAGCTCGTCCATAATAACTTTCAATCTTTCTTCAAATTGTCCTCTGTATTTTGTACCAGCAACAACAGAAGTTAGATCGAGTGTTACAAGCCTTTTATCTAATAAATTCCTTGGACATTCTCCACTATAAATCTTCATTGCAAGACCTTCTACGATTGCAGTTTTTCCACAACCCGGTTCTCCAATAATAATTGGGTTATTCTTTTTTCTCCTTGATAGGATTTGTGCAATTCTTAGAATCTCTCGGTCTCTACCAATTACAGGGTCAAGTTTACCTTGTTCTGCCAACTTGATTAGATCCCTACTAAAATTGTCTAATACAGGAGTAGAACTATTTTCTGTTTGTTTTTGTTTTTTACTTGTTTTCATATCATCATCATCCATTAATTCATTCATAATTTTTTAATTTAGAGTTTTATTAAAAATCTTTACGATTCAGATACAAATATCAATCAAATTTCGGACACTACCAAATATTTTGTCAAATTAACACAGATAGTAAAAAGTTATTGACATAATGTCTGTTTTTTTCAGATTGGTGTGACATTTTGTCTAAAATTTCAATTGGCACTTGATTTGACAAATATATACCAAATAAATAAACTTAAAAAAAATAAAATATGATTTACGGAAATGACTTAAACAAATTATTTGACAAATTCTTTAATTCTGATTCTCAGTATTATTCAAGTACCTATCGTTTGGTACCAATTGAGAAAGACTACGAAAAAAAAGAGGATTATGAAATCAATTATGTTAAAGACGGTGCTTACCTACATTTTGATGTACCAGGATTCAATAAAGATAATTTAGAAATTACAATCGAAGGTAATCAACTTGTTTTGGAGGGAGTAAGAAAGTATAAATTGAACGGAGTTGAAAAGGAAAAATCAATAAACCAAAAAGTTCAATTAAATAATAACTACAACGCCTCTACTTTGGAAGCAACAATTTCTGACGGAATACTGACGGTTTATATTCCAAGTTATAGTAAAGAAACCGAAAAAAAGAAAAATAAAATTAACATAAGTTAAAATAAAAACCCCACAATCGTGGGGTTTTTTATACATCCAAAAATTTGAGTTTGCCGTTTTTATCGTATCCTAAATTATACTTGTGCATATCCAC
>Ga0209770_10001939_pt1 | contig 10507 bp, 10 predicted proteins | sample LauGreSu1BDMLBDD_2_FD_187572 | JGI IMG/M metagenome (GOLD analysis project Ga0209770, IMG submission 187572) | Freshwater lake microbial communities from Lake Michigan, USA - Su13.BD.MLB.DD (SPAdes) (version 2) | ecosystem: Environmental > Aquatic > Freshwater > Lake | place: Lake Michigan, USA...
CCGCTTAGGAATGGATCGCGGTCAATCACAAAACATTTCCGCACGTGTTCCAACAGGTGTAACAGATGGTGCAAAGATCCGCCTTAAAGGTAAAGGTTCACCAGGTGAAGCAGGTCCCGGTGATCTATTTATTCAACTACATGTAAAGCCTCACCCAATCTTTGGTCGCAAAGGTGAAAACCTAACGATTACTTTGCCAGTTACCTTTGCTGAAGCAGCCCTTGGTGCAGATATCAAGGTGCCAACATTGTCTGGCGATGATGTAACTGTTCGTATTGCACCAGGAACTCCTAATGGTCGTACCTTGCGCGTTAAGGGCCGTGGGGTCACAAAGGGGAGTACTACAGGCGACTTATTGGTCACTGTCGAGGTGCAGGTTCCACAACGTGTTGATGGAAAAGCATTGGATGCATTGAAAAAGTTTGCTGAAGAAACCGCAGCCGAAGATGTTCGTGCCGATTTTGCTAACAAGGCGAAGATATGAGCGACGAGAACAAGAACAACCAGCCAGATGATGATGCTGGCGTCTATGTAATCTCTGTTGCCGCCGAGATCTCTGGGATGCATCCACAAACTTTGCGCCAATATGACAAGTTAGGTTTGGTTTCACCTTCACGTACCGAAGGTCGTAACCGTCGTTACTCTTTACGCGATATCGCGCTGCTGCGCACAGTTCAAAAGCTAGTAGGCGAAGGAATTAACCACGCAGGAATTAAGCGGATCATCGAATTAGAATCTGCAATGGCCAATATGGCGGTTGAGGTTGCACAGCTGCGAATCGAAGTAGATGCATTGCTAAAAGAAAATCCACCTAAGGGTTTACCAAAGGGTCGCAAGCGCGAAGTAATTGTTTACGAAGAAGAACAGTAATTACAAGAAGTTAATTCGACCCGACCATTTACCAAGGGTTGGCTCAACCGGGGATTTCAAAACCTTTTCAATTACCGTTGCATAGACATCACGGAAATCAGTTGTTACCGCTAAATCATTTTTGTACAGATTCTTGAGCGATGGTTGTTCTCCGTAGAAGCCACCTTTAACTGAATTACCAATGACAAACATCGGTCCAGATGTTCCATGGTCTGTTCCCTGCGAACCATTACCGACAACACGGCGACCAAATTCGCTGTAGATCATGATCGTTACATCGTTGCTACGTGTAGTTGATTTCAACTGACCCATAAAACGTGTCAAAGAATCCGACACAACACCCAAAAGTTCCGCCTGAGCATTTGCCTCGTTGGCATGGGTATCAAAACCACCAAGGGATACCGACCACACCTTGGTCGGTGATCCCGCTGCAATTAATTTAGAAACCACATCTAGCTGCTGGGCCAAATTGCTATCTCCGCCAGCGTTTCCGCCATTGGTTGTAGGCAAATCTGGATCTACAGGTGCTGGCGCTTTTAATACCGGCTGCACATTGCCTGAAACATTAAACAGGTTGCGCATCGATGTTGCAGCAGCTGCCATCAACTTCGAATCCTTCTTTGAAACCTTTGATAACTGCGCACACTGAGCAGCAAGCGCGCCCTTTGGAATTACTAAACCACCCAGCGGCAACGCTGAACCACTGCGCTTTGCACCAGCAAGCAATGGAGGTAAAACCGATCCCAGCGAAATTGCAAGCATTGGATCTTCACTTTGTGTATCAATCCAGCGACCAAGCCAACCAGTATTGATGTGCTTTGCAGGAGAAGCTGTCTGCCACTTTGCCATTGAAGAAAAATGTGAACGATCAGGATCTGGATAACCAACACCGCGAACAATCGCTACCTTCTTTTGATCCCACAAACCTTTTAGGCCCTTCATCGCAGGATTTAATGCAAGTTCAGCATCCAATGGCAATACTTGATCTGCCTTGTATGAAATTTCAGGACGGGATGAGTAATACAAAGGATCTGTATATGGAACAACAGTATTCAAACCATCATTTCCACCATACAAAGTAACAACAACCAAAATCGGAGTACCTGCTGGCAGTGGACGATCAATTGCAGCTTGTGCGATCTCATCAATGCTTAGCAAAGGTGCTGCAGCACCAACAGCAACCGCACCGGTTGTTAACTTAAGAAACTTTCTTCTGGTAACTGTATCCATGATCGCCTCCTATGCACTCACGATGTATTCGGGACTACACAGCGCAAGCAAGGCAAACTGTGCTGGGTCTTTCTGTGCATCACGTAATGCCACCTTGGTACGTGCGCTCCATTCAGCAACACCTAACCAATCTGCACTCTTTACAACTCGTTGCGCAGGTGTCATTGATTTCAAAATCTGCAGATCACTTTGCTTAATCAACCAGGTAGCAAAAGCGATTCGATACTGCGCTGTTGCCGATGAAAGCCAAGCTTCTCCGGCGGGCCAACCACCCACATTTGGTGGGCTAAATGGCACCTGACCAAGCTTGTCTAAGTAATTAATCAGCTGCGCAGGGGTCTTTAACTGCGATGGAGTCAGCTCTAAAGCGCGACAAGCTGAGATAAACCATTCAACCGGTGATTTCACCAACGCATACTTTTCATCACGGATTGAATTATCTGCAGCCATGGCAGCAACCGCTGCTGAAATATCGCGGGAGGCAAAGGCGCTTTTCACAGTAAAACTCTTTGGCATTTCTTCAGTACTAGAAATAAATCGGTACCACAAACGCTCTGACACAAACTGTGCACTGTCTTCACGGGCAACTAAAAAATCCGCCAATGAATCACCGGTAAAGGCCGTTGTTGATCCCAACAAGGTAACCGGGTTTTTATCGCGACGTTTTTCATTAATGGTGACTTCACCACTGCTGCGAGCAACCTGATACCCAGTTAATGCACGAGAAATACTCTTCACATCATCTTCGGTGTAGCGGCCAACACCTAAAGTAAATAGCTCCATTAATTCGCGACCCAAATTTTCATTAGGAGCTTTTAATGTGTTGTCCTGCCCATCTAACCAAAACTGCAAAGCGCCATCATTGATCATAGCTTTTGTCATTGTTGCAAAGTTGCCCAAGCAATTAGCGCGCAAAGTTTTATTCTGCTTAAACATCGGCAGCGGATAATTTAACTTCTGAATCGAAGTCGCCCAATGTCCATGCCAAAACCAGGTCATCTTTTCAGTTAATCCATGATCACTAACCGCCATGCGATCTAGCCACCACATCACCATTTGCTGCGATTGATAACGCATCGCAATTGCGAAAGGCACAATCTCTTTTGTATTTGGCTTTGGGCGCGGACCTAAATCAGTTATCTCTGGCTCAACAACAGTTGCCGCACCTGCATCAACCGCCGGAACAGTTAAAACCCTGGTACGTGTTGCCGCAACACCATCTTGCAACGCTTGCGTGAATTCGCCCGGACGTGGCCCAAAGCCAAATCGGTGCAAAAGACGTGAGGTTTCTAGCCTCTGTGCGTTCATGGCAGCAGAGTAAACCCGTATTTGTGCCGCGGTACAGTTTCCCCATGAATTCACGTGAAACACTCAAGGAACAGATTCTTACCAAAGCGGTTGTGCATGGAAAGGTCATACTTTCTAGCGGTAAAGAGGCTGATTACTACGTAGATCTACGTCGAGTGACTCTGGATTCAGTAGCGGCTCCCCTTGTTGGCCAGGTTATGTTGGATTTAACCGCAGATCTTGATTACGAAGCGGTGGGCGGATTAACCCTTGGCGCAGATCCTGTTGCAACAGCGATGATGCATGTGGCAGCAAGCCAAGGAAAGAAGATTGATTCATTTGTCGTTCGCAAAGCAGAAAAAGCACACGGCCTACAACGCCGCATCGAAGGTCCAGATGTAAAGGGCAAGCGAGTTTTAGCTGTTGAAGACACATCAACAACAGGTGGTTCAGTACTCACCGCAGTCGAAGCCTTGGTTGAAGCTGGTGCAATCGTTGTTGGTGTTGCTGTAATTGTTGAACGTGGGGCAGAGCCAAAGATCAAAGAGGCGGGTTATGAATACCGCGCCGCTTATCAGCTATCTGATTTAGGTCTGTAACGTTTTGATTGGCGCTCTCTAAATATCTCCAGCGCTAAAGGAATTGTTGTTCCTAAGACAATCACGCTGACAATTCCAATAATGAAGTAGTTACCATTTTCTTCAAAGACATCACCCAAGAAGTAACCAATTCCCATCGCAACCTGGGTCCAAATGATTGCACCTATTGCATTCCAAGTTGAAAAAACTCTGCGATCTAAATTAGCAACACCGCACACTGGGTTGATCAGGGTTCTTGCAAATGGAATAAAGCGCCCGAAAACTAACGCTTTGCGTGGTCCATACTTGCCCAACCACTTTTCTATTTTCTGAACCATCCTCTGATTAAAGAATCTGCTATCAGGTCGATCAAAAAAAGCACGGCCATACTTTTTACCAAACCAATAACCAACCTCGCCGCCAGCAATTGCAGCTACCGGTGCTAAGGCAAATAAAAGCGGGGTTGAAAGCTTTGCATCTCCCAACGCCGCCGCACCTGAACCAGATGCTGCGATACCCGCCAAGAAGACAACTTCGCCACCGGGAAAGACCAAACCAATTAATAGGCCAGTCTCCATAAATATGATGCCAAGAACGCCCAACAGGCCAAGGGTCGAGATGACCGAGTTAGCATCCAGCAGGTTCATAACTACGAGGTTAGCCTAATATCGGCGGGTGGAACTGGATCAGGAGTATCGCCCCCATATTCATTTCACTCCTGCCAAAAATTGGATGAATGATCCCAATGGTTTGGTCTGGCACAAGGGCGAATATCACCTGTTTTTTCAACATAACCCGTTTGGTACTCAATGGGGCCACATGTCTTGGGGGCATGCAGTTTCTAGGGACTTAATTAATTGGGAAGAACTTCCAGTTGCGATCCCTGAAGGAGATGACGGGGCAATTTTTTCTGGAAGTGCCATAAGTGATGGCGATGATCTTGTTGCAATTTACACACGCCAAACAGAAAATAACCAAGCGCAATGTATTGCTCGCAGCAAAGACAATGGTCGTACTTTTATTAAGTATGAAAATAACCCAGTACTTGATGAAAATAAAAAAGATTTTCGTGATCCAAAGGTCTTTAAATATAGAGATCATTGGATTATGTGTGCTGCTCAGCCATTTGACCATCAAATTTCTTTTTACTCATCATCAGATTTAATTAACTGGAAGCACTTAAGTGATTTTGGACCAGCTGGTGCTCAAGAGGGTATTTGGGAGTGCCCAGATCTATTTATGTTGGATTTTGAAGGTGAAGAGGTATGGGTATTAATTGTTTCTTTAAACCCTGGTGGTCTTTATGGATCTGGAACTCAATACTTCATCGGTGATTTTGATGGAATAACTTTTGTACCCCGATACTCGACAGATGAACCACGTTGGTTAGATTATGGAAAAGACAACTACGCGGGGGTTACTTTCAATAATGAGCCCAATGGAAAGAGAATTTTTATTGGGTGGATGGCTAATTGGGAGGATGTAAAACTTCATCCAGCAACTTCATGGACGACCCAAATGACAATTCCACGAGAATTATCTTTAATTCGTTATCACGGTGAAATAGTTTTGGCTCAGAAACCTGTTTGTGCACCAACACATGAACTAACGGTAGATTCAAGTAAAAGCAAGATCACAGGGTGGAGTGGATTTGCTTCAATCGGATACAACGCAGAATCCAAAACCATCTTTATCAATGAATACTCCGTTCCCTACGAGCCAAACACAGACAGTTTTACTTTGATGGTTGTCCGTGACAGCTCTTCACTTGAACTTTTCACGGGTGATGGGGTCCGCAGCATCTCTTTGGCCATATTCCCCCCGGTAGGAACATCCCGGGCGCTAACCCCGTTTTGGGGGTAATCGACGGGTTTCTACCCTTTTCACGCTCAATTTTGACTGCAAAAAACTGCAAAAGACTCAGTTTTATTACAGAAAGCGTTACCGCCAAACCCTTCACCTTGCCTCTGGACAAGGGTAATTTTTGACCCACACAAGGCGTGCTCTCGTACGCCAAGTACCCCTTTCGAAAGGAAACAAATGAAGAAGTTTGCAAAGTTAGGCGCAGCTCTCGTTGCGTCAACAGTTGCCATTTCTTTGACAGTAGCTGTTGCACCAACTGCCACAGCTGCAAAGTGTTCAAAGAAGACAACCGTAACAATGCTCGGAACTATCAAGCCTGAAATCCAAGACCAGTTCTTGGCTGCAGTTGCTTCATACAACAAGAGCCAAAACTGTTACACACTTAAGTCGATCCCAGGCGATCGCAATCTCACATTCCTTCAGAACGTAACTCCTCGTTATGCAGCTAAGGATGCTCCAACAATCATGTACACACTTCAAGAGATCCCTGACATGGCTGACAAGGTCATGGACTGGAAGGGAACAAAGCTTGTAAAGCTTGTTTCACCAGGTCTTCTTGAGGCTGCAAAGGTTGGCGGCAAGCAGGTTGGTGTTCCATCAACTGCAGAAGCATTCGGACTTCTTTACAACAAGAAGGTAATTAAGGCTGCTGGTATTGATGTAACAAAGATCAAGACACGTGGCGATCTAGAAGCAGCATTTAAGAAGCTTCAAGCAGGTGGCAAGAAGGCAATTCACTTCTCAGCTATCTGGTGGTCACTAGGTGCGCACTTCACAAACCTTTACCATGCAAACGCAGGTAAGACACATGAAGCACGTCTAGCTGTACTTGATGGACTTTCAGATGGAAAGAAGAATCTTTCTAATGATCCAGTCTTCAAGAACTGGCTTGCTACATACGATCTTCTAAAGAAGTACAACGGATCCCCAGCAAACCTCACAGACACTGAATACGATGCATCAATTGCAGCACTTGCGAGTGGAAACTTCGGATTCATGTTCCAAGGTAACTGGACTGAGCCAAACTTGATGACAGCTGCAAAGGGAACTGATTTCGGAATCATGCCTCTACCAATCAGCACAGATGCAAAGGCATACGGAAATGATTCAATTCCAGTCGGTGTACCTGGTTACTTCATGATCGATAAGGAGCAGTCAACAAAGGCAGAGCGTGATGGCGCAATTGACTTCCTAACATGGCTCTACACATCACCAACAGGACAGCGTTTCGTTGCTGACCCAGTAACTGATGGTGGAATGGGATTCATCCCTGTCTACAAGGGCTTCAAGGTTGCACCAGCTACAAGCATGGCTCGCGATATCGCGAAGTATGTAGAAGCAGGTAAGACACTTGAGTGGATCAACACCTACTACCCAGCAGGTCTCCAAGAGACTGTTGGAAAGGTATCTATGCAGCAGTACTTCACCGACAAGATCAGCGCAGCTGACCTTGCTAAGGCGATTCAGGATGCATGGAAGGGTTCAGTAAAGACCTGGCGTGGAGCATCGAAGTAAATTCGATTCACCATTCCAAGGTTAAGTAAAAGTAACTAAAATCATCCTGAGGCGGGGAAACTCGCCTCAGGATGATTTTTCTTAAGAGATAGGAGTACCAAGTGAGAAAAGCAAGAGCTACTAAGAAGTTCATGCAATTTGCAGGTATTCCACTTGCTATTTTTTCAATCGTTCTTGTAGTTCCATTTGTAAATGGTGTTTATTACACCTTTACCGACTGGGATGGATTTGAAACCACCAAATTAGTTGGTTTTAGCAACTACGCAGAGTCATTTCAAGATCCAACTTTTTGGTCGACTTTAAGATTTACAGCACTTTTCGTTGTTGTCTCACTAATTTTGGTCAATGTTGTTGCATTCGGCCTAGCATTGATTGTCACCTCAAAGCTGCGAAGCAGAAACTTCCTTCGCACATTTTTCTTTGTTCCTAATCTCGTCGGTGGTGTTGTACTCGGTGTGATTTGGCAGTTCATTTTCAACAGTGCGTTAGTTGCACTTGCAAATAAATACAACTGGGAAATTTTTAAGCAATCTTGGTTGCAAGATACAAATAAAGCTTTTTGGGCACTGATAATCGTGACCGTGTGGCAATCATCTGGTTACATGATGATTGTTTACATCACTGGGCTAATCTCGATCGAAAATGATGTTTTAGAGGCTTCTCAGATCGATGGTGCATCACCAGCCCGCACCCTATTTACAATCAAAATTCCACTGATGGCTCAGGCCTTCACGATCGCACTCTTTTTAACGCTGCGCAGCGGCTTTATGGCCTACGACGTCAATGTCGCTCTGACTGGAGGTGGTCCTTTCCGTACCACCGAGCTGATCTCACTCCACATCTTCCAAGATGCCTTTGCTAACGGAAACTTTGGAACCGGTCAATCGAAGGCGGTCGTAATGTTCTTAATTGTGGCACTTGCTGCACTAGTCCAAGTATCAGTTTCTAAGAGATATGAGGTTCAGCGATGAATACTCGTGCACGTTGGGGCAAGCGCGCCACCTTTATCGCCGGTATCACCATCGCCTTCGCCTATGCCTTTCCATTTTTCTTAGTCTTTGTAAACTCGTTAAAACTTAAGTACGACATTTTGGAAAACCCGCTAGCTCTGCCTATTCAGATTACTTGGGAGAATTTTCAGCAGGCTTATACCAAGATGAACTTTTTTAGATCATTGACCAACTCAATCATCATCACAGTCTTTAGTGTGTTGCTGCTCATCATTACCTCTTCTATGTTGGCGTATTACTTAGCCCGCACCAAAACGAAGCTATCTAAATATATTTTCTTGGTACTTGTAGCTTCCATGATCGTTCCATTCCAAGCGTTGATGATTCCTTTCATGGCTCGATTTGCTCAATTTGTCTCTTGGAATAATCGTGGCGCTTTGATCTTTTTCTACATTGGCTTCGGTGTTGCCTTATCTACTTTTCTGTATCACGGCTTTATATCCAACATTCCTACAGAAATTGATGAAGCTGCTTCAATCGATGGCGCCTCAGACTTGGTTGCCTTCTGGAAAATCATCTTTCCGATGATGCGTCCAATTACAGCCACAGTTGCAATTATTAATGCGTTGTGGATTTGGAATGATTTCTTATTGCCACGTCTAGTTCTCACCAATGAAACTCAGACCTTGCCACTATCCACCTACCTCTTCTACGGTCAGTACTCGATCGAGTACGGACAGGCGATGGCAGGTCTTGTTCTGGCAGTTATTCCAATCGTGATCTTCTACCTAGTCTTGCAGAAACAGTTCATTGCGGGCATTTCTCAGGGCGCAGTGAAGTAATTGATCAGCAAAAGTGAGTGAATTACAGCGGTATTTTCGCGCACGAATCGCAATCACAACTGCCTTTGTTATCAATGGTGCGACAGTCGGTGCCTTTTATGCTCGGGTTCCAGACTTTAAAGAGCAGTTAAATGTCTCCAATAGTGCACTTGGTGTGGCCTTATTGTGTATTGCCGTTGGTGTATTAATTGGCTTAGGTTTTTCCGGCAAACAATCAGCAAAGCGCGGTAGTGCACCTGTTACTTACTACGCTACATATGCATTAGCTCTTTCACTTTTGCTTGTAGGTCCAGTTATTAACTACACGATTTTATGTCTAACTTTTATTGTCTTTGGTGCATGTTTATCCACTCAGGATGTTGCCATGAACTCTCACGCAATAGTTTTAGAGCATGAAGCTGATAAGCGATACATGAGCACTTTTCATGCCATGTTCTCTTTGGGTGCTTTATCAGGTGGCGTAATTGGCGGAGTACTTGCCCAGCAAAATATTTCAATCATGATTCAATGTGTAACTCTTTCAGCATTGATCTTTGTAGCTAACTTTTCAGTTCGCACAATGTTTTTGCCAGCAAATCTAGACATTCATGCAATTGAAGGTAAAAAGAAAATTAAAAAACCAAAGATCTTTTTGATCGTTGGTTTGCTTGGAACATGTGCTGCCATTGGCGAAGGCTCTGCCGGTGACTGGGGCGCAATCCTTGCCCGCGATACCTTTGACGCATCGCCATTTGTTTCCACACTTCCCTATATTTGTTTTTCAGCTGCAATGGTGATCGGTCGATTGTTTGGTGATCGCGCAGCTAGTAAGTACGGTCCAATGAACTTAATTGTCGGTGGCGGAATAATTGCCGGAATCGGTTTAGGTTCAGGATTAATAGTCGGTGGAATCGGTGGAGTTATCTTTGGTTGGCTTGCAGCCGGAATCGGTTTATCAATTGTGATTCCGATGCTCTTTTCTCAAGCTGGCGAAATCGCCAAGACCCGTTTTGAAGGCCAGTTCGCGCCATCAGAGGGCGTGGCCATGGTTTCGGGCATCGCCTACTTCGGCTTCCTGGTCGGCCCTCCAACCCTGGGCTTCCTGGGCGATGCGATCGGGCTGCGCTGGGCGATGCTGGTCCCAGCGGTTCTGGCCCTGGTTATGGCCTTGGGTTCACGCCCAGTTCTTGCTAATAGATAAGTATAAATTTGCCCGATTCGGGGTATCTGCGCTTACACTTCGTCAGTCTCGCGCCTGACCCTAAGTTTTAGGGCGCACAAACTCCAACGGAGGAGAACCTATGCGTGCTTCAAGCACCGTATCACTGGTCCAAGTAACCGGATCCAATCTGACATATGCATACATCGTTCTAGGAATTTCCCTAGCCGCTCT